>Ga0100391_1001722_pt1 | contig 23937 bp, 28 predicted proteins | sample CryGeymeta201515_FD_81541 | JGI IMG/M metagenome (GOLD analysis project Ga0100391, IMG submission 81541) | Groundwater microbial communities from Crystal Geyser aquifers in Utah, USA - Crystal Geyser metaG 2015-15 | ecosystem: Environmental > Aquatic > Deep subsurface > Groundwater | place: USA... | reverse complement strand
ATTTTAAATGAACTTTAGATAGAATAAGAGCTAATTATTTGAGAAGGTAAAAAGTTGCAAAAATATATTAATAAATTAAAAGATTTCAACGAACTTGTTATGTTTGAACACTCGGTTTTTTCGTTACCTTTTATATTTATTGCAATGATTGTGGCGGCAGATGGATGGTTTGGTTTTTGGCTTCTCCTGATGGGTGCCTTAGCCGCTGTGAGTGCGAGAAATTTTGCTATGGGACTCAACCGATATGCAGATATTGACATCGACTCACAAAACCCAAGAACAAAAAATCGTCCAAATGCGGATGGTAGATTGACTCCAAGCGCCATCTTAATCTTCACAGTAGTAAATGCCATCATTTTTATTGCAGTCGCTTATATGATTAACCCTTTAGCGTTCTATCTGAGTGTTCCTATTTTGGTAGTGCTAGGAAGTTACTCCTACTTTAAAAGATTCTCATCGATGGCGCATGTGGTTCTTGGAGTGTCCTTAGGACTTGCTCCAATAGCGGGAGTAGTAGCAGTTCAAGCAAGCATACCCGCTTGGTCAGCTCTTTTAAGTTTAGGTGTGATTTTTTGGGTGGCTGGCTTTGATTTACTCTAGTCGCTTCAAGATATAGAGTTTGATAAGAAGAACAATTTATACTCAATCCCCTCACGCTTTGGTTCAGAAGCAACACTCTTTATCTCATCACTTTTCCACATGCTAAGTGTAATCTTCTGGGCACTCTTTGTTTGGGTTGCAGAACTTGGCATTTTTGCTTTTGTCGCAGTCATCGTAGCGGCACTTATGTTAAGGTTTGAACACCATATTGTGCGAAAAGATTTTACAAAAATCGATATGGCTTTCTTTACCGTTAATGGCTATCTTGGCTTTGCATTTTTTATTTTAATTGTACTCGATAAGATTGTATCATGAGTGTTCGTTTAGTTCCCGCACCCATTAGCATCGTTTTTAGTGAAGCTTCAATAGATAAAGAGAGTTTCAACAGAGAGTACCATCAACTCAGCGAGTCGGATGATAATCCTATAAGCCAGTGGCTCAAACTTGCAAAAGCAAGAGGGGATACCTCTAACAGCGACCCTATTTTACTCAATCTTGTTGTGGAGCTACACAACAAGATTGATGCACTTGAAAGATTTTTAAAAAATGAAGAGCCTGTTCGTATCTCACTGAGTGAAGCGGCAGATATTGATTCCATCGGGTTTGAACATTTTCATCTAAGTACGCCTCTTTTACAAGAGGGAAGTGAGTATTATGGGCGTATTGAGATGCCTGTGCATCCAAAGAGAGATGTTGGAGTTTTTTTTAAAGCAGAGAGTGACTCTTTGGCCCATATAGTAAAAATACATGACAGAGATGAAAAAGAGTGGGGTGCCTACTTAACTGCAAGAGAGAGAGTCCTGATTCGTGAAGCTAAAGAGACAAAATGAATCTTGTAAATCTTGAATTTTTTACAATGGAGTATGTAGTTGTCGCAATGGCAGCTGTAATCCTATACCTTTTATACTATGTTTATACAAAAGATTCCGAGTATCATAAAAATATCCACTCCGTTGCAACTGTTGTTGAAGAGTTAAATAGAGATATTTTTTACCTCAAGAAAAAAGTTGTTGACACACAAAATGGTTTAAAAAGTAACTCTCAAAGAATGAATGATGAAGAGATATATCAAGAGATTGAGCGAAGTGTTTATGATATGGTGCAACCACTCTCTCAAAGTTTAAAAAGAGTCCAAGAGAGTCTTCAAGCGATTGATGTTCAGATAGATAATCGTATCTCTTCTTTAGAAAATGGAGTGAAGCAGATCTCTATCCCAGCCTCTGTTCATGGCAATGATGACCAAAAAATCATATCACTCTACAAGCAAGGCGTCTCGTTGGATACCATTTCAAAAGAGTTGCATATTTCAAAGCCAGAAGTTGAGTTTGTTTTAAAAATCAACAAAATTAAATAGGCACTTGTATGGCTGATAGAAAACTCTTTACTTTAGTATCTATCCTGATTGCAGTGAGTGTTATCCTCTCTTACACGCTCTCAACCTACACTACTATACTCTTTGGAGTAAATGAGTTTTACTTTGCAGTAAGACAAGCTTTTTTTGCTATTTTTGGAATTTCAATTATTTGGATGTTAGCACAGCTAGACCCTGATAAATGGCTTAAACCCATTGGTTTTACTCTTTTTATTGGTTCCACACTTTTAATGATTGCTATGCCTTTTTTACCAGAGTTTTTAGTCTCGGCTGTGGGTGGGGCAAAGCGCTGGATTAAGATTTTTGGCTTCTCTTTAGCTCCAGTTGAGTTCTTTAAGGTAGGTTTTGTCTATTTTCTTGCTTGGAGTTTTTCAAGAAAATTGGGTCATCATGATGGCATGGGTCTTAAAAATGAGATGATTCGTTTCTCCCCTTATGCCGTAGTTTTTATTGGTGCTATGTTTATCATTGCCTTTATCCAAAATGACTTGGGACAAGTTGTCGTGTTGGGGCTTACCCTTCTTTTTATGCTGATGTTTGCAGGGAGTAGTTTTAGGTTCTTCTTAAGCATTCTCTTAGCCTCTTTGCTCTTTTTTATCTTTTTTATCTTTACTGCTGAACATAGAATTTTAAGGATAAAATCATGGTGGGCACTTGCACAAAATAGTGTGCTTGAACTCTTTCCTGCTTCCATCGCGCAACAGCTGAGAATCCCTACAGAAGTAGAACCTTATCAGATAGGGCACTCACTCAATGCCATTCATAATGGTGGCATATTTGGGACAGGTATCGCCAGCGGTACTTTCAAACTTGGTTTTTTAAGTGAGGTACATACGGACTTTATTTTAGCTGGACTTGCGGAAGAGTTTGGTTTTATAGGTGTTTTGTTTGTCGTGGTTGTTTTTATGTGGATGTTACAGAGAATTTTTAAAGTTGCAAACCGCTCTCGTGACACAAGTATCTATCTTTTTAGTTTGGGAATAGGGTTACTTCTCTCCTTTTCTTTTTTGGTAAATGCATACGGGATTAGTGGGATTACACCTATTAAAGGGATTTCTGTTCCCTTTTTAAGCTACGGTGGTTCTGCTCTGCTTGGGGCAGCTTTTGGCATTGGTTTGGTTCTGATGGCATCGAAAAAAGTAAATATGGACAAACAGATATGAAGCTTTGCATTACAGGTGGAGGAACAGGCGGACACTTGATGATAGCTGAATCCTTAGTCGAAGCCCTTATGCAAGAGGGACATGAAGCGATTTTTATAGGTTCAAGCTATGGACAAGATAAAAAATATTTTCAAGAGAGTAGCCTTTTCTCACATGTCTATTTTTTAGAGACAACAGGCGTGGTCAACCAGAGAGGTTTTGCAAAGTTCAAAGCACTCTTTAAAATCTTCAAAGCTTTTTTAAAATCGAGGAAACTGCTTAAAGAGCATAAAATAGAAGCAACCTATAGCGTTGGTGGCTTTTCAGCCGCTCCTGCATCTTTTGCATCTTTGAGTGCTTCCATCCCTCTCTTTATCCATGAACAAAATGCCGTTGAGGGGAGATTAAATTCACTTTTAAAACCTTATGCAAAGCGATTTATCTCTGCATATAATGAAAACTCTCCCATCAAAGGCTACCCTGTAAAAGATATTTTTTATAAGAGTGCTAGAGTTCGAGAGTCGCTTCAAGTGATTCTTTTTTTAGGGGGTTCAAACGGTGCAAAAGCTATCAATGATTTGGCTTTGAGTCTTGCTTTGGAACTTCAAAAAAGAGGGATAAAAATCATCCATCAAGCAGGTGAGAGTGATTATGAGAGAGTAAGAGAAGCGTATGAAACTCTAGGTGTTGAAGTGGAATTATATGGTTTTACTAAAGAGTTGCCTTCTCTCATTTCACATGCTGATTTAGCGGTTAGCCGTGCGGGAGCGAGTACGCTTTGGGAACTTACAACCAATGGCTGCCCTACTTTTTATATTCCATTTCCACATGCCGCAGGAGATCATCAGTTTTATAATGCAAAGTTTATTGTAGAGCATGATTTAGGGTGGTGTGAAAGGCAGAGTCAAGATTTAGAAGCTAAACTTCTCTCTCTTTTAGAGAGTGATTTAAAAGAGAAAAGTCTTAAACTGATGAACTATTCTCAAAAGGATGTTGCAAAAAAAATGATTCAAGATGTAGTGGAGAGTGTGAAGTGATAAAAGAGTTAGCGCAAGCTTTAGTGGATTTGATTTTTGATTGGGGTTATCTTGGCATCTTTTTACTCATGGCAGTGGAGAGCTCATTTATCCCTTTTCCAAGTGAAATCGTGCTTGTTCCAGCTGGCTATTTAGCCTCCAAAGGCGATATGAATCTTGTGATGATAATGAGCAGTGCTTTAGGCGGCTCTTTGGTTGGTGCTTTTATCAACTACTACCTTGCACTTTTGCTTGGGAGAAAAATGTTACAAAGATATGGAAAATATTTTTTCATTAATGAAAATGCTTTAGTGAAAATGGATAACTATTTTGAGAAGCATGGAGCTATCTCTACCTTTGTAGGAAGGTTGGTTCCTGGGATTCGTCAACTTATCTCAATCCCCGCAGGTCTTGCCCGAATGAATCTTGCACTCTTCTCTATATTTACTGCATTAGGCGCAGGTATCTGGGCATTGGTTTTAACTCTTTTAGGGTATTATATCGGGGAAAATCAGCTACTGCTAGAGACCTATTTAAAAGAGATAACCATAGCTGTTTTACTCTTATTGGTAGTGTTAGTAGCGGCGTATGTTTATTATCAAAAAAGAAGAAAGGATTAAAATATGAGTACAATGGATTATATGTTTCAACAAGGATTTTTAAATACAAGAGCTCCATTTTTTATGGATTTTGTCACACTTATCGTTGCGGTGTTGCCTCTGCTTGTTGCAGGTGCTATTCTTTTGGCAAAAAGAAAAAACTATAAGCTTCACGCTTACACGCAGACATTTATCTATGCCTTCTCAGTTCTTGTGGTGAGTTACTTTGAGTTTGGTGTAAGATATGGAGGCGGGTTTAACTACTTCTTAGAGGGAAGCAGTATCGAGCATAACTACGCATTTGTAGTCTTAATGTTTCATATCGCCATCGCTATTGTTACTTTTATCATTTGGACAGTTACAATCACAATGGCAAAAAAACAGCTCTCAACAAACACGCATAAAAAAGCAGGTGTGATAACATTTGTGGGCGTTCTTTTGACATCTATGACGGGTATATGGGTCTATTTGCTCCTCTTCATTTATTAAGCGACAATCAAAGAAACAGATTATAAAGGATTTTTCAATGGTAAAGATTGATGATAAAGCACCAGAATTTTGTCTGCCAAATCAAGATGATGTAGAGATTTGTCTGCGAGATATCAAGGGTAAATGGATTGTTTTATATTTCTATCCAAGAGATAGTACTCCAGGATGTACAACAGAAGCGTGTGAGTTTACAGAAGCCGCACCCGATTTTTCAGAGCTTGATGCAATCGTGATAGGTGTGAGTGCAGACACTACAAAAAAACATCGTAGTTTTATCGAGAAAAATGATTTAGGCATCACGCTTTTGAGTGATGAAGATACTCTCATGATGCAAGCTTATGGTGTGTGGCAGATGAAGAAAAACTATGGCAAAGAGTACATGGGTATTGTAAGAACGACACTTATCATAAATCCTGATGGAGTCATAAAAGCTGTTTTTGAAAAAGTAAAAGTAAAAGAGCATGTCTCCAAAGTAAAAGCAGAACTAGAGAGACTTCAAGGGAAGTAACTCTCTCTCTTTTGGCATGTGGAAATTATTTCCACATGCTAAAAGGGTTTTATGTTTTCTAATATTTATAACGAATATAAAAGCGAATATCTTGGGCTTTATCAACTACATTGGCTGCCATGGTAGGGTCAGTGATGTCGGCTATCTTCATTGAAGCACCTGTTGTATTTCCAAAAAATCCATTACTTCCACTATACTCATAATCTATGTAAGTATAACGAATCTGAAAAGATAAAATATCTTCAATGAGGTACTCTGTAAAGTATGCTTCATACGCTTGACCACGTGTTGCAAGTTTGGAACCTATATTTGTGTCCTCCCCATAAGTGATACCTCTCCAGTAGGCAGAACCTTGGTTATATTCAAATCCCCATCTTCCATCGTCTGTAAGGAGAGAGGGTGTTTGAATCCCAACCCATGTCGAGTAGCCGACTTTACTCTCGCTGTTTTGACCACCGAGCATATTTTGTCCAGCATCTGGATTTGTTTGACTCATTGCCCCACTTATAAAGAGCGTAGTATCATCTAAAAAGTCACTGATTCCACTCCCGATTCCGTTCATGACAAAATTACCTGTAACAGAGTGTAGACCACCCACTGTATCGAAGTTTTGCGTCGGAACACCAAGGGATGTAAAACGCTGGTCTATAAGGTTGTTTGCATAGTAGTATTGGGTTGAAAGGCTATATTGACCATTGCTATAAGGAACAAAGATAAAGCCGAGTAGGTCTATACTTGGATTTGTGACTTTTTCTGTAGCATAAGGAGTTGATGTAAATTTATGTGCAGCATTCGACATCCCTCTCCCTGCGCAGAGTTTAATATACATGCCATCGACCCAGTTGTCAAAACTAAACTTTGAACTTAGTCCGTCAAACTCAACATTGATAGTATGTCCCATCGGTGATGCTGCTTTGTCATCATCTCTGAGGTTTACAAGATGTCCGTTTGTAGATGGACGACGACCAATGCTAAATGTCCATGGTATCTCAGCTCCAAGAAAGGTGTCATTTATGTAAAAAAAGTAGGCTGAACGGACTCTTAGAGAATCATCATAAGGATTTTCATTTGCAACCCAGTCAAAATTTTCAAAATTATAACCTATCTGATCGTTGTAAGTACGCTGACCAAAAGCTTTGCTATAAGCTAACTGTCCAACAAAACTTAGATTTTCAGTTGCGCTCCAATCCATGTTTATCCACAAACGGTTTACCATAAAAGCATCGTTGTTCGCTTCGCTTTTATCTGCCATTGTATAACTTAAATTATCTAAAGAGAAACGATAATCAATACCAAATTTGAGGTGACTTCCTGAGGTTGCTTTATTGATTTCTGAAACACTCTCTTGCAAATCTATTATTGCTTCTTTGTACTCCATTTCATCACTTTGAGGATTCTCTTCTGTGTCATTTTCTGAGGCATCTTTTTCGCTATCTATGCTCATTGGAACACTTTTTTGAGCTTTGAGTTGTGCTACCTCTTTTTTTAAAGAGTTCATCTCAAGTTCAAGCGCTTGAAATTTATCATACATTGATTCTGCATGTATACTTGTTGTTAAAAGAGCAGTAGTTGCAAGTGATAACAGAAGTGGTGTTCTCATCTTTTATCCTTTAGAGTTTGTTTATAGGACAATATTTTATGTCGTAAATGTGATATGGTACTGTAGCAATTATAAAATGATTGTTAACTTTCCACTAATAAAGTAAATACCAACAAATAAAAGCTTTACTTAAACCTAAATTGAATATAATTCGCCGATTTTTCTTTTCTTTAAGAAAATATTAACAGGTATGTGTCAAAAGTTAGTGCAACTCTTTTTTTAGAGAGTCAATGTTGGACATTACCGAAGCTTAACTAACTAAAAAAACTCTGGCTTGAAATAATAGCCTTTAAGGATACCCTATGGTAACTATGAAAGACCTTTTAGAATGTGGTGTACACTTCGGACACCAAACACGTCGTTGGAACCCGAAAATGAAAAAATTCATTTTTGGTGTTCGTAAAAACATCTATATAATAGATTTACAAAAAACACTTCGTTATTTCCGTAACACTTACCAAATAGTAGTAGACGCTGCTGCTGAGGGTAAAACTGTTTTATTTGTTGGTACAAAAAAACAAGCTCGTTCTTCAGTAAGAGATGCGGCAATCGCTTGTAATATGCCTTATGTTGATAACAGATGGTTAGGTGGTATGCTTACAAACTTCCCAACAATCCAAAAATCAATCCGTAAACTTGACATCATTACAGAGATGCAAGAAAATGGTCAGATTGATCTTTTAACTAAAAAAGAAGCTTTAATGCTTTCAAGAAAAAAAGAGAAACTTGAAGAGTATTTCGGTGGTATCCGTAATATGAAAAAACTTCCAGATATGCTTTTTGTACTTGACGCAGTGAAAGAACACATTGCTGTTTTAGAAGCAAAATGTTTAGGTATTCCAGTTGTTGCACCACTTGACACTAACTGTGATCCAGACCTTATCACTTATCCAATTCCTGGTAATGATGATGCTATCCGTTCTATCCACCTTTTCTGTCGTGAAATGGCTGCTGCTGTGAACGAAGGTAAAGCACTTAGAGATGCACCTGCTGAAGAGGAAATACAAGAAGAAGTTGAAGCTGCAGCTGAAGAGACTCCAGTAGCAACTGAGGAAGTATAATCATGGCAGAAATTACAGCAGCAATGGTAAAAGAGTTGCGCGCAGCAACTGATGCGCCAATGATGGATTGTAAAAAAGTTTTAGTTGAAGCTGATGGTGACATAGCTAAAGCAACTGAACTTTTAAAAGAGAGAGGAATTGCAAAAGCAGCTAAAAAAGCTGATCGTGTTGCAGCTGAGGGTCTTGTTGGACTTAAACTTGCAGATGATTTTTCTAAAGCTACAGTTGTTGAAATCAATTCAGAAACTGACTTCGTTGCTCAAAATGAAGGCTTCAAAAATTTAGTACTTAAAACTACTGAAGAGGTTTACAATACTAATCCAAGTGATGTAGCTGGTGTTATGGGAACTGAATTTGGTTCTTACTTTTCTGAAACAGTAGCAAAAATTGGTGAGAAAATTGAACTTCGCCGTTTTGGAACTGTTGAAGCTGAAGATGACACAATCGCGATTAACGGTTATGTTCACTCAAACAACCGTATTGCAGTTGTTGTAAAAGCAAAATGTGACAGTGCAAAAACAGCTCTTGCTATGAGAGATACTCTAAAACAAGTTGCAATGCATGCATCTGCAATGAAACCAAAAACATTATCTTACAAAGATTTTGATGCTGATTTCGTTCAATCTGAAACTATTGGTAGAATTGAAGTTATCAAAAAAGAGAATGAAGAGCTTGCTCGTCTTAAAAAACCTCTTAAAAACGTACCTCAATATATCTCTACGAGTCAATTAACTGATGCTGTTATGGCTGAAGCTGAAGCTGCTATCAAAGCAGAATTAACTGCTCAAGGTAAACCTGAAAAAATCTGGGATAAAATTATTCCTGGTTCACTCGCTCGTTTTATCGCTGATAATACAACTTTAGATAAAGAACTAGCATTGCTAGACCAAGATTATGTTTTAAATGACAAATTAACAGTTGCTAAAGCTGTTGAAGAAGCAGCTCATGCCCTTGGTGGAACTGCTGAAATCGTAGATTTTATTCGCCTTGAAGTGGGTGAAGGAATTGAGAAAGTAGTAGGTGACTTTGCAGCAGAAGTTGCTGCTCAAATGAGTTAAGGAATTTTCCTTCTCTCTAAAAAGGCTAAGAGTTCTATCTCTTAGCCTTTTTTTTATCTCATTTTTATCTCTTCATGCATGAGAAGATATTTTAAAACTACATTCGCTATAATCCACATATGAAATTACTATCCGCAAAACATATTTCTCATACTTTTGAGTATGAACTATTTAATGATGTTTCTCTCGAATTAGATGAGAAAGAGACTATAGCCATTATTGGCATGAGTGGAAGCGGTAAATCAACACTTCTTCATATCTTGTCCACACTCTTAAAATCTGATAGTGGAAAGGTTTCTCTCTTTGGCGAAGAGAGTGAAATGCTCTCAAAAAAAAGATTGTCTCAAATTAAACGAGATGATTTAGGTCTTGTGTTCCAATCACACTATCTTTTTAAAGGTTTTAGTGCGTATGAAAATCTTGAAGTAGCTTCTATATTGTCAAATAAAAAGATTGATGAGACCCTTCTTCAAAGATTGAAAATTGATGCTTGTATCAATCAAAAAGTGACAGAACTCTCAGGTGGACAACAACAAAGAGTCTCCATAGCGAGAGTTTTAACCAAGCAACCTCGTATCATTTTTGCAGACGAGCCAACTGGTAATCTAGATAAGCAGACAGCAAGTGAAGTAATGGAGTTACTCTTTGAGTATTGTGAAAATAAAAATGCGGGAATGTTACTTGTGACGCATGATGAAACATTGGCTTATCTCTGCAAAAAAGTGTATAGATTGGAAAATAAAAAACTAGAGCAGGTGAAATGAGTTCTCCTCTGCTATTTCAACTATGTGAAGGTTGATTATGGATTGGGCAGGAGTTTTTACGGAGAGTTATATTGTTGGATTTGTCCTTCTCTTTTTTCGTTTTGCTGCCCTTTTTATAGCATCTCCAATTTTTTCTCATCAAAATATTCCTATGACAATTAAAGCTGCAATGGCTTTTTTCTTTACAATTGTATTTTATTCATCTATGCCTCCTCTGCAGATAGAGATTAGTTTACCAACTATTTTTATAGCAATCTTGAGTGAATTTATGTTTGGATTAGCCATAGGAATAGTTCTTCTTCTTGCGTACAATGTAATCACTTTTGCCGGTGGGCAGATATCTTTTATGATGGGTTTTTCAATGGCAAGTGCAATTGATCCGCAAACGGGAGTATCTATGCCAATTATTTCACAATTCTTATCATTGATGGGATTAATGGTGTTGATGGCTATGGATTTACATCATTGGATTCTACTTTTTATTGACAGTTCTCTTAGTAATATTCCCCTTGGCGGTTTTGTAATGAGCAAAGACCTTTTTGGCTATATTATAAAGGCAACCTCAAATATGTTCATGGTCGGCTTTATGATTGCCTTTCCTCTTACGGCTTTGTCCTTACTAGCAGATATTATATTTGGTATGCTTATGAAGACAATGCCACAATTTAACCTTTTAGTTATAGGATTTCCTATTAAAATCATGGTCTCATTTGTAGTTTTAATCGCTACTTTAACCGCTACTATGCTCATTTTGAAAGGGCAAATGCAAGAAGCATTTAATGCATTGGAAATACTTTTTTAGTTTTTTTTTGATACAATGGTACCCAAAGAGAATCTCTATAAATCATCGATTGATTCAAAGGAAAAGATGTGAATATATTACTATTAAATGATAATCCAGTTGTAAACAAACTAGTAACTTTGAGTGCGCAAAAAACCTCCGATGTGCTGACAATTGTCAAAAATCTTGATGAACTGCAAAGTGGTTCGTATGATTTATTATTAATTGACGATGGGATGTATGAAGAGGATTTGTTAACAAAAATCAAAGAGACAGTTGCATATGATAAATCACTCTTTATATGTTCTAAAGATGCACCAAAAGTAGATGCATTTACAGCGACATTTAAAAAACCATTTTTACCAACGGATTTAGTAGAACTTTTTTTACTCTTTGCAAAAGAGTCTAACTTGCCTCCACAGGAGAAAGAGGAGTTTACACCTCTAGCAATGGAAGATAATGATGAAGAGCACATAAGTGATTTGGAAGATTTAGATTTAGCTAATGAGGACCTCTTAGATGAGGATTTTGATATATCGTCTCTTGATGATGAGTTGTCCCTTGATGATGGACTAGACGATACAGAGTTTAAGCCTGAGGAGTTAGATGACCTCTCTTTAGATGAATTCTCCTTTGATGATATGGATGATGATGAGACAGATAACGAGTTAAATAAAAGTATTTTAGACAAAGATGAAGTAGAAGAGGTAAAAAATCTTCTAGATGAAGAGGAAAGTGACCTTAATGACGAGTTAGATGCTGATTTTGATGACGAGCTTTCGATGGATGATAGTTTAGATGACTTAAAGCTTGATGAAGAGGAACCAGCACTTGAGGATGAAGCTCTATTGGCAACAGAACTAGATGAAGATTTGGAGCTAGGTGTGGTTGAAGATGATTTGGAACTAGATGAGACTCTATTGGAAGAACTTTCTGATGATAGTTTAGATGACTTCAGTTTTGATGAAGAGAAGCCAACAGTTGAGGAAGAGCCTCTTGCAGAAACAAAAACAGCATCAGATGAAAATTTAGAGTTAGATGATAGTGAACTTGACTTAGATGAGCTTACGGATGATTTAGAATTAGATGAAGTCGGTGATGATAGTTTAGAAGAGTTAGAGTTTGATGACACATCTTTATCATCGTTAGAGATGGATGAAGAAGAACCAACAGTTGAGGAAAAACCTCTTGCTGAAACACAAACAGTATTAGATGAAAATTTAGAGTTAGATGATAGTGAACTAGAACTTGATGAAATCACTGATGATTTAGAAGAGGAGATTCCTAACTCATTTGAAGAAGATGATTCCCTAGAAGAGTTAGAGCTTGATGATAGCTCTTTATCAGATTTAGAGATAGAAGATGATGCGCTAGAGGCAGAGAATGATTCTCTCTCATATGAAGATGCAGATGAAAACTTAGAGTTGGATGATAGTGAACTAGAACTTGATGAAATTACTGATGATTTAGAAGAAGAGATTCCTAACTCCATATCAGAATCAGAGCTAGAGGATGAGGATTTTGACTTTGAAGAAGAGATACAAAATGCTGTAGCAGAGTTAAGTGAATAAGATTTAGAGAGTGAAGTAGATGAAGAGACACTCTTTAATATTGCATCCAATGAGATGGATGCTTTAGATGGATTAACAAGTAGGGATTTAAAGCTTGCTATTGGTGAAGAAGTGCAGGATGAAAGCACAAGTGAAGATGATTTCGCTGAAGATAGTGATGAAACTGAAGAAGTTCAAAGAATTAAGCACTGCAACAGAAGAAAATGAAGGGGTGGAAGCTTTGAAAAAGTTACTTACTGCTCTTACTAACGAAGACGTTGCTGCATCACTAAAAGGTATGAAAATTAGTATAAATATAACACTTGGTGATAAATAATGAATAGATATAGTGGCGCTGTTTTAGTTTTATCAGGTCCAAGTGGGGCAGGAAAAAGTTCTCTTATAAACAAGATATTTAGTGAAATTGGAGATAGTTATTTCTCCATATCTACAACAACGCGTTCTATGCGAGAAGGTGAAAAAGAAGGCGTTGATTATTTTTTTGTAAGTGAAGAAGAGTTTCAACAAGACATTCAAGAAGACCTTTTTTTAGAGTATGCATTGGTACATGGGCACCATTATGGAACATCATTAAAGCCTGTGAGAGAAGCCTTGGCTGAAGGAAAATTGGTCGTGTTTGACATTGATGTGCAAGGAAATACTATAATCAATAGTAGATTAGGTGATATTACAACTTCTGTCTTTATAACTCCCCCAACACTCTCAGAACTACATAAGAGACTTCTAAATCGTTCAACAGATTCACAAAAAGTAATCAATATGCGTATTGCAAATGCAAAAAGAGAGATTCAAAGAGTGTCAGAATATGACTATTTAATCGTCAATGATGATTTGGATAAAGCAGCCGAATTATTAAAAATAATTGCTATTGCGGCACGGCTTAAAGTACCAAATGATGAGATTAATCTATTCGTACAAAAATGGGAAGATATGTAAATATAACAGAGTTGTGATAAGAGTAGTTACAGCAAATTATAGATATACTTTTCGACTTAATTAATAAAAAGGATATATGTTATGGGAATGCCTGGTGGAACTGAGTTATTAATAATATTTGGAATTGTAGTTTTATTATTTGGAGCTAAAAAAATACCAGAACTTGCAAAAGGTTTCGGTAAAGGTATCAAGAACTTTAAGCAAGAGATGAAAGAGGTAGATGAGATTGAAACTGCATCTGCGGACGTTCCAAAAAAAGTAGAAACAAATGGAGAAGCAACTCCTGCTGAAACTCCAAAAACTACAACACAAGCGTAACCCTTGAAGCAACGAGTATCAGCGCTTTTGCGTGAAAAATTTGGTCGTGAAGTTGTTTTAGAAAAACCAAAAGATCGCTCTTTTGGTCACTTTGCTACTCCGATTGCTTTCTCCCTAGCTAAGGAGTTAAAAAAATCTCCTCTAGCTATCTCCGAAGAACTTGCCGCTTCATTTGAGAACAATGATGTCTTTTCTAGTGTTGAATCTGTAAAAGGGTATCTCAACTTTCGCCTCAGTGAAAACTTTTTAAGTGAGTATAGCGCTTGGGCATTGGATAATCAGTCTGAATTTGGAAAACAAGAAAAAAATGAAAAAATTCTTTTAGAATTTGTAAGTGCAAACCCAACTGGGCCACTTCATATTGGTCATGCTCGCGGTGCAGTTTATGGAGATACACTTCTTAGACTTGCAAGACATCTGGGCTATGACATAACAGCAGAGTATTATGTAAACGATGCCGGTAATCAGATAGATTTACTTGGTCTCTCTATTCAACTGGAGGGTCGTGCAACGCTTCTTGGTGAAGATGTTGCATATCCTGAGAGTTACTATAGGGGTGAGTATTTAGCTGAACTGGTAAGTGGTGCAGTCGAAAAATTTGGCAAAGAGATTTTAAGTGACGAGTCTCGTCAAAAAGAGCTCGCGCTCTGGGCAAAAGACAAGGTAATGCAAATCATTGTAAAAGATTTGGGTGATTTGAATATCTTTTTTGACACATTCGTTTATGAATCAACACTCTATGATGATTGGGATAGAGTTCTTGGCAAAATGGGTGCGGGTGTTTATGAAAAAGATGAGAAGATGTGGATTGCATCTGAGAGCAAAGGCGCTGAGAAAGATAGAGTTGTCGTCAGTGAAGATAAGCGTCCAACCTATCTCGCTGGAGATATTGTCTACCATAACCAAAAGTTTGAGCGTGGATATGAGCACTATATAAACATTTGGGGTGCAGACCATCATGGCTATATTCCTCGTGTGAAAGCTGCCGTAGAGTTTTTAGGGTGTGACTCAAATAAACTTGAAGTTTTACTCTCTCAAATGGTTTCTCTACTTAAAGATGGCGAGCCATACAAGATGAGTAAGCGTGCAGGGAATGTTATTCTTATGAGTGACATCGTAGAAGAGATAGGTTCTGATGCGCTTCGTTTTATCTTTGCCTCTAAAAAGAGTGATACAGCTTTAGAGTTTGACTTGGCTGAGTTTAAAAAGCAAGATAGCTCAAACCCTATTTTTTACATTCAGTATGCACATGCCAGAATCAACACGATTCTCAAAAAAAGTGATTTAAGCCGAGAAGAGATTTTAGAAGCATCTCTTAAAGGGCTTGATGAAAATGCGGATAGCCTCCTTTTTGATGCACTTTTATTACCTGAAATCATAGATGATGCTTTTAGCTCTCGTCAGGATCAAAAGCTTCCCGATTATCTTAAAGCACTTGCCGCATCTCTGCATAGATTTTATTACGATTGTAGAATTATCGGTAATGAAGATGAGGCAAAACTACTGAAACTTTTTATGGTAGTTGCCCTTTCACTCAAAACAGGTCTCTCTCTGCTTGGAATTGATGCAAAAGATGAGATGAGTAAAGAAGAAGAGAATTAAGACTGTTTTGAAACTCTTCACTCTTCTTTTGCCTCTCTTCTTATGGGCGAACTCACAATATCCCCTTATCTTTTCCTCTTTTACCGACACAATATACAAAGAGCATGAAGGATATCAAGAGCTCCTAAAAATAGACTGTTTTGACACCTCTTCTCCAGAGCTAAAACAAGCTGTTATGGAGCTGGAACGTCTTAAAGAAGAGGGTTTTGCGCTTGACATAAATCCAACAACTGCTCTAAAAAACAGTTATGCAAAATCTATGAGAAGAGAAGCTCAAAATTTACAAAAGTATAATGCAATAATCAAAAAAGAGCTAGAAAAGTTACTCTTAAATCGAGAGTATAAGATTTTACTCGCATTGCAAGAGAGCTCTTTAGCGTTTGTTAAAAACTCCAAAGAGGTTGCTTTTGCAAAAGTAGTCTATGAAACACCTTCACAAAACAATAGAGAGATTCAAGATGAGATTTCCTTAGAGCTCTCACTTCTTATCTTAAAAGATAAACTTTTTCAAGCAAGAGATAATAATAGTTCACTTGCCACATGCCTCAATGATATAACTTCTGTCAATTATTTTATGATAGAGAGTGAAAAAGCAATTTCTTTGAATCAACCATGCGAAGCACTCAAACAGATAGAGAACCTTAGACAGTACGACACAGCTTCACACATCTCATGTAAAGAAAATATCGTTTATTATGAGCGATGGCATACAAAATCACTAAACTATTTCACAACTATCAATGCTGAGTTACGGACTTTGTGTACTACTCAATAATTCACCTATCCATCTACAATTATGAAATTTGAAATATTATTCTAATTAAGAAACTTTTTATCATAAAGTATGGTACTATTACTTCGAAATGTTTATTTAATTTTTTTGGAATAGGTTATGAGTATTAAAATAAGAAAAGCTGAAGTTGCAGATGCACCTTTTTTAGCTGAAATGATATTGCAAAGTTCAAGAGCAGGAAAAAGATTTGGTATCTTTGACTTGATTTTTTTAACAAATGACAATGCAACAATATTACAAAATTTAGAAAAACTCACACAAACAACTATCAAAAGTCGTTGCCACTATACTAATTTTTTAGTTGCAGAAGTAGATGCTATCTGCGTGGGCACACTTTGTACTTATGAGCCAAGAATCTCTACAAAACAATCATTTTTAGATGCTTTAGAAGAGATAGGTTATAGTGAAAATACAATAGCAGAGTTAGAAGTTTTAAATGTTTGTGATTTTAATCTCAATACAAGAACCCTTATGTTTGATTTTATGGAAGAAGTGGATAATTATAGAGATATGGGTGTCTTAAAAGCTTTGATGCAAAAGAGCCTCTTAACTGCAAGATTAAAAGGGTATAGAATCGCACAAGCGATAGTTGAAATAGGTTCACTTGAGACGATTCTCTACTACAAAAAACTTGGGTTTAAAGAGATAGAAGAGAAAGAGTGTGATGTTTATAAAGAAAAATTTGGAAGATTAGGTTTAATTCTTCTCGCGATAGAGTTTTAACTATAGAACTCTCTCCTCTCTCTCTCCTCCCTTCACTTTTAGCTATCATTCTCGCACTCTACACAAAAAACGTTCTTGTATCACTTTTTAGCGGAGTTGTTTTAGGTGCGTTTATCTTAAATGGCTTCTCTTTTTTTGCTTCCTTAGAAGAGACTTTTTCTCTCTTTGCCTCCCTCTTAAGTGAGGCTTGGATACTTAAAACCTTAGCCTTTGCTATTATGGTCGGAAGTATTATGGCTTTGATAGAAAAGTGTGGTGGTATCTCTGGCTTTATAGAGTATGTGCATTATAAAAAATCCTTGGTAAGTTCTGCTCGCTCCGCTTTAATGCTCAGTTATTTTATCGGGGTTCTCATCTTTATCGAATCCACCATCACAGCACTTGTCGCTGGTGCTGTTGGGAAACCATTATGTGACAAATACAGAGTTCCACATGCCAAACTAGCCTTTGTATGTGACTCTACCTCTGCGCCGATAAGCTCTTTAATAGTGCTGAATGCTTGGGGCGCACTTCTTCTTGGGCTTATCTCTACACAGATTTCACTTGGAATGATAAGTGGCAATAGCATAGAGATTCTCATAGAGTCCATAGCTTATAACTTTTATGCGATGAGTGCTTTAGTTGTTACTTTTATCTCTATATGGTTTAATCTAGATATTGGTGCGATGAAGCGTGCAACACAAACGACACAAGAAGTAAAGAGTGGTAATAGAGTTAAAAGTGTTAGTATGTATTATATGGTTTTACCTATAGTTTTGATGGTTCTTTTAGTCTTTGTTTTTCTCTATCTGAGTGGAGATGGAGATATTTTAAAGGGGAGTGGCTCAAGCGCTATCTTTTACACGATGTCCTGCACACTTTTTTTTACGCTTCTCTATTTTGTAGGAACCAAAAATATGTCCCTTTCCACATGGAGTATAACAGCCTTTCATGGAGCTAAGAAATTCATTCCAATCGCTTTGATACTTCTTTTAGCCTTGCTATTGGAAAGCTTACGATAGAGCTTAAAACAGGGTTGTATTTGGCATCTTTAGCGAGTGAGAGCTTGAATGTTTATTTTTTGGCGGCAGTCATCTTTTTGCTAAGTTCATTGATGGCTTTTGCTACGGGGACAAGCTGGGGAACGTTTAGTATTATGATTCCCGTCGCTGTTCCTATGGCTGTAGGAATGGATGCGAATGTGGCTCTATGTATCGGTGCGGTTATCAGTGGTGGTGTCTTTGGCGATCACTGCTCGCCTATCTCAGACACAACGATTATCTCTTCTATGGCGGCTGATTGTGAGATTGTTGAGCATGTAAAAACCCAGCTTCCCTATGCACTCTTAAGTGGGTTTATCGCAATTCTTCTGTTTGTAGTCTTTAGTTAGCTAAAGCTGTGTTGATGGAGTAGCGCATATCTTCATCAAGATTTTCCATACTTGTAAGCATCCATCTTAAGTAACCCGCATCCGCACGCGCTACTTCTTCTAGAGATTTATCTTTATACTTCCCAAATCTAAATGTTTTGATGAGAATCGGAGTGTTTGTTAAATCAACCATCTTCTCAACTGGATTGGCATGTGGAAATGCAGCTTGAACCGCTTCTCTTAGTTTGGTAAGAAGGAGTTTTAAAATCAGAACATCACCTATGGCATCGTGTGCTTTTACGACTATACCAAGGGCATCCGCCTCTTTTTGCTCCTCTTTGTAGAGCTCCATTTTATAACGAAAATATTGAAGTCTATGTGCATCTTCATCAGGGAGTACATGTTTTGCAACTCTGAGCGTGTCTATCACTTTCATTTGCGTTTTAAAACCCTCTTTCTCAAGCATTCCCAAATCAAAAGGAGCATTGTGAATGATGATATAGTTGTCATGCGTGTTGAGTTGCAGAAGTCTTTTATAGGCAGTGGTCTCTTGACATGTAGGTCTGCCCGCCAACATCTCAGGTGTGATTCCATGCACCTCCATCGCACCAAAACTGATTGGAATATTTGAAGCGCAGAGCTCGTTATGTACTTCTACCTCTTTTGCACCTAAGACGATGTATCCGAGTTGAATCACACGGTCATTCTCCCCCGTTCCAGTTGTTTCTGTATCTAAAATAATGTATTGTTTTGCCAAAATAAATCCTAATTTGAAAGAAATGAGTCTACAATATAGTGACTCTCTGCTAAAAGATACTCTTCGCTGAGCTCTATCTCTAGAGTCTCCTCTAAGAGAGTGTATTTACAAAAAGTTATAAATCTTAACTCATAGATATCTGAGTAAAATTTAAAATTTTTAACCGCCAAAGGCTCATTTAACTCATCTAAAAGTTCTTTTATATATTCTATAGCTTTTTTTGATGATTGAAGCCCAAGCAAAGAGATAATCGTATGAAGTTTAATCTCCATAGAGGTCTCTTCATCATTATTGATATAAGTATGATAAAGAGCACGCGCGAGCTTAAGAGCATCAGGAGAAAATGGTTCTGATAATAATGCCTGTTTCTCTATTTGATGAATATCCATGGCAAGAAGTATAATCATTTTGTGATTAAAAGAGACTAAATATTAGGAGAGCAAAGCAAGAGTTATGTTACACTACATCTAAAAAACAGGTTGCTGTTATGCTGAAATTTATTCTCCTCTTTTTGTGCGCTACTGCACTTCTGGTTGCTCAAAAAATAGAACAGACTCCTATAGATTTTGGAAAAATTAGGATTGAATTAACCAAGTCCTACATTAAAGAGCACTATAAGCTCGATGTTCAAGACATAAGTATCACACCTAAAATCATCTTCATTCACTATACGGGCATAGATGATTTTAAAACCTCTCTCTCTCGTTTTAAATCAGCCATTCTTCTTACAGACAGACCCGACATAGTCAAAGCTGGTATTGTCAATGTCTCGGCGCACTTTATGGTTGAGAGAGATGGAACGATTCATCAGCTTATGCCACTGGATTTCATGGCAAGACATGTTATCGGACTCAACTACAGCTCCATAGGCATAGAGAATGTGGGTGGAGAGAACCATAAAGAGAACCTCACAGTAGAACAACTCATCTCCAATATCTGGCTTATAAACTATCTCAAAAAAGAGTTTGATTCTCTAGAATATGTTGCCGCGCACTCAGAGTATCCATGCTTTGAGAAGAGTCCGCTTTGGTTGGAAGTAGATAAAAGTTATCGAACAGAGAAAAAAGACCCAGGAAGTAAGTTTATGAAAGATTTACGCGCAAATATCAAGGGGTTTAAAGTAGCGCCTTGTGATTAGTTCGGCACTCGTATATCTCCTCGTTATCGCTTTTTTAGCAACTTTTTTTCATCTTGTAGAGAAAAAGTCTCAACTGAAAATCTTTAAGTTTCTCCCGCCTGTTGTACTCATCTACGCTTTTAGTATGTTGCTTGCAACCCTTGGAGTTTTTGAAAAAAATGAGCAGATAGATGCTGCGTATTCGCTTGCAAAAACAAATCTACTCCCTGCAATGCTCTTTTTGATGCTCCTTCAAGTTGATTTTTCTCACTTCTTTAAACTTGGAAAATCGCTTCTTCTTGCTTATCTTTTAGCTGTTATCAGTTTGGCATGTGGATTTATTCTTGTCTCATTACTTTTTCATTTCAACCACGATACTGCTTTAGCCTTTGGAGCATTGGCGGGGAGCTGGATGGGTGGAACTGCAAATATGATCGCTGTGGGTTCCGCACTTGGAGTGAGTGCAGAGCTCTATGCAAATGTACTTATAGTTGACAGTGTAAATTATACTTTTTGGGTGATGTTCCTGCTCTTTTTAGTTCCCTTCGCCCCACTGTTCAATAGATTTACAGGAGCCAAAGAGAGTGAGGCGCTCTTCTCAGAGATAGGGTGTGCGTGCACTCTAGGAGCAAAAAAATATTGGCTCTTAATCTCGCTTGCTTTGATAGTCTCTTTTGTTTCTCAATGGTTAGCTTGGCATGTGGAAATACTCAACAAAACAACGACTATAGTTCTGCTCGCCACTCTTTTTGGTCTTTTAGGCTCTTTTACAAAACTAAAAAAAGTAAACGGTTCAAGCGAAGTGGCAACGACAATGCTCTATATTCTCATCGCACTTATCGGTTCAAAAGCACTCTTTGAGAGTTTTAGCGAAATTGGCGTTTCAATTTTTGCAGGCTTTATGATTTTGCTTATACATGCACTCCTTATGGTTCTTGGAGCAAAACTCTTTAAGCTTGACCTCTTCTCTATCGCAGTTGCCTCTTTGGCAAACATTGGAGGCATCGCTTCTGCTCCAATCCTTGCCGCAAGTTATAACAAATCTCTTGTGAGCGTTGGTGTTCTCATGGCAATTATGGGGTATCTCATAGGTACTTTTGGCGGACTGCTTGTTGGAAATATTTTAGTAGGATTTGTGCAATGAAAATCGTAAAAATAGAGACAGAGATAGAGTATATAGAACTCAAAACTCCTTTTGTAACAGCACTAAGAACAGCGTGGCATGTGGAATTTGTGCGTGTGCATGTAGCTTGTGATAATGGTTTTGTGGCAATCGGTGAAGCACCAGCAACGAAGGCGATAACGGGTGAGGATTTAGAAACCATTACCGAAGCTATCGCGCAGTATAAGAGTACGTTTTATTTCCACATGCCAAAAGATGCCCTCAAAATATTACATGCTCAATGTGAGAAGATGGGGAGTAGTGCAAAAGCAGCACTGGATATGGCTTTTGTCTCACTTTTGGCTCAAGAAAAAAATCTTCCACTCTATCAATATCTTGGTGCAAAAGAGGCAACGACTCTGCAGACAGATGTCACTATCAGTTTAAACACTCCAGATGCCATGTTTGAAGAGGCAGTGTTGGCATGTGGAAATGGCTTGAGTATTTTAAAAGTGAAACTCGGCGCAGATATTGGGCATGCTATCGAGGTAACACAAAGGATTGCCAAAGCATTTCCACATGTGCCAGAACGAAGTGACAAATGCCCTCGGGGTGCTAAAGTCATCATTGATGCAAACCAATCTTGGAGTGTGCAGAGTTGTAAGCACTTTATAGATGAGACGAAAAACTGTAAACTAGAGTTGATTGAACAGCCTGTAAAAGCAGAGGATTTAGAGGGGCTAAAAACGCTTACAGAGTACTCTGGGGTTCCTATCTTGGCAGATGAAGCACTCTTTAGTTTTGAGGATGCCAAAAAGGTGATAGAGACGCAAAGCGCAGATATGATAAACATAAAACTTATGAAATGCGGTGGAGTTACAAAAGCGGTAGGGATTTTGGAGTATTGCAGAGAAAAAGGGGTAGCGTGTATGCTTGGTTCCATGCTTGAAGGACCGCACTCTATAAATGCTGCCCTTCATCTTGCAATGGCGTATGGAGATGTACTAAGTATCTGGATTTAGATAGTCCTCTACTTTATAAAGAGCACTCCGACGCACTCGATTTTGAGTTTGTTGGATGCAACATCACTCTTAAAGTGTAGGTACAAGCCTCTTACGCTTTGGCTTGGTATGCCTGCTCTTCATCAAGCATTTTATCCATGAGGACAAACAACTCATCTGAAGCATTTTCCATCTCAACAAAGTTTGATTGAATGCTCTCTTTGCTCTTTAATGGGGTTCCATCTTCTAAAATTTTAAAAGTATCTATAACACAATCATGTACTTTTTTATGTGGTACTTGTGCATCTATGAAACTTTTTGAGTGTTGAAAGTATTCACGTCCTTCACCATCATACCATTTTCCAAATCGACAATTGTGGTGGTCACTTACTTGTTTACTTGAGTTTATCTCTACATGGTGTAAAGCATCAGCTTTAAAGAGAATATGGTCAATCTTCGCAAGAATAACAAAGTTCTTGTTCTTCATGTACGTACTTGAGTGGAGCACAGATGCAGAAGTTTCGTTAAATATTTGCAAGGCATCATAGAGTGTTGTTACACTTTTTGTTGACTCATGCGAAATATGATTGAGCTCTTTGGAGTTTTCAAACATGCCAGTTGCTTCTTGCTGAAGTGTTGAGATAGAGATAGATATCTCATTGGTCGCTTTTTGTGTTCTCTCTGCAAGTTTTCTTACTTCATCGGCAACAACAGCAAAACCTCTTCCATGCTCACCCGCACGTGCCGCTTCGATGGCAGCATTGAGCGCGAGTAGATTGGTTTGGTCGGCGATATCCTTGATCAGACTTGTCACAGAAGTAATCTCTTGCGTTCGCATAGATACTGCCGCAACAGATTCATCATTTTGAGTAATGATTTGGGAAAGTGTTTCAAAGTTCTGGCTCAATTGCTCAATCACAAGGTTATTTTCATTTGAGAGTTCTGCACTCTCTTGTGCTTGCGTTGCCAAATCAGTAAGGGTGGTGTTTGTCTCACTGATTTGAGATTGGATGATAGAGAAGTTGGACACAAAACCTTTTCCAGTTGAAGACAACTCTAGTAGAAAATGCGCTCTTTCTTGATGTTTATACTCTTCATGCATCGCGTCAATACTTCGGTTGATTAACTCCCCTGTTTTTACAAAAGAGCTGTTGAGTCCTGTCGAGTTGATTATTCTGAAATATTTATTTTTACTTGCATACTCTATAGAAGTGTTTATTTCACGAATCAAACTCTCCATCTGATCAAACAAATCATTGATATTCCAAGCTAAGTCTGTGAGTTCACCCCCACCAGCTATGTGATGCTGACGATTTTCAAAGTTGCCATTTTTTGCCTCTCTGATGATGTTAGAGGACTTGGCTATACTCTCTCTGGTGATATGAATTTGTCTGTAAGCATAAATAGCAATTGTTATGTTAAGAAAATTAAATAGAAATGTTACGATATGAAACTCAAAGAAGATTGCTGAGATTGCTAGTCCAAGCGAAACAACAACTATATGTGCATAGTTTGCGTAGTGTAGTTTAGAGAGAGAGGATAAACTCATCATAATGAGAGACCGTAAAATAAACTGTGTAAACCCACCTCTTATCCTTCAATCACTTCGTATATTTTGACATAATTTCACTGAAAAATATACAAAGTTGAGGATAAATCTCAAACCAACTTCTTATACT
>Ga0100391_1001721_pt1 | contig 23940 bp, 21 predicted proteins | sample CryGeymeta201515_FD_81541 | JGI IMG/M metagenome (GOLD analysis project Ga0100391, IMG submission 81541) | Groundwater microbial communities from Crystal Geyser aquifers in Utah, USA - Crystal Geyser metaG 2015-15 | ecosystem: Environmental > Aquatic > Deep subsurface > Groundwater | place: USA... | reverse complement strand
TATCCTCATTTTTACCGGAATGGAAAAGAAAGGGCGGAATTTAATCAGTACTCGAACTTGTGATGCTGGTATTTTTATGGCCGGAAGCTGGGGAACAGTAAATGAATTTACTTTTATGCGTGACGAAGGTGAAATTAAGGTGATTGGACTTTTGGCCGGCTCGGGTGGATTTGTTGATGGAATAATAATCCCTAACTTGGATAAAACCTATAAACCAACCAAAGCAATTATTATAGTAGATGACTATCCAAGTATTTTAGTGAATAAAATTTTTCAACAATTGGCTAAAATCAAACCATTATAAGGAGAAGAAAACATGAATTTTGCAGACAAGTTGATTAATGCCATAATAGCCAAGAGATCCTATCTTTGCGTAGGACTTGATCCACAATTACGGTATTTTCCACCACACCTTTTACAGTACAGCTCAAGAGTTTCTGAACCGGGCTACAAGGCAAGCGCGGTAGCAATTTATAATTTCAATATGGCAATTATTAATGCCACGATCAACGAAGCTGCTTGCTATAAACCGCAAATGGCTTTTTACGAAAAATACGGCAGTTCCGGAATAGAGGCATTCGAACTAACGGTTAAATATCTTCATTCCCTAGGCGAATTGGTAATCGAAGACGCCAAGCGCGAAGATGGGGGAGACACGGCTGATGCCTATGCTGATGGGCATATGGGAGAAGTTGAGGTTGTGGGTAAAAACGGCGAAATTGAGATGATGACATCGCCCTATAATGTAGATTCCATTACGGTAACACCCTGGATCTGCGATCCTAATTTTTCTTCGTTTCTTCGCGTGGCCAATGACCACGGAAAAGGTTTTTTTGTTGTTGATCTTACCTCTTTTAAGCCTAATTCTTTTTTGCAGAATATGATCGATCAAAAAAGCGGAATGCCGGCATGGCAAGTATTGGCAAAATATGTGGAGCAGATCGGCAAGCCACTTGTCGGTGTACATGGATATTCTTCCGTAGGTGTCGTATTAGGCGCCACTCAAGGATCTAATGATGCTGAAATTATGAAAGAAATTATCCCAAAAGCTATTAAGCTTATTCCTGGTTTCGGATACCAGGGCGGTGGCGCAGATGATGCAGTAGTCTGTTTCAATGAAGATGGTTTTGGGGGAATCGTAAACAATTCCCGAGTTACAAATTACGCCTGGCACAAAAAATTCAAATCAGAATTTCAGTGTGATCCGAAATATTTTGCCAATGCAGCCGCCCAGGAGGCCAAGAGAGCCAGGGAAGCCCTTAACATGGCAGTCTTAAAGAAGAATGGTTTTCTGCCCTTTTAAACTAGCAGGTCAGTAAAATTTATTACCTTTAACCAAAAACGACGGGAGGTATTATGGCTGATATAGCAAGCAGAATTATTCAAAGTGACCATTTTGTTTACAAGGCTGGTACTCACGGCCCAGAATATCTTGATAAAGAATTACTGGCTACCATGGGTGCAAGAAATTTAGTTGAAGTTATTAATGAGGTGGGAAATGCGGCATTAAGAAAGGGCTTGGATTTAGGAAATTTATCATCAAAAATAGGTATTGTCGGTCCGGCTATGGGTGCTATTACTTTTTCACTGACATTGGCCGCACATCTTGAAAAACTTTTTTCTATTTATACTTTTTTTCCAGCCAGAACAGAACTTACTGAAGATAAAAGCGGAAAAAAAGTACATATTATTCCTGATAAACTCAAGCCGATCTATCAGGGTCCAAGTTTTATAATCTTTGAAGATATTATTAATAACGGTACAACTGTCAGGGAAGTTGGAAAGTTGTTTGACAATGTAATTGCCGCAATCTGTATTTGTGACAGAAGAGGACAAACTGCCGAGTCTTTAGAGGTTAAGCAATATTACCCTTATTTAAGATTCAACATGGAACAGTCTACTGCAAAAGATTGCGACCAATGCTTGGAGGGTATCCCAATAAATACTAAACTTGGGAAAGGCGCCCGATGGGTTAGTCTTTTCGGACAACCGCCATACCCGGACAATAAAGATTTCTCATTATTTTGGGAATAGTTTATTTTATCATTATTATCAAACCCGCTATCATCTGGTAGCGGGTCTTTTATATAATGAAAATGTTATAAATAATTTAAATGGTTTTAAGATTCTGCACATCAACTATTCATTTATTTTGTGAGCCGAAATAAATATTATATCGTAGAGACGCAACATTTTGCGTCTCTACCGCGGCAAAAAAATGAATTAAACGCAATATTTAAGTATTACCCCCGCGCCACTACCAGACCCCAAACTTCGCCGGCGCCGTTTTCCTTTAACACTTTGGCACACTCATTTAGGGTAGAACCGGTAGTGATGACATCATCAACTAAAATAATATTTTTTCCATCCAGCCAATCCCCTTTCCAAAAAAAACATCCTTTGACATTTTCTTTCCTCTTTCGGCCGCTTAACTTGGTTTGCGGTTTTTTATGTTTTGTTCTAATAAGCTCGTCTAATCTTAAATCCAAATTAAAATATTTTTTTATTCCTTTAGCTAATAATTCCGACTGGTTGAAGCCCCGCCAACGCAAGCGCTTTTTATGGAGCGGCACGGGCATAATTAAGCTTTGGCTGAAATTATTGTATAATAATTTTTTATCAAATAAATCCAACATTAATATAGTTAGCATTTCCCCTAAAATTTCTGATAAATCCTTGATAAACCGATATTTTAAATTTTTTACCAGTTTAGCGATTAGCGCGTCTTCATAACTGCCAAAAGCCCAAACGCCGTCAAAATAATATTTTGGCTGGCAATTTGAACAAATTTCTCCCCGGCTATTTTTTTGCCGGCAATTAAAACAATACTGGCTGTTTGGCAGTTCAACGCGCGCCAAGCATTCCGGGCACAGCCATTTTCCTTCAACATTGCAAATTAAGCAGCTGATAGGAAAAAATAAATCTAAAAAGAATGCCTTTATTTTTACGGCATTCTTTATGATTTTATTATTTATCATTAACATTGCCTGTAAATTAATTAATTCCGACTATAAATTTTTTCCTGCCAGTTCGCTTCGTCCACTTTCCAAACTTCTTTTTCTTTTATAAATTTTAATATTATATTTTGATAATAATTTGCTATATTTTCCCTGCCTTTGGTTTCGCTTTTCTTAGTAGATACCAAAATTTCGGCCGTGCCTGAATTTTCATCAAATTTTTTAATTTCTGATGAAATGGATTTGGTAATAACGCCAAAATAAATACTGCTGTCAATATTGATTTCCCTTTCCCGGCTAATATAATTTTCAGACCAAGCTTGCATTTTGGCGCTCATAAATATTTTTAAATCCTCTAAGTTGCCATAATTTGACTGGTTGGAAAAACTGCCGAATCTTTCCGCGAAAGATGAAGACTGCCTTTTTAAATCCTCTTTCAATTTCTCTTCCGGAGTGGTGGTGGCTGCCGCCGGCTGGCTTATATTTACTATCGCCCCATTCTTTTCCGGCAAAGTAATAGTTTCTGTTGTTTCGGGCAAATTAGCATTATTTGAAGCTTCTTCGGCATTTTTTGGCGGCTCTTGAGAATTATAAAAAAACATAAAATAAATAAAACCAATTAAAAGAATTAACCCGATTATGATTATGATAATACCGACTATTTTTCGATTCATATTTTTTGCTTATTTTTTTATTTTATTTGTTTATAATAATTATATTTCCATATCCCCCAGACCGCTTTCTGGCTGGCTGTCCGCATCGCCTTCATTCTCCAGGCTGTCGGCGAATTCTTTCTTTGCTTCCTCAATTTCTAAAAGCTGCCGGGGGTCAGAGGTGATCAGCTGGTCTTCGGTGTAGGAAGCCACTACTTTAATGGCCGCATGCCTGGAACCGGCGAAAAAGATGCCTTCGCCTACTCCGCATTCAAACAATAAATATCTTTCTCCTTCGGTTAAAACAAAAGTCTTCTGCACTAAATCCATGGAAGCGGGAGATTGCTTTAATAAAAGCTGCAAAGAAGAATTGGTGACTATGGCCTGCCCGTAAATGGAAGTTAAAAAATCATTGACATCCTGGGTAATGGTGGTCACGCCGAGGTAATATTTGCGGCAGCGCTTGACTAGGGCAAAAATAAATTTCGCGCTGTCTTCATGCTGCATCAGCCACCAAGCCTCGTCAATGACTAAAATTCTTTTTTTCATCTCGCTACGCACCACGTTCCAAATATAATTTATAATCATATATATGGCTATCGGCCTTAATTCATCTTCCAAATCCCGGACAGAAAAACAAACCAGCATATTATCCATAATAACATTGGTTGGGCTGTTAAAAAGGCCGGAAAAAGTTCCTTCGGTATATTTACGCAATCTTAAAGCCAAATCAGCGCCCCCTTCCATGTCTTCCAATATATTCTGCAGATCGCGCATAATCGGCGGATCTATGCTGGATAGATCGCTTTCGGCCGTAATATCTTTTTTAGTATATGTCTCAATCAAGGCCCGATCAATAATAGAATCTTCCGCATGGGTTAATTCTCCCAGCATTAGCCTAATCAAGCCTTTAGCCGTAATAACCGCGCTCCTGATTATATCTCCGGCTTTGGAATCATCTCCGATAGAACGAGGCAAGTCAAAAGGATTAATCTTATTCTCCGAAGATAAAGATATGTTTATATAGGTTCCGCCGACCGCTTCTGATAAATGGCTGTATTCCCTTTCCGGATCAATAATAATCACTTCCGTACCCATCATTAAAGAGCGCAATACTTCTAATTTAATGGCATAACTTTTGCCGGCGCCGGAAGTGGCGAAAACAACCGAATTGGCGTTTTGCAAACTGAATCTATCAAATAAAATCAAGCTGTTATTATGCCTGTTGATACCGTATAAAACTCCATTATCGCTGGTGAGCTCCGAGGACATAAACGGGAAAGATGATGCCACCGGCGAGGAATTTAAATTAAAGGAAATAAATAATTCATCATTGCCTAGCGGCATGGTTGAATTAAATCCTTGCTCCGCTTGAAAGAGCACGCGTTTGGAAAAAACCAAACGGGCGCCGATAATATTTTCCACTTCTTCGGTTAATTTGTCCAAACTCTCTAAATCATCTGCGTAAATGCTGACATATAACGCGAATTGAAAAAATTTTTCCGTACCCTGGGTCAAAGCGTCGCGCAAAGCTTCTATGTCGCGCAAAGCGGTTTCGCGCAAAGGGTCTCTGGCCGCACCCTTTTCCGCGTCGGAAATAATTTGCGCTTCCAGGTTGCCAACTTTATTTTTTAATTGCTTTAATACTATCGCCGAATTAATAGGATAAAAAAACATAGAAATATCAAGAGTAGTGCTTAAATTTATAATCGGTGAAAACCAGCCGACGCTGATATACCGCGGATAATTAATAACAAACAGGGTTCTGATAAATTTCTCTCCCAACCTAAGGTAATTGGAATTGATTTTCATGGCTGAAGGCGCGATTAGATCCCTAACGGTTAAAGTGCCGCGCCGATAAGCCTTTTCTCCCTCAATCATTTCTTTGGTTAATTCTGTTTCTGCATAAATGCCTTTGGGGGCTGCTAAACTTCCAGCGGCTTTGGCTGCCTGATCTTTTTTAGCTTGTTTTTTAAATTTATTTAAATTAAACATATTTATAAAAACTGTAAAATTTTTTCATAAACGCCTTTTTTATTATCTATAAAAATATAATTAATTTTTAAAACGCATCTTCTTAATATCTACCATCTTTTGGTTAGCCGATGTGGTCGGATTGTAAGTATTATAATAAAGCTCAATCAAACTTTGGGTGTCCAATTCTACCGCGTTTAGGCCGATAGATGCCAATCCGGAAATTACATTTTCTACTCTCCGATTAAGCTTGGCCCGGCTTTGCAAGAATTTTTCCTCTTTTAATTTTATTATGCGGTTGGGATTAAAAACTTCAATAAAAGAAGATAAAAAATTCTTGCGATCGCTGATTATGGGGCTGTAGGATATGATTATATAAAAATGCTTGTTCATTATTTTTCCCAAAGCTATCAATTCTTCCAAATATCTGATATATTCGGTTGTTTGCATTTTTAAAAGCTCATTAGTTTGTTCTTTTTCTTTTATTAATAAATCGTTTAAATAATTTTCTATATTCAATTCCCGGGATTGAATTACGATTTGCAGGGGAAAATCAATATTATTTAAAAAACTGACATAAGCGGAGATAATGGCATTTTGTTCATCTTCGCTTTTTAATGAAAAATTTATACTGGATACTAAAATTACTGACCGCAAGGACCCATCGCGTATAAGCACCGTGTCTTTCTTTATTTCCGCTATATCCAAATAGCGCTGGGTAGAAGCGCTTACTTTATTTCTTGCTAAATTATTATTGGGCATAAATAATGCTGACTATTATTAAATATTCGCGCTTTTTGAAGAATCTAAAATAATATTACTTCCTTTAGCTTCTCCTTTATAAGCCCCTTGAGTATCAACTATTAGGGATAATTCAGCTAATCTTGAAGTTATATTCTTGGCTGCGGGCAAATTGCTTTCTTTTATTAATTTTGTTCCCGCCATGTCTTGTTCGCGCTCTATTTCAATTTTTCTAAATGTATAATTCCAAACCCTCAAGCTCGGACGGCTTATCGTTTGCGCCAAATTCAAGACAAAAAAATGAAACGGACGGCTGTTAACTTTCACGAACGCGAAGGTAATGCAAATTATCAAGCTTATAACCGTTAAAAAAATAAACAGGGCAAAATCAGAAATTTTATAAAAAATAGCTATAAAAACCGCTTCCACTAATAATAAAATAAACTGCCGGGTGGTAATTGGCCCGATAATTTTATCTTCCACGTCAATAAATTGGGGAACGGTAAATTGCCGCATAAAATTTAAAATCTTAAGCTTTTATTTAAATCCATTATAGCTTCAAATTCTTGGCCGGTTAAATAAATATTATTTTTATCTTTTCTTTCCTCTATTATAGCATTAATCGGCTTGTTATTGCTAATGCTTTCTTGGCCGATGCTTAAATATAATTTATACAATGGGCTTTGGCGCCAGGCCCTTATCCCCTCTATTTTTTTCCCATATTCTTCCTCTTCCAGCAAGCTGATTTTTTCTTTTATTTTTTGAGCAGACAGGAAGGGCTGGTTGTTTATGCGCCTAAAATTAACCAGATTCATTGATCTTAATTCATCTATTGGGCCCATAACCCTAGGCATTGACTTTATGTCTTCCATTTTAATCTTGCCGATTAATTCTTTAGGGGGGCGGATATTTATAATACTTGGGTGCTCATCTATCTTGTTATTATTTTCCGGCTTGGAAATTATAAAACTGCCGGTAGCTTGCTTTTTGAATTTTTCTTCTTCTATATTTTTTTTAATCGGCGTGCTCTTTGCTATTTTCGGCAAAAGCGGAGCTAATTCATGGGCGGTATCTAATGTTCTAAAATTTTCATTATTTTTAGATTTTTTTAAACTTTCCTTAAAATTATAGGCAATGTCCCTTAAGCCAATATCTTTTATTAAATTTGTTTTAAGCTTTAACTCTTCCGGAAGCGGCGGATTTGGTATTGGCTGTCTATCTCCGGAAAAATTTTTCTGATTTACGTCAGCGGCTATTTTAATATTTCTTTTCTTAATAATCTGATTAGCAATTAATATAACTTTATCAGTTGATTCCTCGTCAAAAGAAAGCCCCCCTTGTTCTATGGGCTTGATTAAAGATTCTCTCGTATCCACTCTATCCCTTATGCCCCTAACATAAGTTCTTATTATAGCTTTAAAGCGGCTGGCCAGCAATCCGCTACCAAAATTTATTTTAACTTCTTTGATAATTTCGTTTATTATTTCTTCCTTCTGCTCTTTATTAGAATGGGAAATCATGCTGCCGTCCATATTTTTAGCTAATTTTCTAATCTCTTCCTCGTCCTCGGCGGAAAAAAAGAAATTGGCTCCGCCTATTTTTTTGTCCGCTATATTAATCTTAGAAATCGGGATAAAAATATCTTTAGCCGATTGGCTCACCGGCTGTTCTGTCTTTGCGCTTTTAGCTCCCGCCTCCTTAGGAAGCGGAACCTCACCGGCTTTATTAAAATAAGCCGATATTTCTGAAAAAACTTTTTTATTTAATTCATCCGCCAACGCAGCCGCTTTTATCTGATCTAATTTAAATTCCTGAATAAAATAATTAATCAGATTATTCGCGTCAATATCTTTAACCACCGCCTTTATGATGACAGCGGCTAAATTTACATTATATTTTTTTTCTAATCCGGCAATCATGGATAAAACCGCCGGCGTAGAAATTTTATCCCGCAAATCTTTGGGTAAATTTTTATATTTTTGCAAATAATCAAACATACTCTATGTCTTTTTTAATCTGTTTTATTAATTCGTCTTTATTCTTAAATTTTTTTATTTCCCTGATTTTCTTTATAATTTTTACTTTAATATTTTTATTATAAATATAATTGCTAAAATTTTTTATGTATAATTCCAGCGCCATGCCCTCGGCAAATGTCGGCTTGGCGCCATAATGCATAAGAGCCGAATAATTTTTCTTGGCCGCTTCCACGGCCACTAAATAAACTCCGTAATCTATGGCTAAATTTTTTTTGTCTAAATTAGCCGTCGGAAAACCGATTCTTTTTCCCCTTCCCCGGCCGGCAATTACTTTGGCTGCAAAGCTTATCATAAATTATTTAATTCCGCTTAAGACTGCTATCATTTCTATCAGCGCTTTAGCCGCTTCAAAACCTTTATTGCTTTTATTGTTTTCCGAACGTTTTTTGGCCTGATCTAAATTATAAGCAGTTATGACTCCAAAAGTAATGGGCAGATGATGGTCAAGCATTACCCTAAGGATCCCTTCCGAGGCTGTTTTGGCCACATATTCAAAATGAGCCGTTTCTCCCTTAATGACGGCGCCGATGGTTACCAGGCCGTTAAACTTTTTCTTTCGCGCCAAGGCCTGGCATAGTAAAGGAATTTCCAAAGAGCCGGGAACTGAAAATATTTTTATATTTTTAGAAAGAACTCCGCATTCTTGCAAGGCTTTTTGAGATCCTTTAACTAAATCATTAGTAATATTTTCATTAAATCTGGCTCTCACAATAGCTATTTTACATTTATGTCCGTCTAATTTTCCAAACTTATTATCTTCCATATTATTTTAATAATTTTTCTAAATATCTGGCTATCATATCCACCTCTATATTAACTTTACTGCCCGCTTTTAATTCTGATAAATTCGTTTCTTTTAAAGTATGCGATATCAAGCTTGCTTTAAACCAGCCAGCTCCAGCGCCGGAAATCGTTAAGCTTACGCCGTTCACTGATACCGAACCCTTGTAGGACAAATATCTAATTATATTCTTTGGAACCTTTATTATTATTTCTTTATATTTTCCTTTTTTTATTATTTTTTTAACTAAACCGATGCCATCAACATGCCCCATGACGAAATGGCCGTCAATCCGATCGCCGATTTTAATGCCTAGCTCCAGGTTTATTTTTTCTCCCGCTTTATAATTTATAAACTTGGTTAATCTTAATGTTTCCGGCATTAATTCAACAATAAAATTATCTTTATTGATTTTGATAATCGTTAAACAAACACCATCGCAAGCAATACTGTCGCCAATTTTTGATTTATTGATATAATTGCCGGCATTAATAGTAAAATGTACTTTTCCGGCTCGCTTATTAATCTTTTTTATTATGCCTGTTTTTTTTATTATGCCTGTAAACATAAAACTAAGCTTTACTTTTGTCTTTTTCTTTTTATCTCTTGGCTTAACTTTTCCGCCATGTCAGTATTTTCCCAGGTAAACTGTTTGCCATTCCGCCCAAAGTGGCCATAACTGGCGGTTTTTTGATAAATCGGCTTTTTCAAGTTTAATTTGGAGATAATTTCTTTCGGCCGGAAATCAAAATATTTTTTTATTAAACCAATTATCTTATTTTCAGGAATCTTGTTGGTATTATAAGTGTCAATATAAATGCCGACCGGCTCGGCTACGCCGATGGCATAAGCCACCTGCAACTGGCACTTGTCCGCCAGTCCGGCGGCCACTACATTTTTAGCCACATATCTGGCCATATAAGCGCCGCTTCTGTCTACCTTGGAAGCGTCCTTGCCGGAAAAAGCGCCGCCGCCATGGGCCACTGCCCCGCCATAAGTGTCAACTATAATTTTCCGGCCGGTTAGGCCGGCGTCTGCCGGCGGGCCACCTAAAACAAATTTACCGGTAGGATTTATATAAAAATTAGTATCTTTGTCTATTAAATCGCCCAGAACATGCTCAATCACTTTTTCCCTGATATCAGCCCTTAATTTTTTCATATTAACCTTTTCGCTATGATGGGAAGAAACCACTACTGTCTCCACTCTCACCGCCTGGCCATCATGGTATTCTACGGTTACCTGGCTTTTTCCATCCGGGCGCAAATAGGGAAGGATGCCTTCTTTCCTGACCTGCGCCAGTCTTTTAGTTAATTTGTGGGCCAGGACTATCGGTAGCGGCATATATTCAGGCGTTTCATTGGTGGCATAGCCAATCATCAATCCCTGATCGCCTGCCCCCTGTTCTTTGTATTCGCCCTTGTCTTCTTCCACTCCCTGGGCAATATCCGGACTTTGCTCATGCAAAGTTACCAATATCCCGACATCATCACAGCAAAATCCGTATTCTTGCTTATCATAGCCGATATCCTTTAATACTCCTCTGACTATTTGATCTATTTTTACGTATGATTTTGTTTTGGCTTCGCCTCCCACCAAAACCAAACCGGTGGTATTATAGCACTCAATGCCAGCGCGGGTATCAGGATCTTGCTTTAACATTTCATCCAAAATGGCATCGCTTAATTGGTCGCAAATTTTATCCGGATGGCCCTCGGTAACGGATTCGGAAGTAATTAATCTTATATTTTTTTTAGACATAAGCTGTTAATTGTTAATTGATTATGTTCCAATTTCCCACGACTCCAGATATTTCTTTTGTTCCGGAGTCAATTTATCAATAGAAATTCCCATTGATTTTAACTTTAATTTAGCTATCCAATTTTCTATATCCTCCGGTATTTCATAAACAATATTATTAAATTTCTTTTTGGCTCTAATGACATATTCAGCCGTAAGCGCCTGAGTGGCAAAACTCATATCCATCACCGATGCCGGATGACCTTCGGCCGCGGCTAAATTAATCAGCCGGCCCTCGCCTAACAAATAAATACTTTTGATTTTTGACTTTTGACTTTTGACTTTAATTATATATTCATCAACATTATTTCTGACATTCTTTTTAAAACTTTTGGCTATTTTTTTAAGGCCAACCACGTCAACTTCAACGTCAAAATGCCCTGAATTGCAAACGACCGCCCCGTCCGGCATTAATTTAAAATGTTCAATTCTAATAACATTAATATCGCCGGTTAAAGTGCAGAATAAATCGCCGATTTTAGCCGCCGCGCGCATCGGCATGACAACAAAGCCATCCATAGCCGCTTCCAGCGCTTTGATATCATCAACTTCGGTAACGATTACTTTAGCACCCATGCCCCGCGCGCGCATGGCAAATCCCCGCCCGCACCAGCCGTAGCCGGCCACCACCACATTTTTGCCGGCAATCAGCATATCAGTCGCCCTGATAATGCCGTCCAGGGTGGACTGGCCGGTGCCGTATCTGTTATCAAAAAGATATTTTGTCTTGGCATTATTGATGGCAAATACCGGAATCCGCAATTTGCCCGATTTAGCCAATGCTTGCAATCTGATAACGCCGGTAGTGGTCTCTTCCAAACTGCCGATAATATCCTGGGCTTGATTTTTATATAAGGAATGAAGGAGAGATATTAAATCGGCGCCGTCATCAATAGTTATCCGCGGCTTGTGTTTTAAAGCATGCTCTAAATTGGCATAATAGCTTTTTTTGTTTTCTCCATGGACGGCGAAAACCGGTATTTTATAATCCTTAACCAAAGCCGCGGCCACGTCATCCTGCGTGGACAAGGGGTTGGAAGCGCATAATAAAACATTTGCCCCGCCGGCTTTTAAGGTTCTGGCTAAATTAGCCGTCTCGGCTGTCACATGCAGGCAAGCGGAAATTCTTAAGCCCCTTAACGGCTTAAATTTATCAAACCTTTCTTTAATCATATTTAAAACAGGCATGTCTCTTTCCGCCCAGGCAATCCTTTTTTTTCCTCCTTCAGCCAATTTTATGTTTTTTATTTTATAGTTCATAAAATGAATTATGAATCATGAATAGTGAATCATAAATTATAGTTTTCCCTAGATTTTTTAATTAATCCATTTATCAATTTATACCCATCTCTCCAGGCGTTTAAATCTGTGAATGATTTTATTTTACTTGATTCATTATTCATGATTCATGATTCTATTTATAAAATAATTTTTCTCCATAACTCTCCCTATACCTCCTCCTAACATCCTTCCATCCAAACCGATGCGCCTGCGTGCCTCTTTTTTCCACCGCGTAGGAAGCAACGGTGTTAGCTAATCTGCCAATTTCCTTTAATCCCATATTATTTGCCAGCCCGGCAATCAATCCGGCGCGAAAAGCGTCGCCGGCGCCAGTCGGATCCACAATTTTTTTCAGTTTAACAGCCGGTATTTTAAATATTTTATTTTTATCGTAAATTTCCGCTCCTTTCTTCCCCTTGGTTATTATCAGTATACTTACTTTATCAAGTATTTTTTTAGCTGTCCAACCGGTTATTTTTTTTATTAAATCAAATTCATAATCATTGCCGACAAGCGCTGAAGCGCCGGCAATGCCGGCTAATAAAGAACTTTTTTTTAAGCTGGTAATCTGCTGTCCCGGATCATAAATATAAAAAATTTTATTTTTTTTATAAACCCGGGCATAATTCTCCATATCCTTATTATTCCCCGGGGAAATGATTGCTAATGTCATTCTGGAGCGGAGCGGAGCGGAGCGATAGAATCTCGAGATATTATTCACGCTACTAATACTTTCCAAAGCTCCCGGATTGAAGGCCGTAATCTGGTTATCGGCTTTGTCAGTAGTGATATAACACGAAGCGGTATTTTTATTTTTTATTATTTTAATTCGCGATATGTCTATTCTATTCTTAGCCAGCCATTTTTTATAAATTCCAAAATCTCTGCCAGCTGTTGCCAGTATCACCGGCCTTAACCCCAATAAAGACAAATTATAGGCAATATTGCCGGCGGTGCCGCCAAAGCTTTCGGTCAGGCCGTTAACCGCAAATGAGACATTTAAGATATGCGCCTTCTCGGGCATGATGTAATCCTTGAAATATCCCGGAAAATCCATTATCCGGTCATACACCAACGACCCGGATACTAAAATATTATTTTTCTTCTTCATAGTTAAACCCAATTTCTTTTTTATTAAGACCTTCTTCTTCCTTATTTTTTAATAAAATATGCAAAGCGGAAAAAATATCTTTTATATTTTTATCATGCTTGTTGTATTTATTTTCCAATTCATTAATTTTCTCAGCTAAATCCTGGGAAGAATTTATAATCCTGCTTACCATTACGAACACTCGCATTATGGCAATATTTATCTGAATGGCCTTTTTACTTCTTAAAATGCTGGATAACATAGCTATTCCCATTTCCGTAAAAACATAGGGCCGATAACGCTGGCCACCACTATTTGAGGTCACAATTTGTGACCTCAAATTTTTAAACTCATCTTCGGTTAATTGAAACATAAAATCCCCCGGAAATCTTTCAATATTCCTCTTTACCGCTTGATTAAGAACTTTTGTTTCAACTCCGTAAAACTCCGCCAAATCACGATCCAACATAACTCTCTGTTCCCGTATTAACAATATTTTATTCCTAATTTTTTCTTGTAAAATAATATCTGCCATTTAATTTTTATTTCCTAAAATTTTTAAAATATTTCTTATTACCGATTAAAAATATCTTTTTATTTTAATTATATTTATTTACCGACTATTATATTGGCCAATCGGCTAATATTTTAGCCAATCTATTTTTATTTGTTGTGACTTCATAATTCATAATTCTTTATTCAATTTCTCAATCTCCTCTTCAATCGCCTGGCACTTAGGTAAACTTAGGGTTATGCCATTCAAAGTATATACTCCAAATAATTATCCTGATTAATAATTTTATATTCCGCGTTTTTATAAGTTAAGAGCCAATCTTTCGGCGGCTTAATCTTGTCTTTTTTCCATTTAATTTCAAAACCGTAAAGCTTGCCGTCGCGTTCTTCAATTATGTCTATTTCCTGGCCGTTATATGTTCTCCAAAAGTATAACGAACCGTAAATATTGTCATATGCTAATTTTTTCAATCTTTCAGAAAAAATAAAATTTTCAAATAACTGGCCAATGTCATTCCTGTCTTTTAAGCTATTGAATTGCGAAATAACGGCGTTCCTGATGCCATTGTCCAAGAAATAATATTTGCCCTTTTTGGCAATTTCTTTCCGCAAATTACGGCTAAAACCCCAATGAGCTTTGATAATAAAGCTTTTTTCCAAAAGATCCAAATAACGGGCAACGGTTTTTACGTCAATAGCCAATTGAATGGCTAATTCATTTAAAGATACTGAATTGCCAACCTGAAAAGCCAATAATTTTAATAAATTTACTAAAGCTTTTGGAGATTTTATTTTTTCCAGCGCCAAAATATCTTTTAGCAAATAAGAATTCACTATTTCTTCCAAAATTTTTATTTTTTCATTTTTCGTGTCTGCCATTATTATCTCCGGGTATGCCCCGAAAACTAAAAAATCTTCCAGCTTCTGTTTTAACTCATAATTATTGAATTTCAACCTTAGTTCTTTTTGGGAAATCGGGTAGAGAATAATGGTATTTTTTCTTCCAGTCAGGGGTTCGCCGATTTGCCGCGACAAGTCAAAAGAAGATGAGCCGGTAGCGATAATAAAAATTTTCGGTAAATTATCTATTATAATTTTCAAGCCCATGCCAATGCCCGGTATTAATTGCGCTTCATCAATGGCAATCATTTCATAGCCGGCGCAATATTCAAAAATTCTTTTAAAATCTCTTGAGCCCAATATATCGGCGATTGTAATATTATCTCCTGTGTCAAATTTATATTTTAACTTTGTTTTATTTAAAAATCCTTTTAATAAAGTGGTCTTGCCGACTCGTCTTGACCCATAAATAATCAATGCTTTATTGGGTTTTAATATTTTTTCTATATTATATATTCTTTCAAGCATAATGAATTTGAAATTTAAGGAGTACAAATCCTAAAATTAATGATAATTTAAATATATCATATACATAAATTTTGTCAAATATTATGCTTAAAATACTCAAATTATAATAAAAATAACTTATATTAGCTAAAATATATTATCATTTTATTTTATATTAAATATAAAGTAAAGTCAAGCGGTATTTATATTAAACATAGAGTAATATGTACTTTACTCGTTTTATTCCTTATTCCTAATTTTTTTCGGCAAATTTAATATTACACCATAAATCCATAAATAATATTATCCAATTCGCTGTGATTTCTAGAAATAACTTTATATTCTTTTATTTTTAAGCTGGCGCAAAGTTTGGCGAGTTTTTTTTCGTCCCGTTCGTCCGGAGACACTTTGGCTTCGTACGCTTTGGCTTTATTTAAAATAAAGTCAATTTCTGATCCATTTTTACGCTGATAATAATTTAATTCACCTTTGAGCCTTAAATTTTGAAAAATATTATTTTCAAATATTTTGCCTTCATCAATTTTTCCCAAAATATTAAGTAGTCCTGAGTCGGCTAAATATGCCTTTGACGCTTGCCTTATTTCAGTGTCTTTATTGCGGCTAAACGGCCTTATTAATTTTATAAAATACGTGCCTTCCAAAAAAGACAAATAATTATTAACCGTCTCTCGGGCAATGCCCAGCTCTTTTGATAATTTAAAAATATCAAGTTTAGAGCCTGTCCTTTGCGCTAAAAGCAGAATTAAATCTCTAACGGCCGAAACATTCCGATAATCGCTTAATTGCAGAACTTCAAGCTGATAGTAAGAAGAAAATATCGCTTCCAGAGATTTCTTTTTTTCCGAAATATTTTCTTTTAAAACAACTCCGGGAAAACCGCCGTAGCGCAAATATTCTTCATAAAGAAGAGCGAAAATTTCGTGAGTGGCTTCGCCTATTTTATCGCTGACGGCCGGAACTTTTAACCGGCTGCCCTTAAACCGCAAGAATTCACGAAAATTAAGCGGATATAATTCAAAAATATATTTTCTTCCGGCTAATGATTCTGAAAAAAAATTTTTAAGATAATAGCTGGCCGATCCGGTTAAAAAAAATTTTATTTTATAATGGTCGTATAAATATTTAACAACCGACGGCAATTTTTTTGAAAAATGGATTTCATCTAAAAAAACATAAGCCCGCTTATTTAATTTCAACCCCCGGCTTTCAAAATCCGCCATTATTCTTTCATAATTTTTTTCTTCAAACAATTTCTGGTTTAATGGATTTTCAAGATCAATAAATAATTTATTGCCGGACTCAATATAATCGCTTATATATTCCAAAAGGGTAGTTTTTCCCACCCGGCGCATGCCCGTGATGATAATGGCTTCCGGCGAAGAAATATAGGGTTTTATTTGTTTGAATAAATCTCTTGCTATTATCATAATTCTATCTTACAAAAAGTACTACTATTTGTCAAGTATACTTTATAAATGGTAAAAATATAAATATTTTATTTTATGTTTGCCTAAATTTTTTAACATTGCTTGCCTTATTCATAATTCATAATTCTTTATTCAATTTCTCAATCTCCTCTTCAATCGCCTTCCTCTCTAAAGAGCCGACGGGGTAATCCGCTAAAATTTTTCTCAACTCATCTAATGTTCTTTCTATTTCTATCTTTTGGTTTTTGGACGCTCGAACTTCTGATGTTATTAATGGCTTTTTAGCTGATTTTTTAGGATCATATAAAACAACCACTTTCCCCTTATTAGTAGTTACTAAACGGCCATCTTTGGTTTTTAATAATAAATCGTCTTCAAACCCCTCTGGCGAAAAAGATGAAATATTTAAAAAATTATACAAAGCAAATAATCTTTTTAATACTTCTTTTTCTTTATCTGCCAATTTACTAAAATACGGACTTTGAAAATAATTAGCCCTAGCCAATGAACCACCGCCTTTTAAACTTGTATGGACAATATAATCTTTAAGCCAATCCACTACTGTTTTTAATTTTTTACTGCTATCTATTTCAACTAGCTTGATAATTGTTTCCTGGTTTTTTACTATCGCGTCTTTTAATATTTTTTTGCAACTATCCCTGTCTGTTATATGCAAAAATATTAATTTTTTTCTAATTCTCTCTGTTATATCCAGCTCCTCTAAATTTAAACCGATGGCTATGTTATCTTTCAATAATTCAACAATTTCATTTGTATGTAAAAAGGGAATAATAAGAAACCTCAAAGCTATAAAAGCTTTTTTCAACATAGAATCATTATTGATTAATCGCATATCATCGATGCTGATTTTCTTCAATATTTTTCTGGCATTATCTTCATCCAAATAAAAAATCAATTCCTCGGCTTGTTTGATAAAGTTATTTAAATCTATCATATAATTTCCATAATAAAATCATTAGACATTTTGATCTTCATCTAAAGCTTTTTTCATTTCTTCCAAACTATCTAACTTTCCGCTTTTTAGCTTGGTTTTTATAAATCCGCCGAAATATTTTATTAAATCAGCTTGCTGGGTATCGCCTTCTTTGGCTACCTCGACAGCTAAAGATTTTATCTGTCTTAAAAGTTTGGGATTTGAAGCTGCTTTAAAATTATCCGGCCTTAAACGTCTTATTTGCTCTAATTGATGCGCGGTTATATTACGCAATAACGTTTCTCCCTCGTCTGTTAAATAAGCCGCGGCGCCGTTAACATCCTCCGCGAACCAGGAATCGGGGTGCAGGTTTCTTGCCCAAGCTTGGCTTTCAAAAGTTTTAAGCTTGCTCGCTCCGGCCATTCTTCGCTCATCGCTGGCATGCAGTCTGCCGTCTTTAAAAGTCATTTCGTCATAGGTATGACCGCCAGTAGTCTGGTCCGCTTTACCCATAGCATAAGTTATGGAATTGCCTTTTTGAATTCCAATTTCTCCAATGCCAGCGGCGATTTTCGCGCCCATACTTTTATTTAATCCTAATTCGCTGAACATTGACTGTATCATGGCCTGGGCATTGGCGGCCGTCACAGGATTACTTCTAAAATCATCTTTGAGCGCCCCGACATTACTCTCATTCAATCCATTAACGGTTTTACTTTTGGCTAATTTTTCTAATAGGCCGTTGCTTTTTGTCATTAAACTTATCATTCTTCTATCTTTAAGAGATTCATTTATATCATTGTTTTGCGCCAACAGCCTAAATCCACCGACAACTTTACTGGTTTCCCCTTTTTCAAAAGACTTTATTACTTCCTCAACAATCGCCCCGCTCTCATCGCCCGTAGATCTTCTTAATTCACTCATGGCGCTATCATATTGTTCTTCAGCCCCTCTTTCACTAAACACATAACCAATGCCTGCTCTTTTAGCCGCTTTTTCAGAACCCCATTTTCTGCCAAAAATTGTCGCCCGTGGATCTTCAAGAATGCTAGCTTGCTTCTCGTTTTCTTCTATTATTTTTTTGTCTTTTTCTTTGTCTAGTTTTTCCGGCTCATCCAATGACACCATATCATAATGATACTGCTCATTGGCATATTTCTTTTTTTCCTCTTCAGTGGTAAATTCCGGCGGAGCATTTTTAATATAACTAGCCAACATCTGAGTCCGTTCACTTTTATATTTTTCTTTATTTAACTTTTTATCCTCATCATCCAATCCTGTATTTTCGATCCTCTCGCCTGATCTGCCCGCATTAAATCTTAATCTGGCAGCTTCTTCTTTGTCTCTTGTTATGTTGCCCGTACTTTTCTTAATGGCCCTATATTGGTCTATACTGGTGTATCTATTAACTATATCATGCCAAGCTCCACTAACTGGCCCACCGGTTTCTTCACCAGTTTCATACTTTTGCAAAGCTTGCGCCCGGGATGCATCCCAACCTTTTTTGATTTGACGATAATTCAAAGATTTAGCATAATATTTTACTCCTTCTTTGCCGAATATACGCTTTTGTAATTTCATTTGCGCTATATCTAAATTTCTGCCAGCTGTAAAAGTAAGGTCTTTTGCCCCCCTTCCAATTTCACTTGCCCCTCTTTTCAACATTCCCGAAGCTCGGCTTTGCAAACCCTTAACCGCGCCGGTACCCCAGCTGGCGCCGATTCCACCGATCTGGGATGATACCATTAGGCCGCCGACTAATAAACCTATAGCGATTAAAAAAGACATAAAACTTTTATCTGTAAGCATTTGAGTTAATGCATTTGTATCTGGTAAAATTAATGTATCACTTGAATTAAGAAATGCTAAATTAGAAAATTCACCTGACCGCTGTATTGTTATAAGAGATAGCCAAATAAAAAAAGCTAAAATCGGACCGTTAACTAAATATTTAGTAAAATCTCCCCAATACTGGGCAGAATATTTCTGTCCGCCGGGAAAGGTGCTTAATAAAAAAGCCAAGGGCGATAAAATAACATATATCCAAAGCATTATTACTCGCATAACAAAAACAACTAATATCGCCAGCATCGTAATGGTGGCAATTATTAAAAAGAGTACAGCAATAATCATAGCCGCAACTGTGTTGGTAAGATTTAATTGATTAGTGCTATCAGTCCATGTCGCAGAATTTTTTGCTACTTTAACATATTCATCCACTCTCAATAAGTTAACAAAATTACCCCCACCGTCAGAAAAAGCTTTAACAAAAGTAGCCATTATAATTTGGGAAAAATCAATAAAAATACCACAAATCATTTTAGAAAAATTCACCAAAACAGCCATTATTAATAATTTTGGCAACATTTTTTTTACATTATAATTTTCTATCCTTAAAATTGTGGCAAAAGCAATTATTAATAGCACTAAAATAAAAAACATATTAGCCAAATCCCTGACAATTTTCCAAGCTTCACTTATTGATTGTTCATTAATAAAATTATTATAATTTGTAATAATTATTATTGCTTTTATAACCACGGTTAATATTAAGCCACAAATAAGAATAAATAAACTTGCTATCCAACCAACCACGGTTACCACAACTTTATCAATCGCTCCAGCCCAGCAAATATTAAATACACCAAAAGATAATATAATTAAAAAAAATATAAAAAAATTATTTAATATTTTTTTGTTTTTTGAATAAAATTCTTTCATTTAATTAAAATATTATTTATGCGTACTAAGGGTTGGTTATCCATTCCCAAGTGCCAGTTATTCCATCTACTGTTTTAAAAATTATACTATTCGCCAGCCATACTATTATGGCTATTATGCCAAAAATAATAAAAAATATTAATAAATCCAAAAAAATCAGACCCATTTTTTCCGCTATGCCGATTGTGTCGCCGGTTGCCCGGCCGGAAATTGATTTAGCTTCCGCCAGCGGCAGCCATTCATGGCCTAATTTGCAGAAAAGCCGTTCGCCGAAAACAAATGACAAAAACACATGAAGATTTATCCATAAAATTGACGAACCGAAAGAGGGTATTATGGCCAGCCATGCCCACCGGAGCATACGGCCGGTTGCTTGGTTTACCGGGCTGACGACCTTATTCTCCACCATCTGCCTGGTCTTCTCCTTTAAATCAAGCGCTCTTTTGGCGGCCGCCATTTTCATCCTCAATGACTGGTACCGCCCGGGCTGGTCCTCTTCCGCCTTTTCTTCCTCCTGACCATCCCCCTGCCTCAACCGCCGGGCGGCCAAGGCCTCCTGGGCCGGGCCGGAGAGAGTTTGATTTCTTAATATGGCTTCGTCTATGCTGGACATACAATTAATAAATTCGAAATTCGAAGCACGAAATCCTAAACAATATCTAAATTCAAAATACGAATTACCAAAACTTTTAAAAAATTATAATTAATTTATTCCGATATTAATAAATACGAAATTCGAAGCACGAAATCCTAAACAATATCTAAATTCAAATTTTCAAATATTCAAAACAAAACTGTTTTAGATTTCGAATTTTCGTCATATGAATTTGTTTGGGATTTCGGATTTAGTGCTTCGTATTTTTATTTCTCGAATTTTTTTAAAATTGAACCAAAAATCATCGTTAATTCCCCAGCTTCTTTTATTAAAATTTGTTGTTCTTTTGCTAATTCTTGATTATTATTAGCTTCAACAAGCATCAGCCAATATCTGCTTTCTTTTGCTTCTTTGCGGCAAATTTTTATTCTCATTATAAAATCTTTTTTGCTTAATGATTCGTTGGCTTCAATATAATTCGCTCCCACCGAACCAGAAGATCTGATCACCTGCTTGCCGTCTTCAATATTTGCTGTTATTCTTAACAGCTTCTTCACAAAACTCCTCACCTGCCTGGCAAATTTAAATGTACGTTCTTCTAAATCATATTGTTTTGAATTTCTTATTTCTGTCATTTGAATTTGTTTCGGATTTAGATATTCGAATTTCGGATTTAAAATGTCACTACTATCCAGCCGTCATTAGCCACGGCAGTTTCATCGCCGAATTTCTGATAAATACTGCAATCATTTTTTCCGTTAGGCGTTTGCGCCATCGCGCCGGTACTGTCAATCTGGCCGCTACACCAGTCCCAATTGTCTTTAATATTAATTTTCGGCTGAACCAGGCAGCAATCCTGGCCAACCGGGCAGGGATTGCCGTTGCCAACACCATTAAAATTATTAACCGGCCCTCCGTTCAAACCGCAATAAACATTATTATTATTTAAACCCTGGTCAACCGCCCTTTTGCTCTTTAACTCCCAATAACCGTACAAATGGTAGAGCGAATGGGGCAAATTAGCATTCGGCTTGTCGCGCATCTCCACTCCGCTCATAACGGTCTGGGTATTGTCTCCCCAATCAATATTATACATTATTAAAGGCAATTGCTGGCTGTCAACCTGGCTGTTAAAAGTAAGATTAACTTTTCCGCTAATGGTAACGGGGAAATAATCATTTTTGCCGTTGATTTTTATATTACTGACTATGGGCACATAAGCGCAATAATCAGCTGGCGCTCTTGCCGGCAGGGGGCATATATCGGCCATACCGGCCGGCGGGGTCCAATTAGAGTTTGTATTATTAAGAAAATATCGGCTAGCGCCTCCGACACTGCAAGTTCCTGAACACTGGCTGTCACTAATACACGCAGTGCTGTTTGCACAAGACTGAGGACCGCAAGTTATATTAGGCAACATACAGTCGGTATCAGAACTACAAGCTTTGCTATCATTTAAACCGCCATTGCAAAAACCCGAAGTATTATCGCAATAACCATTCTCGCAATCTTGATCGGCAGTGCAAGAACCAATATAAGGCCCAATGCAAGTTCCAGTTCCTAAATTACATTTTTCATCTCCATAATAATTACAATCATCTCGCACTAAACATAAGGAAGAAGGAAAAATATTAACACCATCTGTGCATCTTTGCTGGCATAGACTCTGGCAATTTAAATCATTAACGCAATTATTGGTGTCAAAATCTCCGCCGACGCAAAGATTTGAACTCCAAGACCAAATCCCGTAACTTTGAGCGAATATTCTCTGCACATCGCTTGAATTTTGCCATTTCCCCATTCTGACCGGGGTGGGCAGGGGCTGCAAAGTAGTGCTGTCTATATCCGGAAATTTATAATAAATCGGCTGATTGCCCAGTATGTTCGGGTCGGTATCCCAATCGTAAGGATTAGGAAGGACGGCCGGGTCGGGCGGCGAAATGGCGCCGAAAGGAATACGATCAGTGTCATACATACAGCTGATAGGACGAAAGATACCATAAAAATCTTGGCAAGGATTAGCCCAGGTACTGCCTTCATAAGTACGTCCGCTCCAATATTTATTTTTGCCTGTCGGCGTCACAGTTTGCGCTATTTCAGCGGCGTAAGGCTTATTTTTATACACATCTACCCTTAAAGAATTTCCAGTATTACCATGATCGCCAAAACTTATCTTAATATCTGAAATAAATTCTCCGCTAAAAGTAACCTGTAAAACTCCAGAAATTGTTCCGTGACCGGCGTTATGCCATCGACATGCCTCCCACTTATAGTCGCAATATCTAGTCCATACAGTACACCCCCTGCTACCGCAATTAGTAGATAACCAATTGGCATTAGCACAAGGTATACTGTCTGCCCCTTTACCAGGATTGGGGATACTAAAAGAAGGGTCAGGACTTACTAAATCAATTTTTTCTATATACATTTCTTCTATATTAGTAAAATTATTTGGCACTGTATAATTCACCATTGGAATAGTTAAATTATTATTCGCGTCCCTGCCACACTGATATTTATCACCCTTATCATGTACCCATAGCTGCTGGCCAGAATAAAGTGTTCTATTATCTGCTTTATTTATTGTATAATAAACCGGAAACGGACCATTATAGCCGGCGCCCTCTTCCAGGCCGTCGCCTTTGACTTTGGCGACCGGCCACCAAAGGATGCAGGCGCTAGGGTCGCCCGGATAATGGTCATGTTCCAAACAGTAGCCCCACCAGCCCTTTTCCTTGATGCCGGAATCATTGTAATAATCGCAGGAGAGCGAATCATCCTGGGGGTAAAGTCGGCAGGACTGGGCCGTGTACCAATTGCTCCGGCTTTCCAAAACCGGCCGGATGCTCACATTATCAAAATAAAAATTGCCGATTGAACCCGGTTTGGAAGCAAGGATGATTTTTATCCTATAAGAGCCGGGACTCACATGATACCTGCCGATTTTAAAAGTCCAGCCGTTGCTTTGGTCTAATGATAAATTGAGAACGGGATTAAGCGCACCGACAATAGCGCCAACGCTGTCATATTCCTGAACTTGCGCTTTGGCCAGGCCATTGGATAAAT
>Ga0100391_1001718_pt1 | contig 23966 bp, 12 predicted proteins | sample CryGeymeta201515_FD_81541 | JGI IMG/M metagenome (GOLD analysis project Ga0100391, IMG submission 81541) | Groundwater microbial communities from Crystal Geyser aquifers in Utah, USA - Crystal Geyser metaG 2015-15 | ecosystem: Environmental > Aquatic > Deep subsurface > Groundwater | place: USA... | reverse complement strand
TCCGATTTCTCCCGATGTGTTCCTGTTTCTGAGTGGGAGACGGGATGGGGCATTTCGGGTCATTCCGGTGACGTCGGATTCGGGTCTCCTTGTCTCACGTTCCCTTCGGCTGGCTCTGAAGAATGCGCAATGGCGGCACACTGTTCTACTCGGAGTACGCAACAGCCAACCCAGGACACCTCTACCACCACCCAAGACGCAGCCCAATCAACAGCGCGACCATGCAACCACGTAGTAATAATAAAAGCGCACACACTCATGAACTCACAAGCACACGCGTACTACAGTATCCAAGACAACGCTTATAGTGCTACTAGCTACTAGCTAGTAGTAAATGAACATTATTTTATTGGCAGTATCCATTGTATCAAACAATCAGAACGAAAGTTTGATTAACACAAGAAAAGAAAGATTCAAAAATAATTACAGTAGTATCAGGTAAAGTACAGAACAGAACAGTACAACAAGAAATAATAATAATAATAATAATGACTTCGAGAAAACAAACAAGAAAGAACGATTTGGAGGTTGTAAACGTCCCGGACGTCGACTCATCGTCGTGGCGTTTACGGGATGCTGCTCATCGCCTTCTCATTCGTCGTTACGGTCGTAATAACGGCGATCACGATACTAATCATGACGGTGATGACGATGATGACGATGATGATAATAATAATAATGTTGCTCCGCTTCATGCTGCCAGTTCCATGTTCACTTCTTCCGCGTTCGATGAAGAATTGTGTCTGGAACGGATCCGACGAGATCGAGTGAGTATCGTTCAGGCTGCTTTTGATGCGGCAGCGTCGGCTGTACTGGAAGCAATGGACAAGACGTTGAAACAACGTGCACACCAATTGCGTCGGAAGTCGTTGAGCTTGCAGGTAGATGATTTGCCACCCTTTCTCTTTCAGTGGTTGCAATTGGAACAGGTACGTCTTGCCAGCATGGAACGTGCTCACAGCAATAAAGAGTACGCCAAACGACCACCGATGCAAATACCAGATGCACGCAAAGGCAAAGGACGACCCAAGTCATTGCCGGATCAAAAAACGACGTCTTCTGAACCAGAACAAGTAGCATCGTCAAACAACAACAACAATAACAACAACGACAATAACGATAGCATTAGTAGCAACAACAACAATAACGCAAAGGAAGCTCCACCAAAATTTACTCGCAATACACCGGCATCGTCGGCTGCTGCATTAGATTCTCGATCCATGAATTCGCGAGCCATTTTGTGTACTGCGGGGAATGTTAGTTTTGATGCCTTGACACCAGCCCTTCCGGGATGTGACAGTAAGATGGATGTGACAGATATTCCACAAAATCCTACGAAGAATCAATCACAGCAACTATTAAGCGACAAAGGAGGAGAGGAAACGGGACATTCAATGCCGGTTGTCAACATGGGAACTGTCGTTGTTGAAGCCCAAGCATTGGGACAGCGAGCAATAGCAGTGACTACCAATGCTTGTCGACGAGCCGCGCAACGCTCGCAGTACCGCAAGGACAATGCAAAATTCGTTCATTCCCAATACCATTGTATCTGTAGCAGCAGTATCTACAATCCAAGTAATACCGCTACTAAAAGCTTGTTTCATATGACAAATCCATTTCAATGGAAATCTTCGGCCGACAGAGATTACGAAGATGCCGTAATTTACGTGGAAGAAAATGCAATTCCGTACCAACCCAATACGGAAGCCATAACGGAGCCCTGGATCGACTCCTGTTTGCCACGGTTGGTCAAGATTTTAGATACTGGTACAGGACATCTTTTTTATCACGACGTTCACTGGTCCACACGTCACGGAAGAATTGCTCATTTGTTACAAGAAATGGCCAACAAAAACAACAATTATGGAACTCATTTGATCATTACGACAGAACCCGACGTCAAACGATTTGCTCAAGAATTTCAACCTGTTCGTTCTCATTTTACACTGGTAAAGACGGTGCTTCCTGGTAGCAAGCAGTCCTTGCGCGCCTTGGCCTACACTGGTAATCGCGAACAGCGACGGAAATTACGAAGCTTTTTTACTCGAGCAACGGGCTTGTACGATTCTCCCTTTCACGTTCTCATTACATCGTACCAGGCCTTTCTCGATAATTATCTTCATTTTTGTCAAATGCCTTATGAAAATGTTATTGTCGACGATGGTGCAGCGTGGGTTGCCGCGGCACGAACCGATCCCAATTCGCCTATTGGAACATTGTGGGAGACAGCTCTGTGGAGTACCAAAGATCACGTAGGTTTGGCGGGAACGTCGTTCAAGAAATGGAATTTCTTGGTCGATGATATTCCACCGAAAGACCAGAAAGATGCTTGGATTGGATTGACGGCGCGGTCTCGCATTTTGACGGGAGCTCCTTCGCAAGCCTCCTATCGATTCTCAGGGGATGTCATTCCTTGCGCCGGTTTGGTCGAATTTATCGCTCCTCATTTCGCCAATGTGGTTCGGGAAGAGTGGGACCGCAGTCGCATTCAGTTAGATGCCACCAGTATGAATCATTTCCGCAAACTGTTGGCAAGGTCGACGGTTGTTCATCAGCTCGGGGTGCAGCAAGATATGCGGGCTTTGGCTATGAAATCTTTGAATGGAGAGCTGCCAGCGCCTGACCGAAACAAGGATCCTCCAGTGCCGGACTTCATCCCCGACGAAAGCTTCGTGAATGACTTCAAGGTAGCTTTCTCGAGACGAGCGGCTTTGTTGTGGCTGGGGGATCCTGAAACGTCATGGCTGCGATACGAACTGGGAATTGCGTCGTTCACTCCCATACTGGATGCCCAGTCCAAATCCAATACGTACGGGTACTTTTGCGAAGAGGTAGTCCCGGCTTCGTCCTTCACTTCTGCGGGTCCTTCTGGACAGGTCTCTGGAAATATGGCCTACCGGTTTGCCACGAGATGTAACCGCCATTTTGGATCCGAACAAGGTTTGCGCCAGCACTTGTCGGCGTTCCATGCACCGCCAAACACATGGTTGTGTCGGACGTGCGGAACAGACTGTATCACGAGCCAGGCACGAACTTACCACGAACGCACATGTGGACAGACTCTGAATGCACAGCCTGGTGATCCGAAGGATTCCAAGGGAGGCACAGGGCCACGACAGAATTATGGGTCAGCAGGTGTCGTGGGAAAGAAAAAGGGAAAGAAATCAGGCTCGTCATCAGACGTTGGCGCTGCTACTGCTGACAAGGACCCTGACGGTTCATTTCGTGTTCCTGGTTACCGTGGCGTGTGGGTTAATCCAAAAGGAAAGCATTTTGTCAAGATCAAGGGCACCAAATTGATAGCCCCGGGAAGACAGGAGACAATGTACTTTGATAACATTGAAGAGGCAGCCAAGGGACACGACGTTGAGCTGAAAAAACAAGCTGCTGAGGAAGAAAACGACGATGAGGACGCTCCCAAGATCGAGCTCAACTATAAAGAAGATGGTACCCGAATTTTGTATGAAGATGCAGCTGGCTCCTCTAGTGCAGGTCTTGGTGGTGGTGCAAACAACGTTGTTCCTGCACTCTCCGTCATCAATATCAAAGACTTGCCAGCACATGTTAAACCGCTTCTCCGAGATCCGCGGCAGACATCGCGCACTGGTGGCAACTCCAAGCGTCACGTGTACGCTTACCGCGGTGTTTGTCGTCAAGCTCGTAAAGGACATGATCGATGGCAGAGTCAAATTTCATTTATGGGTGTAAACCATTACTTGGGCACGTTTGATTCGGAGTGGGATGCTGCGGCAATTTACTGTGAGTCATGTTAATTGCGACTGTAAGTTTTTTCACTTATTCGTATATTCTGTCGCTCACTTCTTGAATGTTTTTGTGTAGCTTGGGCGCATCTAATTTTGTACGGAGAAGAGGCAACGAAGCAGGCACAGAAGGAGGGGGAAGAAGCAGCCGCTGCGTACGAGCAAGAAAAGAAGGATATTGCAGCTGGAAAAATTGTCGTGCCACCCAAACCTGAAAAGAAAGCGAAACCGAACAAGGAAAAGAAAACAGCAGATGATAAGAAAGCTGTTAGAGAGCAGAAGAAGAAGGAAAGAGTTTCCGCCGCTGCCGCTGCGAAAAAAGCCGAGGAGGGCAATGCTCCCCAAAAGAAACCAGGACGAAAACGAAACGTCGAAGCAACCACAACTGACGACGCTGCTGCACCCGCGCAGAAAAAGAGAAAACCCGGGCGGCAGCCGTCTCAAGTCGGCGATAACAACGAAAGCTTGTTGCCTATTCTTAGCAAGGGGGTCTATCGGGCATGGTCTTTGGCACCTCGCGAAGACTACCAAAAAAAGACGGATGCAGAGCTCATGGAAACAGCGGTGTCTCGAATCGAGGCTGTTCGTAAAGCAAACTATGCTGTTACTGAGCAAAATCAACCAGCTTCTGTCGATGACATGCTACGTTCCTGTCTTCCCCAGTCTTCAGCATCTGCAATCCGCGAAAAAGGGGCGGCATTGCTCTTGGGTTTGTCTTCCAACATGTTTGGTTGGGATCTCGAAACATTTGTTTCGTCTCGTGTATTTGATTCAGCCGAGCAGCAAAAGAATGCACTGGCAGCTCTGACATCCGAGGTCGCGGCCAACGAACGATTCTGTACTCTGCTGCAAGGGCCTTTGTGCATAATTGGAAATGCTAGCCCAACAACTCGTAGAGCACACAAGGCGCTCGGTCTCGGGCTTATCCCCATTGGCAGTAGTGTGGGAGAAATTGACTGTCATATCGGTGGCATACTTTTGTCTTGCAGTGAAATGGCCGCCACCATTCGGTTTGCGCCCACCACGGCTGGAGACTTTCAATTTGCGGCCTTATCCGACGAGGACACAGTCACACTGAATGGAAAGCGAATAACCCCAGGAATGGGCAGCTTTCCTCTTTTGAATGAAGACGTGTGCACAGTCGGGGCTCGGGTATTTGTCTTTTTGATTGCGCAAGATAAATAAATAAATAAATATAAATGAAAAACTGTGAAGACACAAGGACTTTTGCCTATTCTATTATGTTCGATTTGGGGTAACTACGCGTGCAATGATAATGAAAAACACATGCCACACCAAAAACACTTTTTTGGTAACAAACCAGCCTAGATGCTAGGTTTTTCGTTCTCCTTCTTCTCCTCTTCATTTTCGTCGTCATTGTCATCATCGTTGTCATCATAGTTGTCATCATCATCATCTTGTGATGCTGGAGGAGCTCGTTTGCTTCCAAACGTATTGTCAAAATCTTCGTATTGGGCAATATCAGCCGGAGAAACGCTGGGATGCATGCTGCGCAATGCCTGCCGAAAGTGCTTGTACGAAATGGGTGGAATGTCGGCAACCGCCGTTTCGAGTGCCTTGCGACCCAGTTGTCGAATCGGTCCCATGGCAGCATCCGAACACAATGCACTCAAATCGGCTCCACTAAATCCCTCGGTATCGCTGGCCAGTTTGTTGATATCGTTCGGTACGAGTGTATTCTCGTTCTTTTTAGCCAGCACCTGCAACAAACACGCTCGATCACTTTCGTTGGGCAAAGGAATGTACAGTCGTTTGACAAATCGTCTTCGTGCGGCCTCGTCCAATTCTTGGGGTCGATTGGTAGCACCAATGACCAATACGCGACCTTGTCCGCTGGTACCGGTCCCATCGAGCTGGACCAAAAATTCGGTCTTGATCCGTCGACTGGCTTCATTGTCGTCGGCTTTCCGTTGCGTTAGCAAAGAATCAATTTCATCGATAAAAACGACCGACGGTTGTTGATAGGCTGCCACGGCGAACAATGTTCGGACCAATTTTTCTCCTTCTCCGATCCATTTGCTCGTGAGAGAAGAACTCGAAATAGAAAAGAAGCAGGCTCCACTTTCGTGTGCAATGGCTTTTCCGATCAATGTTTTTCCGGTGCCCGGTGGTCCAAAAAGCAGGAGTCCATTGGGCGTCCGACGGAGTCCGGTAAACAGGTCGGGACGTTTCATAGGCCAGATAACAATTTCTTGTATCGTTTCCTTGGCATGCCGCAGTCCCGCAATGTCGTCAAAGGTAATATTATCTCCCTGATCCATAATTTCGTTTTGAATTTGTTCTACTAATTTCTTGCCAAATCGTTTTAGTTCTTCTGGTAAATCATCATCGTCATTATTATCGTCGCTATTGTTGGGATCCGACGATGATTTGTTGCTAGTGCTGTTCTTTTTCGTCGTGGTGGTAGTATTGTTGTTGTTTTGATAGTTGGAGTTGGTTTTGTTCAAGGATGATGATCCACCACTATTGTTGTTGTTTCTGTTCCCAGTCTTCGTTCCATCTGCAACTGTGCCACGTTTGGGTGGTTGAAATTTTCGTTTGAGAGAGTCTCGTATCACAGGTACCTGGACTGTGGTGGGAGTGTTGGTGTCATCCTCTTCCTCCAAGGGTCGTCGATATTGTTGTTGTTGTTGTTGTTGTTTACTGTAGTAGGGATTCTGTACTACTACTGGATCATTATTATGACTTCTATTGTTCGTGTTGTGTTGATTGTTCCACGAGTCTTCTTCTTGTTGTGGTTGGCCACGTTTCTTTGAATGATTACTATTTTTGTTGCTGTTGGTCGTATTGCTACTAGCAGCCGCATATTCTCTCGCTGTTTGAAATGGATTCTGTTGTTGAACGTGTTCCTCCCATGATTGAGCATTGTTGTTGTTCTTGTTGTTGTTGTATGGATGTTGCTGATTTTGTGTTAGTGGTGGTAATGGTTGCTGTCTTTGAAGTTGTCCATTCGTGTACAATGGTTGACTGTACAAGAATGAATTCGTTTTGGTATCATCGATAGTCACTGGATTGTTGTTGTTATTAGTAATAGTTGTTGTGGCAGTTGTTGTGGCAGTGGTCGTTGCTGGAATATCTTGGTAATCGTCGCATTGGATGGCTTTGTCCAGGCAAATCGTCTTTTTCTTTTGTTTGGATGTTTGTTCACTGTCACTCTCACCATTATCACTATCATCAGCATCGGAAGAAGAAGAAGAAGAAGAAGAGAAGTATCCATCATCATTATTATGCCTGCATTTCATACATTCTGGATACTCATCAAAAAAGGCATCCACATCAACACATTGGCTGCCTTCTTTTTCTGTAGTCACAGTCACACCGACGACATTCTCGTTCCTTGTTTGTTGTATCATGACATAGTTTGGTAAGGCTGGTCTATTATCATTATTATTAGTAGTAGTATTGTCCAAGTTGTCGTCGTCCAATTGCATCATTTGTTCCAACATGGTTTGGAGAAAAATAGAATTTGTCTTTTTACCAGTACTACTTTTTGATGACGATTGTTGTTGTTGCTGTTGCTGTTGTTGTTGTACCATGGCACATTGAATCGTTCCTAAATGTCCAGCTCGCGTTGCCAGATACCTTGCAAACATCATTAGATCGGTAGAAGGCTTGTGTGGTGGTGAAACAGAAGTAGTCAAAGTAGAAGATGATGTCAACCAATGTTCATGCAAAGCAGCATAGTCGTAAGAAGTGGGTTGCTTGTTTTCCAAATCATCATCATTGTCATCGTTAGGATGGATGTTCTTTTTTTTAGTCTCCATGATTTTTAATGCTGGTGCTGGTGGTGCTGGTGGTGCTGGTGGTGCTGGTGTTGCTGCTGTCAATAGACTGCTAGAAATCAGCTTTTGTGTGTGTGTGTTGTTTTTGTGTCGTTGGTTTGAACGAAGTATAAACCCGTTAAAATTAAAAGAACGAATATTGTTTACCCTAACCTTATGTCTCGTGTCCTGGAACCATTGATTCTTTTTTTTTTGAAAGAAAAAAAAAAAGCACGGGACAGACGAGCAACCATGACAACATGACTTTTGTTATTATTTCATCGAAAAAGTAAATAGACTAGAGCCAAACAAGTTGTTCATCTCGTCCTCTCTCTCTCTCAACAACAACAACAACAACAACAACAACAACAACAACAACAACAACAACAACAACAACAACAACAACAACAACAACAACAACAACATACACACATATCCAACGTTGCACTGCAAATTTTATACAATATTTTTGTTCTATCAAATCATGACTTCACGTCCTGAATTAACGGGACATGCATCACTCTTTTACAATGAAAGAGAAGCCAAGAAGTATAATTCATCCTCCCGGATGATTGGTGTACAGCGTGAAATTACGGAACGTGCTGTAGAATTATTACGACTACCCGATGCCAATACTGTATGTCCACAATTGGTACTAGATATTGGTTGTGGAAGTGGTTTATCTGGTCAAGTACTGGAAGAACAGGGACATGTTTGGGTCGGTTGTGATGTATCCCGTGACATGTTAAACGTGGCCAATGAACGACGACACAACCGTCGTCACCAACACAAGCACGACAACGTAGAACAGGACATGGAACTAACAAATAACGATGGCGACGACGACGATGATGATGATGATGATGATAGTCCCTCTACTGGAGATCTTATGCATCATGTAAGCTTCTTCTGTTTGTTTGTGAAGGGAGATATTGAATATAATATTGAATACAGTACAGTACAGTGCAGTACTTGCCTGCTTATTACATTGTGTCTTTGTTTGTTTCTAATGCTGACACTGACATCTCATCACTGCCATGTTAAAAAAAAAAACAGGACATGGGAACAGGACTGCCCTTTCGACCAGCAACATTCGATGCCTGTATATCTATTTCGGCTCTCCAATGGCTGTGCTATTCCAATTCCAAAGCACAGAATCCCAAAAAACGTCTTTTGCGATTCTTTGGTTCCCTGTACACTGTCCTCAAACGAGGAGGACGAGCCGTATTGCAATTTTATCCCGAAACAGCAGATCAGGCGGTTCTCATTAGTGAAACTGCAACCAAAGTAGGATTTGCGGGAGGTGTCGTGGTCGATTATCCCAATTCGGCCAAAGCTAAGAAACATTACTTGGTCCTTAGTTTTGATCGATCTGCGGCATCGCGACCCGCACGAGGATTGACAAACAATCAAGGTGTCCAAGAACAACAACAACAAAACCAACAACAACAACACGTTACAGTGGGATCCATGATCGATCCAGGCATGTCCAAGAAAACGAAACCTATTCGTAAAAAGAAGGGTGTAAAAACCAAGGAATGGATTGTTCACAAGAAGGAAACGCAACGGAAAAAGGGCAAAGATGTGCGTCCGGATACCAAGTATACGGCACGAAGACGACCTCACAAATTTTAGAAAAAGATACGAATATATATATATATATATTACAGTATTATTATTTGTGGAGGAGTTGACAAGAGTGTTGGATATACCTTCCGTGTGAAAATTTTGTAGTGGATACGAAACCCCTTTTAAGTATTAGCTACAGTACAGTACCACGACGATAGTGCTGCAAAACAATTTAGTAAAACAATAAATATTCTGCATAAAAAATTGGGCTTCGCCTTCAATGTTTCGTTTGTACCATTTCATTATCTACATTCACTGCCATTGTCTGCCGCTTTCAAGAAAGTAAATTTAGTCAAAGCGTTCAAATTCGCCCCTCTTGCCGAGGAGGGCTTCAATCTCTTCGTCGTAGGACTCTGTCTCGCGTGCAGCCTTCAGTCTTTGCTTGGTCAAATTTCGTTGTTCGAGCATTCTCTTTTTTTGCCTGGCAGCCCATTCGTCTGCATCGCGACTCATCATATCGATCCGCTCTGGAGGTAAAAGCTCTTTCACATCACGATGCAGCTGCATCAACTTGTTGGTCATTTTCCCCAGTTCATATCCCCCGTCGAACTCTCCCTTGGCCGCCTCGCCGAGGGAACCTACAATATTGTCCACAACTCGTACAAAGGGTCGTACATCCAATGTGGGCATCACATCAATCAGTTTTGCCAGTAGCATCTTCCGTTCGGTAGCCGTTTCCATGCGAAGAATGTACCACAAGTGCGTAATGTAACGATTGATACCTTTTGCAATTTCGGCATACACTCCTTGCTGCACAATTTTGAGGACAAAGAGCCACTGGTTATGTTCTGGATCATCCAAGACACCAGCTCGGGCCAATCTTCCTTCTTCTTCAGCAACGGCGTACTTCAAGTACGCTACAAACATTTCATCAAACAGCGGCCGCATATCTCGCACAGCATCAGTCAAAGCTGCCTCAGCTTCTTCCTCGGTTGAGTGCGATGGATCCATGGCAACCTTGCAAATGGAGCGGATGACTTCTATTTGCTGCGCTTCGAGCTCGGCACCAAGAGCCCTGGCTTCCTTCAATAACAGTTGAGCATTCACGACCAGTTGACCCAGTATTGCACGCTCGCGCGCGTGCGCTCGTTCCAGCTCGACATCCGTGTCATCGTCATCGGAGCGCTGTCGCAATGCCTCCAGGTCTCGATCCGCCATGGACTGCAATCTCTCTCTTATGAGATCCACAAAGTTGTCGGAAAGGAGCAGCTCCTTGTAGTTCTCAAGAATTTCTCGGAAACGCTCCTCTGGTTGGCTCCTAAGTTCATCCAGAACTAGTTGAAGACGGGCGCGTTCTTCCATCAGAACCAAAGGGTTTGGAATGATCCCCATTTCTACTGACTCTGTGACAACAGCCTGCAGACTGTTGACCTGCTCTTCTGACAATTCACGATTTCCCACGAAATAGGAAGTCTTGTCACCATCTACACGTGCTTCGAGTTTCTGCATTACTTCCGATGCAAATTTAGCGTATTTTACAGCCTCGCCAAGTTCCTTTGGTAACTTGGCTTCGACAGCCTTGGTACTCGTACCAGGTCTGGCGCCAGGCCAATTGACTGCCTCTTCTGGATCGACATTGGGGTCGTATACTTCTGGACCCGAAAAAACGTCAAAAAGGGGACTCTTTTCAAAGGAGGGGCCATCGTTCTCTTCTCCAGGCGTCTGCCGTATCTGAACCTCCAGTTCGGCTAGCTCATCGTCTAGGACTCTCGCGTGATCGGAAACACTCTTTTCATTTGCAATCAGCTCATCCACTTGTTCTTCTTCCTCCTCGCTCATGGCGGGGACCTTGTCACCACCACGTGTGGCAATGGTGATGCGACCGTCTGCTAGCCTTTCACCGGCTTCAAACATTTTCCTCAGTTCTTCTTCCTCAGAGCTAATTTCGCGTTCCTTAACCTGCGGAGCATCCTTTGCTTTCGAAGCTTCCTTCTCGAATCCCATGTACTCTGTTTCGACTTGTTGTTGTTGTTGTTGATTAGTTCGAGAGTCTCGTTTTCGTTTTTGTTCCTGTAGTAATTCCTTGGCCATTTCAAAAGCTCCACTGACAAAGCCACTTCCAACTTCATTGTTTTGCTTTTCTTTTTCACCAAATTTGAGAACACTTTCTAACATTTCTTCCGCGGTCATGTCGGTACCTTGTTCCGCTAGTTCTGACATGACATCCTGTGCCGTCTTCATAATATCTTGGTCACTCGGGATCGAGGGCCCTGTCTTATTCTGTTTGACATTTGTGCTTACAAATGTTTTGGAAAGATTTGGGTCTACCTTCTTGTTGCTCTTTTTGTTGCTGCTGATTTCCTTTTTGTCATCTGAAGCATCATCTTCAAGATCATCTTTGTCGACAACCTTCAAGTTTAGTTTTCGTTTTTTTGGCTCCTTTTGGTTACCCGAGGTAGACATTTTTGTATTCGTCGATTTCGTTCCCTTAATGGCATTATTGTTCGCTTGCTTCTTTTGTATTCCTCCTTGTCCTTGCTTGGCAGCAAATGATTTGGGAGTCGAAAAGGTCGTCCGAAAGGTTCGATCGTGGCCACCTCCATCAGCAATCAATCCAGACGATTCTTCTGGAACAGAGCTTTTTGTTGCAGGAGCTTCCACTATGGATTTGGTCCTCATTTCTTTTACAGCAGCAGCTCCAGCAACAGCAGCAGGAGAATTTGATGATTCCTTGCTGGAATTGCTATTCCAAGCAGCAGCTTGTTTGTCTTTTTGTTTGGCAATTTTTTGGGCGGCTGCTACGGCAAAATCTACATTTTCGTCATTGTTTTGTTTGTCTGCTTTTTTCGTTGTCTTGTTTTGATTTCGTTCGGCAGCAACTTTGGCAGCGGCTCGAATAGCATAGCCCTGTGATGACGAGGAATCCAGATCGGATAATGTTTCAGTCTTCTTGGTAGTTTTCGACTTTTGTTGTTGTTGTTGTTTCTTCGTAGTACTCTCTTTTTCCTCCTCAACTCGCGTAAAATCAGCATCCACAATATCATCATCTTTTTTGTGGTTGTCATTGTCACTACTATCACTACTGTCTTTTACAGAAGAATGGATGTCGGTTGCACTTTCTAACAATTCTTCAATCATGGCATCTTGTGCCGTTTGAAGCACCTCTTGAGAGGATGATGTTCGAATCTGACGTGTCGGTGTTGTTGTTGTTTTGGAAGACGCATTATTATTATTATCATCATCATTGTTGTTGTTGTCATCGTCATCTTGTTTCCTGCTGCTGTCCAATGCAATTATTTTTCCTGCGACAAAATCGTCCAATCCACGGTCGAGCGCTTTTAAAATTCGTTTTTCAGAATCATCAAACAAATTTTGCATCATGGGTGATATTTTTGTTTGTTCCGTCAACAACAACAAATTAGTTTTACGTACAACTACCATAGCCATGGTCGGTACTGTGGTGGCTGATACTGCTCTTCTTTCTTGTTGTTGTTGTTGCTGCTGTCGTTGCTGCTGCTGCTCTGACATTGCACTTTTTTCGATTTCCGGATCATCCGTATAAATGGCAATGACTTCCAAATATAATCGAGTAACATCAGGATTGTAAGACATTGGTGAATCCCAAATAACGATGCTCTTGTCGTCACCATCACCATCACCATCAGTAGCAGAATCAGTAGTAGCAGAAGACAGTGGCATTGATTCGTATACCATGGGTAACGTATCTGGTATTTCAAAATGTTCTTGCAAGTATTCTACCAAGTGTCCCAAAAAGACAGGATTACCGCGACCATAAACATCCGTCGTGGGCGATTTCATTACCTTTTGATAAACGACTCGAGGGTTGTGATTTTGGTTTTTGTTCGTTTGTTGTCGTTTTTGTTGTTCTTGTTCTTTTCGTCGTGTTGTTTTGTTCTTGCTATTGTTATTGGAATCCTGACGAGAAGATGTGGCAACGAATAAGGACGTGGTGGCGGACAGTCGTCGTCGTTGTCGTATTTGTGAAAGTGGTGTTGGTATTGATTGTACTAACGAGTTGGACAGCTGCGTGGTAGATGATGATATTGATGACGATGATATTGATGACGGTAGATGAGGTTGCAAAAAAGAGACTACCCTTCGTGGAAAAAGGGATGATGTAACAAGAATTACATAAAAAATACCAATCCATGATAGTGTCGGCGGTAGCCTTGTACTCGTACTTAATAATTTTTGCGGTGGCCTCATCATTTTTAATTTTTAGCACTTGGTTGTTGGTTGAATAGAATAGAATTGTCTAGTTTTTGAAAGAAGAAAGATAAAATTTTAATAGAAGGAAATGAAGATAGACATCGATCATCAGGCCTTAGCTGCTGGTCTAGCCTAGTCTACTGTGTGCATCTATTTTCGTATTTTCTCTTTTGATGGGTGGCTGATGATAGCCGCATGAACAAAGATGCGATTACGCATAGATTGATTCTTCAGTCAACAATCACCATCATTAAGGGGAAAGCTATTGCAACAGTTTGGAGAAGAAAAAAAAAAACTCGTACTCGTAGTAAATAATTAATAGAGTACTGAAGAAGAACAGACGTGTCTGATTCAAACACGAAACGTACAACATCACCACAGATTAAAAAACCATTAGTACCCTGGTAGACTAGTCTACTTCGAGTACTACTACCCTAGTAGAGGACTACTAGGTACTACTACTAGCTACTACTCGAGTAGTAGTAGTATAAAACTTTAATAATATCACCACATAGACAACGTCCAGGCGTTCTCTCACACATCCACCGAAGACGTACAAGAAAAACAAGAAGTAGTCTAGTAGACTAGTATAATAATGTCATCGTTCGATGAACGACGGATGACCAGTACCATAAGTTTATTAATGGGTGGCACGTCCTCTCCGTCCCTCAAAAAGAGTGGTCCACCAAGAACGACACATTCAGATACGACGACCATGCGACGCAATTCTCGAGCAGCAACTGCCGACAACAATAATTGTGATGAGAATGATGATGACGATGATAATAATAATTGTGCTACACCTCCTTCTCCTTGGGATACTTCCACTTCCAGAGCTCCCATGTTAACCTGTTTACATGCCAATCATCATTTACACCAGCACCAGCATCACTACAGTCCTCGATCTCAAGCAAATAATGGCAGTAGACGAAGTTTTTCTTTTGACGATCATGTTGATTTTGAACACTTAATAGCTCCCATGATAATGTCCAAGGAAGATACAAAACTAGTATCAACCAACGACACAAATAATTTATTCAAACAACAACAACGTCTGTCGACTCCCCCTTCCTCTCCTTTTATCAGATCCTCCTTCACAGCTGGACAAAAACTTCCACAAGAAAGTGACGACAAAGAGCAGCAGCAACAACAACAACAGCTACTACAACAAATAAGAATACCTCAAAATAATTTTCAAAAAGAAACAACACCTGTCGGCATTTCCATCCTGTACGGTATGATCAATGCGACCATTGTTCTGCCGGTACTGATGAGTTTTGGTTCCATCATATATCGTGATGCAGCCTTTCAACCCTACCTGAACGTGCTCATTAAAATGACCGTCATTTCTGGTGTGGTGCATCAGCTGTGTTTTTCTACCTTGTCCAAACTGCCCTTTGCTGTAGGACAAGTGCAAGATGCAGGACTCATCTTTTTGTCCAGTATGGCTGGAACGCTCGTAACGGCCTGTCGGGACCGTGACGCCGACGATGAAACGCTACTGGCAACCGCTACCGTAGGACTGTCTCTGTGTACGGCACTATTGGGATTGTCTCTGGTATGGATTGGAAAATTACGACTGGCATCGTGGGTTCAAAAGTTACCGACCAGCGTCGTGGGAGGATATTTGGCCTTTATCGGCTTCTTTTGTGGCATATCGGGTGTAGGACTCATGGCAGGCGTATCCAAAGTTACGTGGGACGTAGTTTGTGCCAATCTGCAATTTATTTTACCGGGAATTTTTGGTGGCATCTTCATTTACAGTCTGGTACGGTATTTGAGACACATGGCGGTTTTACCGACCTGCATTGTCTTTTTGTTTGCCACGTTTTACTTCATCCTGTGGATGGGTGGAATATCGGTGGAAGAAGCAACCAATCAAGGATGGATTGCCAATACAAAGCCTCCACCTGTCTGGTATCACTCGTGGGACTATTTGAAATTGGACAAGGTCTTATGGAGTGCGTTGCCTCAGTTGCTCCTGACAGAAATTAGTATGATTTTTGTTGTGGCCCTGTCCAGTTCTCTGGACATTGCTGCAATTGAGTTGGAATTGAAAGAGCCACTCGACTACGACAGCGAATTGAAAATGATTGGCATTAGCAACTTTGTGTCTGGAATTACCGGAGGTTATACTGGAAGTTACATTTTCAGTCAGTCCATCTTTTCGTTGCGTGCAGGAATCCGTTCACCTCTGGCGGGTTACGTTCTAGCAGGATGTGAAATCCTGTTCTTAATTGCACCCTTTTCGATTTTAGCGTACGTGCCCAACTTCTTCTTTGGGTCGCTCTTATCGCTCATTTGCGTGGATCTGGTATTCGAATGGCTCATTGAATCGCGAAATAAATTGACGTCGGTTGAGTACATCATCTGCTTGTCAACCTTTGCTCTCATTCTTGTCACTGGGGTTGAATATGGTATTGTACTGGGGGTGTTATTGTACATTGGATGCAAGAGAATGGGTCTCGACTTGGGCGATAACAGCGTGGAGGAATCAGATGACGAATTCTTCGTGGAGAACACAGGAGATATCAAACCGTTGACTAGCAGCGACACCAATGGAGTTGGCTATGGCACTCTTTCGGACACGTGAAGATGATGACCACCTGCTACACCGTAAGAAATGAAAATAGATTGATGGATGCCTGTGAAAAATAATGAACACTATTGTAAATAGTCGATCGAGTTGAAAATATCTCGTCTTTGGCAATGAAACAGCAGCAGCTGCGACCATTCTGGTTGTAAAACGTCGTCAACCTACTCTACAGCTGGCATAGTCGTGTCGACGTCTGACCCCCCCAAAGGAATCCATCGGGTGGCACACTTGTACGCCACATTTCCAAAGCTCGAGAATAACTGAACGTTCCTCCCACCAAAATTGCCACGCCTTTCTCTGCTTCAAATTTCTACTTCGCGGCGGAATTTCAGAGCTTCGATGCATTGCCGCTCCAGAGAAGACCATAGCAACACAAGTCAGAGAGACTTCTTGCAAATCGTGCAGGAAGATCCTGGCTTAGTATGTCTACCATTTTTTATCGTAAGAGGTCGTGTCATGTCAAGTACTGTAGAGAGAAGAGAGTAATAATAATGAAGAGAGGAGAGAGAATTCGAGGAAATCGGAGCTCAAATAATTGTACCATGAATGCGTACTAGTCTAGAGGACGATCTTTTGCTCCACTCACGTAAGGAGCACGTGCGCGCTCCCTACAAAATGACAGACAGACTGACGTGAGGTCCTTCTGATTTGATTTTTTGGCAATGATCCAACCGATTCCGCCATTCATTCAACAAAACCAGCACCAGTAGTATCATCTATCATCTCACATTCCACTCTAATTCCCTGCCTGCAGCTATGTTTCGAACCTTTGATCCGAGCAAGGATGTTTCAACATCAACACAAGTAAAGGCGTCTGTCACGAGAGCCCTGAAGTCACAAATTTTGCAAACACACAACAAAATTACGGAGGAAATGTTGGACGAGCTCATTCCCAAAAAGAGTTCTTTGATCCAGTACAAAGTTGGTCCACACTTAATGCTGTATTGTCGGAAAGTGGAAAGAGAAGACAGTAGTCCCATTGATGAACCTATATTGTTCCAACAGCGAGATGGACCAATACTTCCGACACTCAAATTGGTACACAAGTATCCTGGATTGAAGTTCAAGTCCGTAACAGTCGACAAGGGAGCCATTCCTTTTTTGTTGGGCGGAGCCAATGTCATGTGTCCCGGACTGACCAATCCAGGAGGTGAAATGCCACCAGATGGAGAAACGCAGGATGCTCAAGGATTTGATGTCCCGGGTGTTGCCAAGGGTGAAGGAGTTGTCATTTATGCGGAAGGAAAAGAGCACGCTCTCGCTTGCGGGGTCATGACCATGTCTAGTGCTGAAATGTAGGTTGCGCGTGTCGACTATTCTTTGGCATACTTCATACCAGTGATTTCCTTGGCTGATGTGCATGCTTTTGTCTATTTCTCCTGTGTCTCGTCGTACTCACCGCTTCGATTTCCCTTTTGTGCACTTTTCCCCGATTCAATGAATGTATTGGGTTTTGAATCTGTAGCCGAGAAAGGAATAAGGGCAGCGCAATTGAAATATGTCATCATTTAGGCGATGGTCTTTACGAAACAGACGAGATTTAAATTGATGTGCAGTAGTAGCTAACGGTGATAATAATATTATATTCTCTAGCAGCAGATTTGTTAGTATTACACCTATTCACAGCATCGCAAAAGATTCGTAGCGTAGAAATAGTTGCTAGTCCAGTATTGCAGCAAGTCTGGCAAAAATGCCTACTCAGTATTCATGACTGAAAAAGAACTACTACCTGGTGTATCAATACTTTTTTTAAACACTTGGGAAGTAGTGATTGGCGTGGCGTCGCAACCTCGTACTACTTTTGCTTTTTGAATTTTTGTCGATCCAAGTATTTGTTTAAGTGATAGAGTGTACCTCCCTTGCCCCGTTTCTTCTCTTCCAAATCTACCTTTTCATAGCATTCGTCCGCTTCCTTGACGTACTTGTAAAGAGGTTGAATTTTGTAGTCAGCCAACTCAATGGCGTTCATAATTTTTTCAATATGATCATAGCATGGATTGGTATATCGTTTGCTTTTGACTTGCTACAATTAACAAAGTTATAGGGCAAGACATGAATTATTATTGTTAGTGCTGTACTCGTGAAACAACACGGAACGACACTGCTTGCCGCTCATTAGACAATTTTTCTCAACGTACCTTGCTGGCTATCTTTAGCTGATCCAGCGTAATTCTCAGCTTGTTGGACATGGTCTACAGATTCTCGGAAGTGGCAGTAGAACTTGTGGAAGAATAAGGGTGCTTTGTCTCCTACAACCAAAGGACAGCCAGCTACTTGTTGATTAGTTTGATGTTTGATGATGAAGTGTTGGATTTTGGATGTATGGCGTTCGTTTGAACGATATTTTTTAACGGAGAACGAAGCTCCAACTCTAATCACATCATACGATAGTAGAGTTGGAGTGAAAGATCGCACACTATCTTTGTCTGAGTCACTTTTCGTGTCACTGATTTTTGTATGTGAAAAAAGTAATGCTTCGTTTGATGCATTTGTTTTTTATTCTTCGATAATCCAGCATAACTGAAGTTTAAGTTTACAACAGTTCCTGACTACAGCTTGCTTTCGTGTTGCTTATCAACTACATATTATTTTTCTCCTCACAAAAAGAAACCAGAAATTGCTTCTTGATTTCATTGTGCATCCACAAATCCATACAAACCATCCTTTCGCCATCGACTTTCAGTTGCCACGCCAGCTTCTTGCTCCTTCCAGAACACCTGCCTCTACTGGAATTCTACTAGAGAAATAGACAGAGTATGTTTAAAGCATGGAGACGTATGTCCCGAGAACAGCGTAGTGTCTGGACTGTTATCGGCTGTGGTGTCGTCGGTGTCAGCTTGGGAAAGGTATGTTTTCTTTGATTCCATGGTCGTGATGGCATATTTCACCAGGCTGGCCGAAAACGCTACTAGTAGGCTAGTAGGTATCAAAACTCAATTTTTCTTACAACTTTTTTTCTTCGCTTGTCGCACAGATTGGCTATTTTTACTTTACCAGACACTTGCTCGTGACACAAGGTGACCGCAAGCACAAGGAAGCGGTAGAAAAGCTCAAGGAATCCTACGAATTTGCCGACTGGTCTCACAATGAACGCGAGCGACAGCTACCCCAACTAACACCCGAGGAGCGTCGACAAATGAAAAATTTTCTAGACTTGATGATGGAAAATGAAATGAGGAAACACTTTCCCGAGGATGCTAAGGCACTGCCATCGCAGCGACCGTAAAAGCGAGGCACAGAGATTCGGCACGTGGCGGAAGCAGCGCAATTTACTGATTGATGGTTGAATTCTGATGGAATACCTTGCAGAAGGAGGAGCTAAAGTGCATGTAAACTACATCTATTGGCTGGCGGGAAAATTTATGCTTAATAAGAAGGAAGTGATCACGTTTCTCTAAGCAGACTGTTTGTCACCATGTGACCCCATGATACGAAATCCGAAGTGACTTGTTTTTGTATGTCAACTAGATTTGGAGGTAGGCTCAGAGCTATGGCTTGTTGCATATTTTGAGTTCAGTCTTTTCCCGTTATTTGTCATTCTGTTGAGTAATAAAATTTTGGGAACAAGCATGGTAAAATCAGCGGGTTAGGCGAATAGCAAGACATCAACGCCTCGAGCATCCTTGCTCGGCAACATCGGTAGGCAGAGCCTGCCCTGGCGGGCAGAAAGATGGCCTCAGTGTGAATTTTTTGGTCTTTTAGCATGGTCCATCCTTCTAGCAAAAGTAGGAATATGTTCAATTGCCTTACTATACTCTTCCAAATGTTTGGCCATGTAATCATCCACCGGCTCGCGGATCTTTTGAAATAATGTCTCATCTCCATTTGCCCTCTCTTGCTGCGATGGTACTGACGCGCTGGCTGTTGCTGCCTTGTTCCGCTGGAACCAATGTATGATGATCCAACGTTTCCTCGTCACCATCACTTGTTCGTCGTTTGCAGTCGGCGACCTCTGCTTTGAATTTTTCCAGCTCTTTCGAGATGCTGGAAAATGCCGACTTGGCTCCTCAAAGTGCCGGCTTCGGTGCTAAGCTAATCAAAGACGATATCTTAGCACTGCAGAATGAACATGGACAGCTCTTTAGATGTGGTATAAATGGGTACGGAGTGTATCAAAACTAAGTTCTTGTTCTCTGCATCGCAGGAAATGGAAAGCTTTTATTTCTTCGCCCTTTGGGTTACCGGCAATTGCAGGCCGTGCGACAGTGGCTACAAGAGTATGAAGTGATTCTGAAAGGAAAATACAGGCTCTATGAGAAAAACTATCATGCTCAAACACCGCGAAGCAGTTTTGGCATATTTTATTTGTTTCTCTATGGTCTATGTTGGGATGAAAAAAGTACAGGGTCACTGGCGGGGATAGGCGAGTGCTGTGCAAGTTTAGATGAGAGCAGTAGTATGCACGTAACTTGGCGACGAATCATCCTGCAGTAATTGGATGATATGAATAACGACACCGTCACCTCGTAGACAGCTCAGGATTTGAGGTTACAGTCGTTTCGCTGAGCTCGAATGGATTGCGTTAAGCCTTGCCAAGTTCCGTCCACACATCATAATTTTCCCACGTCAACGTGTTCATCTCTTCTTCAAAGAGCAAAAGCGAAATTTACTGCACTAGCGCTACCTGCCGAAACCGGCGGGCAAGCTAGAGACTGCAGTCTTGTCGAGTCAAGTTTTTGATTGAACTGCTAGATCAGATGCAAGACAACTTTAGTTGTATCCATGCTGCATGTGCTGAAAGCTGAAAGAGCGTTGCCTCTCGGTGTTTTAACAACTTTGCCTGCCTGATAACTCCGAGCAAACACTGAGCACTCCTCAGCTCTGTCTTCCTCTGAGTCTAGCATTCATTCGAGCAAGTATTCTCCGCCACTGCTCTGGCCATTGTTCGTTTCAATGAGACCATGGGGATACTGCAATTCGGCAGTGAGTCGGTACGCTCTGGCTCTTGGTGTTCTTGGTTTTCATCTTCGTCGCATTCGCGCCTGGCGCAGTAGAGGCGATTCTGTTCTCTCAGGATGACAGGACGAGACGGCTTGCCGAGAGGTTGAAGTCTCATATGTTCAATCTCTCTTGGCTGGACTGAATCATTTCTAATAAGATCGTTGCTTCTTCTCCTGGCTCCTCTCCTCTTTGCTGACCACTTGAGCCATTCGTTGTATCTTTCCTGTGATGAGACATAAGGTAGCGTTGGTGATGTTTTCGTGGAAAACATAATTTTTTTGTAAATTTGGGTTTTTCTTTATTCGTTGTGGATGATTGTGGATTACGGATAATTAATTGTTATTATTATTTGTGGCTAGTAGACTAGTGTGGTAAAAAATTGTCAAATTTGTTGCAATCGAACTTCAAGGAATTTAATTAATCTAATTAAGGAACTTACGCATAAAATCTTCCTGGTGGCGTCGGCAACCGTTCATGCTGCAAAAGGAGGCTTACTTATTAAGTGTGTTTGCTACTTTGGCTTTCATGAATACTTGTGCTGACCTAGTGAGTATACACGAAAGCAATACTAAAGCCTCTTTCAATGTGTTTCCAAATAGTACTTTTAAATCATGCGTTCTTTATTAGCAACTGTGTACCAGTATTGATACCCCGTATACCGCGTGGTACTAGTACCAGGTACTAGGTGCGTTGTACCTAGTAGCAGCTTCTACGATCTGTTACCGTACATTTCTCGATGCCGTCTCGCTACCATGCCACTACTAGTAGGGGTAATAGTACCTGGTACTAGTACCAGGTACCTGGTAGCTAGTACCAGTACTACGGTACGAACTACCGTACTACGTACACGGTACCAGGTACCTGGTACAGTACCAGGTAGTACTGGTACCACCACCACCACATTAGAGTACTACGGTACCTGGTACTCTTTTCGATTACTACTACTAGCTACCAAGTACTACTACTACTACTAGTACTCTACTACCAGGTAGTAGCTACAATAGTCTAGCTACCTGGGCGGGTACCACGAGTTGTACAGTACCGTGCTACTAGTTTACTAGTACTCCTCCTCTACTACTCGAGTACTACTAGTAGAGTAGAGTAGACTACCTGGTACCGTACTAAACTGAACTAATAGTAACTGTTCCGAGTGCTACGGGAGCCATTTGAATAATATTACTCGTACCTACAAGCAGCTGATGTAACTCGGCAATTCGCTACTACTAGAACAACCAGCTTCTGACTGTCACATCCCGACGCTTTCAATATTGGCATTCTGCAAGACAGGATTGAGCAGCCCGAAGCGCATCATCCAGAAAATGGAAACGACCGGGGAATTCAGGTACCAGGTATTTACCAACGCATTCGGAATTCTTCTGGCAAAAGGTTGAGAGAAGACAAAGCTGGAAAACAGCGACTACTAGTAGCTTGTTGCTTGCCTTCTCTATGGAGCACGAATCAATTGCTACCATAATACCCTAGCTAGCTAATAGCTAGCTAGCACAGGAACGTACTGCTCGCACCTCAATCGAAGCGTCTTGGAGTAGAGCAGCAATACTAGCTAAATTTTTCGTAACAAAAAGTAGACCACAACGCTGAACAGCCCAACTGTTAGTGCATGCAGCACATTATGTTGTAGAGGAACAAAAACTGCTTTGGACAAGATTCTACTTTCGCCTTTCGCCGAGTTTAACACCCATGGCCACAAGGGCACCGCCTAGAGCGACACCCATTAATCCTGGAACCAAATCCGATCCGAAACGCCGAACCTTTGCCAACTGCTGCAAGCGATTATTTTCGTCACCATCGTAACAACTTTTTCCATCGGCCGGTGGCATAACTTCGACCCATTGAACCTTCCAGGGCGATCCTCTCGAATCTAGCAGAATGCCTTGCAACCGTCGAAAGAGGTCGTGGACGCCATCGATTTCGGCCTTGTAAATACTGACACTCTCGCAACTAATCCCCAAAGGAACACCGATACCCACAGTGTCACTGAGAATAGTTTTCAACGTGTCGCACAGAAACTCGACCGATGCATCGACGGGTTTCTCGGCTGCAAGAATGTTTTCTTCTGCTTGGGGAGGCACTCTGACTCCCAACCACTTGATAAAGTTCATCGTCTTGCGACGGCTGACAGGACAAAAGGTAAGAACTATCTTTTGCGGTGTAACGCCCTTTTGTCGACAGAGTGCTGCATAATCCTTCAACAATCGAATGGTAGGTTCCGGATCGTACACGGCCTGAGAAATGAACCACTGTGCACCTGCTTGCTGTTTGCGCAACATGTTTTGGTGTTCCGTAGGATAATCTCTGTTGCGTGCCTGAGCAGCCTCTAGCGTGTGTCGTTCAGCAATGCACACGCACCCAAAGGGCATTTTGTTCTTGGACGAGGCACAAATCTTCATAGCCTCGACCATGGTCGGCCCTTCGTAATGCTTTTCAGTACTGCTACTGGGACGTCCGACCAAATTAATAGCATCGTGACCATGTTCCCGACGTGCTGTATCGATCCACTCGTCAAAATTTGCGACGGTAACACATTTGTACACGAGACAGGGTCGTTCCGACGATCGACGCAATAGTGCTCCGTAGGAACTACTGTCCATTACCTTGCGAAAGGGAAAGGGACGTTCGGTACCATCTCTGGAGGGTTCATCTTGAATATCGTACACGATATATCCATCACAGGCAAGCGCCTTGGATCGAGCCTGGAATTTGTCACAAATGGTCTGACACTTGCCGGGTGGAGTTCCTTCGCCGGGAGGAACATCACCGAGCAAAAAAACTGGTCTCGCTGGATTGGCCAGAAGTTCAGGTAAGCTATCTGTCATGCTTGTGCAAACTAATAATATAATACTATGAAGACTTTGTGGTTGTTGTGGTATAAACGGATTTCGGGTTTACAAAAAGAATTGGGGGTGCTGAGTGCTGATTACTATTATTACTATTTGATGAATCGAATGATATCTACCCGGAGTAGACCAATGCTTTACTATCAAGACCTGGACTACTATCTACTAGCTAATACTGCTGTGTTAATCTAGCTAGTGTTTGTGTATTCTGTGTTCCTTCGCGTGGTACTCT
>Ga0100391_1001717_pt1 | contig 23968 bp, 11 predicted proteins | sample CryGeymeta201515_FD_81541 | JGI IMG/M metagenome (GOLD analysis project Ga0100391, IMG submission 81541) | Groundwater microbial communities from Crystal Geyser aquifers in Utah, USA - Crystal Geyser metaG 2015-15 | ecosystem: Environmental > Aquatic > Deep subsurface > Groundwater | place: USA... | reverse complement strand
CATCCTCGTGCACTACAATAATCTTCTAGATGGTCTTGCTGTTGCAACACGCACACTACTACTACTACTTAGTAGTAGTGGTAGTAGTAGTAGTAGTAGTAGTAGTAGTAGTAGTAGTAGTAGTAGTAGTAGTAGTAGTAGACTACTAGTAGTACTCCTACTAGTAGCTAGTAAGTACTAGTCGCAATTAGTAGAACTGTTGCAGGTGAAGTGTACTTACTGCAGTACCTGGTATCTCTCGGAGAACTGTTGTACCAAATAATAATAATGAAGACCATAGAGTCTAGACTAGTATTAGTTGTTACCAGCACTATGCAGTTGCTGGGTGGTCGAAGCTAGGCTAATCCAGAATGGGCACGAAATAAGCGTCGGAAGTATCTGTGCTTGCAACAATACCACTTTTCAGGGACTGTCGAGTTTTCAACAACTTTTATTTTTAATTTATGGGCAGATTCTTGTGGGTAGCTCGTACGTAGTAGTTCATAACCTAAAAATTACTGTTCCGCTACCACGCAAAGGGTGAGTGGAGTCTATAGTTGCCCAACACAGGCAACAAATTAATAATACCGGGTAAGCATGTTGACAAATAGCGTATACCTTCAAAAAGAAAGCACTTGCACGGGGAGAACCAGAATATTCATGGAAAATCTGAAACGCAACCAGGCGAACTCTCTTCGCTCCCATTGATCGAGCGAAGTGCCGTCTTCGAGGGGGTCACAGGCTCTGTGGGTTTGCTGGCTTTGCTATCATCATCTTGAATGGAAAGATCGTGGCTGTCACGATGGTAGTTTGGGGACTCGCAATCATCTCGCAGCATGCATTCGACAGCGGTCATATCAATCTCTTCATCAGATAGGACGGTTCGAATCGCTCGATGTGTCTCCTTCTCTGGTTGTTTCTGCTCGCGGGGTGCATCGGAAGGCCACGGTGAATCATCCCACAAATGGTGAAGATTCCACGGAGAAAACGTCTCAGCAACCATTTCGAACAATTCACCCAAGGTCGGTTCAGGCTCTTCAGGAACTTCTTTGGTGACGTTTTTGTTGGGAGAGGAAGCTTTAACTTTTGATTCCTTTGATCTGGATGCAGCCAGTGGAGTTTTCGAGGTGGCAGCAGTTGCTCTCTTGGTTGGAACATTGGGGAAAAGGGTACTCGCTGACGAAGAGTCGTTCGCGGGAACATCGCATGCAGACTCGTCGTCGTCGCCAGAAGTTACAGTCTCCACGACGATGGGTTCTTTCTTCCTTGCTAGCTTTTTATTACTACTAGTATGTGGTGAGCCTATGCTTTTCTCCGCAAAATTGTCGGCGCTGCTTGATATGTCCACGTGTGCTTTCTGGACTATAATGTTCGTGCTGGTTTTGGCGGACAAAGGAGGAGTAAAAGACCATGAGGACTCCATCTGAGAACAGCGCTTAGACACTTGTCCCTGGGGTACGTCCATGGTATTAACTTTGTTTAAGCGGCCAGCATAAGAAGATTTCTCGACACGAGGTCCTGGCAACAGAGTGTCAGAGTCATCAATCGGAACCGAAATCAGATTACGAAGGGATTCATCTTCGCCAGAAAAACCATTCAAGGTTCGACTTGCTCCTTGTCTTTTGTTTTGGGCACTGCCGGATGAATCCGACTTGTGTACGTTGGCCTTGTTCAATTGAACACTGCATCGTTCCACGCGACCGCAAACAGGAGCATCCGGGTAGACAGCGGTATCGCGCGCCAAAAGAGCTGGCGTACTTCCGTTTATACGCTGACCATGCTTAGTGGCAAGATCTCTATCAAAGTGAGATCTCAATAATGCCACTCGATTGGCAGACTGTAAAGATTGGCTGGGGGTCGCAGGGCGGCCGACAAGCTTGGAATTATCCCCGTAAGGCGATGAATATGCCGCGGGAATTGTGACGTTCGGCAATTTTGGACGAAAAGCGGGCGAATTGGCGCATTGGCGTTGTTGCGGGGGAGGACGATTCGCACGAGAGTCACGCAAGTGCAAGAGATTGCTTGGGCTGGGAATGCTAGTCGAGCCAGAACTGGAAGTATCTTGCGCTTCTTTCGGAGTCAAAGGGTCACCATGTGCCGACACCTGCATTTCGACTTCAGCCGCTCCTTCGAAGAAGTGGACATGGTAGTTGCAGTGGTCCCCGTCACCGACTGCTGGCATTTTTTGCGCCAAAGAAACGACTGGATCTGCGGTAATGTCAAAGAAGCTTCCTACTCTCTGACTAATGTTTTCCTCTGCGATATCAGCGAGTGTTGAGGAAGATTTACTGGGTTTCCTGCACTCAAATGAACACTTTCCAGGCGGCGGCTGAGATTCTTTGAACCGCTCTGCAGGAGGAATCAGCAATGATAAAGTTGTATTGAATTCTTCAGATATCAGCGAAAGCCTCTCTCGTGAACGTTCATCTTCCAATGGCAACAGCTGGATTTCATCCATGCTGTCGATATCTGACCAGTCGGAATTTCTTAATTCTACCTCATCCGAGCTGTTGAGTCCTCCTTCGGCGGAACTATTGATGTTCTGATATGAACGTTGGTCATTCGAGCTGACAAGTCCTTCTTTGTCCGAAACATTGATGTTCTGGAAATAAGGTCGTTCAACCCAGCTGATGAGCTCTTCTTCGTCCGAGCTATGGATTGTCCTGAGAAGTGACACTCTGTCTGTGCTGATTAGCTCTCCTTCCTCCTGAAAAGTGGGTAGTTGGGAATCTTCTGCCGATGAAGTGGGACTCGACATGTTCAGCAACGGTACAAAGGAGTACTCTGCCGATGAATGAGGGCTCAGGGTTCCAGACAACAGGGGTAGCTCAATGGCATTCTTTTTAGACAATTCAGTGCTGAAACCACCAGCTTCAGTGGAGTCTTCACAATTTGCAGCTTGGGATTCTTCTGCCAATGAAATGAGACCTGAACTGTTCAGCAAGGGTGCCAAGGAGTGCTCTGCCAGTGAATCATGGCTCAAACTTCCTGACATTGGTGCTACCTCAATGGCATTCATTTTAGACAATTCCTGGTTAGGTGTGCCAGCAGCAGTGAAGTCTTTGCCGTCTGCTGCTTCTTTTGTGATTTTTTTCTTCATATCAGTTCCTGATGAAATTATCATATCAGATACATCATTTTTCTTCGCAAATAATGGTTGAAATACCTTGGATTCATCCGCAGAAGCATCCAAAACAGTTTCCATATTTTCTGCTGCAAGCAGTGTTGCCTTCATCTGCTTCCGATGCCCAGAGGATGCAACGGAGGAGCCCGCAGATACAGAATCATCATCTTGTTCCTCCTCTGTGATGGCAGCCCTAGACATGGTTGATTTGGACTGTGACATGTTCAGCCAGGGCACTAAGGAAGACTCTGCCAATGAATCAGGGCTCAAACTTCTTGACAGCAGTGTTACCTTTACAGCTGTCCCAACATCAATGCAGTTTTCACCATCTGCCACTTCTTCAGTCACTTTGTTCTTCATATCAGTTCCTGATGAAATCATCATCTCGTTAGCTAAAGCATCATCAGGTACACCTTTGTTCTTCGCAAATGATGCTTGAAATACCTTGGATTCATCAGCAGAAGCACTCAAAACAGCTTTCTTATTTTCTGCTTGCATCAATTTTGCCTCTGTCTGCTTCTGAGAAGGACACCAGGAGGATGCAACGGAGGAGTCCACAGATACAGAGTCCTCATCTTGCTTGTCCTCCATCATGGCAGTCCTAGAAGTTGCAAATTTGGACAGCAATTCTTGAGGTTTCATGATGGAATTTTGCAAGCCAGAATCATCGATAGGTTCGATCTGCAAGTTGTCCTTCACAAGTTTGGGCACGTCGAGTGAATTCCGATTTTTCTCTATTCTTGCAGGACTTAGTACTTTTCCTTCAGCTTCACGTAACATCGGTGACTGCTGTTGCAGCTGATCGACCTGTTCGGGGCCATCATCGCCATTGGTAGTACCGCTAAATTCTGCGTCGATTAGCTTGAGTATGTTTCTGTGCTCCTCACTGCTATTCAGACTAGTATTCTGTCCTTTTTCTTCGCCTTCTAGGGCAGACAACAAATTACAGTGTAGCAACTCGAAAGAATTGTCGGGACTCACTGTCACATCCAAATCCACTGGTCCAGTAGATCTGCTGGAGTTGACTCTTGAAGAAGGAAGAACAGGAACAAGCGCAGTTCTATTCTTCTTGGCATTGCAAGAAGAAGGAGGAGAAGCTGCCAGATCATTGCATCGCAAAGGAAAATCGAAATCGGATGCAAAAGAACGAGGCGGTGTTATGTAAAGCATAGATGGATCGTCTTCGGCTTCGGTAATGTTGCAAGGAATGGGTGACAACGTTTTGGGATCTTCTCCTTCTTCCTCCAAAATGGCGACGGATACCTTGGATCTCGGTGTTTTAGGAGCCAAAAGTGTGGGCGGTGTGTGAAGTTCTGCTGCGCCTGATCGAGGAGGAGTTGGAGGGGCCTTGGCTTCTGCTGGTGTCTTCTTTTTTCTTCTTCTCATCTTTTCGGAAATTTTTTTGACTACTACAAGACCCATCCGCCACTTCTTATTATTCTGTTTCGACTTGTTGCCGGTATCATCGGCTAGCGCTGTTGCCTTGGCCTGCTTGGTCGCAGCGGTGGTCCGCCGCCTTCCACCGGAAGAGGCCCTCATCGTCTTAACTTGATGCTGGGCTTTTGAGTTTCCTTTTGAGTTTCGTTAGGTAGAAATCCTACTTGCTGTTTTAGCTACTCCAGTAGACTGCCAGTATGTGAACTTAGCCTTCTTCAGCAGAAAGAGCCATTATTTGATTTTTATTTCCCTCCATGTAACAAGATTTTTCTGTTGGTGCGCCTGCTCTGTAACTATTATTAAAAGTCAACTTCAAAATGCTCCGGGCGAAGTCATGTTTTCAATTTGGCGCGAAATCGAAATATCTCGCATCAACTCTTAACCCTTGTGCAACTACTTAAAAAACGAACAGATACAACGTGTACGCTCTACTACTACTACTAGCTACAGTAGTATGTATCAATAATATCAAGAGTGGTACCAAGTACAGTACCACTGGTACCAGGTACTACTATGCACCAGCACGAAGTAGTCTTGTACTACGCACACTACGAACTACGAGTATTAATCAGCTAGCACCGGGTTTATTCTAGGAGAGAAAAGCAACTATTCCAATACAAAAATGCTCCCACAAGTAGTCTAGTCTAGTGCAATCATTGAATTGCTCCAATTTTATAGCTCGACTTGTCCGGTGGACGAGACCAAGTGAGTCATATGCTGATGGTCCATTACCAATTCTTCTGATGGAACATTTCGGCAAACGCGATTGGGTGCATCATTTCGTTTCAATTCAAATGGTTCCTTCAAGGGACTACTGCTCTGCGTGTCACTCAACAAATAAAAGTCTTGTTCGTGGGACAAATTGCGAGGACCAAAGGAGCACTCCTCTTCCGTAGTACTCATAGGATCATCCACGGAACTTTCCAACACAATGGTTGAGTCGGGTTGACAGCAGCTATCCAATTCCGTCACCCCCGCAGGCGAAGGTCTGGGAGAACGAGGAGGCTTTGATGACGCAGACCTGGGTGATGCCGACACTCGACTGTGGTTGGGTGGCGTATGGGCAGTCAAGTCCGGTTGTTCTTCCATGAACGGAGGAGCTAAAATGCCATGGGGATCGGTCGATGGAGAAATTAGGTTCGTTCGTTGTTGACGATTTTCGCCAGATGATGGTGGCCCGCTCAGAACCAACTCTACAGACAATGATTCTCCAATGGCATTATCGCGATTCGAGTCCACATGTGTTGTGTAGCCTTTGTGCGTCGGCGGGTCAATGGGTGCACCAGAACCTTCCTTCAGGTTGAAGATGGTTGGTACATCCCAGGGCGAGAGACCACTGGATAAGATATTGCGAATGGCAGTGTACGTGCCTCCCACAAAGTCAGAAGACCCAACAGACGCCGACTGCTTCTTGTGCCTTGTGGACAGTGCAGAGGAATTCCCGGTAACAGGTTTCTTGTTCGAAGTCTTGAAGTTTGCTTGGCGACGTTTCGTGAACGACTTGGGCTTTCGAAGAGAAGGAGCAGTGGAAATCGAGTCTACATCTGCGCCCATCGCGGAAAATTCATCGTCGTATCCGACCGTTTCTACCAGAATTGAGTTGGTTCCCACGGAATATTCCCGCGATGCATCACGCGGGTTGTCTATTTGGTCCCCTGATTCCTCGTCGTCGTTGTCGCCGCCATCATTGTAGTTCTGGCTCTCTTCACTACGGCTCTGATTTTGACCAGGAGCATCATCTCTGCTACTTTTGACATCTTGATCTGAAGAAAATGCTCGTGGGACGATTGAGTCGACGATGCGATCAAAGTTCGTGTCAGGGCTTGCTGGCCTCGGTGATGCGCGGGCCTTGTCCTCTGCCAAAAGAAGTGTCGGATCGACATGCTTTTTTACAGGGGATGCAGGGCGGCTTCTGAATTTTGGCTCCAACGACAGCGACCGAGTCTTTGAGACTGTTGCAACATATGCAGGGTCAATGTCACAAGTGTGGTGTGCTTCAGCAGTGAGAGATGCGTTGTTGGAACCGTCCAACTCACTTCGTTCGCCAGGGCTGCCTCCTTGCTGAGTTCCTTCATCGACGCCAGACCCAATTCCTTCTAATAAGTAAGAAATCATCTGGTCTTCCAACTGGAATCGCCTTTCCGCGGCTTCCTCTGTCTCCGCAGTAAAATCTGCCGTGTCCGGAATCAATAAATGTTCTGGAGATCTTGCAATGGCCCTGGCGGGCGGGCAAGTAATGCGAGCGAACGATTCTTGCTCTAATTCTGTGCAGATAGGATTATTTTGAGCAAGTGGCGTGTCCATTGCCGAGGGAAATGCATCGGAAACTTGGTCTGATATGGTTTCGCGGGCAAAGTCAGTTCTTTTGATGGCACCATATTTTTTGCAGTCTTCCGTGGAATTGGTCTCGGAAATGCGCTCCATCCGTCCTTGAGCCTCCAATTGACTGAAGTCTGCTACAAATAATTCGTCAGCATCTTTCTCTGCGGCAGAAAGATCCTCTGCTTCCTTTTCCGCTTTGCTGCGACCGGCACTTTTCTCAAAACATCTTGGTACCCTTTTTGGTGTCAACATTGGTATTGATTTCAAACCATTCGGATTAGAACTTGGTGAAACATCCTTGACAAGGCTAGCAGACGTTTGGGGGCATTTCCTGTAGTCATAAACAATCATTTCACTTTTGATGCTGTAGGACGGGTGTGATACAGCGGCTTTAGAAGTTCTTCGCAGCGAGCTGCTGCTCCGAGATCGAATCCGGCGAATCTGCTCCATCATCTTTTTCTTGATACTCAACTGGACTCTCAACTCAACTTCGCGAAGATGAGAGGCAACTTTGAAATCACAAGCAGAGTCGTTTGGATCGACAGGATCCTTCTGTTGCGAAGAACGCATTCTGGAGAAGGCGTGAATCATGCGACTTGTGACACTCTTACAACCTTTGTTGCTCCTTTTCGGTGTAGTATCTGATAGTGCGTAACTAGCCTCTTGGAACTCTTGCGCCAAGTCCTCTCGAACTTTCTCCATCATGCTGTCTTCAAGAGACATTGACTCGCGCGACGTGGTTTGTGATTGCGAGTCGTCTCGTCCAGATAATCCGCATTCGTCATCGGCATGGTTGCCGGAAGAGTCTGTCGAGATATTATGCGCAGAAAAGTATTTGGTGGTTGTCTTAGAACTATCAAAGCTTCGGTTTGACTTTTCCGGTCCAATCAACACGCCACTGCTGTCAACTTCTCCTTGGGCTTCCAGCTCCATTTGGCAACGTAAAGCCGCCGCAGTCACCCTTAGTTTCTTGATTTCTTGCTCAAGCTTTTCCACCTCCAGATTCTGTCTAGCCTCAGCTGCTACTGCAAGTGAGATATCAATTTGCTGCTGGATATCATTCCGATTGGCCACCCGAGAAGTTGAGGCGTCGCTTAGATTTGCCGACGATTCAGCGGGAGGTTCGTCGATGAATGCGGTTAGCTTACTTTGTGTACTGGGAATATTGAAGCAATTTTCAAGCTCTTTCATGACGCAAACATAATTTTCTTCAGCTTTCTGCATATCGTCAGCAGCCGATGATGTGATAGTATCATCTTCTTCGCTGTTGTTGGCGTCTAGAGACTTCAGTAGGCTTGCTTTCATAGTATTTTCCGTGTACATCTTCTTGAAGCGCTGCACTTCCAGTGCACTTGTTCCTTCCAGGTCTTCAGCGGATTTGTTTCGTACGTCATTACCAGGAAGTTTCGCAAAGCTTTGCGAGGACTTGTGAGGAAACTGGTTTTCGTCAGCTCCAAATACATCGTCTGTGAGCAGTCCAGCACTGCCAACTGAGCTCGACTGGTGATCTTGAGGAGGAGGCCTCGGCTTAAAACGAATCTTTTGAAAGCCCCGCAGATGTGGCTGGTAAAGCTTAGCTGCCTGGCTTACAAAAGGTTTGTCACCTTTACCTTCGTTACCCTTCGTGTCGTCCAATATATAATTGGCAGACCAGGCATCCTCATTCTCTTGCTGGAGGTAAGAATCGTCAGGATCAATTGTTTCCTGAACTCCGTGGCAATTATCTTTGTCCCCTTTCCACCCATTATTCTTGGCAGCGGCATTCTTGGAAATATCTTCGAGACGATTGTCGATCACAGTGATTTTCACAGGCCGCACTAGTTCATCAGACGAATTAGCTTCATCCTTGGTGAAATTAACGTCCTCAAAGGGATACCAAGTCGATATTTGGGAGGCGGTTCTCTCGTATTGGACCGATTCAAAAGATACTGGTTGCGTGTCCTTCGGTGGAGCAGAAATACTAACATGCGACTTCCCTTGGCTTGTGCTTCTTGTGGCTCCATGTCCTTGCATCTTCTTTTTGGGAGAAGGAGGACTAGATTTGCTGAAGTCTACCCAATCATCAACCTGCTCCAACAATGTGATATTGTTAGACTGTGGGAATTGAGCACTGGAGTAGTAGACAGCACTGCTGGCACCGTCGCCGTTCTCTCCCGAGTCGCTGATACAACCATTGCGAAGTAAAGTCTTTCGCTTCTGCAAGTCAGCAGAAGTAGCCCGGTCATCAACCGTAACGTCCAAGTCCACCAACTCGTCGCTCTTGGATGTTTCGAAAGTAGCATCCAAGTCGACTGGTCCAGAGTAGCCAAAACTCGTGCGCGATCTTGGTTCCTCCGAGGCAGCGTATAATGATCGACCCTGTGCTGCAGGATATGCAGCTAGGGGGGATCTTGGAGGGCGTTGGTTCAATGGCTTCGGCTTCACCTGCGGGGATGTCGGTAAGCTGGTACAATTCTCACTATCATTCCAGAGGGAGTCTTGTGATCTCGATTTGGTAAAGTCTCGGCACTTCGAGGGTGTACGGGGTGTAGTCGGTTCGGAGCAAAGCAAATCTCTTCTGTTTTTACTGGTTCCAACAGATGCTACTGCGTTACCGCCCACTCCTCCATTCTGCCGACTGTCACGAGCAGATGGTGAAAGCCATGGCGACCCGGAACGTCTCTGCTCTTTCTTAGGTGAAGGAGGTGGGTTACATCTCGAGAACGCCTTCTTTTCGGTCCAAGCGAGGGAATCATCCAGGACTTGATCGTCGACCGGGTTGCTGTAAACTTGCCGTCCCGGCAAGACTTGGTTCAAATCGCGCTCTATCTGTTGCTCCCGAAAGAAGGAACGTTCCGAGCAATTCAAAGAGAAATCCTCGGTACGATCCACTTCACCAGGTCGGATCGGTTCCATCATGGCTCCGGTCCTGTTGACGCCAGCGAGGATGGAATTATTTGTGACAATGGAGTTTTCCATACTGGAGAGGTTCTTTGAGCTTGCTATGGTATCGTCCAAATCCACCGGGGACATGCTGGAAGGAGCAGAAGGCAAGATTTTTCTGGCGCTTGCAGTGGTGTCACTCGAGTCCAGTGGGCGCCTTTTAGAAGTGCTAGACGGCTGCTGCTGCTGCTGTCGAAACGAAGCATGGTTACTTTCGGCAAACGTACTATCTGTCAAATCGAAAGGTGCTCGAAGAAGGACTCGTTGAATCCGCGGTGGTGTTGGTTGCTGTACCACCAGCTCAATCGGAGTCTCTTCGATTCTGATATCCTGCTGCTCGTGACGAGTCTGGCGGCTCAACATCCTCTGAACCTGCGACAATGGTGGAGGGGAACGTCGGATATTATTGCATTCTTGGTCTGTCAATATCTGGTGCGAATCCACGCGATAGTCGTGACCGTTTTCATAACTATTTGAGGATGCTGTTGCCGGCGACGACGACAAGGCCGTACGATCTGCGGGATCGGCCTTTTCACCGACAAAGGAACCGTCATCTGGTGGTGTCACATTCAAGACACCCGTGCTGTTCTCGGTGGTGTCATCGGAACCAGACGGCAGTGTAACATCCAGGTCGACGGGTGCACCTCCTCCGCTGCCGGCATTCCCAGTCGTTCTACGTTCTGGAGTTTTCGTCGTGTAATGGTTGTCGTCATCCTTGAGACGAACTTCGTGTTGTTGGTACGCAAAGGATCCATCTTCGGCTGGATTGATGGTGACATTGTTATAATTCTCGTTGTTATCGTGTCGAGAGCTGGCACAAGCTGCAGGAGCTGCAGAGATTGTCTTTGAAAATACCAGATTTTCATTCTTCTTATTCCTGAGACCAAGCTCATGTTGTTGGTAGGCAAAGGACCCCTCCATTGCTGGCTTGATGCTAATGTTGTGAAGCTCGTCAGGTTCAGATCTAGACAAATTCGCAGTGTTGGATAACGTACCTTCAATGGTAGCCGCACAAGACGAGACATGACTTTGAAAACCCGAGGACGGAATCATCCGATTTTTGCTGACCGATGAATGTTCATTGGACCTAGTAGTAGTTGGTTTTGCGTCGTTATTATTTGAACTATAATCATCATCTGATGACAGCGATGGTGTTTCATCCAAATCCACGGGCGGTGTTTTATCCAAATCCACTGGCAAGGAGGTCCGCTGTTGCTTTGGTTTGTCGCGGCATTGGTTCGAAATGCCGTCGTCGTCTCGATTGGTACTGTATTCTTCTGGATGAATACAAGGAGAAATAACCTCCACAGCGCCATCCTTGTCACTGCTGCTTACTGTCGTTGTCGTTGTCGTTGTCCTTGTCGCTGTTGCTGTTGCTGTTGTAGTAGTCGGATCAAACAAACGTGTTCGTAGTAATGCGACAGAGTCATTCTGTTCTTCACAGGTTGCCATGGTACTGCTGCCATCATGACTCGTGTTGTTGTCGTTATTATGTGATGATAACGGAACATTTTTACTTTGTCCGGAAGAATGATCACCACCACCAGCAGCACCAAGACAAAGACGAGAATCAGCAGCAGCAGCAGGAGAAGGAGGAGGTGTCTTGCTAATGTTGTTGTTGATCAAAACACGCTTGGCCAATTTAGAGACCATGCTCTTCATACGGTAGTTCAATCCACTAATTTTGTGGTGCTTTTGCTTGTTGTCGTGCACGACAGTCTTAGCATCGTGTTGCCAATCGGATCCTTCCGAGATATATAACTGTTGCTGCTGCTGTTGTTGCTGCTGCTGCTGCTGCTGGCTGTCTCCCGTGGTACCAGGCGATGCATGTTTGACAAATTGCAAACCCTGATAACAAAGACTGCCGCTGCTGTTTCTATTGCTGTTGCTGCTGCTGCCGTAATGACAGGATCCACTTTCATTCAGCTTCAATTCTTGTCCTTCTCCACTAACATCCACATAAGCAGTTGAAGTAGAATCATTATTTTTTGGTGTTTGTGACATGTAACTACCATTATTAGCAGTAGCAGTTGTTGTTTCACTGTCTTTTTTGATTTCCTGATACTGTTGTTGCTTCCAATTCTTTTCATCTTCTTGTTGGGGTGCACTGGCGATAGATGGCAACGAGGGTTCTAGTTGTTGTTGTTGTTGTTGCTGCTGCTGCTGGAGACCAGTGGAAGTTGTACTTTTGCTGTGCCATCCAGACATATCCACAGTGGAGTACATGCTGTTGCTGCTGTAACTACTACCACTCGCGGCGTAATAGTCAAAACGACTGTGGTCGTAACTTCTGCTTCTTTGTGACGCATAGCTATTGCTGCGGGCAGAAACTCCCGTACCGTACTTGCGACTACGATTCGTGTAGGAAAATGTGCTTTGGTTCATCTCTTGGTGTGGTAGTCTAGTTGATAGTTAACAGGTACTTGTAGTACTCAAAACTCAAATACTTGGTACTTGGTAGGTAGAGAAGCACGGAAGACAAGGTACTCGAGTACGGTCTTTTGATTGGTGTCGTCTTGTTTTCCTATCTCAAATCGGTCTTTTAGCTTTTAGTTGACTTCTTATCTGGTTTTGCAAACGAAATGCAGTTACAGTAAAGAGTTCGACAATGCAGCATCGAAAGAGAAGAATTCTCCGTTCATTTGATTAGTCTATTTAATTTCATCGAATCCATCATCAATCATGAATCATAAACAGCAAACAGCAGAGCTTCATTTTCTTCCTCTGCGAAAGATCAATGATTGTTTTCGATCGGCGCGAAAAATGAAGCAAGGTCGGCTCGGAAATCCTTCTTTTTAGGCGCGCACCTCTCAATTTAAACCGATGAGAATGACACGATCCGCTGGCTAACACTTTGTCGCACGTTGAATCCTTATCGGTTATATTATTTATTTCCAAAAATAGTACTAGACTATCACAAGGTAGTAGACTAGTACCAGGTAGTACGTACAGTAGCTAGCAGTGGATGTGGGTGTCGAGTTCCGTACTACTCTACTTCATTCAACATTGTAACTCTGACGCTATATTTCCTGCAGCGTCAGCGTCCACCACCTTCCATATTTTTTTCTTACACCACCAGAGTACTAGTCTAGTCATGCTACGGACAGAATAATGTCAGAACCATGGCAGCAAGAACTACCACCATGAACAACAAAAGAATGAAGAAAAAGTCCAAGAAGATGGAAAAGATAAGAGGTTATTATTTTTCGATCTTAGTGTCTGCAGTTTGCTTGTGCAGTTTGTTCCTGTACAAGAGTAATCATCATTATTTTGATAATTATAAATCGGCTACAGCAACAGCTGCTGCCGCCGAATCTTTTCAACACTCAACAAAATCACAAAAAATAGTTTCCACCATCACACCGGGGGGTGGCGTTGTTGTTGTAGCTGCAGTACCACCACCACCAGATGTTTCTTGTCAGTGGATTGTATTGGCCGGGGATTCCAATACACGAATGGGATACTATGCATGGGCTGACTTAGAATTATCCAAAAATCACAGTACAGTCCTCCAGGCCCAGTGGATAAAGTCTACAACAGCAACAGCAACAGCCACAGCAACACCAGTAGCAAAAGTACATATTGATACTGCATCTCAAAATACTATTTCTACTAAAGGGAACACATTACCTTGCAGTGAAAGTACTTGGAGATGGGTGGACAAGGAAATGGTGTTGTTATCTCATCATCACCAACACCAACATCCACGAAACTGTCGAATTGTGACATTGAAATTTCTTACCAATCAAAATTCCGAAGTGACACGATTGTCAAATTTCCTCCAACACTCTAGTCATTATTGTCCAGGATACGAATTGGAACAGGTATTGCCCGCTGGCTATGCACGTCCGAAACAACCTTCCGCGATTTGGTTATCTCACGGATTGTGGGGACTTCCCAACCAGGGTTCTTCTGCTAATGTTCGTGCTCTGAACTGTACACAACGATTTCAACCTCACATTGAAATGCTTGCGATGTGGATGAAGGACCAGACCATTCCGAGCGTGCACTGGCAAACCTTATTTCCCATCAATGGACATCCCACTGTCACGAACCAGTACTTGGAATGGGATTACAAATGTCAATTGCAACAGGCTCAACAATATCAACTCGATAAGACGATTGTTGATTGGTACAAATGGGTCGGACCTGACAAAGCACACCTGCTGCGTCCTGGTGATGCTCATTTTCAAAACAATACAAAATTGGTAGAACACTATTTAGAAAAGTGTTGTGGTGGATGGGACTCATACTGGACGAATCCCTAAAAAAGAAAGGAATCGGACGAGAAGGCAATTACCAAGAGGTGAGGACTTTTTTTGGAAAACTTGCATTTTCCTCTACTACATGCGAGCCAAAGTAGTGCGCACGCACCAAGTGGATACAATACCGTAATACAACAAAAGACAACAACGAAGAGCCTCGAAATAGAGTGGAATGAAACTGGATGTCTGCATCATTTAATTTGTGAATTGGTGTTATTGCATCTTATCTTCTTCCCCGTTGACTCCGCCAAAGACATTATTATTGCTATTGTGGGCATCTCCACGGACATTGCGTTCCGATAAAGATACGTCTTGTCCTGCTACTAGCTCCCGTTCCTGCTGATAACCGTTATCATTATTTTCTGGTATGAGCTGAGCCTGCAGAAACGAAACTGGTCCATTTTCACTTAAACTGCTGCTGCCGTCACCACTACTACTACTAGTATTGTCATTGATGTTGGTAGATGGGAGTCCGGTGGCCATGGGTGCTGTTGCCGCGGCCGTTAGTGGTGGTGGAACAGGTGTGACATCCTCTACATACGTGGCGGATACTATTGGTACATAACTGTCCACTTGGACCATGGGTATTGCTTCTGAATCGATCCCGTCCTCTTTTGGGGGTGGCATGGACTGAGATCGTGCCGCAAGAGGAGGAGGAGGAAGACGAGGACGAGACCTTGATGCTGGCTGTTGCGGATTGTAATTAGGATTTGTTCCCGGATATGAATTTCGGTGTTCTAGCAATGGATTTTGATGTGTGTTCTGGAAGGTGCCCGGACTGTTTACCCGATTGGTAAAATCTCGAGTTAAGGCAGGGCTCGCTGGGTGATTTAAAGCCCCCGGTAGTAGTTGTTGTTCGTCCACAATAATATGGTTGGGAACGGGCCTTCCACAGGATGCACAAAAATTAGCATTGTTTTGAATGCCTTCTCCACAATAAGCACACAAGGGACAGGTAGGAGCTCCACAAATGGGACAGTATTTGTCTCTGAACGAGACGTGATGATCACAGCAACAGCACAGTCTGGTTCGTTCTCTGGTCCACTTTTTGATAAGTTTGCGTTTCCATCGCGGTAAAGTCTTATCGACCTGATGATTATTATCATCGTCGTCATCGTCATCAAAGCCTCCTTTTAAGTAGCGAAATATTTTGGGTCTGATGTATACCACAAAGATATAAAAGGCACCTGCAGGAACGGCTGTCCAGAACAAAAAATGCGTGGCCTCTTTGAGTAGTTTGTAATGACGAGAACGGTGCAGCGGATGGTGACGCAGTTGTTCATTTAATAACTCGTGGGGGTCAAAACCACCCTTTGTTGCCGTCTGGGCTGACTGGTTGCCGGCGATGGTATTGGTGGCATTAGTCTGCTGATGACGGGAAGAACCATGCGTACTACTGTTGTTGTTAGTGCTGCTGTGGTTGTTGCTGCAGTTGCTGCTTCCTCCAGAGTTATGAGCATCTGGATATTCATATCGCACACTCTGATGTTGCCAATTGACTAATCTCGTTTTGATGCGACCCCACAGTGAAGCAGAATTCGACATGATGTTCATCTGTCAAGTAGAAATCGATAGCTGAAAATTATACTGTAGTAGTGAAGAGTGAAGATGCTGCTAAGATTTCTGGAACGTTCTTTTATGTTCATTTGATGTTATACTTTAATTTCTTTTGATTAATCTTCATTTAATTCCTCCTCACTAAAGCTCAGCCTTTCATGTCTTACTTATTGCTCGTTTAACTTGACCTTTCCATAATAATAAGGCAGAGAAAAGACAGCGTGGTTTTGCTAGAGGATAGGTATCAGGGGATCTATGATCTATTAACAGATCCTTGTCTGGTTAAGAGCAGGTTTCATCGAGAGTTGGTTTGCGTTTTCGTGTAGGTTTCAGAGTTCCTTCTGGATGGCGTCCGTCATCTGTTCAAAATCTTCAAACACCACCCACCACTTGACTTGGCAATTTTTTTAAGTCGTGTTTGAGCCGTGTTCCACCAGGTGGCTTAGTTTTGAAGGCTCGTGCTATCATCTACTTTCAGTAAACTAAGCTAGACTACTAGCTAGAGTGGCCCAGTCGGTCTAGTAGTAGTAGTACTCTTCATAGAGCGAGTGCTGCGCTTCAGTTTTCCAGAAGTAGTAGGACGTGTAGAGTCTACTAGCTACGCAGGTTTTCAAAGCCTAATCTCATTGTACGGTTTATAGTCTTCGTAACGTTATTGGTTCTTGGAGACCCTACCTAAGAGATAAGAGGCTCCCACATGTCCTACTAGCTGCATAGCAGAGGAGGATCCATCATTGCCAAAGCAGGACAAGATAATTTTATTTGAGAAGGTACGAATTTGATAGTTCCAACTATTCGTTCATGCAGCTCAGAGGTTGCCGGCACAAAAGACACCCTCGTAAAATATTAAATAGAGTGCGCATTCATACCCTCGTTGCCGACAGAGAAAAAATAATGATGTTAAAAGCAGCCAAGCAGTCACTACGAACATAATATTTATTACAATAATATTGTTTGCCACAAATATCTGGCATTGGTATCTGGCATTGGCTTTTCTCTGATCATACTGGTACTGACACGACGGATGTAGTTGGTTTCACACTGATTGTATCTGCTTACTTCACACCATCAAAAAATCTCACGAAAATCTGCGAGCTACTACCATGCTGGTACCAGGTACTACAGTACTAGGTATGGTGACTCGAAGGAGTCCAAACTTTAGTGTAGCATATTCTCGCTCAACTACCAGGTACAGCCCTACCAGCATATGAAGAGTTGTGCTCCCGGCACGTTCCATGGGGCTGATGCAAATAGCACGTGATAGAGCATATCCTTACCCTTTTTCGTCGTGGGCAGGAATCTAGTAATAGTAACTTCTTTGCTATTGCTAGTAGTTGCTGAAGTTGCTAGATTTAGCCTATGTGTTCGCAGCTCTACCTAAGTACCTCCACAGGTGTGACCACTTTGAATGCATCGCTCACTTACGTAAATCCTTTTACATTCGTGTAACTGCTGACGGTACAGCCCCGCTACTCATCGCCTCGGTCTCTTTTGCATAAATCTGAAGGGTAGGCCATCAAGTTGTTCTTTTTTTACTTCATGTGTGACTACTAGTTTAGCATTTATATCGACAGCTTGAGCTTAAGTAAGCCGCGTATTGAAACTCAAAATCCCTTATTTAAAAAAATCGCGATCAAGCAAGTAATTTATCACAAAGGCATATTGCTTTCAGATTTATATCATATCTTACAGCAAGCCCTTTGCTATTTTGGATTACCAGGTAGTAATCGAGCATCAAAACAGATCTAAACCACCCTTAAGGTATTCTTATTATGTACTACTCGGAGCAGTAAGGGAGGCCAGGAGAAACACAAGCTTGGCATGAATCACACCAATACCCAGGCACAAGTAGCTAATATCGAAAATGCCCATCCCTCGTGCGGTCTTCAACACACGAAAAGAAATATCTTTGATCCCTAGGTTTACTGTCAGTGTAAACGACGAGGAAATGTGCTACGCCATCCAATGCTTATGATATTATTTATATTATTTTTAGAGAGCAGTCAGCCTAGCCAACCATAGCTATTACTCGCAGCGCACTGTTCTGTTCAGGACCACAGCACTACGTAGTGGTTGCAAGGTTGCTTAATTGATTTCGTGTCCCCTAATTGCCTCCTTCCAGAACTAGTTTTACCATATAATAGCTAGCAAGCGAAGGCTTTACTATCTGCATGGTCAAGTCTCTGTTCCGAAAATTGAGGCGGCAACAGAAGGTTGGGTCAGTACAAGACTAATAAGCCCATTTTCAATTTAAGCCCCATCAATATAATGACTGAGTGGAAATTGGAGTGGGCAACGGCCAAAAAAAGGCTTTCAAGAGGCGCAAAATAGATATAATAATAAAAAGAATTGCGGATGAGTTGCGAACATAAAATTAACACAAACAAACTAACATTCCTATAGTTAGATCTTGGCGTCGAAAAGAGACGAGAACCCTTGCATTTCATAAATTCGGCCGTCACAATAAGAGATTCGAACCTTTTCCTGTAGCACCGCAACAAGATATTGTGAAAGTATACCATCGTACCCATACGGCCACCACCACTGCCCAACAAACTGAAGCAAATCCATGCAATGAACCTCGCAGCTGCGTCTCGTAGTGATTCCAAAATCCGTTGCTTTGGGAGCCGGAACAAAACTCCCATGGCTACGGAAAGCACCGTCGATGGACCTCCTTCCGTCATTGTCATCCATTCCTGTGACAGACACAGGAGCAGCCCGACCTTCCCCACATTGGACATGTATACACTGGATCAATCTTCATCGCATTCCGCCTGCTCTTCGGCTGCAGTTGCGAGCGAAGGCATAGGCGACGAACACCGCTGGTCATCCTGCTCCACCAAACACGAACAGAAGCCACATTCCATGCCGTATCTTCCCAAACGCCAGGCCAGTTACCATTCGTCTTCCTGCTGCACTGGGTCCTTCTGCAGCAGCGACGACCCCTCGTACTGCATTCTTAGTCAATGCGAGAAAATATCCCAAGACATCTCTGTCATGCTTGACAGCCTGGAAATGAGCAAGCGACAGCGTGCGAGCATTACTGACGCACCTGATAGAGACGATCCCTGTCTCCCTCATATTCGGGGAAAGAAAAGGTTTCTTCGCCGTACCAAGCGACTTGATCGATTTCGTCAGATAGCCGAAGATCAAGACAGCATCAACAGTGCTAGCTTACCGCGGCAACCTTGTCGACAGCTGAGCTTTGCACGCCGGGAAAAGCGGTGGTCGGACTGTACCACGTCCACCATGACAGTATCTGAAAGCTACCTCAGCCTTCATGATGCATTGGACGAAGATCAGGCAAGGGAGCGGCGTGCCAGCCTCAAGCCACAGAAGCCTCGGCGTCAAAAGAGCAACTCCTGAGCTCTGGTTTTAGTCGCGCCCAGACTTATGAACGCAGAGTGCTACCAGACGGTCAATTTTCAAATCGTGGAAATTGCATCGTGAAGCCATGAATGTATTTTAGGGTAGCTAAATTTGTAACTATACTACTGAGTAGATTTTGATTTACATGATATAGGCCTGCGCGACGTTGAGCGTTGAGTAGACTTAGTCCTACATGTTGAAATCTCATGGAAGGATTGACCCCAGACGCATATTTTGGTTCCTACTACAAATTCACTAGCTTCTTGCATTTTTTAGTGTGTACTTGCAAGAGGAATCCTTGAAGAGGTCTAGTCAGGTTGAATTTAGGTGCGAAAACGTAGACTTCGGCAGGTAGTGTCGTTTTTTTTTTTTTCAAGAAGGTAAAAACAGATCGATGCAGCTTTCTCTCGCCCAACCAGACATTTTCTCTGCGCATTATTGGACCTGTATTTCCTGGCTCGTCTCGCTCTGCTTTTCTGACCGCATACCCCACGTGCTGACTGCATGGCACCTCACACTCATCCTTTAGTGGTGTCAACATGGATTCTACGTACAGTGCTGGTTATTTACAAGAACTTTATAAGAACTTCTTATGATTATTCCGAGTACCACTACTACGTTGTCTAGTACGAGACCTAGCTACTAGAGTATTTATTTATCGACTTTCATGGTCGAGGTGTTATTAGAGTTCAGGACTGATTTCAGTGGATTGGAGAAGTCATTAGTAAACTAGCATCCGTGAGCAAAACCACTAATAATGAATCAATACCTGATTGAAGAATCTCAATCTGAGGAGTGACTGATGAAAAAAAGTCACAGACTGGTTGACGTAGTGGTTGCTGGCAGTGCTACCGTATTAGACAGCTACTAGTAGTAGTCTAGCTACGTAGTAGCTACTACTAGTATTAGCATTTCGCGGACCTTAAAAGTGGTCTACTAGTAGTAGCTAGCTAGACTAGCTAGTACCACTCCGAGTGGTACTAGTAGCAACTTGAGTACTGCTAGCTACATATCTACGAGTACGGGTCGTTCAGTTAGCTGCTGCTACTACCAGTTGTACGTAGCTGCTGTACTGTTTTTGCCTAGTACTAATACTACTACTAGTAGTAGCTCTAGTAGTAGTAGCTTGAAGTACTACTCTAGTAGCTACTAGCTAGCTAGTAGAGTACCGGAGTAGTGTAGTAGCAGTACTAGTTAGTTATCATGAACACCACAGTACGCACTATGGAGTAGACTAGTAGTGCTAATAAGTAGACTACTCCTATTAGTATCAAAGATGAAGACAAACCTTGTTCACACCTCATGAACGGTCACACTTTCAATAATATTAGCACAACCGAACTACCCCAATTGAAATCAATAGCTATTAGTAGTAACTAGATTGCAGTTGCTCTCAACGTTATCCCTTCTCTTGACTTGTCTACAAAAATAACGTTCAACAACCACAGAGAAGAACTCGACAACCGTCTTTGTCAGTGAAATAACCTCGCAGTTCCTTTTCTTTCAAGTCATTATCCTTCTAGACCCGTCGCCCGACGCCATACTATTATAGAAGAATCTACAGCTGACATACATCGGAAACAAAAAAATTGATACATTGTTATTACTTCCATCATGCCGGAAGCAAAGATCGCAACAAAAGCGACGGTCCTCTCGGCCGAGGACAAGAAGAAAAAGCTCCGCGAAAAGAACCGCAGTCGCAGCCGCAGTATGAGTATGGAGCGGAAATATCGGGGTGTCAAATTAACGGACCAGATGATCGCCGAGGATCCCGTGCTCGATGGGATGTTTGATGTTTTGGCAGCAAACGATCTCGACAAAATGGAGGACATTCTAGAGCACATTGAAGATCGGTACCGACCTCGGCGACCAGCGGACCGGTTCGTGGATGCCAGGGGTGACACCTTGCTCATTCAGGCCATTCAGTACGGATACAAAGACATGGTAGACCTTATGCTGGACTTTAAATCGAACGTGGATGCCAAATTTTCACCTTTATTGACCGAGTTTGAAGAATCCAATTTGCAGCCCCTCCACATTGCCATCATCGCCCTCCAAAGAATCAACGAGAACGACGAGTCGGACGAGATGCGAGAACACCGCCAAGATATCGTTATTAAATTAATCGAGGCCGGTGCCGATGTGAACTGCTTGAGCATTAAAGGAACGCCTCTTATGCTGGCTCTGAACGGAAACTGCGTTCCTCGCGAGGACTGGGAGTTCTTGAAAGAGTTGGCGGATCTGTTGTTGGACCGTGGCGCCGATCCCAATCTAATGGGACAAGAACCTACCAATTGCTCCCATCCCTTGAATGGTGCTTGCTTTTTGGCTTACTTTGGGACCGAAGAACTGCGATTGGAAATTGTGGAGAAAATGCTCGATCATGGAGCTGATCCAGGCATGTACGCCCCCGGTGGGGGTGGCCAGGTAACCACGCCCCTCCACAATGCTGTGACTCGCCGTCAGTGGGAGGTTGTTCAGCTTTTGTTGTCGTTTCACCAGGGCCAAGTGGCAGTTAACAACACTTTGATTGATGTGACGCCGGAAAATGGTTGCACCGCTCTCTTTTTGAGCCTAAACGACCCCAAGATTGAAGGGCGTCACAACCAAGTTCGGCGAGTTGTCATTTTGCTCTTGCAGTACGGTGCTGATATTCATATTCCCAACGCTGATGGAATCCCTTCCTACCAGGGATTGGAGGTAATGAAGACACCCAAGATGCAAGGCCTGAAAGAACTAGTCGATGCCGCACCCAAACCAACTGGAGACAATTTAGAGGAAGTTCACGAATATTGGACCGAGAATGAAGCTGTTGACGAATGGATTGGTGATGTAGACGACTACCGCGATGTTCAATGCCCCGTTTGCTTGGCGTGGAGAGACGACAAGCAACAAGAAAAGGAAGGAGCTGATTTCAGTTTGTGCAGCCGATGTGGTGAGCAGTGCTATTGTTCTCGAGAATGTCAAAAACTTCATTGGCCCATTCACAAGACTGTCTGTGCACCGCGAGATGATTAAGTTATATTGCAAACGAACGACAGCAGTTATAAATGGACCGAAAAATTAAGATGCATTCGCGCGCGTCGTGAATGATTATGCAAGAAGATTCTGTTTCGTCATGGCGGGGTCTACAGGCGAGAATACTACTTTAAAAATTCACCGTAGAAATTGTTTTTTGTGTACTATATGTGAAGTGAACTAGTCTGATTGTACTCTCTCTTTCTTTACAAACACTGTACTGATTTTTTAATATTTTTCTTTGCTTCGCAATAGGTTCATTTCGATTCACCATGATGTATCTCATCGCTTCTACGTGCATAATTCAGTGCCTTATTGTTAACAACCACGGCTTGAACGATGCAATCTTGTATTTCTTGTGGCATTCCCAATTCCATCAACAATACTCCACATGCTTCCGCTGTACTGATTCTCATTGCCAGTGGTTGTTTTCGACTATTATTAGTAGTAGCTGTATTGTCCTCGTTACAATCATTATCCTCTTGTTGTTGTTGTTGCCGATGAGCTTTACCATAATTTTTTTGAGCTCGATGAAAAACGGAATTTGTAGTAGGACGCAATTGTACAATCTTTGGCAACGGTTTGTCTTTTTCTTTCCATCGTTTGCGCAACGAGTGAAGCATATTCCGAGCTTGCGAATATGTACCATCCAATACAATGACTTGAAGTATTCTTGATGTTGTTGTTGCTGTGGATGAAATAGATTTCCCACCAATCGCGTCTTGACAAAATTCATGCACAGAACGAGCGTTTTTGTCTGGCCATAAAATCATAGTACGCGTACTACAACTACTACCAGTACCATCATTCCAATCCGTTTCCGTGTCGGTTGTTATTGATAATAAACGATCCATTTCTCCCCGTTTACCAAATAAAAACAATTCCGAATGATTTGGAAGCAATGACAAAATGAGTTTAGCACTATTTCCAGCACTCAGATATTCCTTACTGTGCATGACGATCAGAAATTTCACTCGATAACCATCATTGTGGTCCTCCATTGTCAGCATCAAACGTTCCAAATGTGATAATTTTGGTAAATCACAACAAATACAGCTATTGCTGTTGTGCCAACAATGAGGACAGCGACTGCTAGTGCTGCTACTGTTACTAATACTGCTACTATTGTTGTGTTGTTGGTGTTGTTGCTGTGATTGAAAGACGGATATTTTGTGTTCCAAATTCAATGTTGTCATGGCTTCCATCAAATCCCAACCATGACTTCCCTGTGCTATCAAGTCATCTCTGTACGTTCGTAATTTCATCAACCATTCCCCTTGTCGTTCCCATTGTGCCCTGTGATGGCTGTTATTATGATCATTATGATTATGATGATGACTGCTGGTGGTAGTAGTGGTGGACTGCAGCAGTGACGATGCATCGCGTGAATTGTTTTTCGTCGTCGTGGTCGTCTTCCTTGTCGCAGACATGACGGTTGGTTGGTGGGTTCAATTCTTTAAAAAGAGATCGCATGAATTGACTACAAAACTATTTAGCAGTCGAAAGGGTGGATATGGTGTAAACGTTGATTATTTTGAGAAAATGCTGTATTGGGCTCTAGCTAGAGTAGTAGTCTTGTGTATTCAAACAATGTAATAATAATAACAGGAAGGTACGGTCTAATAACGTCAAGAAGTGGCTACGTACAATAGTAATAACATGTCTCCATAGTACTCCACTACTGTAGCTAGAGTAGTGGTCGTAGTAACCACCAGGTACTGGGTACTACTAGACTATTAGTCTACTAGAGACTATTACCAGGTAGTGATTATTTTTTGACTGTTTTATTCAAATTGGTGTTGGTGCGCTTCTCAAGTAATGATACTATTACGGCGGTACAACATCACAGTACCTAATACGCCCATAGACGCCAAAAATAAGACTACAAATGAGACTGTAGAAGAAGTACCAGAACCTACAGGGGGATACACTCGCACTAAGTCCACAGGGCTAACACATTCTCCTAAGTACTTTT
>Ga0100391_1001711_pt1 | contig 24000 bp, 10 predicted proteins | sample CryGeymeta201515_FD_81541 | JGI IMG/M metagenome (GOLD analysis project Ga0100391, IMG submission 81541) | Groundwater microbial communities from Crystal Geyser aquifers in Utah, USA - Crystal Geyser metaG 2015-15 | ecosystem: Environmental > Aquatic > Deep subsurface > Groundwater | place: USA... | reverse complement strand
CTCCTGCCTCATAAATTACATTTAGCAGACTTTTAATACCCATCTCCTGCAGTCTGTAGCAGTGTGTTTATGCATTTGTGCTTTTCAGCCCACTCAGTGCTTTTCAAGTACTAAGTTAAGAAAGAAGGTCGTCGTCTCGAATCATCATTGAACTACGAACCCGCATTTGTACATCCCGAACTCTGTCGACACCTGACTGTACACGAGTGTTACGATGTGGATGTTTCGATGCAAGATCACGCTTATCGACACCGAAGTGTATTACAATCCGTCAGAAAACAACAGCAGCAACAACGACAACTAAAAGAGGCTATTTATGGCACCGCCATCAACAATACTGAAATTTTCCTTCCTGATTTCAAAGATCGCAGTCCAAACTTGACGGACATGGAGTGGAGCTATCAGGAGCAGACATCCTACCAACCACGGCGGAATCCTCACTTTATCGATCGAAACGATCCCGATGCATCATCATCATCGTCATCGTCATCGTCATCGTTCCAAATTTTGGTACTGCTGTTACGATTTTCCGATCACAAGGACCGGGTTTTGCCCGACAAGTCCGTGTACGAAGATCTTTGGAACGATCGCATCCGACGATGGTTTGATGTGAACAGTCACGGGAATTATCAGTACCATCGTGCCTACGTGACGGATTGGATGGACGTGAACGAAACGGAGGCCACGGCTGCAGCAGGAATGAGTGGTCTGCAGTACTCGTTCCAACAAACCTTTTGGCCTTTGTTGGACCGTCTCACTGACGATCCGAATTGGGATTGGTTGCAATTCGATGCAAACGGCGATGGAAGATTGGATTCAGTCGTCGTTCTACATTCCGGGTACCCCGCGGAGGGGGGTGATCGAGATTGTACCAACGGACACGAGGCCTCCGATCGAATTTGGAGTCACGCCTTTGCCAGTTCTCAAAGCTGGACGACGCAGGGAGTGGTGGGATCGGATGACTTTCGTGAGAACTTACAGGAGCTTGCAGACCAAGAACGAGAACAGGAGGCACTGGAGCAAGAACAAACTCAGCAAGTACAACAGCAAGTACAACAACAACAGCAAACGCAGCAGTCGTCGTTGCCCATGAATGCATCCAAGAATGCTACGGATCGAATTAATTTTGCAGCGTCAGATACGACCACAATCAATGACATTGGTGACGCCGACAGCAGACAAGCTGTGTACCAAGGCGATAGCGAAAAGCCCGTCTTTTATGCCTTACATGGATACGTTGTTGCATCTGGATTGGAGGGAATATGCGGATCCAATGTCGCTAAAATGGGCGTTATGGTTCACGAATACATGCATACGCTCGGACTGGACGACCTTTACGACTACGGCAGTAACAGCCAGGGCAAGGGAATTGGTATTTGGGACATTCTAGCGCATCCCTACGGTGCCGACAACGACGGAGACTATCCTGGGCATCTCAGCAGTTACAGCAAGCTATCGTTGGGATGGATCACTCCCAAGGAAGTCATTTGGAACGACGTTGCTGCGAACGAGGAACAAGTCTTGACATTACGACCGGCCGAAATTTCCGGAGATGCCATCAAGATTGTCTTGGCGAGAGGAAAGTCCTGGAGTGGAAACTACAAAAATGGTACAAACGTCGACCAAAATCCTCCGCAGCTACCGCCGCTGCTGGGAGCCGAAAATACCGTTGAAGAGACGGCAACTTTAAGGCTACTACCACAGTACCAAAATCATAATGGCAAGTACGAGGAATACTTGCTTTTGGAGCACCGACAAGCTTTAGAGTTTGATCGCGATTTAGGTAACAAGACGGGACTTGTTATTTATCACGTGGACGAATCTGTTCCACGCATGAACAAAGCAGGATTTCCCGGTCAAGAGGGTTGGCCTCACAATGGCAACCATTACCGTGTGGCAGTATTGGCGGCTGATACGCAGTTTCACCTGGAACGAGGTGTCAATAAGGGTGATCCTCAAGATACCTGGAAGCCGGGTACTGTTCTAGGACCCGGTTCTGGAGACCAGTCAGGTGCAAGCGATACGGCACGTAAAGGAGGTCTTATCTATCCAAATACGGACACCTACCAGTATGGCATCATTCGAGCGACGGGACTTTCCATTGAAGTCGTTTCTGAATCTCTCACCGAATTGGTCGTGCGAATTTCGGCGGTTATTACTAGCAGCAGCAGCAGCAGCAGCAGCAGCAGCAGCAGCACGTCAGAGAACACTCAGGAAGAGACAGACACAGGTACTAGAACAACATCGAATCGATCAGAGCCATGATGACACTTTAGGTAACCAACGCACATACTAGTAGCTAGCAGTTATTGGTACGACTGCGGACTACTACTACTAGGTACTTTTCAGCCTAAAGTGCGACACGGATACTGATACTGGTTCCTTGGCTGGATTAGGATCTTGCAATTAAGATTTGCCTGAGACGTGAACCCACTCGATCTTCGTTGAATTTTTAGGCGTTTCTCTTCCCAATTTTGTTCTCTTGAGTACTGGTACTAGCTACTAGTCTACCGTACCAGTCATATCAGTTTTCTGTCTACACGTCACAAGATGCCAGTTGCGGCAACTCAATGACTTTCTTAATGTACTAGTACACCTCATGATTCTTGGAAAGATTTCAACCGCTTGATGTATGAGCATCGCTCTCGAAGTGAACCTGCATCAGCTTATTTTCCGACTAGAAAGTTGTTTTGCCGCTCAGGGCAACTATCTTGCGCTCTACATCTACCGTAGTAGATTGCAAGCTCCACAGACAGCGAAAATGGCTCATCGTAGAGGTGCTTGTCACCATGGCGGAATATCGGGAGTCGGCAGGATAAAGATTTTGATAATAGTATTTGCCGTACTGGTACAAAATCTCGCGGCTGTTTGGTCGCTGGTACCACCGTATCCCAATGCGACGGCTCAACCGTTCGAACGAGTCCACGACACGCGACGACGACTAAATCAGGGATTCAAGTACACGACCAAGTTCGTCGATGCCGAAATGTGTCGCGATCTAACGGAAGAGGAATGCGCCGAGCAGGATAGGATGATGAAAAGGCACGCCCAGGCTCACAAGAATCTGGCCAAGCAATTGCATCTTCGCTCTGGTGAAAATCCGAGTCTTGGTAAAATTAATGTGAGTTTGTAGTTTATAGTCCTCCTGTCCTCCTGCAAGAAGTGTGGTGCTCTCCCGACTATGCTTTCTGGTTACTAGAAAAGGCAGCTTTCTTCATTCTCTGCTGCCACCCGAGTGATTTTCGTTCGAGGTCCAAAATATGAAAATATTCCGCACTTACTCCCTTACTGAACTCCTGTATCCTGTATAGGCACTGGTCGTGATGATCCGGTTCACGGACCACACGAGTCGAGACTTGATCGACAAGAGTCAGGTAGAGTTCTTCTGGGACAACGAAGTACCAAAGTATCTAGAGGTCAATTCTCAGGGACGCTACAACATCGATGCTACTGTCGTCGATTGGACGACCACAGACAATACTGAGGAGCATTATTCGTTTGGTATTCGTGGAATGACTAAGGAGGCACAGAAAATGGCTTGGCCTGCCCTGGATGCCCTGGATAATCAACCCGGATGGGATTGGAGCAAGTTTGATCAAGATGGCAACGGTGAATTGGATTCCTTTGTTATTGTCCATTCTGGATACGGAGCCGAGACCACCACAACCGACTGTTTTGGTGCCGATTTCAACAATCGCATATGGGCGCACGCGTTTTCGAGTACGAGCAGAGACACGTGGGAATCTAAGGATGGAAGTATCCAAGTAAACGGCTACAGCATCGCATCCACAGTAGATGGGGATTGTGGCACTGAGTTGGGAAAGATTGGATTAACAGTTCACGAGGTAAGTTGATTTGTCATTTGCTGCAGATATAATGTTAGGTAGTAGATCCTAATATATCGTTGAAATACGTTCGTTTCGTAATGGGTGGTGTAGTATATGCATACGTTTGGTAAGTGGAAGTGCTGTCCCCGTGTGAATCATTTCTTTATATATTGTCTTACATTTTTCGCATTTGTCATTGCTTTGATTTATTACCCCGAACAGGTTTGGAAGACTTATACGATGGTGCGGACCCTTTGGCGGCATCCGGAATAGGAGCCTTCGATATCATGGCAGACCCCTACGGTCAGAATGGCGACCCAGATTATCCCGGACATTTGAGTGTGTTGAGCAAGATATGGGCAGAATGGATTGCACCAAAAGAGATAAAAGAGAATGGCATTTATACACTCAAAGCAGCGGAAGTATCAGATGAAGCCTATAGAATTACATTGGCAGATTATGGAGTGGTATCAGAATACTTGCTCATTGAGAATCGACAACCGCTGGAATATGATAGAGACATTTGGGCAGGAGGACTTGTGATATATCACATTGACGATGCAGCAGATTTGCAAATGAATAAAGGTTATCCAGGACAGGACGGATGGCCTGAAAATGGCAACCATTACTTTGTAGCAGTTCTGCCAAAGGATGGACTGTATAACTTGGAGAAGGGAGACAACAATGGTGATGCTGGAGATATGTGGCTCCCGGGAGATGTTCTGGGACCCGGCGAAGGCAACACTGTCTTTCCAAATACAGATTTGTATCAAGGTGGATTTATTCAAGAAAGTGGTTATTGGATACAAGTGCTCTCTCAAGAGGGCACTGATGTTACGTTCCGTGTAGGCGGATTTGATGGCGACCCTCCACCCGATGGATCGGAAGTTACAAAAGCACCAACACTGGCACCGACAGCAGCAACCAAGCAGCCAACACTTGCCCCCACAAAAGCACCGACGTTGGCACCGACAGCAGCAACCAAGCAGCCAACACTTGCCCCCACAAAAGCACCGACGTTGGCACCGACAGCAGCAACCAAGCAGCCAACACTTGCCCCCACAAAAGCACCAACGTTGGCACCGACAGCAGCAACCAAGCAGCCAACACTTGCCCCCACAAAAGCACCAACGTTGGCACCGACAGCCGCAACAAAGCAGCCAACACTTGCCCCCACAAAAGCACCAACGTTGGCACCGACAGCCGCAATAAAAGAGCCAACACTCACTCCGTCAACATCCCTTACAAAGTCACCAGCAACGTCTCCAACAATGTCAAAACGTACGGTTGCCCCGACAGCTGTTACAACGGAAAGTTCTGCGGAAACTGCGGCCCCTACTTTGGCACCGACCCTGACACCAACAACACGTGTTACTATCGTTGCCCCAGATACAACAGCTCCAACTTTGGTGCCCACACCAGTACCCACTGCTGCAGCTGGCACTTCCCGCCCCACCACAGCACCGTCTATTCGACAAACGCAAGCCCCAACACCCACAATCAGTAATCCGTCACCCAGTCCTGTTGGCTTTGGACAAGATCCTGTAACGCCAATGCCAACGCAAATGCCTGTCAACGTCGATGTGTACCTAAGTAGCTTTAGACCATTTGCTGCAGCGCAACCGACACTGCAACCAGGAAGCGGTGGATTCCTAGAAGGATTTGGACAGTCTTCGACGGCATCGCCATTTGCTTCTAATAGCGGATTCTTGAACGGCTTTGAAAGCCGCCAAGACGACGAGCCACCTAGTTCATACTTGTCAGGATTTGGATCCGCACAGGATATCATGCTAAGTCCACCCCAAAAGAACAATGAAGACAGAGGCTTTCTCGCTGATGCCTTCGGAGGCGAGGAAGATTTTCGAGAAGATCATGCCGGAAAGGATATAATCCGATCATCTAGTAGAGTCGAAGAATCAGCAGCAAGTAGTGCTGCTTCGCTTTCAACGTTGCTATCGGAGGGCTACTGCGTCTTCCTTTTTGTTTGGTCTGGATTTTTATACATGCTGCTGTTCTAGTAGAGTGTCCATTGATGCTTTCGATTGGATTGTCTGCATTGGATGTCATTCGTTGGACGGTCACGCCAGTTGCAGTCACAGGAACAATAGAAAGCCGGTGTCCCTAACCCTACTACTACTAAACTAGAAGAGGCAATGGCCACTAATTGCCTTCTCGGATGAACTAAAATATATTATTATGATGTCGTCCTACATCAAGGATGTTTTCACCTGAAAAATCAATCTACGTATACAATAGCGAATGATAGAACAGATACAGAGTACAGAGGCAGGACTCTTCTCGTGCTTGTGCTAAAACCGTGGCAGAACGCACACGAGGATTGAGCAAAAAAGCGTCGATATTCATTTTTCGAGCTTCTCCCGTGTCGTCTCGTGAAAATTGCACGGACCGTATGACTAGGAACTCAAGTAAGCTGGCTGGTTATGTGTGGGTAGCACTGCTACTAGCTAGCTATATAGCTATTTAGCTAGATTACAAGAGGGGAATCAATATGCAGGGAGAAATTCGTATTCATCAGTTTGTCGGTGAGGTTGCAGGAGTAGATTTAAAATGACTCCAGAACAGTTGCCGAAAAGCCGTGATCCATCGCAGTCACAGTTCAAGCAACAACGTTTCCAAGCTTTGAATTCACTTCAAGTATTCAGTGTTTTTCATTATTTTCAATTAATTTTATTTTGCCTTTTCCAACAAAAGCCTTACGATCATCGTCATGGGAATCCTCGATATTGGTAAATTGTCCATCTCGGGACTGTCTAGGTCTAACCACAGCCGCTCAAGCCGAAAGAACAAGGACAAGAAAGACAAGTCGCCTGCCATAACTTCCCCTCTGTCCATAGCCAACAAGAACAGCAACCATAACAAGCGGAAGAGTGGCACCGACCTCCTGGGAGGTGGTAGCAGTCACCTCCGAGAGGCTGTTAAGAGCACGTTTCGTCGCACCAAGAAAGGACGTACCATGTCTCTGCCCAATCATTCCTCCATTGCCAAGTCAATGGAACATTCTGTTGTTGATTCCAATGTTGCAGTCATTCCTAAGACAACTCAGCGGGGTGCTCTGAACCGCAGCGGTACGGTTGCCACCTACGGCAATAGTAACAGCAACAATGCCAGTAGTCGGTACTTTGGAGGCGCAGCAGGAACCCAGCAGTGGAATACTATGAATACGTCTTCGTTCTCACTTCTTTCCATGCCCAGCTTTAAACGGGGCATCTCTGAATACTTGGAAAATCCGCACTTGTCGACGTATGACTTTGACGATGACAACACGTACGCCAACTACGATATCAACGAAGAAATCAAGGAAGAATCGTACGAAGACGTGATCGAATACGAGTTTGAACCCAAGAAGACGGAACATTACTACCAAGATAAGCAAGATGTTCTCGAAGATATTCACCGGGAAGAGATGGACAGGGTTGAAGAGGGAGAAGATGAGGAAGAGGAAGAAGACCCCTTCTTTGCTGCCAATCCATTGCCTGATTTATCCGGCAGTACGCAGCATCGGTATAACAACCATGACTACGGGAATATTCCAGGATCGACTGACTCGGCGATGGCGACAGCGAAATCTATGGTGCACGCAGCCAAGCCAATCGTGAAGCAATATCCTTCTCCTTCCCATCATCGTGGCTTGATTGGATCCAACAAGGATGTTGTCTTCGTGCCGGACCCTGTGCCAGAGATCAACATGGTGGCTGCTGCTCCGAAAAACGACGATGACATCCCCGCACTATCACCTTTTCCCGATGGCCCCTTTCAGGCGACAGAGTCAAAGTCAGAACCGCAAACGCCATCCTTTGTCGATCCTCCTACCTTGTACGAGCCAGAGACACAGATTTTTCGTCCCCATGTCGATCATGGTTCGTACTGCGAGTCCAAGGATCATCCCTTAGCTCGTTCGATTCCCGACCCAATCTTTAACAACCCAGAAGTGACTCGTTATTTGGTCAACATGTTCATCCTTACAATCTGGAATAAAGGAGACATTGCAGCCATTCGGTACGTTTGCCATCCAAACATTTGTTTCAATGGCATGGATAACCAGTCCGAATGCAAGGGACACGAAAACTTTGCACGAATTGTCGTGTCCATGAAGGAGTGCATTCCCAACTTTCATTGTACCATTCAGAGCATGGTCGTCGAAGGCAACAAGTGCTTTTGTCGTCTAAAGTTTACCGGTCGTCACGAGGGTGGCCTATTGATGGGGTTCCCCTCGACCGGAAAAGCAGTAGAATGGCAGGGTGCTACCGAGTTCACCTGTCAAGACGGGAAAATCCTCAAGATCTGGGAGATTGGTGATATGATGGCACTGGAGCGTACGTTGGTACTGAACACAGCTGGTGACCCGAATTTGCAAAGAGAAAACTGCGTTCATGAACCATCTCCAATCGCCGATGGAGACGAGAACCGCTTTGTTCCCGACATTCCACCAGCCTCGTTCCTACCCGAGCTCTAGCTGGCTACTCGTCTTGATAGTTATTTCTCGGAAAGTCATAACCCACCATACGCTCATTCATTTATTCACCTACCCACCCACCCACCCACTCAGTCACTCAGTCACTCAGTCACTCAGTCATTCAGTTCGCATCACCTTTCCTGGCATAATGTTTGTTTTTTCTGTCTTTGTGCCAACGAAACTAATGCAATCACCATTAAAATGCATACTCGTTCCTAAAATAATATTTAACTATTTATTTACATATTGAAAAATAATGACTGTGCCATACATACTCTTGTGCCTTGTACTTACAGTACCTCTCAGCTAGCTACTCTAGAATAACTCATTGTGTTATCTACAGTAGACTACTGTACACTAGTAGCTAGCTATTCCTAGCTAGCCTAACGGTGATGCTATTCTATGAGGAATGGTATCGTATTGAAAATCTATTATTAAGTACGTATTTTTTATTGTTATTATTAGCTTTTGCAAACAAAAATAATGTGCACATTTGCTCCAAGAGTACACAAAAATTAATACCGCTAATATTCTTAAAGTAATGACAGACCACAGCCACCAGCGAAAAAGTTATGGTTTTGTCTGAAATCCCTAGCAAGCCAATTAGAAAATTAACATCAAGGTAGGCTGGTGACTTGCTCGGAAGTAATAAGTAGAATTGTCAGCTCGGCTTGCGATAGACCTCCGAGCTGCTTTTTATTGACCAAACCTTTTTAACTTGAGACACTTCACTATCCACATCGCAAACTAGCAATATAACAAGAAAGTATTTCTGCCATCGATAACTCGTCAAACGAGTTGAAACCATTGAACAATTATCCACAACTTCTAGTTATCTCTAAGAAAGAATAAGAGGAAAAGGTGAGCCAAAAATAGTCGATTATATCGCTTGGAATTCCCTTTTCAGAGACTTCATGATGCAACGGTGAATTTTAAAAAGAGTTTGGCCTCAACTCGTGATCTGGTCCTCCCGGGATTGTCCTGGTCAAGACATCCACCATCCACCACTGAGATGAACAGACAGATTATCAACCCTTCTTGTCACTCTTAGAGTACTTTAGTCGAGTAGTAGTCTATAGCCAGCAGTAACATCGCACATCGTCCACTATTAGAATCGCACCTTGTATCTAACCCTACTCACTGTCATATCTGCGCACTATCAGTTTGATCGGCAGGATGGTATTTCCGAAGCTACCCCTGCACAAAAAGCCGGACACTAGCGGAGATACTATTAGAGATGCCACTCCTTCGGCAACTATCAATGAGACTCCGACCGCAGCCACCGACCTTGCCAACAATGGAACCATCAGTGAACCAGCTGCTGCAGAATTGCCCCCTGTCGCAGAATTGCCCCCTGTCCCACAAGCGCTCCATGCGTATCAATCTTCCTCGAAAGATCATGCAACCGAAAGCGCGACGACGGCGCCGAAAACGACTGATGAGGCAATACCTTCTGCCCCACCTACAGCTGAAGAACCCACAGTGGCACCCGTCGAATCGAATGAAGTCGATGATGGCCAACCTAAGACTATGGATATTGACGAGCCAGCACCGTCGTTTACTTCCCAAGTACATTTCACCAATGCAACAGAAAAACGACCGGACGACAACTCTTCCGACGAAAAGCCCAGTACGAGCGAGTCTGGAGCATTAGCAAGACTAACCGAAAATCTCCCCGCTGCTACTGCAGCAATAGTTACGGCCGTAGAAGCGGAAAATCCCGCAGCAGCAAAAGCAGAGGAAGAGAACCAAAACCTTGCAGCAACGCAAATTCTCCATCCAGCTGATGAGGACAAGGCTGATCCGACGGCTAATCCGGCAGTCGCTCCTTCAACGGCAGAAGACAGTAAGAATGGAGAGGCAGGTGCTGTAGAGCCTTCTCCAGAAGACACCCCGGATGCACCTCCACCTACAGCATCAGACTCTCATCAAAACCCATCGCCACCACAACCACCTGCATATGCTCCACCAGTTGCCTCGACAGCAGTTTCGGTAGACTATACGCAGCGAGCTGGTGCCTTTGCTTCTGCAATTCCACCAACGAGACAACCTCCACCCCCCGTTGCTGCTTTTGGAGGACAGCAAGCACCTCCCATGTCAGGAGGAGGAGGAGGTGCCGCAACTTTTGGAGGCGGCGGCGGAGGTATGCGTGAATTACGGGTTGAAGATGCCCTCCTCTATCTAGATGATGTCAAGAAGGCCTTTGACGATCGCCCTGAAGTCTACAATGAATTTCTGGCCATTATGAAAAACTTTAAGTCTCAAGAAGTGGATACTCCAGGTGTCATTACACGTGTTTCCAAATTATTTTACGGATACAACAATTTGATTTTGGGGTTCAATAAGTTTTTGCCGGATGGATACAAGATTAGCGTGGCAGATTTAGAACGCATGAACCGAATAAACGAACACGAACAGCAGCAGCAACAGCAAGTCGCAGCTGCGGCTCAGCAAGCCCAGGCGAACAACCGTCGTTTGCAAATGGAACAAGCTATACAAGCGGAGGCTCTACAGCGACAGCAGCAAATGATGGAACAGCAGCAAATGATGGAGCAGCAGCATCAAAAGCAGCACGCGTCTCCTCCGGGACAACCAAAGGCGCCTCCTCCATCACAACGTCCGACCCAGCCAATGGAGGGAGCAGCTGCTCGTCCGTCGCAAATGAACCAACAGGGTGGTCGCGGAGGGCGAGGCGGTAGAGGACGCGGACGTGGGGGTCGTGGTGGACGAGGGCCTGCAGGTCGCGGACAAGCCAAGTCGCCTCCTCCGCCAGCTGCTGCTACACCAGGACAGCAACCACCGCCAGTGGAGTTTGACCATGCTATCTCCTACGTTACAACCATTAAACGGCGATTTGCCAATGATCCTACCACTTATCATTCATTTTTGGAAATTCTTCATACCTATCAAAAGGAACAGCGTGGCATCAAACAAGTTTTAGAGGAAGTTGCTCGATTGTTTGCAGATCACCCAGATTTGTTGAAGGAGTTCACCTTTTTCTTGCCTGATGCTGTACAAGAACAGGCTAAGGAACGTTTGCATCGAGCTGCGGCGGAATCAGAGGCTCGCCAAACAGCGGAACGTGCTCGGCAGTTGGGGCAGCAGCATGCACCAGATAGTGCAGCCGCTGGCCGTGCACAAAAGCTCATTGATCTGTCAGATCCAATGGCCGCCGAAGAAGCCAATCGAGGTACTAAGCGGCCGTTGTCTGGTGCAAAAGGAATGGCGACCTTGCCAATAGCAGTGACACAGCCGGAGTCCTACGTTTACAATTCAGCCGTGGAACGCCAGTTTTTCGATCAAGCGCGAGAGGCTTTGACTTCCTATTCCCGTGACGGTGGACAGGCCTGGGCCGAGTTTTTGAAGTGCTTGGATATGTATGCACAAGAAATTCTGTCTCGTACTGAAATGCTCAACTTTGTGGAACCTTTGTTGGGCAAGCGCAACACCAAGCTGTTTGAAGAATTCAAACGCATTTTGGCCGCGGCTGGATCTCAGAGTGGACAGCCACCTTCTCTAGAAGATGCTTGGTACTCAGTGCCTTTGTCCGAGATTGACTTTTCTCGATGTCGCCGATGCAGCCCGTCGTATCGTGCACTACCTCGTGACTACCCTGCCCCGCCTTGCAGTGACCGAAGCGAAGAAGAAAAGAAGATACTCAACGATGTATGGGTGTCGTTGCCTGTAGGCAGCGAGGAGAGCTATACATTCCGCCACATGCGCCGCAATACCTACGAGGAGATCCTCTTCCGGTGCGAAGATGAACGCTTTGAAGTGGACATGGTGATTGACAGCAATGCTACAACGTTGCGTCGTCTCGAGCCCCTCGCGAAAGAAATCGCACAGTTGGCTCTCGAAGAACCCCTGACCCAGGACCTGCATTCTGGTAACAAGGGATTCGGTCTTGGCGGCCTTGGTGGGCGTCGCTTCCGCTACTCTTTCGATAAGAACATTCTAGGGGTGATTCATCGCAACTCGATTGATCGGATCTATGGTGATGCGGGCCACGAAATGCTAGAACTGATGGTGAAGAATCCAACGGTTGCTATCCCTGTTATCGTTAAGCGCCTTCGTCAGAAAAATGACGAATGGAAAGTTGTGAGAAAGCGTTTGAACGACCACTGGAAGGAACTTGCCAAGCTCAACTATTATCGCAGTCTTGATCACCGCAGTTTGACTTGGAGGACAGTTGACAAACGCGCCACAAGCACCCGTACCATGTTGGCTGAGATCAAGGATAGAGCGGCGAACGGAGGTCGGGAAGGCGATGCTGCCATTCAAGCCAAGCTTGACAAGGCCAAAGAGGAGCATGGCACTTTTTACGAGGTTACTAAAATTGAAGAACTCACCCGCCAGCTCGACTTGACCAACCTACCGAAGCCCGATCGGAGAATCTTTACTCCTCATCTTAGCCTGATGTTCGAGAACAACACCTGGGCACAGAGGGATGCGTATCGTATCCTGTCGTTTGCTCTTGAACGAGGGTCCATTTCACCCGGAGATAAGGAACGCTGTCATCGCATGTATCTGGATTTTTTGGGACCATTTCTCGGTCTCAGCTCAAGTTGGATGCAAAAGCCAGCTCTTGCTGCCCAAAAAAAGGCTCCCAAAGCCGCCTTGCCTAGCGAAAAGGCCGACGAGCCCATGGATGAAGACGAAGAGGACAGCATTGAAGAAGAGACGGATGCTCACCTCAGAGGAAATGTGGTGACCGAAGAAGCTCGCAAAGATACCTCTGAGACTGTTTCTTCGTCGCTGGGACTCATGGACCACCACCCACTTCCCGTAGGATCACGCGTATCTACCGTCTACGGCGAAGGAAAGGTGATCGGCTTTCGCAACGACAACAACTGCTACGTGATTGAACTTTCCTTCGGCAATGCTCATCTACAGCCTAGTGCCGTTTTGTGCTCTGTCGCGGTAGTGGAAAAGTCAGACTACACGACACAATTGCGCGCGGATGATCGCACGAAACTGGAACGCAGCACAGACATGTTGGCCATTGGTACCCAGAGCCTCTACCTTTTCTTACGTCTTCATCATATCTTGATTCGTCGTTTGAATATTGCCAAGGAGGTTGCCTACAGCATTGCAGATGATGTATCTCTGTGCACATCTGTAGAGCAGATGGAAGGTGATGACAAGGAAATGCTTGGTCGCCGTCGGTACGAAGCATTCCTAAGTTTGGTGTATGCCTTGATCGACGGAGGTTCATCCATGACGTCTGGTGGAGCTGCCGAAGGAGGCAAATACGAGGATCGCGTACGCTGTTTGCTTGGACACGGTGGCTACGAACTTGCAACAATGGACAAGTTAATATCACATCTGGCAAAGAACCTCCAGTCAATGGGAAACGACGATACGATGTGGAATCTAGTGGAGTTGTTTAGACGGCACATGGATGAAGGCGATATCAAGCCCGAATCCTTCCGACAAGAAGCTGCTTATCTCTCGGCCGGCGAGGGTGTTTATGCTTTCCAGTGGTGTCCGTTGTCAGACGAAGACAAGGCTGTCTTGCATTTTGAATACCTTGGAGTGATTGCAGAAGAGGGACAACAGTTGGTCGAAGAGCCTCCTCAGCCACCGCCCAAGCGGCAAAAAAAGTAACTTCGTCGTCGGTTTCTTGACAGTCGGGGTTATCTGCTGTCTATATGGGCTTCCATAGTCATATTGCATTAATACATAATAAAAGTTTGCTTCAAAGTTAATGCTATGCAGCCATAATAATAAGCCAACGCGATCGCTTGTCAGCCAGGGAGATTAATATGCCCGGGTGGCTGTATACTCCAAAACAGGGATTTCGATTATTATTTGCTGGTGACCTGTAAATTTTATTGGATGCCATGGCACTGCAGCCTGCGACGCTTTGTATTTAATTTCTTATTTCGCATCTCACCAACTAGTTCGCGAGTCCCTGCAATAGAATAGGTTCAAACGAATTCACCGTGCTATCAAGATAACCTTAGCATGTCAGAAGAAGAAGCAAAAGATACCGGAGCAATCGCTGCCGGCAGTGCCGCCAAAGAAGAGGATATTCCAGACATGTCATTGCTGTCGATTACTGACGGAGAGAACGAGCGCGGGATCCCCTTGGTGAAGTTCATTGATGATGTGGGCGCGTTTGCCGATTCCTTTACACCCCCCGCGTCTGCAGAATTACTCATTGGGGCCTACACGGAATTACATTCCAAGTTTAAGACGTATGAAATAAGTCTCACCCAAAAGCGTACGTTAATCAGCTCCTTCCTTGCGTGTTTTTTATACTTTCTTGCTACATTTTATTTTCTCATCCTATTATTTCAACTAATCACCCGCACAATCTCTTTGGGTCTCGTGCTTGTCATTTACGAAACAATCCAATATGCATCCAACATCCAAACAACCACCAATACAGAGGCCAACTTAAAATCCAAAATCCCCGAAATGGAAACGTCTTTGAAGTTGATTAAAATGCTGCAAAAGAAACGCGACGAAAAGGAAACAATGGTGACTCGCTACAGTTTAGCGGATGATGTTTACGGAAAAGCAGAACTGGATTTAGACCAAGGCAGCGTCAATCTATGGCTGGGAGCTAATGTCATGCTGGAATATACCTTTGAAGAGGCCATTGCGTTCTTGTCTAATAACGAAGCCATGGCAAAACAAGAATTTATCGAAGTCAAGAATGATTTGGCATTTGTCCGAGATCAAATTGTTACATCTGAAGTGAGCATGACGAGGATTTTCAATTGGGATGTGAGGAAGAAGCGAGCCGAAAAAGCAGCCGGTAAGGATGCAGGGTCTGCCAAGAAGTAAACATCGAGGCGAGCTAATCATTATAGGAGAATTGTTTTTTTTATAATCCAATGCAGATCTAATAGTCAATGGATATCGACTGAGTGGAACACTCCCTTCCTCAAGCCAAGCTACCACAAGATGAATCGGAACAATACGGCCAAGGTACATCTAGGGTAATTTGAAAGTTACTCTCTTCTGCATTAAAGTAGGTCTTGGCTGGCAAAACATCTTTGACTCCTTATATATTAGACTCCCACTATGGAAATGCCACAAGTATAGAGCCAGCGGGCGTATCCATCCTTTTGCTTCCATCATTAAAAAGGTTTTGATGCATGCGTCGGTATACCGGAAATGTGTTCCTGTGCTTGTTTACCCCACACGGTCGCGACTATTCGACTGATGGCCTGCTCGTGGATTGAAATAATCTGCGTTACTTTTTTCTACTGCCTCAGTCAAGCTTTAATACACCTTTTAGTGATTTTAGGTTTGGCTCAGCGAAGGGTCGCGAATAGTGACACTGTCCCTATCATCTAATGCATGCAGGATTTCTATCGGCAAAAGGTATAATAGACACTATCAAAGAATTCTGAAAGAAATTGCTGGTAAAAAACAGCGAACACACTCCAGTATCTCAGTATCTTTCCCTGTGCCTTGAGAAAAAGCTACTGGAAGGGGCGAAGAACCCGCCCGTCAAGACAAAAAAAAACTGGACATTGCTGCAGACAGGCGAACTCCTGCCTCTGAGAAATTGCGATTGCAGCTAATCGAGTTTGATGTTCAACAAAAGCTGATTTTTCTGAAGCTGGTTTGCAGGAATTGAGCAACGTCCATCTTGCCGTTTAAGCAAAGCTGTGAATTCAAAGTCAAGGGGGGTACGGAGGGAATCCCTAAAGGTTAAGTACAGCGCGAAAATGATTGATGTATCAAAAACGATGTTCTCTCTACAGCGCGGGGGTAATTATGATCCCTCTACTCAATCTGTAATAACTCGTTCTTCTTTTGTTCGATGGGGTCGTTGAAATCTTCAATTTGTTCAAGCTCAAACAAATCCATGACAGTTTCCTCCGTCTCTTCGAAAAATTGTCCTAATTGATCAAGTTCCATCGTAATTTCCTCTCTACCTTCTTCCTCCCAACCTTCATCTTGGGTTCCATCGTGTAAGGAGATCGAATTAACAGCGGCATCTACTCGAAGATATGTTATTTTTTGCTGTACAGGTGCCGGCTTGTGGACGGGTATTCTGAGAAATTTATTGGCTGCGCTTCGTCGCCCGTGTGAGCAAAAGATTAGCAATACGATAGCTAATGATTTCATTTTGTAGCTGCCTGTGATTCGAGTATCGGTTAAGCTTTTAAAGTAAAATATCACAGTCAATGGAATTTGAAAGGAGAGAGAAAGATTCGGTTGGATTCATTGGAAGGCATTATCGCACAATTCCGAGGGAGATCTCTTATCTCTTCACACATCCCATCTCTGTTTTCAAGACCACCATTCTCAATAACAGTCGATCATTCAATCAAATAACAATCGATCATTCCACAAGCAAAGATACTTACCTTTTAAGGAAGGAATGTTAAAAATGATAATCAAAAATTAATCAAGGGCGCGCCTTGTCAATCTTTCGGTATTTGCAATTTGCATGGCGCCAAGAGGTCTTTTGGCAGTTTTGTTTGTAAAAAAAGAACGATGTTGATAACATGTTCTGTACTTAAACTAACCCTAATTATTTCCTGTACTGAAAATAGCAGGTTAATCGCCAAAACACGGTGTGGTACCAGAACTCTAACTGTACTACTAGTTTAATACCACCAGCACTACTAACCAATATGACTACTGTAGTACGGTACAGTAGTACAAATCAAAATAATGATACCGTAGGAAGAGTACAAGAGCCTACGTACAAGTTAAAGGCACTAAGCAAAAGGTTAAGAGACAGTAATAAGTCCAAAATTCAGTGAAAAAACAAAAGTACCGTACAACTAAGAGTACAATACAGATTTGAGTAGACTAACAGATGATAGCCTCTTCCCTCCTATTATCAGCTGAACTAAACTGATTACAATGACCGCAACCTACAATCACTATTAACGTACGTTCAAATAAGTAAACACTTTAAAGGGAGACTGACTGGAGACGATACAATAATATACAATCAAAAGAGGTACGTCTTTCCCTGTACCAGAGCTAAATTCCGGGCCTCCGTGCTATAATGCTACCACTAGACCATGAAGTATCGTTCAGACATAAAATTATGAAACAAATCTCTATTATTTTCCGAAATTTTCAGCATTCACTTTCCTCTTTCCTCATACACAGCTCTACGATCCAAATCCCCTTCTTGTTTGTGACGTGAAAACTTGCGAAGTTGCAGTTCGAGTCCCAGAGGAGGACTGACTTTTGTTCACGTTAGTCGCTGCTTCGCTCCCTTCCTGCGCTCGATTTTGATTCCTTTGGTACCTGCGATTTCTGACGTTTCTTTTTTGGTTTTCGCCATCGCTATTTTTGTCCCCGTTGTTGCTTGTTTGAACCTGTTTGTTCACCTTGATGGTTTCTTGGACAGCTTCCACAGCAATTGATGAATCCAAACCTGAGAGCAATCGTAAGATTTGCTCATGCCCTTCGATCATGTCAAGAGCCGTCTTGAGTTCAATTTTCAATTCATCTATTTCACTTCGCATAGCTTCCATCTTGGGTTCCATGTCGGCAACGACACTCGTCACGCTAAGGGTTGAAGCACTCGAGTCAGCACTAGAAGCAGTACTAGATGCCTCAGGATTACGTTCAGTTGCACTACCACTAGTGGGCGATTCAGTACTTTCGCCAGAACTGGTGTGAGTACTCGTTGTCGACGATGATGTCCCTAAAAGTGTAGTTGCGCCATCGTTGTCTTTTTTAATCTCCGAGATAGTTTTCTCATTCCACGAAAGTTGGCGGAACCCCAGTGCTTTGGCTGCCTCTCTCAAATCAAAGCTTAGCTGATTCCACGTTAAATATCTCGCAGGTACAATCGCATCCTGGTCCCAAGTCGTCGAATCATAACCCAGAATCTGGGCTGCTTGCTTCTGGTCGTCAGGGAGTTCATCCCACGTCTTTTTTGTATAGTCAATGAACACTTGAGCTGTCAAGCTACCGACTTCAGCAGTGTCAGCAACTCCCGCTGATTCGCCACTTACAGTGTTAGTTGTGTTCTCAATTTTAGTTTCGACTGTAGTGGTATTGGCAGGAGGAGGATTATCGGTCCAACTGCTGTGGTGACCAGAAACGCTGGTACCATTACCGCCGTCAGTGTGTGTGCTGAGCTTGGCATTCCACGAAGTCTTGTCAAAATCAAGCAGGGTGGCCGACATTTGATCTTCTGGGGTGAGCGTATCCCAATCTAAGTAGTCTGTTTCGACCTTGGTACCAGCATCCCATGTTTGCTCCGTATGTCCCAACGTCATGGCTCCAACTTTGGCAGTCATAGGAAGATCGGCCCAACTGATTCCATCGTAGCGAGCAGTCTTAGTGCTATCAGCATCGCTGGATGCAGTACTACTAGAATTAGCAATAGTCGTGGCTGCCTGCTCGCTATTGTACAGACTCTCGTCGATAGCTGCAGGAATAGGAGTTGTCAGTGGAGGTGTATACTGATCTTCGTCTTCTTCTTCCGCCTCTGGCGTCATTTCGGCTGCTTCTGGTGTCACACTACTGGTAATGTTTATGCTTGGCTTGTAAAGATCCGAAAGAGGGGTAGCAACATCAGTCAAATTCGCATTAATATCAGTATTGCTCTGTGTTGTCGTTGGGACAGGAGAGCCTGTGACATTGCTGGCAGGTTCTTGTACTACCTCCGCCTTTGTTGGCGCGATGGTTTCAACTACTTCTACTGGAGTCTCAGTTGGTAGGACAGTCGGTCGCCGAGTGACACTGGCATGAACAGGTTGGCTAAGAGTAGGCTTGTACGTTGGCCCGCTAGTAGTCGTAGGAACAAACGTGGGGGCCAAATTACTGGGAGCCTTTGACGGAGTCATTGTGGGTAAAGCAAGGACTTCCTGGGCCCTTCTCCCATTTCCTTCTTGACCAAGCTGTCGCAAACGCGTTGACTCATCCGTTTCTACGCCATGGGATCCACGAAGCACTTGGGCGCCGGCAACAGGCGCTGTGGTGACTGTCGCCGCAAAGAAGGCAACGGCGCACAGGTAGCGGGGAAGATAAAGATGCATACTCCTATTTTCTTGTTTGAAATGTAATTTGTCTCTGACGATGGCGTGTGAAATCGTCTAGATTGCGATGCTCGGTCGATCAATATCAGACGCAAACGAGAATAGTTTTTCCTTGCTCTTGAAAGACAAACAGACAAACTGGGTGACTTCTTGGAGCACCTCTCTCGTCGTTGATTAAATGTGTACTGCAAACTACAACGTTTCGGAGTTGCAGCTTTGCAGCTTTGTAGGCTTCTATTCTATTGTAGAAACTGGTTTTCCTTCCTTCAAATGACGGAAATGTTCAGTTTTTCAAAATTTCGTTCGTTATCCAATCCACATAAACAAGAAGTGCGCAATGCAGTCGAGATTCGAGAGTCGAGAGAAATCTGAGAGTGCGTTGAGGGGCACAAAATTCGAAAAGTATTAAAAAGTAGTTTTGATGTTCCGTCACGGATGACACTGGACTCAAAAGTCGACTTTTATTTTAGAGCTCGTTAAAGAGGTTACCACTAGCTCGTACTACCAGTACTACTACTAGCTAGTAGCTAGTAGTATTAATAATACTAGGTACTACGGTACTCCGTATCTATCATTATTCCGTCGCGAGAAGTAGACAGTAGACTAATAGACTACAGTAGTTGGATCTACAGGTGCATACTACTGCTGCTAAACAGTGAAAGAGACACCACCAGCTGGAGTAATTATTTCACCTGAGTGATCTCTCGGGTGTGTTTTTCTTTTCATCGCAAAGAGAAAATGCGTGAACGCGTACTAGACTACTACAGTATTAGGCGTTCTCGAAGGCAGTAGCTGGAGTAGAGACGAAATACAAAATAATATTTCTATCACAGGCAGCAACCGGGTTTTGTTAGAATTGCACTTGCTAAAAAAAAATGGAACGTCTAATTTAAGGGGATCACAACTATGGCGCCCGCAGGGCCCCAAAGCGGTTACTAGAATTGCACTTGCTAGTGACTACTTGCAACATCAACTCCATCAATCCTATCTCGGAAGACCTCTGCATCTTATTCAAACGTATATCATTTATTATTTCTCTTGTCGTTCATATGGACGAGGGATAACTTTCTTGGGATTGGCATCATACATGGGAGGATCAATGCATTTCCCTCGACGCCAATTACAATCATGATCCGTACAAGAGTCTTTGTTGTTGTACATATCGCAAGGAACCCTCGTTCTCTTAGTTGGCTCCGTTGATGATGATGGAGTTTCGTTTGCAATCACCGCTGTCCTTTTATAGGTTGTTAAAAATGACCGTCTACTCTGTTGTTGTTGGAACTTTCCCGACTGGCATGTAACTGACATTTTTCTTGCGGCGGACATCGACGATGATGGCGGAACGATTAATCCGTGAACGTTGACCACCACCACCACCACCACCACCAACACGGCAAACAGGAGGAATATTCTTGGAGCAACGATAAGCGGCAAGCAACCCATCATGTGTCTTTATGTTTGCAATTTGCAATTGAGAATTGAGAATGATTAAGTTTCTATAGACTATAAGATCACCGCCAAAAATCTAAAAAGTATGTATGCTGCTATTATTAGATACTATGAAACACAATATAAATAATTATACTTGAACAAAAAAGATGCTTCGATAAAACACTTTCGGTGGTTTTTGGAGTTGTTTGACTTCTACAGTTCTACAGTGAAAGGATGAACTTGCTAGTCTACTTTCTCGTTGTGCATCGGAATGCCATAGTAGACTAGGGTACTCCAGTAATAATATTATTATTATCATCTTGTGGTCTTTAAAGGCACCAGCCAGCTTTCGCAGCTGGAGGACATCCATTCGTGCCTTCAACTTACCTTGGTCTGTCCTTCAGTGCGACGTGATATCAAAGATGATGAAAAAAGAAAATGAAAAAACCTACTCGCACCTCCAATGCCCCACCAAGAAGTATGTAGTTATATTTGCACAGGTCTCTGCCAACTACGAAGACTTTTATTAAAAGAAAACCACTCCATGTCGTCTAAACCAGTCGTGTTTTTCGATATCACAATTGGTGGATCTCCCAAGGGTCGAGTTGAAATGGAGTTAAGGGCCGATGTGGTTCCAAAGACGGCGGAAAATTTTCGGTGTCTCTGCACGGGAGAAAAAGGGCAAGGTCGATCCGGCAAATTATTGTTTTTCAAAGGGTCGACGTTCCATCGTAAGCATTTTGTCACAATTGTGTGAACGTTTTGAGGTGTCTTCTTACGGTGTTTTCTGATTCATTGTTATTTTCCAATCTTTATGCATACCTTTGATGTTTGATCATACGAAATACGAACTGGTATCTCGTGATCAGGAGTCATTCCCAAGTTCATGTAAGTCCTCGTTTGTAAAGCGGAATAAAAGAACTTTAAGCCCTTCCTCTATCTAACAATACTACATGGCTTTGGCTTGATCGACGAAAGGTGTCAAGGTGGTGACTTCACTAGACACAATGGGACTGGTGGGGAAAGCATTTATGGAGAAAAATTTGCGGACGAAAATTTTGAGTTGAAACACACCGGGTGAGTGCTATGCAAAAAGGTAACGAACAAAATATTGCAGTCGCAAACGAATTTGTGTGAATGTCAAATTCACACCACTGATTTTTCTCCAACAAAATTTTACGTATGGCAGACCTGGAATATTGTCCATGGCCAACTCTGGTCCAAATACAAGTACGTTTACTGCGGTCTCAATTCAAAATTTGCCAGCTAATACATCAACGGACTCACTAATTCACTTGTTCGCTTCCTTACTAACTGAATTGCATTAAATACCAATAAAACCCATTGATATAGACGGAAGTCAATTCTTTCTCTGTACGGAAGCAGCACCGTGGCTTGATGGGAAGCATGTTGTTTTTGGGAAAGTTGTTTCGGGTATGGATATTGTGGCGGCCATTGAAGACGTTGGCAGTGATTCAGGAAAAACGCGTTTAGCAGTAGAAATATCCGATTGTGGACAGCTTAGATGAATGAACATTTGTTGAAAGACGGAGGTAAATGTGTACTGTCTACCGTACTTTACAAGATAGTGAGATCCCTCTTGAATCAAGAAATTAGTGGTTCTTTGTTAACGATCAGTCCGAAGGAAGCAAAAAGCAGCATAGTACGGAGTACGTATTAAACAGACAAGGAACTGAAAATCAAAGTTATTATTTTGTTGCAGCCAGTATTAAGACAATGAAGCTACTGGTCGTAGTAGTTATCCCTTGACTTAGCGTTTATCTTCAGATTCCACCATGACCATTGGTCTGGTAATTTACTCAACTACAGATTCCGCCACAATCATTGGTCTGGTAATTCCAGTTGGACCTTGTTTCTGGGAAATCTTGTGTTTTCTGCTCCATTCATTACGAAAGGTTGTCATGATTTGTTCGCATCGTTCTTTGGTCAAGGTTGTTTTTTCGTGGATTAATGCTGTAGTGGCGTCAGTAAAAAAGTCTTCGGGGTGAACGTATCCAACATCGCGAATATCCAAATGAAAGAGTATTTCACCAATTTCACTTTTGGTACATCCTTCAGGACCGAGCATGCAACGAAGCGTACAAATTGTGATACAATTTTTGGGAGCCGATTTTGCCAAGATGACATAGTCTCGAAAGGGACAACAGCAGTTGGAATCGTTAGACAAAGCATCTGTTTCTGACGCCGTATCGAGCTCACTGGCTTTGTTGTTGTTAGTAGTAGTACCAATGGCATGTTTTGTTCCATTATTGTGCGTTTCTTCACTAATGATACCTTCTTGGATGGTGCTACTGATTCCAGTCAGAGATGAACTGGACATGCTGGCAGTACTGGATGTGATCATGGTGGCGCTGGACTGAGACTTGTGCAAGCGCGACACGGAGTGCAAGTTTTCGTCCATGGTCATAGATGGTTCAGATTCTTTGGCTCTGCCAATGATTTTGGCAGGTGCTCCGACAGCTGTAGCGCCCGACGGGATGGGTCCCAAAACGATGCTTCCGGCACCGATTTTGGCTCCGTGTCCAATGGTAATGTTCCCCAACAGGGATGCATTGGCTCCAATTAAAACGTGGTGTCCCACTTTTGGATGCCGATCTCCGTGATCTTTTCCAGTCCCACCCAAAGTAACTCCGTGCAAAAGTGTACAATTGTCTCCGACCGTAGCAGTTTCACCAATCACAATCCCCGTTCCGTGATCCAGTACGATTCCAGCTCCCATTTGAGCCGCAGGATGAATGTCCATTCCAAATACTGCCGATGCCTGGGACTGTAACCAAAGAGCTGTCATGCTTTTTCTCATCACGGTGTTCGTTTTTATGTTTTTGGATTCGTGCCACTTGTAGTAGGCCGCCCGATGACAGACCAAGGCAGCAAATCCCTTCAAAAACAAAACAACTTCTAGGAGCGAATCGACGGCTGGATCACGATCAATATAGGCCAAAGCATCTTGTCGAACCGCCTCTGCCATTGTATGGCCTGCCTCGGGAATATTGGAACGGTGTAAAGCATGAGCCAAAATGCCTCGCAACGAATTAGGACAAAACATCATTGGATATGATGAAGAAGAAGACGTGTGCTGCTGCTGCTGCTGCTGCTGCTGCTGTTTCTGCATGGTTGGAGTTTCATGACAAGGACGCAACAAGAGACGATATGTTACCGTGGTGGCAACAGCTTCTTCAAAGGTCTTGACACCAGGTGCTAACACGGTGTTGTACAAAAGCATAGATAATTCGGGTTCCTCTTCCAGGGCGGCCAAGGCTTCCCTTCG
>Ga0100391_1001707_pt1 | contig 24015 bp, 17 predicted proteins | sample CryGeymeta201515_FD_81541 | JGI IMG/M metagenome (GOLD analysis project Ga0100391, IMG submission 81541) | Groundwater microbial communities from Crystal Geyser aquifers in Utah, USA - Crystal Geyser metaG 2015-15 | ecosystem: Environmental > Aquatic > Deep subsurface > Groundwater | place: USA... | reverse complement strand
CCACTTTTAATAATAAGTTTCAGCAACCCTATAACCTATATCCTATATCATCGAGAGAGAGAACAAACAGCTCCATCCCTCCATTCCTTCACAAGGACGAGCGAGAACACGCACACATGTCGTCGTCGTCGTCGTTTTCGTCGTCACCTTTGCCCCGCATTCAACAGCAGCAACAACAACAGTTGCAGGACTTACCAGCAAGTTTCAACTTGTACAATCAAAATGGTGGTGTCTCGCAATCTCCCATGTGTGGTCAAGGTATCATAACCAAACTACTGCTGCGTGGAGGCAAGAACAATAACAAGACCAAGAAACTTGGTAGCTTGACGGTACTTCATGCTGGAAGTACAACTCTTTGTATGAGTCCTCTTACCAGTCCCACCGGTGACAACAACAACAATACCAACAACAATACCAATAATTACAACACGAACAGCTCGTCGTTGAAAATATTGAACAAATTCAAACAGCAGCATACTTTTTATGAACACATGACCGCTTCTAGTATGGAAATGGATACCGAAAGTTGCAGTGAAAGTATCAGTGGTGATGAAAACAATAATAACAATAACAATATCAAGAACATTAGCAACAACGTTAGCAACAACGTTAGCAACAACGACACCACAGATGCTACGATGGAGAATGTAGAGGTTGTTGACGCTGAATTTGTAGCGCAATTTGATCCCGTCTCTGCCGTACAAGAAACAACGCACACAGGTGACGAGAATTCCCAGACAAATGACACCACGAATACTAGTAGTGGTGGTAGTACGACATCTACCACGACCTTCAATCTGCAGAAACCCAATCGCAACAGCAGCAACAGCAACAGCAGTAACCATCCTTTTCAGCATACTCAGTGGCGTACTTCCTTGCCTGCCGTTGTAGAAGAATCGTCTATGGATTCCTTTTCTCAAGCATCGTCCATGAGCAATAGTCAACAACAGCAACAACAGCAGCAACAACAGTGGAAAAACATTCCAAGTATCTTAACTTCCAGTCATGACCATGATGATGATGAAGACGATGATGACGACGACGACGATGATGAAAACGACCCACTCAGATTTACGGGAGGTGACATTATGCTCTTGGACAACCAGGATGCTATTACCACGGTGGAATTCGATCCTTCCGTCTTTCGTCAGCAACAACCACAATACTATCATTCGAAGAACATTCAAGCGGAATCCGTTTCGACATCATCGCAATCCAATACGAGTCGTCATTCCAGAACCAAGGAAATCTTGGCGTTTTTGAAAAATCCAGGTACTTCCCTAAAGGAGAAGAAAATTGCAGAACAGCAACGAATGAGAGAAGCGATAGATCAACGGATTCAACAAGCCATGAAAGAGCAATTGTATCGTTCCGAACAGCGAGAAATGGAATATGAACAAGGCATGACGACGACGACGACGACGCCGACGCCGATGATAATGACACACACGCATGACTCAACGACTGCTATTGCGACAAGTCAAGACAGGCAACAACAACCCAAGCTGGACATTTTGGATGCGGCAGCAGCCTATCCTAGTGTTGGAGATCGTTTAGTTTCAGTCATGTCTGACGATGATGCCGATGTCGATGCCAATGTCGATGCCGATGCCGATGTCGATGCCAATGAGACGGCAGACGCCGAAGATAGTTGCAATATTGAAGATGCGAACGGCAATTCCCAGCAGCTTGTCGCGGCAAAAGGGACTGCTCTCATGGAGAAACCTGTGTCTATGCAACAATTACTTGTAGAACAACAGGCCACTTTGAAGGAAATGTCCTTGCAAAACTATCAGTACCGTCGTGAGCTTTCCGAGTGTCAAGATTTGTTCGGTAAATGGAAATTGGAAAGATCTCAACAACAGACAACCATTGACGAATTGGCTCGGCAAAAAGAGGCATTCGCTACGGAAGCAAAATTCTTGAGAAGCGAATTGTCGGCCATTCGTGAAACGCTTGCCGCGTTTCAAAAGCAGCAGCAGCAGCAGCAGCAAAAAAGTGTGTCCACCGAACCACATGAAGAGACAAAGAAGGAAGCGAATTCGTCGTCTTCCAACAAGAATGAGATGTCTTCGGGTGATAAAAAAACTGGCCAAGACATCTCTACACCAAGAAACACCCGTTGTTCGTCCGTAGAAGTGGCGATCAAAGATGAGGAAGATCATATTCCGGATCCTCCTCCCACGCCTCCATCCATTGCTACATCGAAAGACAACATCACCACTCAAGTGCAATTCGCCAGTCCCACGAATTGGGAAAATAAACAGGAACACTGCGCCACTGCTCCTGACAGAAGTAGCAACAGCAAGTCAGAGAGCAGCAAACAAGTCAAGTTTGCAAAATCTGAGAATTTCGAGGAGAAAAAGCGCCTGCAATTTCAGGAGCCTCACAATGAGACAAAGGAAGCTCAACTTACAAGGACAAACAAATTAGATCAAAGAGACCAGACACCATTACCCGCTCGTGCTCCTACTGGCCCGGAGACCACGCAAGACTTTCATAGCCCATTTAAACCAGCAAACAAGCTGCCACCGCCGCCACCGCCGCCTCCTCCTCAGCAGCCCCAGCAGAAGCAGAAGCAACAGCAGCCCCAGCAGAAGCAGCAACAGCAACTCAACAAGCTAAGCAATTCGGCAGACAAAGCGAATCAGCAGCAGCAAGAACAACAATACAGAAGCTCTGGACCCTCGGTTGAAGCTGCAAGGCAGCTATTTGAGAGCCCAACAGGGTCCATCAGCAAGCCCAAATTTTTCTGGGACATCGGTCATACGTCGGATGATGATAAGCCTATGACCGCTGTAGGTCGCATGAAAGCGCAGAATTCGTTCATTTCTGGAAACCCTTACGTTAGTCCTATCAAACAATGTTCTGCAAAGAAGATACAAAAGCAGCCCCAGCAATCTCCGCTTGGCAGTCCCATCAAACGGGATTCCACCAGAAAGCTGCAGTCTCAGCAACTCCTTGCAAGTCCCATCAACAATGATACTGCCACAAGTACACAGCTTCAGTTTCGTCACGTTCTCGAAAGTTCCATCAATGAGGATTTAACCAAAGAAGTACAATCTCAGCAGCAGCTCGTCTCTGGACTCAAGGCATCTCCTTCCGGAAGGGATAGTAGCTCTGAGAAAAGGATGGAAAGATCTGTAAATTTCCACGACCCTCCTTTGGACAACACATGGACTCTTTTCCCAAATAACGTCCTTAATGAAAGGCCTAGCTCCTTGGTGCAATCTCCACCGCAACAGCAGCAGCCTTCGTCGAAGCAGCCGCCAAATGAAAATCTCGTGAAAGAGATTGCTAGACAATACGGAAAAACGTCTGCACGGGCAAGTACTCCCAGGGCAAAAAAAGCACTGCGAAACCAAAAAGAGCCCATGAGTCCTGGATCACCATCATTGTCGCAACAACGATCACTCTTTACACCCAGAGGAGGAGGAGGAGGAGGAGGAGGAGGAGGAAATGGAGATGATTTGGGTGCAAGACGAGGACGAACGTTCGACCGAATCTCGACTCCTCCAACCCGTACAACCTTCAATCGAGAACAACAACGAGATAGTGGTGCATACAAGCAACGTTTGGAATCCATTCAAAAGAATCGACAAGAGCGAATGCAGAATAGTATGATGACATCACCAGAAGTTATTGTGGAGTCGTCGCAGTAAGAAGAAGAAGAAGAAGAAAGAAAAAATGTAGATCATCTTTTTTTTGGAGGCAAAAATATAATGGAACCGCAATGTTTCGACCAATCATCGATACGCAAATACTAATAAATAAATACATTGGTGCCGAAAGAGGGGTGATTGGATGAGCCGCGAGACCGGTCGTAAAAACAGAACACATACAAACACAAACGTTTTCTACTAGACTACTGTCCACAACAAATTGGAAACTGGCATCAGAACGACGGAGACGAGAAAAAAAATAAAAAAAGTGTGTGCAAATTATGTGTGTGCGTTAAAATCAAAAGATGTACTAAGGTGTGTAGGAAGCATTAAAAAAAAAACAATTAAAAACAATGAAAATATATAGGGTGCACGTCGTCGTCATCTCTAATATTTTTAATTTTTATCATTCATTGCCATATAGTTTGAACAAATTCTTCCGTATCAAATTGAGGAAGCATTTAAAAAAAAAAAATTTTAAAAACAATGGAAATATATAGAGTGCACGTCGTCGTCATCTCTAATATTTTTAATTTTTATCATTCATTGCCATATAGTTTGAACAAATTCTTCCGTATCAAATTGAACTGGATGCTGTCGACAGTGTTTGACGAAAAAATGGGCAAAAGGAATCAGGCATACAGTAACTGCTGGTGTTGGCGTTGTTGATATTGTCGTTGTTGGTGTTGCATTGTCTTGATTCATCAATGATTGGTGGTGGTGATCGTGGTGTTCTTTGGTTGCCGTGACAACAGCAACTGCTACATCTACATCCAAGGTTTGCTGAAAGTGAGATTCCAATGATGATCTGAACTTCAACACATCATCATCGTGTCCCAACTGTGTCGATTGTTGAGACTGCATCATGAATGTTGTATCGGTAGCTGTTGTTGTTGTTGTTGTCAAAGAGGATGATGGACACGGAATGGATGGTTCCTGTTCCTCCGTTGGTGCAGGGTAACTCTCGGAAAAGGTTTCGGGTATTGTTTTGGTGTTGGTATAATAATAATAAAAATAATTATATGGTCGTGAATCAGTGTTTTCTACGGGAAGTGTTTTTCCATTGTTATACTGTCGTAGTTTTTCGTTGAAAAGAATTTGTCGTACATTATTATTATTATATTTTGGTGATCCAACAGCTTCCAGCAATAGTATGATAATAATAAATGCCACGAACAGAAGTGATACTGTAGTAGCTACTACTACTACTACTACCACTGACCACCAATTTTTCTGTCGTCGTCTTTGTGTTGTGTTTTTCTTCGTACTTTGTCGTTTCCATTTTTTCTTGACATCGGTTGGTAATAATACAATCATTTCCTTTTTCAAATGATTTTCATGTTCATGTTCATGTTCCTGTTCATGTTCCTGTTCATTTTCATTTTTATCGTCGTTTTCTGTATCATTGTAAATGGATTGAGATGGATGAGGATGAACGTCATCGGGCAAAATCCATGTAGATTCCTTCGTTTCGGGATTGTAATAATATTCTCTTCCACCATGTTGTACCGATTGGATGGCGTACCATGTGGTGGTGGTAATTATTGTTGTTGATGTTGTTGGTGTTGTTGGTTGTCGTTCTCGTTTGCGACTGTTCATCATGACAACAGGCAGAGAGGGGTGGGCAGGAAGAAAGAAAAAAACACTATTAGACTTAGTCTCTTTACCCACCAAGAAGAAGCAGGCAATGGAAAAGAATGTCGAAAGAAAAATATTCCTTCTTCAAAACTGTATGGACAACTTTAACAGTGCGTTGCAGAACAACTAATGCACAACACAAACGACAAATAATAATAATGATAGCATAGCTGGTTGAGTGTAACGAAGAAAAGAGTTAAACTAGACTAGTCTAGTGTAGCTAGTCTAGCTAGTCTAGTCTCTACTAGTAGTTTCAAACAACAATAAAAGAATGCAGCGAGGAGGAGAAAAAGCGAGATGCTTAGCTTGAACCCTACTTTCATGATACGTCACAAATACTTTATTAGGAGAAAACATGCATCCCTTTGCTCTTTGACTCAATCATCTGCTCTACTCTGCAACTACTAGTAGTAGTCTACTGTAAAAAAATAATGAGAACACTAATATTCGTATTAAGGTACTACTCTACTAGCTACTACTACTAGTAGTAGTAGTCTACTCCAGCTAGTAGCTAGCTAGAGGAATGCAATGCATATCCATCCTGTCAAACAGGAAAAAATACGAACGAAATAGATACGAGATGTCTGTATTCTTCTCAATGGTATTCTCTATCCTATGGTAGTGTACTACTAGCTAGCTAGTATTAGCTAGCTAGTAGAGTTGAAAACGAAAAATACAGCACCACCACATCATCAAAAACACACAACACACACACACACACACACACACACACACACATTAACCCTCCTCCAACAACAACAACAACAAAAAAAACGTTAAAAATGAAAACGTTCACTGGTATCGTACTGGTGGTCGTCTTTGTCTGTGCCACAATTACGGCACAAGCTTTTCGAACGTTCGGAATATCGTCAACATCGTCGTCGTTATCGACCTCGTCGTCGTTGTCCAGAATATCGAAGCAACAAGGTAGTAGTTGTCCCACCATCATCACAATCACTGCCATTACTACAGACACATCGTTACACTTTCTTAACAAGAATCCTAAACAACGTGATTATTATGAACGTCAAGAAGAAGACGTTTTACCACGTCAAGACAAGTTTCCACTGGACAAGAAGAAGAAGACAGTACCAACGATTGATCAAGATGCGAAATGGATGGAAATGGAAGGTGTAACAGAATTGGGATCTATATTTTTGGTGTTTCTTTTACTAGCAGCAGCACAGGCTCTTTGGTAAAAGTAATTTTTATAAAAACGAGAGAGATACACGCACAACCCAGACTATTATTACTGTATACTGTATACGACCCTAGTAGGAGATAGGAGATTCGCCGTACGGCTGGCTAGCCCTCCTCGAGTACACTGTACTTACTACCTGAAAGCGAAGTCCTTCCTCATTACAATAGTTGCTTCATCATTTTTTTCTCTTTATCGTTTCCTTTGACTGTCTTTCTATAAAATCAATACTACTACTAGTACTAATATACCATCTACCAACCGTTTCGGTCATTCAAAAATTCCTCCATCATTATTTTGACTTTTGACAAACAAAATCCACCATTTTTGGCCGTCGTGTACGATAAAGGTTGGCAAAGCAGGCGGCTAACAGCACAGCGGTGATCATTCCCAGTATTTAAACAAAGCTAACACATCGTTCGACATCAACCATCCCAGGTCAATGGATTCCACAGGAATAGACTTTTCTGATCAGCAAGTAATTGACGAACAAGTTTCGTAGCACAAGCCGCTGCCTCCTTGAGGGACGGTAGACTTGACATGACACAATAGCTACAGAGAGTATTGTAACAAATGCAAAAACAAGGAAGCGCAAACAAACAAACAAAAAATGTGAGTGCTTGGTAGTGAACAATAGAACGATATGGGGGATGATGATCGAATTTGTTGATGCGGCATTCACGAAAAGGACATACAATTCATAATCAGGCCCGTTCATGCCAATGTAAACTTCCGTCTGATATCTGATGAAAGCAATTCCATCGGCACATTTTGGAGACGATTCGGCTAGAATCAGTGCTGGGAGAGATTGAGCTGTGCCTCCTTCTTGAGAACGTTTTACTTCGGATTCTACTGTTGATTCGGAGTGCAAACGCAGACGAAGCCTTTCGTACATTCTCCACACGGTTTGCTGACTGGCAGTATCCACAAATGGAAACTGAAGAGGAGCTGTCAAACACTGAGAAAGTTTTCCTGGATACCCCCGCGAAGCTGCGGCCTGGATGCGGGCATCAAAGCGAAACATGAAATGCAAGACCGAACCAATTTTGCAATAATGCTCCAAAATTGCTTGTATTGTATCTTTTTGGCAAGCTGCTTGAATGTCTTTCAAAAAGACGCTCTGAGGACTAGGAATGTAGGGTATGGTACGATTGCCATCCCCGGAAGCATCGACATAATCGTCGTCGTCGTCATCATCATCATCATTGCTCCCACTAATTGTTGGTGGATTTCGTCTCCATCGCACATCCTTTTGTGGAGTTGAACCTACAATGGAATCTTTATTATTTTGCAGTATTTCCAACACTGATTCCGAAGCGGGGGGTAAGTCAAAAGATCGTCGCAACCTTGCCGCAGCCTGTTGAAAGAGTTGAAATTGATGCGTCGTAGATTGTTGACTCACTAAAATGAGTACCAATTGAGAAGTGACATCTAAACAGTGTGTGTAACAGAACAAAAATTCTTCGGAAGAAAATCGTGGCAAACAAACGGGCATCCACAATTCACTTTTCAACACGTGGGGTTGTCGGTGTACCGTTTTCAAGAGCAGATGCAAATCCGATCCTCGCATTTGATGGTCGGGATGGGAAGGTTGAATCATGCTGACCAATCTGTCTTGCACAGCCAAAATCGAAAAGGCCGTAAATTCTGTTTTGTTTCCAATCACCTGTAACGCACTTGATGCTCGAGCACGAAGTGCCGGTGAGATTGGAAAGACAGGCTCGACACTGCCACACATGTATTGACTTCTAGCCGTTGGTACCACAGCGGCAGCAGCAAAGGCACAGCTGGTGCTGGTGCTACTACTACTACGTCTAACACCACCACCACCAGTATTGCAACTGCTATACGCACCAGATTCGTCAAGTATGGCATTGATAAGAGTATCGGTATTACCCAAAAGGGTTCGTAAATCAAAACTGGGATTGTAGGTGAACGATTCCTGTATCCGAGATGTGACGGTGAATATGATTTGACAGTAAATATACTCGAGCTGCAATCGCAGGTATGATTCCGTTTCGGTAGTACAACAATCACTACTTGTAGTGGTAGTAGTAGTTGATGTAGCACTTCCACCAGTTCGACTACGACTAATGGCTACCAGCGTCAATGCTCCCATACTCATAAAGACTATGGTTTGATACTGAGATCGCAACGATTGAATATTGTTGTTACTGCCTAAAACAGATGGAACCGAAGACATTAAAGCCTGCAGCAATGCACAGATGCGACTGATGGCTTCGTCGCTGTCGTCATCATCATCATTTTGGCCACGAAAACCGTACGAATAAATAGGTTTGCCAGAATCACTTAAAACCAGAAACTGGGTCCTTTCACCACCACCATCGTCGTCGTTATCTTTATTGTCATCATCAGATGATTGATTGCTCGTTGGCATTGCTCATTACAAGGGAATACTTATATGGTGTATCGAGTATTACGACTATTTTCAATAGAGAGTAAGAGTAAGAGTAGACTTCTGCTACAAGGTCAGGCAGCATAGCACTTTGTGAAGAGTGGCTGTATGTGCTGGAGATTATCAGCCAGTCGATCTGTTCCAACGCAACAAAAATTGTTGTTGAGAAATCCACCTTAAACCATACTCCTAACTTTACTACACTTGATAGTACAGTAGTAGTAGGAAATTACTATTACTACCATTACCGAACAAAGGGAAAAAATGAGCGTCTAAAACGTATCTTTTTGCATTATTTTTCGCATCCAAAATCGAACAACATATTCCGACGAGTTGTGAGTGGGTTGTGAGTTGTGTGAGTTGTGAGTGCATAATACATACTCGAGTAATACACAATACATGGCTTGTTAATCTCAACGATTCTACACGTGAGACAGATCCACTGTCAGCCCCCCACACCACAGCAAAACAGATTTGAAGGCAAGTGGTCAAACTTTTTTTATGCATTTGAGATTGTCATTTACATCTGGTGGGTGAGACAGTGTACATCGATTAATCGATTCATCACAGTGAGGGAACCTTTACTCTTTACTCCAGGTGCTGTTGTGTTGTCCGCACCTTTCTCCGCAAAATCACATCCTCTCTCAGATCTATTCTTACTACAGAAAAACTATCTGTCACAAAACATCATCCCAGATCATGACTTGCACAAAAAGTACAATTTTCATGTTTGCTGTCATGGGTAGTTTGTCGTTATTGCTGTCAGGAGGACAGGCTTTTTTACTTTGCTCACAGCAGCAACCGTTTGCTGTTACTGGTTTACATCCGAGTAACACGGATGATGATACAAAGACAACAATAATGCACACCACCACTTGCGACGACGATCATGATTCCGCGATGACTCGTCGCGGATTTTGGTGTCGTGCATCTGTGTTGACGACAATTTCTACCACCATGGTCGCTACAACTGGTTTACCATCGCCTGCTTGGGCTCGCTATATGTTGGATGACGATACGGGTGAATATGTCGAAGTTCAAGACAAACCCTGGCAAGACGAATGGAAGGCCCGTCTCGACAAGGCTTCGAGCATGTCCAAAGATGAAATTTTTGAAGCGGCACGAGGAGCCGGTAATACCAATTTGAAAACAGGACCCGAATCTGACGCTAGCAAAAAGAGAAGAGCCGTGTCGGCTTGTCGGGATGCCTCGGTCCGAAGCAAGCTTGGTTTGGTCGATGAAAAGGCTTGTACCGCACGAGTCTTTGCGGGTGACGTAGATTTTGTATTGGAGGCGCTCTAAATGAGTAGAGTACTAGTAGCTACTTTATGTTGTAGTAGCTGTGGAGTATCTCTACTAGTAGGCAACCCACAACCCATCTTAATCTACTATAATACGCCAAACACACATACATCATGTTTTTGCGGATCAACGTTATTGTTGATACAGAGAGAAGTCGGCTCAATTGGTGGTCTTGTTTGTATCTTTCCCGGTTTCTTGAAGAGTCGTCGTCATGGACGTCGTCACGGAGACGGGAGGACTGTAGCATTCGTTCGTCAAAGTCAGATCATCAACAACTTCTATCATTGTCGTCTTGGCAACCATGGAAGATGCTGACTTCACGGGAGGACTAATAGCTTCCATGATGGTACGATATGCCTCAGGCGACGGAGCACAACACCGACGATTTTCGATCGTTTCACGGGTCGTGGTCATCGCCTTGGAGACTGGCTTCTTCACAGTCGTGAGCACATCAACAGGCGCGAGACTTGAAGCCAACAAGAATGGATCATTAAACGTTGCAATAGTAGTGGATTTTTTTGGAGAGACAGTGGACCAACGGTAATAGGGACATCATTGGCGCACACGTGACTGCGACGAACTTGTTGTTGATGATGGTGGGTGCTACCAATGTTGTCGCGGGCTGAGGCGTCATGGGCGCGTGCGAGCGGTTCTTGTCCGTGGAGATTACCAAAAGTCCCATGCTCAATTTGTTGGTTGTTGCTTCTTTTCATGATTATGAATACAGAATCGATTCTGACATTTGAGAGAAACTTGCATTCGAGACTGGCGATGAAAGGAAAGAATTGACAAGGTGTTGAGACACGATTGCGAATTGACACAGAAGAAATGGAAGGCAAGCCGCAAAATCAATCAATGACGCGTTGTCCAGTAGTGTGGCTAGGCGGCATAATAACGAGAGAAAAATAACAGTCTACGCAGCGAGCCATAATCAAAGGTGTTTACTGACATGAGAAGCAGATGACTGCTTTTCTTTTGTGTTGTTGTTGCTGCTGTTAAAATTGTCTACAAGTCTTTTCGCCTTCTGGCTGGAGGAGGGGTTTTTGAATTCAATCGTGCTTTCGACAACTCGTTACAGAGACTTTTTTTGTGCAAATTTGATGCCAACCATCATCGTACAGCAAATCTAGTCTAATCACTTAAACTCTCAATCAATCTATAGTTGACGCTGCAAGAAACCATACAGTAAATTTAAGGACACTGCCGCCGTGGTATTGAAATGAGAGCTCAAGTTGTGGAGTTTATTTTGCGGCAGTGGCTCGCTAGGCTCATACTCTCTCTCCTTGCGAAGCTTTTAAAATATTGCGGTGTGAAACAATGCTAAGTTCGACATCACTGGCACTAAGGAGTGAACAAACAAGATAACTTGCATCCTAACGTTGTCAAGGATGCGACAAGTGAACGAGTGATTGTGCATATTTTGCAGGCTCACCGCGAGGGGAGCAAGGTGCCTGACAATCCAGGCAGGCTCTTCCTGTCAGAATTACCATTTGTCCCACCAAAACGTCACTTACATACGCGTACACAAGTATATGAATGTCTACTAAAGACCACGCAAAAGCATCGTAGCATCAAAATTGAACGAGATGTATAATTAGACATTTTCAACCTCCTAAGCTGCTTTGCTGCGTATCTCAACTCTTCCTGTAAATAGTTCCAAAAAATACGCCATGAAGGATGGATGATCCAGACAGAAAACGTCCAGACAGAAAATCAATAAAGGACTAGGACACTGCACGCAGAGTGTAAGCACGCAGCAGAGTACCCCCTTTTGTTTGTCCTCGTCGGGACGGGTCAGAGTATATTGATAGATTGTCGTCTGACTGGATATTATCTCCGTATTTCGTGGCTTGTGTACAATAATTACACCCTTTTATCGTATCAATCCACAACGAGGCGATGGCACGTGCAATTTTACTATCCATACTCGGTCATCATATTAAATGTTAGTCACTTCTGAACAATAGTGTCATTGCAGCACTTCTTTGCACAAGGGACACGTCGGATCCTGTCGCAATTTTGATAGATTCGTGCAAAAGGTATTTACCCATTGTTCCAAACATGTATCGTGCAATTCATGACCGCAATTTGGCAGCACGCGCAACTTATTGTCTGTTGTATAAGCTTCAAAACAAATACAACAGGTATCCGAATATTGACGTTTCTTTTTTACAAGATCCACCAAATTTTGACGATCCAAGATGGAATCCAATTCATCCATTGTCGTCTTTCTTACCAGGAGCATTTGTTTGAGTTGTGTTATCGATACTTGTTGTGAATCGTCTAGTGCCTCGTTCGTTACAAATGGTTCCGTGGGCAACCTTTGCAACAGCGCGTCCAAAGCTTGTCGCTTGGCAGCACGTCGTCGTTCTTCTCGTCGACGTTGTTGCTCTTCTCCATCATAATTTGCATGATCGCGTTGTCGCAACAAAGTGGTCGCAATCGAAACCAGCGTAATGGCTTGGTATAGATGTGACAACATGCGCTGGGAATAAAGCAACAATAACAACAGGACACTTGTTCCAGCGATGAGGCTCGAAAAGGCCATGACTTGTCCTGTCGTCCAGGTGTACCCTGTGCGTTGCTGAAGGCGTTGTTGAAAATCCTGTCCAAGTAGGACCAGTCGAGCTTGGAGGCTGTCAAAGTGTTGTCTCCATTGTTGTTGACGATGATTGGTATTGTTGGGCTGAGTGATCTTATACAGTGCCGTAGCTACAATGCCGGCACATATTCCAGCCAATAATGCAGCACTTTCTTTTTTCAACCAGGAACTTGGTACAATCTGCAAAATGTTTGGTGCGACTTGCAGCAAAAAAATGACGAGTCCAACATATTGAAGTGGTCCACCATCATTGGTCCAAACAAAGAAAACCATAACAATAATAAATGCTCTGCTTAGCTAACGCCTCTCTCGTAGATCTATAACACGTATTCCTGGCCTATCTTGTACAGGCTGAATAATACTGTAGTGTTGCTGAGAGGAGGACAGGATAAAAGTAAAAGGTTGCTGATAAGTAGAAGAGGTTTTACAAAGTACAGAAGATGATAAGAATAGCAGACAAAAAGTATCATGTCAGGATGTGCTGGAAAAAAGGAAAAATGCATCTTTCATCAGAGATGAGGTTAAAAAAGGAGTTTGTGTGCGGTCTTTTTTCAACTTTTCCTCCCAGCAAGAATAAAGATGAATGTAGTAGACTATTTGAATGCTCAACCCGTTTACCTAGCCGAGTATGTGGGCAATGATGATCAACACTGGTAGGACGATATTCTGAAGCATACTACTAGTTGATTTATTTGATTGATCAGTCTAAAGCAGCCCCCTCCCAGAAGCAAAAATGAATCGTTTCTGCTGTTTGTTTCCGTTTGTTTGTGTCGTCTTTGTCGTCGCCGCATGTTTATCATGCATTGTTGTGAGAATCTCTTGTTCCTCCATCTTCATTTCAGTCATCTCCTCCTTCTTCCTTTCCTTTAGCCTAGCACCCTCTAATAGCTAGCACTGCAAAGGTACGGTTCAATTGTATGACTGCAGATTGTAACACTCGCTTGACGAGTGCTGCTTCATCAAAGAAGGATGACTTTTGACTTTTGACAAAAACAGACTAAGAAAGTCTCAAAATTCTTTGTTCGAGATGACGCCTATTTCGGGACATAGTTTGAGTCCCTCATCCTCATTTCTCTCGAAGCAAAATAATCATGGGCCGCACAAAATAATCCTTAGGTAAAATACCACTATATATTAACAAGCAACTGTAACCTGTAACAGTATTCAAGAAATAATGGCAACCAAGAAGGAGGACTCTTCCAAAAAGGTTCCTTATTTCCTTGTCCATCAGCCCGATCACCAGACCAAAGTTCTTTTTCAAGTTCCATCTCGTTTGGCCCTGTCAATCGTTAAACATCCCATCCTTTGTCGTGGTGCTGCCTTTGACTTGCAAATGGACGCTTCTTCCACTTCCTCTTTCGAATCTTCCAACTCGCAATTTGTTTTCACGCAATTTACCAGTCCTACACCAGAAGTAACGGCCGAAGCAATTTCGATGCGATTGGCTGTACGGATTGCGAGTGGTTCCTGTGGTGGCAATCCCGTACTGTCAAGCATTTTTGGAATATGAGAAACTGGGATTCGATAGTAGTTTCCCCAGCGCAACATGCTTTCTACTAAAATGGTTTTCAAATTTTGTGAAAACGAATGAACGGTTGTAGGTTTTTGGCATCTCGTTCGCGCAAAATTTTTGCAGAGACAAAATCTACACCTGATGAATGAAACCAGTGGCTAGAACACAACAATCATTGATCATTGTCTATGATTTGAAAAAGAGATTTTTATATCAAAGTGCTATTATTTTGATGACCAAATATATCCCTTCTTTTTTTCAAAGCACTGGTTTCTTGATGCCTTTCAGTACCAACGACTTGTTTACGGAGCAAGATGTGTGTGTGTATCTTTGCTTGCGTTTGCGGGGCAGTTTTCCGTTCCTGCAACACATGATCATTTCTTTTCCACTGAAGAAAAGCTATACATTCCCTTCCAATTGCGGGTAAGAAGGTCTATGGTCTACACATGAAGCCATTTATTTCGGGAAAAAGACTTGGTAATTGTTCAAGGCACTACGTAGGCAAAAGAAATGAAGGAAGAAAGAGACTGTTTTTTTTTGTACATTTGATGCACAACAGAAATTGCACTCTGCTGCAACTCATGGTCGGTAGGCATGAAAATCGTCTCGAGCTGGATATGAAAGAAAACACTACTTCTAAATAGTCCTATTATTATTATCCATTTAGCGTCCCCCCGATATTTGATTTCGTAACGCCAAAATACTCTGTTGCTTATCTGGTGGCAATTGAGCGATTTGTTGCGGTGTCAACGACATGACTTGTTGGACCAAGGCAGGATCTAGATTTTGGACGTTCCCAATAGCAACAGAAGGTGGTGGTGGTGGTGGAGGAGGAACAGAACCACCTCCGTACGTTGGTGGTGGTGGAATATTCATGGGAGGTGGTGGAGGAGCCGATGTACCAGCAGTATTAGCAGCAGCAGCGGCGGCGGCAGCGGCCCGAGCTTGACGAGGGTCCATGCGTGCTCGAGGATCTGCTCGTGCCGGTGGTGGGGGAGGAGCTGTCGTCGCGGGAGGAGCTGTTGGTGGTGGTTGAACGGCAGCTCGAGGATCAGCACGGGCACGGGGATCAGCACGAGCCCGAGGATCGACAGGAGCGGGAGCTGCTGCTACTGCTACGGGCATAGTCACAGCTGCCGTCATGGCAGAGGCAGGATTGTCCTTGACCATGTCAAGTTTAGACATGAGAAACAGAATTGCTTCAGGTAACTGAGGATGTCCCGAAATGATCCGGCGCGCCTCATCTGGATCTCGATCCGATATTTCTTTGAGTTTGGCAATAATATCGTACATTTCTCCTTTTGTTAGTCCCTTTAACGCATCCGCCACCAATTGAGTACCAGCAGCGGCTGACTGCTGTGCACTGGCCTGTGTTTGGTTCAAATCGCTACTATTATTATTATTATTATTATTGTTATTGTTGCCTTGATTGTTGTTGCGTTGTTGTGTCTGTGCCGACAAATCCATACCCAATTTCCCAGCCAGCACTTCCAAGTGGGAGGAATTGGAAAAGTTCACCCGCAATCGCCGTCCGTTTAGATCGTAATCGTTCATGTTGCGAATGGCACTCAGAGCTGCCTGAGGATCTTCGAACTCGACAAACGCAAATCCACGTGGTTTCTGTGTTTCCGCATCCGTTACCAACCGTACCTTGATGACTCGACCAATTTCAGAAAACGCTTGATGGAGCTGTTCTTCCGTCGTATGAAAGGCAAGATTTCCTACGAAAATATCGTGTTTTGGTTGATTGCCCGCAGCTGTTGCTGCTGCGGCTGCTGAGAAATTGGATGAACGAGTAGAAAAATGGTCCGTTTATTTGTCAGATTTAAAAAAAAAGAGACGTCGGACAGAAACAATCATTGATAACAAACAGGAATAGCTACTACTATCAACAAAAGACGTACCAGGAGGAGGCGGGGCAGCATACATGCCAGCGGCGGGAGGTGCTCCACCCCACATCTTTTTGGATTTTTTACAGTATTGTTATTATTTATTATTGCTGCTGCTGGTGGTGGTGGTACTGTTTTGAAACGGTGTGTTCTGTAATAAACTTTACACTGTTGAGACAGGGAAAGGTTTTGACAAAGCTTTACTGGCTGTGCAATTCTGAACTAGAAGTTTAAGTGAGTGCTGCGCAAGTTTATGTTATTGGATCATACTGGTGTGAATGAAGTTGAGGCTTGACTTGGGATATGACGCTTATCAATGCTACTTGTTAGTAGTAGTAGTAGTAGTACTAGCTAGCTAGCTCTACTACTACTAGCTACTACCAGTGTTCAAGTAGTACAGTACTACCAAACTAGTACTACAGTAAACAGTTACTGGCTCATACCCCAATGAACGACTAAGGTTAAGGACACTTTATTTTTTAGGAGCAACTTCGGTTATCACTTTTAGGTATCAGGTACCTGGTAGGATCATTTTCCGGTAAGGTAGGTCTCCAAAAACAAGCAACGACTACAACTAGCGCCGCTTTGTTTTCAGCTCCTGCTTCAGTTTGTTCTTATATTTCTCAAACAAATCATCGAAAGTTACAATTTCTCCATCGGCAATCTCAACCTTGACGCGTCCGTCAGCTACGGTCCACATTTCATTGGTGCAGCGCGACATAAAGTCTTGATTGTGTGATACAATTACCACAGCACCCTGAAATGTTTCTACAGCCACGGCCAAACTTTCCAAACTGTCACGATCCAGATGATTGGTTGGTTCGTCCAGAATGAGAACATGAGGTTCCGTGTACATGACGGTAGCAAACGCCAACCGCGCTTTTTGTCCACCACTCAGCGTTCCAATAAGCTGCAATGCCAAGTTACCCACCAATCCAAAACCACCCAAAAATTGCCGCGCCTCTTGCTCGTTCTTGGCGTGATGTTGTTGCATAAAGTAATCGACAGGCGTGGACTCTAAAAAGGCACCGAGATGCTCAATGTGATGTTGTGCAATGTGAGCAATTTTGAGATTAGGGTGTCTGTGGAACTCTCCACTGTCCACTGTAAGCTCGCCGCACAAGAGTTTCAAGAGTGTTGATTTCCCAGCACCATTCTTACCGACAATGGAAATGCGACTATCGTAGGATACATTTAATGACATGTCCTGCAAAAGCCATTGCTTCTTGTCGTCTGCTATTTCGTAGCGAAAGCAACAATCCTCCATTGTGATGAGTGGTAAATTAGAACCACTACCACCTCCTTTCAGTGGAGGCGCAGCAGGGAATTTGAAATTCAGTAGCTGCTGTTGTTCTCCAAATGCCACTTGCTCATTGCTCACAAACGCAGACTGGAAGCCAGCGGAATTTGTGTAATTGCCAAAAATGTGACCAGCGCGATTCGACCCTCCTTTCTTGGTGTTGCCCTCTGCCAGCAACTTGAACTTTTGACCATTGTCACTAAATAATCCAATCCTTCCGAGCTTTTTTTGCCGCTCGGCTGCTTGGCGTTGTTTGTTATCATCGCGGTGTTTGCTGTTGGCCATGCTCCTTTGCTTTTGGATAAATTCTTTTGCCTTTTTCTCCTTCCGAGTCACAGCCTCGGCCTTATTCGTATTTCGTGTCCACATCTGCTCCTCTGACTCTCTAAAAGACGAGTAGTTTCCAACGTGGTACTTGAGCTTGCCATTCTCAAATTTAATCATATCAGTACAGATACTGTCCAGAAAGTGTCCATCGTGAGAAACAACCACAACCGTTAGGTTCTTGTCGACGATCCACTGTTCCAAAAACATAATGGCCGAAAGATCTAAGTGATTCGTTGGCTCGTCAAGAAGAAGAATATCGGGCTCGCTGTATAATGCCTGGGCCAATGCGAGTCGCATGCGCCAGCCTCCGCTCAACAGACTACCTTGTGTTTCTAGCATGTCTTGCTTGAATTGCAGTCCTTTTAGAATAGTCCTTGCTCGTGCATCCAGACTACCAAAGCCTTTAGTCTTGTCGCCAGCTTCGTCGTCACTAGAATTTTCCTCTGCGTCCATTTCGTCCAATTGCTCATAAATCACGGAAAGTTGCTCGGCAGCCGTTTCTAAGCTATCAGCGTCCGCATTTGTGTCTTCTAATATGGCCTCCAAAAAGGCCGCATGTTCTTGCAAATCTATTCTTTTTTGTGCGCGTCCTCCTCGTCCTCCATGTTGGCTCACTTCCTTCATACAGTCCAGTATAGACTGTGGTGTCCCCAGCACTTCTTGTTCGACCATTTTGACACTCAAATGCAACGGCCAACCCGGTACACTTCCAGTGGCAATTCTTCGCAACAACGTACTCTTGCCCACGCCGTTGGGACCCATTAATCCATAGCGGTGTCCATGAGCAATTGCCAAGTGTGTCTCGTGTAACAGTTCTTGGCCTCCGTAGGATAATGTGAGTTGATTAACGACAGCATCCTTGCCGCGGTAAACGCCAAGACCCCGATTCACTCCTCGTCCACCTTTGCCTCGACCACCCCAAACAACATCTTGGTCTTGACCGTTATTATTATTTGCTTTTGCTCTGACGTCATTCCAAGCAGATGCATAGTCGTCCATTTCATTGAGTTCTTGAGCACCGATTGTATTGAGCCTGGCTACTACGGTATGAAGGTTGTCATCATTATTGTTTGAGCTGTTCTTGGGATTCGTTTTGTGGCGTTGTTGTTGTTGTTTCCTTTGTCGTCGCTGTTCCTTTCGTCTGGCAGCAGGATTCTTTGCTTTGTCTCTTGTGTGTCCTTCTTGTGAGGAGTCATCTGTAATGGAAAGCGCGTCGTCGTGATGGTCATGATGACTATTGTCCGATGTGTGATCCACTTGTGGAGGCAATAGCAACTCTTTGGTCTGCTCCTGCTCTGGCCTTGTACTTGTAGCAGTAGTAGCTAAATTAGCTGGTTCTTTTTCTTTTTTGTCAGCATTATTGTAAATGGCGCGTACTAATGTATTGGCCAAATCTCGATTGTCTTCCAAAAAGGGTTGCACTGCATCTACCAAAGTTTCCAGCTCGTCATCAGCATCACTTTCTACTAAAAGACTCTCTAAATAGTCAAGCAGCATCTCATCTTGTTCCAGCAAGCTCCTGGGGATGTGATTTTCGAGTGCGGCCTTGACGACACCCACTTCAATCATTTTTCGTTTTGTTTGTTTGTTTGTTGCCTGTTTTGGTTTGCTGGTTTTGTAGAAATTAGTGTCGGTTACATGTCTTCTTACTCTTCATCCTTTTATTTTTTATTACCCGATCTGGTTGTGCTTGGTTAATCGAAAGTTGCACGATTCGATTCGTAGAAGTCAAAGGACTTCCCGTCTGGTCGTGAGTCTTTCAGGGATTCAAAAAATAAAATGAATTTTAATAATGACATTCAGCCGTTCGTTATTACTGATGCAATCCCGCAAGACTCATTGATACCTTTAGGGAAACTGCAAGCTGCCTCGATGCATATGCAACGAATAAGCAGAGCAGTCCAGGACGTGTCCAAGACGACAACAAAGAAAACTTACATCAGAATCATATCATTATTAATTATTTTATTGCTACCCAAACAAAACCGTTCCCGGAGTAAAAGCTTTACTGTAACAGAAAGACCAACGCCCAACGCCAGAAGATACCAGTAGAGGACAAGCCATCACATCATAAAAAATAACCTGCACATCAAACCCAAACGAAATAAATATAATTACATCAAAATGCCTCTCTCTCACTTGCTAGCTCAGTTGAAACAACTTCCGTTAGAGCATGCGACAGAGTCCCACACGGACAGTGATGATCAGGATGAACCACCGGGCGCAAAAACCACCTCTCAAAGTTTGAAAGTCGTTGATGCTACTACCGATGAGGAAGATGTCATGGTTCCCAGTTGGATCAAGCGCCGTTCTAGACGTGTCAAGACCAAGAGCGCTATTCCGTTGTCCATGATGGCCGATATTGCAGTCGATACGAAAAATCACAATCCACCGGAATGCGCTGGAACCTTTCTCAGTATGACGTGGGAAGGCGGTCACAGCAAAAAGAACCACCACAAGATTATGAAGGAACTGAAATTCTACTGTGAATCACCCGCCATGATTGACTTTTGCGAACGAGCAGGATTGGAGGGATGTAAATTTGAATGGAATCCTGCCAATGCAGCGGCTGTCAAACGCTATCATCATCCCAACTTGACCAAAAGCAACACTAACAAGAAGAAGCAGAAGAAACGATTATTGGACAAGCTCCTGCATCCACGTCACGCCACCTTTTATCAAATGTACGAACAATTCTGGAATGCCTACGAATTGTCCAACGGCAATGAAGACTCGGATGATGAAGATGGGGATAATGTTCACAGTATGGGTGTCGTTTTTCATGGAACACCCAAAGAGCGCGTCTCTCATATTCTTCATCACGGATTGGATCCCAAATATCGTCGCACGCAAGCCTTCGGCAAGGGAGAATACTTTGCCAAAGATCCTGGATTAGCAACAACCTATTGCCAAGGTGGACATTCTTTGATCGTCTTTCTGGTCTTTTTTCCGCCAGAAAATGAAAAATATTACAGTCAACGTGATCGAGACATTTTGGTGATTAACAATCTGGCCCACGAATTGCCCATTGGGGTGTTGCATTTTGAATCGGTCGATCGAACGGTGGTGCAACACACACAACAATTGCGTATCGAACAAAAAGCACTAAAGGAACAAGCCATTCGCAAGGAAAAAGATCTCAAAGAAGCTTTGGCGCAAGAAGAACAACAGCCCAGTGTTGAAGTATTACAGAATATGGACCAACAAGTCCGAGAAGCGTGGCAACTCTATTATCGGGCAAAATTGGATGAAAATCGAAATACGATGGAGCACTTGAAAACAGAAGATGAAGTAGAAGTAGTCGTACAGGTAGCCGCAAATAAGGAACAAGATCCTCCCGAGCCTACCGACACAGCCACTACTACTACTACTACAAGTACGACGGTTACTACATAGTAATATGGTGCGACTATAGCTTTGCAAATAAAATGATAATGATTTGAATTTTAAGTGTCGCCTGAAGCTGGGTTGTTAAATGTTGTAGTTTAGAGCAATGGTGTACAGTATGTATGCAAAACTGGCGAGGAAGAGTAGTAAACCTTGAATATCGAAAAACGTGGACACCACACTGTCTACTCGTGGTATATTTGCAATCTCGAGCCAACGAAAATATGATCAAAGACAAACTTCTACAGTAAATTCCATCATTTATTTTGGAACTTGTAGGAGCATCCAGTTTTGCCCGGAGAAATCATAATAAAAATTATTATTTTAATTGTACAGTACATCCCTGAAATAAAACAATGTTTCGAGAGACAAATAATTTAAACCTTTTGTGCATCAAAATTGTAGACCTGACCAATATTTGAAAGAAATCGATATTTACAAGGGGACGGTTGATCAAGCAAGCTTATAAGTAGCCGAACACTAGCTGGGGGTAGTCGTGATTGCAAGTACTATTGAAGTCGAAGCAGCAATTGGCGCCGTCGATCCGAATTTCATGCCAACCGATTCTCTCCATTATTGGTTTCGTCGTCGCATGTATTCTTCGTAGAGAGAGGTTTCTTCGATCGTTTGATGAAACGAGGGCTCTTGCACCGCGGCATATTCTTCTGTTGTAGAATAGTCTCCATTAGTTTTCGTAGTTACTTGGGTCGTCTCTTGCTGTTGCCAAGAATTTCCCGATCCTGCTGATGGGTATCCAGACGTCGTCTCTTGTTGCCAAGATGCAACTTCCCGCAAGGTTGCTTGTGACGATACTGGTGATATGGCAGCACCTGTTTGGATCGATGCCAGTAGTTCATCATTATCTTCCAGCAATTGTTCGGCCGGTACTGTGTACGTTCCAATAAAGGGTTGTGCCAAGTCAATGCCAATGCAATAAATGGCCGTTATGGTTCCCACCAACAGACTCCAAACCAATCGAATTTGGAACTTGTCGAGAAACAGAATGACTTTGCGATCGGTTTCCAACAAAAAGATGAATAAAATGGCCGCCGATAATGCCGTGATAGTCAGATAATGAAGATCCGGAAATCTGGTTTGCAGCGACGTAATTCTGGCATTTCTAGCATCACTAATGCTCTGGAGTGTTTCGTACGACCGCTCCAATATATTGCCGTGAATTACATTGCCGTCATCCTTGACACTGAGAGAATGTAGTCCATTTCTGAAATCTGAAAGAGGCCTAGAATTGATGCGGAGATTTTGCACATTATCTCCCTGTTGGTCCGGATCAGATTCATTCACCAACACTTGTAAATAGCTTTGAATGTAATTGCCAAATTCTCTTCGATGTGCTTGTGGATAAAATGCAATCAACTGAATCAATCCCCTCACACCTTCCGTCTCCCGACTGAGAGACGAATGAACGGTAATTTGTCGATTCCGTAATTGTGTTCCCGTGGTCGAAATGAGATTGGCATACAAGAGGGAAATGGCGGTCATGACGACACCGTTTAGTGCTGGTAGCAGGATGGACCACTGTAATTGTCCCCCATCAACCGGTTCCCAGTTGTTTTTCGAGAGCACATTAACCGCGTTGTGAAACAACATCGACGTGGTTGGATACAAAAAGAAAGACGCGATAGCGGCACTCAAGGGAGTTGCGACAAAGGTAGAGCTCTCCAAAAAATGTTTGTCTTCTCGTCCCAGTAACTCATTAATGTTGTTGTAGATTTGACGAAAGGTGGTGACAGTTGTAGGACGGCTCTCCTCACTGGTCGAGGCAGATAAGCACGTCGACAAGGCTAGGCGTGGCACGGACGTAGCAGAGGCAGAGAATCTTTCTCCTGGGCCACAGCTCCTGCCATAGTATTTTGTCATGGGTTGCTGTTGAGGCAGCAGCACAAAGGCCTGTGCTTTTCCTAGCAACAAGCAGCTGAGCCCTACCAAAAAATTTATACTTGAACGAATCATAATATTATGTGGTAATGTTTAGATAGGCAAGAAAGTTATGAAGGTTCGGTGAAAACTAATGATTGTTTTGAGGATTTGAAGCTTGTGGCACTACCATGTGCAGTACAGTACCAACCTACCGTACTAGTAGACTAGTACTAGTAGACTTTCATCTGCACTACTCTACCTGGTAGTCTACTATTACTACTAGACTAGTAGATTACTCGTACATAATAATGACGGTATGCATAAAGTGTCAACCACATTTTTTTCCAATCTTTTTGAAAATGCCTCAGCCTTGACAGGGTTGGGGGATTGGTTCCAACCGTGGTTACCACTACTCTAGTAGCTAACTAGTAGTAGTAGAGGTAATATACTAGCTAGTAGTACTACGTACTACTACTACTACTACTACTAGTACTGCCTGGCTGGTGTGCTTGAGTAGTGCTTGCTGTAGTAGTATTGGTCTAGCTAGTAGACTACCACTTGATTTAATTTAGTGTCGGGAAATACGTACAATAGAGATGGGGGGTTAAATAAATGTTTCACTGTCCGGGTGTGAAAAGAAGATCTGTTATCACCAAACGAGGGATATGGCGACCCCGGGATTTGGAAAACCATCCCGGGATATGGGAAAAAAATATCCCGGGGTAGTTTTGGCCAACAGCACTTTTTGGGGCTTAAGTATTATGAACAGTTATTTTTAACACCAGTTGATCTAATTACTATCTCAGTGCGATTTTATTAAATTATGGTGCATTGGCTGTCAATAAAAATAAAATGGTCAAGCTCTTTTAAGCTAGCATTTAACAGGTAGGTGCTGAACCACTT
>Ga0100391_1001705_pt1 | contig 24021 bp, 24 predicted proteins | sample CryGeymeta201515_FD_81541 | JGI IMG/M metagenome (GOLD analysis project Ga0100391, IMG submission 81541) | Groundwater microbial communities from Crystal Geyser aquifers in Utah, USA - Crystal Geyser metaG 2015-15 | ecosystem: Environmental > Aquatic > Deep subsurface > Groundwater | place: USA... | reverse complement strand
GCCGTCCGCGCCCATCAGGTCGGCGGTGCGCAGGCCATCGGCCAGAACGGCCTCGACCGCGCGCTCAAGGCGCGTCGCCTCGTCCCCGAGATCGAAGGAATAGCGCAGCGCCATGGCGAAGCTGAGGATGCAGGCGATCGGGTTCGCCTTGCCCTGCCCCGCGATATCGGGGGCGGAGCCGTGGACGGGTTCATAGAGCGCCTTCGGGCGGCCATTCTCCATCGGGGCACCCAGAGACGCGGAGGGCAGCATGCCGAGCGATCCGGTCAGCATCGCGGCGCAGTCCGACAGGATGTCGCCGAACAGGTTGTCGGTCAGGATCACGTCGAACTGCTTGGGGGCGCGGACCAGCTGCATCGCGCCGTTATCTGCATACATGTGGCTGAGTTCGACATCGCCGTATTCGGCGGCGTGCACCTCGTTCACCACCTGGCGCCAGAGCACGCCGGATTCCATCACGTTGGCCTTTTCCATCGAGCAGACCTTGTTGCTGCGCCGCCGCGCCAGTTCGAACGCGGACCGCGCGGCGCGGGCGATCTCGGATTCGGTGTAGCGCTGGGTATTCACGCCGACCCGTTCATTGCCCTCGCGGTGGATGCCGCGCGGTTCGCCGAAATAGATACCCGAGGTCAGTTCGCGCAGGATCATGATGTCGAGGCCCGAGACGACCTCGCGCTTGAGGCTGGAGAAATCGGCCAGCGCGTCGAAGCACTGGGCCGGGCGCAGGTTGGCGTAAAGGTCCATTTCCTTGCGCAGGCGCAGCAGGCCGCGTTCGGGTTTCAGGGAAAAATCCAGATCGTCGTATTTCGGCCCGCCGACCGCGCCGAGCAGAACCGCGTCCACCGTCTGCGCCTGCGCCATCGTCTCGTCCGTCAGGGGGGTGCCGTGGGCGTCATAGGACGCGCCGCCGACCAGCCCGTCGGACACGGTGAAGCCGATGCCGCGCGCCGCGCCGAACCAGTCGATGACCTTGCGCACTTCGGCCATCACTTCGGGGCCGATCCCGTCGCCGGGAAGGATAAGCAGGCTGCGGTCGGTCATGGTATCGGTTCCTTGGGTTTGGGGATGCGCCTGCGGTATCGCGCCTGCCTTGGGCCGTCAAGAAAGCAGCGGCGATATCGCCTGGTCGAGCGCGGCCCAGACGGCGGCGACGGCGTTCCAACAGGCCACCCGGTCGTCGCTGCGGGTGGTGAGGAAATCGCGTGTGACGGCCATCCCCATGGCGATCCTGCTTCGGGCAAGCGGTTCGACCGGATCGTCGCGGTGACGACGCTGGCGCGCGGGCGGGTCAGCGCCATGCCCGGGCCGTTCTGCCCGACCTGGCCGAAGCCGGGGCTTGTCCGGCGGATCGGCCGGACCAGATGCCGGGCTTCGCGGCCGCCGCTTCAGTAGTCGATATCGACCCAGACCAGCCGATGATCCGAAGCTTCTGCCACGGCCTCGGCCAAGGGGCCGTCCTCGGGCCAGATCACGCCCGCGTCCTGCACCGCAAGCGCACCGGACGGCAGGACGTAATCGACGCGCAGGTCGCCCGGCACCGGTTCGGCCCAATCGGCGGTGGCCGTGCCGTGGGGGCTTTGCGGCACGGCGTCCTGCACCGCCGGGTGGGCCAGGAAGCCCGACAGCACGTCGCGCAGGCCCTCGCCCCGGTCCGGGTCCACGTTCAGGGTGCCAAGGAAGGCGAAAGGTGCGGCATCGGGCGGCCGCGCGTCGAGATAGGCCCGCCAGAATGCGACCTCGTCTGCATTGCGCAGGCCGTTGCGATCCTCGGGCCCGTCGAAAACGGGGGCAGAGGCGTGCGAGGTAAGGATATGGAGCGGGCCGGACGGCGTCAGCACCTCCACATCCCAGGCGCCGACGGAATGCAGGCGCAGGACCGGCAGCGCGGCTTCCGGTGTGACACCGGGGGCGCGACTGCCGGGCAAATCGCGCCAGAGCAGGCCCGAGAAATCCTGCACCGCCCCGAGCGGATAGCGCGACAGCACCGCCATGCCGCCCTGCCCGTTGAAGCGTCCGTAGCCATGGGCATCGGCGGCGCCATCGTTCCGCCCGTCGCCGTCGAGGTCGTGGCCGGTGGGCCAGCCGGTATTGGGCCGCAGCGCGACGTGATGCGGATAGTCCAGCCCCTGTTCGGCCAGCGCCGCCACAAGCGCCGACACGGCAACGCCGGTGGCATCGAAATCGAGATCCTGCACGGCAAGGATATCGGCATTCGCCGCGACGATCACCGCCACGGTGGCAGCGACGGGATCTTCCATCCGCAGGATATCGCGCACGATCAGGCCGGGGCCGCGCCCTGACAGGGTGGTGTGGAAGCTGGCCAGGCGGAGCGGTTCGGCCAATGCCGATCCCGTCAGCGCAAGGGCGATCAGGCCGCCGAGGAGGACATCGCGGCCAGCGGTGCGTCGGTGTCCACCCCGGCGACAAGGCGTGCGCGCCGGGCGCGGATCATGCGGGCGATCCGCAGCATCGCCTGACCGCGCATCACGAGGCTGAGGGGTAGGAACATCCATAGCGTCACCGCCCATACCATCATCTGTGGAGACCCCAGAACAGGCATCTGCAACTGGTTCGCGCCCATCACGGCCACCACAGGAATGATGAATGGCGCGAAAAGTCCAAAGATAATGTTAACGTGCCCGTCTCGGCTTAGGCGTTTGACAACATCTCCGCCCGCGGTCGGGTCGAAGGTGGGCAGGTTGATCCAGACGTTGAAGGCGCTGCCGCGGTGGGGCCAGTGTTCCAGGCGGATCAGGGCCGAGAACAGGAACAGCGACACCAGCGTGACCAGCACGGACAGGCCCGCCATGGCCTGAATGCGGAACGCTATGGTCGGGTCGATGCCCTGGGGCAAGTGTTCCAGCACGAGGCGCAACGGGCTGAACGGGAAATCCAGCGCGCGCCCGACGAGGAAGCCAAGGGCCGAGATCACGATCGTCAGGGTGGAGCCATCCGATCGCCCGGCGATGATGATGCTGAGACCGAACAGGATCAGGAACAGGGCCACGATGCGAATGCGGTTGAACGGCGGCGCGTCGCGAAACTCGATCAGGCCGGGAAATTTCGCGCCGTATTCGACGGCGGTGATCATGGCGAAGGCGAGGGCGACCAACGTCACCGTCTGCGCACCTTCCGAGTTGGACCCCGACAGCAGGGACGGCGTCAGGATGACGATGACGATCATTATCGCCCGCAAAGATGCGCCGACCAATCTGGTGAACACTCGATCTACCTCAAACGTGATGCCAGTTCATGCCGGCACACTTATTTTCTGTTTGGGCCTGCTTCGTGGTCAGATCGGTCCAATTTCGTGTGAATTGGAATTGACGACCCCATTGCAAGCACGATTTTGACACATTTGTGCCCAAATTGGATTGAGGCCGCAACCCACTACGGCCCGGGGTCCGGGGTGGCGCGCCGGTTAAGGCGCTGACCTGTCACAGTTTTGCATCACAATGGGAGCGGTGCAGGGTCCTCAGACCCAGGGACGCGCCTGGGCGGCCTCGGCCTCGAACGCCTTGATGGCGGCGCCCTTTTCAAGGGTCAGCCCGATATCGTCGAGACCGTTGAGCAGGCAATGCTTGCGATGGGCATCCACCTCGAACGGGATCGAGCCGCCATCGGGGCCGGTGATCGTCTGGCTTTCCAGATCCACCGAGACGACCGCGTTCGCGCCGCGGTCCGCATCGTCCATCAGCTTGTCCACATCCTCTTGCGGCAGGACGATGGGCAGGATGCCGTTCTTGAAGCAGTTGTTGTAGAAAATATCCGCGAAGGAGGGCGCGATCACGCAGCGGATGCCGAAATCCAGCAGCGCCCAGGGTGCGTGTTCACGCGACGAGCCGCAGCCGAAATTGTCGCCCGCGACAAGGATCTGCGCGTTGCGGTAGGCCGGCTTGTTCAGCACGAAATCGGCGATTTCTTCGCCGTTGTCGTCATAGCGCATCTCGTCGAACAGGTTCACGCCAAGTCCCGAACGCTTGATCGTCTTGAGGAACTGCTTGGGGATGATCATGTCGGTGTCGATATTGATCAGGGGCATGGGGGCGGCGATTCCGGTCAGGGTGGTGAACTTGTCCATGGGTCGTGCTCCTTCGGTCGGAAGGAGATTAACGGCTTGCACGGCGCGCCACAAGACGGGCCTGCGATACCGCCGCGGTCACTGGGGAACGGTGAAGGTCAGGTTGGCCCAGTAGGTGGCCCAGATCGCGTCGCTGTCGGCCGTCGGCTCCAGCGGGGCGAGGAACACGCTGTCCACCATGTAGGTCATGCCCGGCGCCACCGGCAGAAGCGCCACGCCCGCCGCGTCGGTGCGGTGATAGGTGATCGTGACCGCGCCCGCCGCGTCGCGGGTGAACAATTCGATCTGGTAGTCGGCTTGCAATTCGTCCTCGTACCACAGCTGCACCGGCAGGCCGCCGCTGACATCGTCGGTATAGGGGTTGGCCAGCGCCACAAGCTCGGTCCGCAAGCCGACGCGACGATCCGCGCCCGCGCCATCGCCCACCGCGACCAGCGACTTGGCGAAGCGGTAATAGTTCTCGATCACGTTTTCCTGCGGCAGGCCGCGCGCTTCGTGCAGGGCCACCACGTCGCCCAGATCCTTGTGGACGGCGAAGTTGAAGAACCGTTCCCAATCGGTCCAGGCGAGGCGATTGCGGGTGGTTTCATGGACGACGACGGCCAGACCGTCGGGCAGGTCCGGCATGGACAGGGCCGGAATGTCGCCCAGGCGGCCTTCGACGACGAAGGACCGGTCGCCGGACAGAACGTCGAAGGTCACGAAATTGCGCGGCAGATAGCTCATCGACGCGCCGGAGAATTCCTGTCCCACGCGCAGGTCGCCCAGCAGGACATCCCCTTCGGCGATGGTGTAATCCTGTGGGTCGATCCAGAATTCATGGGCCGCGCCCTTGTCTGTTAGCGCCACAAGCGCGAGTGTCGCGGCTAGAATTGCACGTTTCATGCGAGGTCCTCCGATGCATTGGTTCAAGATGCCGCGCCGCTTGCTGCTGTCAATCGTCTTGGCCATCACGGCTCCGGCATTGTCGGCGCACGAGATCCGCCCGACCATCGCCGATGTCGAGGTGGGCGTGACGCAAGTGACCCTGAGCCTGCGCTCGGCGCTGGAGGCGCTGATTGCGGGGATCGACCTGTCTGCGGTGGACGATACCAACGACGCGCCGGAAACGGCGATCTATGACCGGCTGCGCGCGATGGAGCCCGCAGCGCTTGAGGACGCGCTGCGCGCGGCGTGGCCAAGGATCCGGGAGGGGTTCATCATCGACGTCGACGGCGTGCGGCTGGTGCCCGAGATCGTCGCGGTCCAGATCCCGGCGGTGGGCGACATGGACCTGCCGCGCGATTCGATGCTGACCGTGGGGGCCGCCCTGCCCGAGGGCGACGCGGGCGTGCGGGTCGGCCTTGCGCCGCACTTCGGCACCTTCGTGCCGCGCCAGGTCGGCGGCGGCGACGATGCCTACGAGGGTTTCCTTGATGGCGGAGAGCTGACGCCGGAACTGCCGCGCGCGCAGGTGCTGACGGAAGGGGCGGGCGCGGTCTTCCTGCGGTATATCGCGGCCGGGTTCGAGCACATCATCCCCTTGGGTCTCGACCATATCCTGTTCGTGCTGGGCCTGTTCTTCTTCGCCACGCAACTGCGGCCACTGCTGTTTCAGGTCACGGCCTTCACGCTGGCGCATACCACCACACTGGCGCTGGCCGCGACGGGGGTGGTCAGCATCCCGGCCAGCATCGTGGAGCCGCTGATCGCGGCCACCATCGTCTATGTCGGCGTCGAGAACACGCTGGGTTGGGGCAACATGCGGGGTCGCACGATCCTCGTGTTCTGCTTCGGGCTGCTGCACGGGCTTGGTTTCGCATCGGTGCTTGGGGATTACGGTATCGCGGCGGGCCGCTTCGCGGCGGCCCTGATCGGGTTCAACATCGGGGTGGAATTCGGCCAGCTTGCCGTCATCGGGACCGCCTTCGCGCTGGTCGGCTGGTTCATGGGGCGGACCTGGTATCGCCGCGCCATCGCGATCCCGGCGTCGCTGTGCATCGCCGGGGTCGGCGCGTACTGGGTGGTTGAACGGACCCTGCCATGAGCTTCGTTCGCGCGAACGCCCGCTGGCTTGCGACCGGGCTGTTGCTGGCCGTGGGGTCCTCCTTCGGGCAGACCTATTTCATCTCCATCTTCTCGGGCGAGATCCGCGAGGCTTACGGCCTGACGGACGGGCAATGGGGCGGCATCTACACCGTGACCACGCTGGCCTCGGCGCTGCTGCTGATCGGCTTCGGCGGGCGGGCGGATACGGTACCGCTGTCGCGGCTGGCGGTGATCGTTGCCGGGGTCTTCGCCGTCGCCGCCGCACTGATGGCGCTGGGCACGGCGATCTGGACGCTGTTTCTGGCCGTCTTCCTGCTGCGCTTCTGCGGCCAGGGCATGATGACGCACATGAAGGCCACCGCCATGGCGCGCTGGTTCGTGGCGACGCGGGGCCGCGCCATGGCGATCACCAACCTGGGCTACCCGGTGGGCGAGGCGGTGCTGCCGGTGGTAACGATCCTGATCATCGCAAGCATCGGGTGGCGCGCGACATGGGGCGTGGCGGCGGCCGTCATCGCGCTGGTCCTGATCCCGACCTTGATGGTGCTTCTGGCACAGGATCGCGCACCGGCCGGGTCGAACGGCGGGCAGGGCGCGCCGGGGCTTCACGGCAAGCACTGGACGCGGTCGGAGGTGCTGCGTCATCCGCTGTTCTACGCCTTCATCCCGTTCCTGCTGACGCCGGGGTTCATCGGAACGGTGATCTTCTTCCATGCGGTCCACGTGGCCGAGGTGAAGGGCTGGTCCCTGACCGACCTTGGGCCAAGCTACGTGGCCTATGCGCTGGCCAGCGTGACCGTCGGTTTCGTATCGGGCGCAGTGGTGGACCGGATCGGCCCCGCCACCCTGTTGCCGGTGGCGCTGCTGCCGATGGCGGTCGGCATGTTCCTGATCGGCCCGGCCGAGACGCCGGTGGGATGGGCTGTCGCCCTGTCGCTGGTGGGCGTGACGCAAGGCGTGGGGGCCACGTTGAGCGGCACCCTGATGCCGTCGCTGTTCGGGACGAGGCATCTTGGTTCGATCCGGGCCATCGCCACCGCGGTCATGGTCTTCTCGACGGCGATCGGGCCGGGCATCACAGGCTGGTTCATCGACCGGGGCGTGACCTACCCGGAGCAGGGATTGGCGCAAGGCGCGTGGTGCGTGGCGTTGAGCCTGGCGCTGGTACCGGTGGTGATGTGGACCCGTCGCCTGCAACTGGAACGGGCGCCCGTTTAGGGGCGCCCGCAAGAACCTGGATCGGTTGGCGGTTATTGCCAGCGGACTTCGTTGAAGATCTGTTGGGCGAGCGGCTGGTTCTCGCCCAGAACCGAAAGGTTCAGGTCATCCGACCGGAACAACCCGAGGCTTGCCGGATTCGGTGCCAGGCCAATACCTGGAACGGCGGCATATTCGTTGTTCTGGTTGGCGAAATACGCCTGCGCCTCGGCACTTGTCAGGTATTCGAGGAACGCAACGGCCTCGTCGCGGTTGGGGGCGTTGACCGCGACACCGGCGGCGGCGACGTTCACATGGGCGCCACGATCGGACTGGTTCGGGAACACCCAGCCGAACATGTCGGTCGAGCCCGAAAGGCCGTCGACGCCGCCATCGAGGGCACGCAGGAAGTAATAGGTGTTCGAGACCGCGATTTCACATTCGCCCGACACGATCCCGCGAAGCTGATCGGTATCGCCGCCTTGCGGACTGCGGGCCATGTTGGCCAAGACCCCTTCAGCCCAGGCGCGCGCCGCCTCTTCGCCATCGGCGTCGATGATCGAGGCCAGAAGCGACTGGTTGTAGACGTTGCCGGAAGACCGGATGCAGATCATGTCCGCATATTGCGGATCGGCCAGATCCTCGTAGGTCTGGGGCGGGTTTTCCACATCGGTGCGATCATAGAAGATGATCCGTGCGCGCTGGGAAACCCCGAACCAGTGCCCGTCCGGGTGCCGCAGATGCGCCGGAATCCGTGCAGTCAGAACATCGGATTGCACCGCTTGAAGCAGACCGGCCTGATCCGCCAGCCAGATGCGGCCGGCATCCACCGCCATGAAGATATCGGCCGGGCTGTTGGCGCCTTCCGCCTGCATGCGGGCGATCAACTCGTCGGCTGCGCCTTCGATCCGGTTGACGGCGATCCCGGTCGCCTCGGTGAAGGCGTCATAGAGTGCCTCGTCGTTGTCGTAGTGGCGGGAGGAGTAGATATTCACCTCTTGCGCGTGCGCCCATGTGGCGGCAGTCAGCGCGACGGTCATGCACAGCAGGGCGGTCAGGACTCGTGTCATCATAAATGCCTCTTTTGTTTCTGACTGAAACAGTCGGAAACTTTCAAGCGCAGTCGCGTGGGCACGTCAAGATGTTTCCGACAAAAACTATCGGAAACATTTCGACTGGACGACGCCACCGCCAGCGGACAGTGTCCGGCCGAGTATCGCGGAGGAGATCGAGACATGCGCGCCGGATTGGTCTGCCTTGTGGCGGCCTATTGCCTGAGCCAGTTCTTCCGCGCGTTCCTTGCCGTCCTGTCGCCGGTCCTGATGGAGGAGTTGGGGGCCACGGCCGGCGATCTCGCCCGGGCCTCGGGCCTGTGGTTCGCGGCCTTTGCCTGCATGCAACTGCCGGTCGGATGGGCGCTGGACACGGTCGGACCGCGCCGGACGGTGGCGGTTCTGTTTACGCTGGGGGCCGTGGGCGGCTGCGTCGTCTTCGCGACGGCACAGGGACCGGGGGCGGTGACGCTGGCCATGGCGATGATCGGCCTGGGCTGCGCACCGATCCTGATGGCGACCTATTTCATCTTCGCCCGCACCTTCTCGGCCGCGATCTTCGGGACATTGGCGGGGCTGACGGTCGGCATCAGTTCGCTTGGCAACCTGCTTTCGACCGCGCCCCTTGCCTTGACCATCGAGGCCTTCGGCTGGCGCGAGTCCCTGTGGGCGATGGCGACCTTCACGGCCCTGATCGCGCTGGGATGCATGGTCTTCATGCGCGATCCGGTGAAACCGGCGGGCGAGGCCACGGGTTCTTTCGCGGAGCTTCTGCGGATCCGCGCGCTCTGGCCGATCCTGGTCGGAATGTTCATCTGCTACGGGCCGGTGGCGGGCATACGCGGCCTTTGGATCAGCCCCTATGTGACCGAGCTGCATGGCGCGACCCTGGCGCAGGTCGGCACCGCGACGCTGGTGATGGGCCTTGCAATGGTGGCGGGAAATTTCATCTACGGCCCGATAGACCGGATCGTGGGCAGCCGGAAATGGGGGGTCGTGGGCGGCAACCTTTGCGTGGCGGCGCTGTGCCTGTGGTTGTTCGCCGTGCCGCCATCTGGGCTGGCGCTGGCCATGGCCATCTTCGCGGCCATCGGCTTTTTCGGCGCATCCTTTCCGGCTGTCATCTCCCATGGCCGCAGCTTCCTGCCGCCGCACCTGACGGGGCGGGGAGTGACGTTGCTGAACCTGTTCGGGATGGGCGGTGCCGGGGTGATCCAGTTCGCGTCCGGTCCGATCCATGCGCAGTTGAGTGCACAGATGGGCGCGCAAGCCGCCTTCGGCGTGCTGTTCGCGATCTTCGCGGCGGCGATCCTGCTGGGGCTCGCCGCCTACGCGTTTTCTCGGGAAGCCTGAGCCGCTTGTCTCATGCCGCCTTGCTGCGGCGGGCCAAAGTCATGCCGCCTTGCTGCGGCGGGGACGGCGGGGCTTGCGGGCCTGCACCGGCTTGGCCGCAGCGCCGCCTGCACCTTGCGGCTTGCGACCGCCGCCGTGGCGCTGGCCACCGCCACCGCCACCGCCAAAGCGACGACCGCCACGCTGGGGCTTTTCAGCCTTGATCGCTTCGGGGCGCGTGCCCGATGCGACCGGGATGGACATCTTCATGACCTTTTCGATCTGCACCAGCAGGTCGACTTCCTCGGCCGAGCAGAAGGCGATCGCCTCGCCCTCGCGCCCGGCGCGGGCGGTACGGCCGATGCGGTGGACATAGTTGTCAGGCGTGTCGGGCAGTTCGTAGTTGATGACATAGCCCACGCCCGGAATGTCGATCCCGCGTGCGGCGACATCGGTGGCGACGAGGATCTTGATCTTGCCGTCACGGAAACCCGCGATGGCCCGGTCGCGCTGGCCCTGCGATTTGTTGCCGTGGATCGACGCGGCGTTGTAGCCGTCGTCCACAAGGCCCTTCATCAGCTTCTCGCAGCCATGCTTGGTACGTCCGAAAACGAGCACCAGTGCCTCGGGGTCCCGGTTCAAGACTTCGCGCAATGCCGCCTGTTTCGCGGGCTTGGACATGAAATGGACCACCTGCGTGACCTTGTCGGCGGCCTTGCCCGGGGGCGAGACCTGCACCCGCTTGGGGTTGGTCAGGTAGGCGGCGGACAATTCTTCCATCTGCTTCGGCATGGTGGCCGAAAACAGCATGGTCTGGCGCGGCGTGCCGAGTGCCGGCGCGATCTTGCGCAGCGCATGGATGAAGCCGAGGTCGAGCATCTGGTCGGCTTCATCCAGCACGAGGTGCTTGACGGTGCTGAGATCAATGGCGCGGCGGTCCATCAGGTCCATAAGGCGGCCCGGCGTGGCGACGAGGATATCGACCCCGCGCGACAGCACGGAAATCTGGCGGCCGATCGACTGCCCACCCACGACCGTGGCGACCTTGATCGGGGTGGAGTTGGTGAACACCCGCAACTGGTCGGCGATCTGGTTCACCAGCTCGCGCGTCGGCGCAAGGATCAGGGCGCGGGCCGTCTTCGGCTCGGGCTTGCCGTGCAGCGCCAGCAGATGCTCCATCAGCGGCAAGCCGAAGGCAAGCGTCTTGCCGGTGCCGGTCTGGGCGAGGCCGAGGATGTCATGGCCGTCCAGCGCCAGCGGGATCGCGGCGTTCTGGATCGGGGTGGGTTCGGTGAACCCGGACGTTGCGAGGGTCTTGGAGAGGATCGGCTTCAGGCCGAGCATGTCGAAATCAAACAAGTGGTGTCCTTTCGGATCCGCGCTGAAGGGCACGAACCGAAGTTGCCATGCAGGCGCATGGCGGGGCTAGGGTGCGACCGGGCGGCTCATCCGCCGATCGTCAGAACCCTGCGTGATGGGGGTCTTGGGAGTTCAGGTCTGGCGCTGGGGTCCGGTCTTCCGGCCAACTGCTCACGCGGCAGTGCAGCATCCATGGCGGACACATGGCGTATAGGAGGCGGTCTGTCAAGCTGGCTGCCCCTTTCATTGCACCCATGCATCCTTTATGTGCCGCGATGTCCAACCAAAGGATTACCGAAATGGGCTATAAAGTCGTCGTCGTCGGCGCCACGGGCAATGTGGGCCGCGAAATGCTGAACATTCTGGCCGAGCGCCAGTTTCCCGTCGACGAGATCGTGGCGCTTGCGTCGCGCAGATCGCTGGGATCGGAATGCAGCTTTGGCGACAAGACCCTGAAAGCCAAGGACCTTGATACCTTCGATTTCACCGGCTGGGACATCGCGCTGTTCGCGGTAGGGTCGGACGCGACCAAGAAATATGCACCGCTTGCGGCCAAGGCGGGGTGCGTCGTGATCGATAACTCGTCCCTCTACCGTTACGATCAGGACATCCCGCTGGTCGTGCCGGAGGTGAACCCCGAGGCCGTCGATGGCTATGCCAGGCGCATGATCATCGCGAACCCCAACTGCTCCACCGCGCAGATGGTCGTGGCGCTGAAGCCGCTGCATGACCGGGCGCGGATCAAGCGGGTGGTCGTGTCCACCTACCAATCCGTGTCCGGGGCAGGCAAGGAGGGCATGGACGAGCTTTGGGAGCAGACCAAGGCGGTCTACAATCCGGTGAAGGAGGTGCCGCCCTCGAAGTTCCAGAAGCAGATCGCCTTCAACGTGATCCCGCAGATCGACGTCTTTCTCGACAGTGGCGAGACCAAGGAAGAATGGAAGATGGTTGCCGAGACCAAGAAGATCCTCGATCCGAAGATCAAGGTCACGGCCACCTGCGTGCGCGTGCCGGTCTTCGTGGGCCATTCCGAGGCGATCAACATCGAGTTCGAGGAGTTCCTCGACGAGGACGAGGCCCGCGATATCCTGCGCGAGGCGCCCGGTGTCATGGTCATCGACAAGCGTGAACCCGGTGGCTACGTGACGCCGGTGGAATGTGTCGGCGATTATGCGACCTTCATCAGCCGGATCCGGCAGGACAGCACCATCGACAACGGGATCAACCTGTGGTGCGTGTCCGACAACCTGCGCAAGGGCGCGGCCCTGAACGCGGTTCAGATCGCCGAGACGCTTGGCAGACGGCAGTTGAAGAAGGGCTGAAGCCTGCGCGGGGTCGCGGGCGGGGCTCTCCCGCCCACGACATGAAGCGCTGCGCGCTTCAGTCATCGGTTGGGCGTGGCGCGCCGGGGGCCTTCGGCCCTGTCGGCGCGGCACCGTCGCGCCCGGTTTCGCCGAGGCACCCTTTTTCGGGCGGTTGCCAAGACTGGGCGTGCGGCCTGCGTCAAACCCTCATGATCGGCACCGGTTGGCCGGTCCGGATTTCCGCCCTTGGCAGGGGGACCGGACCGGAGGATGGTGCCTCCACCCTGTTCCCGAGGACCCCATTTGATGAAACGCATTCTTCTGACCACGGCGCTTTGCGCCACCCTTCCCGTGACCGCGTGGGCCGACGACATCCTGATCCGGGCCGACCTGTCGCAGGCGACCGTCTATGGTGCCGGTGCCGATGTCTCGCGCACCGGCACCGCCGCCCTGCCCGCAGGACGCCACCGGCTGCTGATCGCCATGCCCGACATCTTTGCTGCCCAGTTGCCGCAGATCGTGGGGCCAGAGGCGGTGCGTTTCGGCCCGCCGCAGGTGATCCAGAACCATCCCGTCGCGGAAGGCGCGCTTGATACGCCCGCCCAGGCCACGGCGCGCGCAGCCGTCGAGACGGCGGAGCAGGGCGTGCTGGACGCGCAGGACGCGCTGGCGCATGCCGATGCGTCGATCCGCTCCATCGAAGCGCAGCAGGGCTATATCGCGGCCGTCCTGCGCGGCGGCGAAAACGGTGTCGCCATGCCGCAGGACCCCACATTGGTGCCGCAGTTCCTGGCGACGCTGGGCGAGCAGACGGCCCGCCTGGCCGATGAGTTGCTGACCGCGCAGATGGCCCGTCGCGACCTGGTGGAGGCGGTGGACGATGCCCAGCGCGCCTTTGCCGAGGCGGCGCAGGCCTTGCAGGCGCTTGCGCCCTTCGGCCTGAACATCGGCGTCATTGCCGTGGACGTTACGGTTCCCGAAGCCATCGAAGCCGACATCACGCTGGACTACTTCACCTATGAGGCGGGATGGCGCCCGAGCTATGAGTTGAACCTTGAAACCGACCCCGGCGCGCTGGAGGTGGAGCGCTTCGTGCTGCTGCAAACCAGCGGGGCCGCCCGGTGGGAGGATGTCGCGGTCACCTTCTCGACCTCGGACCCGAACCGCACCCGGGAGCCGAGTGAATTGTCCTCCACCCCCGCGCGCCTGATCGAGCCGGTGCCCGAATCGCGAATCGCGGGCGAGGTCTTGGGGACTGTGGCCCCGGCCCCGCAGACGGCAATCGGCCGATATGGCGCGGGCTTCGCGGATGCGGTGGCGCCCGTCGTTGCGGTCGAGGCCCCGGTGGAGGCCGATTTCAATGGCCTGTCCGTCAGCTACCGCTATCCCGCGCCGGTCAGCGTGGGGCCGACCGGACAGATCCTGCTGCCTTTCGACAGCCTCGATCTGGAGGTGGAGTTGGAAAACCGCGCGGTGCCGCGCTGGGACGACACCGCCTTCCTTGTCGCCATGGCCGAGAACGACTCCGGCGAGCCGATCCTGCCCGGCGAGGCCCGGTTCTATCGCGACGGCGCCCTGATCGGGGAAGGTTACCTGCCGCTGATCCCGGCGGGCGCGGATGCCGAGATTGCCTTCGGCGCGCTGGATCATCTGCGGCTGGTCTGGATCGACCGGTCGTTGGCGGAAGGCGATCGGGGGCTGTTCGTGTCGTCCAGCACCCAGTCGCGCGAGATCGCCTTCGGGGTGGAGAATATCGGCACCGAGGCCGAGAGCGTCCGCATCGTCTATGCCACGCCCTATGCGGAGCAGGAGGATCTTGATCTGGACCTGACCCTGTCCCGGCAGCCCAGCGAACGGGATGTCGACGATCTGCGCGGCGTTCATGGCTGGGATCTCGTCATCGCACCGGGAGAGACCGAGTTGGTCGAGATGGTGGTCGATTTCGAATTCCCCGAGAGCCGGATCCTCGACTGGCGTCCGTGACCCGAACCCGGGGGGGCACCCCCCCGGTTCACTCTGGCCGATCTGCGGCTACCCTTCCACCGCGGCGCGCAGCTGGTCGAGGCCGCGCTCGTAATCGGCACCGATCCAGTTATCCATCATCAGCCCGAACCAGCGTCCCATCGGGCCCGAGCCCATATCGGCATCCATCCCCCAGATCACGCGTGTGCCGTCCCCCTCGGGAACCAGCCGCCACCAGGCTTCGGAGGGCGGGAAGCCTTCGAACTCGAGTGTCGAGCGAACGCTTTCATTTTCCACCGCTTCGACGATTTCCTGCCGACCGTTGCCGACATTCCGGTGGTCGGAGACCCATTCCATGACATTGCCGACACCCGAATCCGGTCCGGAATAGGTCACGACCATCTCGGGGTCGTAGTCGCTCCACGGGGACCATTCCGAAAACGCTTGCAGCGAACTGACCTGCGCGAAGACGGCCTCTGGTGGGGCGGCGATGACGATGTCGCGTTCCACGGAGATGTGGCGCGGCAGGGCGTAACCGATGGCGACGGCGGCGAGGATCAGGACCACGAGGCCGATGAGAATGTTGCGGATCAGGCGCATGCCGGTTCCTCCGGTGGTTGGGTCAACAGGGCGAGGATACCATGGCGCGCGCGGATTTCATGCAAGTTGTGACGGAATTTGCCGCACGGTTGATGGAGCGCAGGACAGGGCAGGCCGAATTGTCCCTGCGGGCGGCGGAACGCACGCCGTTCCGCGCCGTCATCTGTACCCGGCAGACGATGCTTGCGCCGCTTCGGGACTTCCTGCGCCGACCGCCCAGTCCGGTGGCGGGTGAGGTGAGATCAGAACCGCTCTGCGCGCAGCACTTCGCAATCGATGACCGAGACCACGCCGATATGACGTTCGACCACCGCGAAGGCGGCGTCGAGCAGCGCATCGAGGCGGTCCGGGCGAATGATGCAGACCACGCAGACCATGCCGCCGGCGCGCGACACCTGCCCCTCGCGGCTCCATTGCCCCGACCGGCCCGAACCGCCGAGGACGGGCAGAACGGTGAACCCCGTCACGCCCGCCGCGACCAGCGCCTTGGTGAGGCGGCCTTCCATGACGGCTTCGATGGTGATTTCCACCCGTTTGGCCTGATGGGTCTGCATGGGTCAGCCTCCGGTCACGAATGTCGCCACGGCAAGGTAGAGCGGGATGCCGATGGTCAGGTTGAAGGGGAAGGTCACGCCAAGCGACAGCGTCAGGTAGATCGACGGGTTCGCTTCGGGCAGGGCGACGCGCATGGCGGCGGGCACGGCGATGTAGCTGGCCGAGGCCGACAGCGTCATGAACAGGACGACGCCGCCGGGGCTGAGACCAAGCAGGACACCCGCCAGAAGGCCGAAGCCGCTGCCCACCAGCGGCATGAGCACCCCGAACGCGAAGAGGCCGGGCTTCAACACCCCGCGCGCGTCCCGCAATCCGCGCCCGGCGACAAGGCCCATGTCCAGCAGGAACAGGCACAGCACGCCCTGGAACGGGGCCACGATGAACGGGGCGATCAGGTCCATGCCCTCGGCCCCGGTGATCGCGCCGATCAGGAAGGAGCCGACCAGCAGGACAATGGACCCGTTGAGCAGGATTTCCCGCATCAGGCCCGCATCCATCCCGGCCGCGCCCTTGTCGTAGCGCGCGATGAGCCAGAGGGCCGACAGGATCGCGGGCGCTTCCATGACGGCGGCGACGGCGACCATGTACCCTTCCGCCACCAACCCGCTGGCGGACACGACCGAGGACGCGGCCACGAAGGTCACGATGGAGATGGAGCCGTAATGCGCCGCCACCGCCGCGGCATCCGTCACCGACAGGCCGGTCATGGCGCGCAGCAAGGCGAAGGCGACCAGCGGCAGCACGAAGCTGAGCACGAGACCCGCCGCCAGCGACAGGATCAGCGTCGCGTCGATCCCGTTCGCGGCCACCGCCGCGCCGCCCTTGAAGCCGATGGCAAAGAGCAGGTAGATCGACATGCCCTTCGCGATCGCCTCGGGGATGGATAGATCCGACCGCGCGAAGGCGGCAAGGAACCCCAGGGCGAAGAACAGGATGATCGGCGACAGGAGGTTGTTGGCTGCAAGCGAAAGCATTCCATCCATGGTAACGCAATTCCTGTGGTTTTGGGCGCGGCAGACCTAGGGCGAGACGGGGTCGGGCGCAAGCCGGGCGTGCAGGGCCACTTCCGGCGGGTCCGGTCAGGCGGGTGTGAAACGGCGCAGGGTGCCGTCGAAGGTCTCCAGATCCATGGCCGCAATGTCGGCCCAAAGCCCGTGCAGGGTCAGGCTTCCGTCATCGACGGCATCCTGCACGAAGGGATAGCCGAGCAGGTTTTCGAGGCTGACATGAATGCCCTCCTTCTCCAGCGCGATTTGGCGAAGGGCGGGATCGGCGACATCCGCGACCGCGATGAAGGCGGGGCGCAGCACGTCGAGCCAGCGGCCGATCAGGCTGTCGCGTTCCTCGAAATGTGGTGCATTGCCTTCGCACATGGCGATGCAGCCCTGCACGCCGCCGCAGTTGGAATGGCCCATCACGAGGATATGCTTCACCCTCAGATGCCGCACCGCGAATTCCACCGCAGCGCCCGTCCCGTGGTGGTTTCCATCGGGCGTGTAGGGCGGCACAAGGTTCGCGATGTTGCGATGGACGAACAATTCGCCCGTGCGCTGCCCGAAGACGGAGTTGATCGCCACGCGGCTGTCGCAACAGGCGATCACCATGGCGCGGGGGCTCTGGCCTTCCTCGGCCAGTTTCTGGAACCAGTCGCGGTGTTCGGGAAAGGACGTGGTCTTCCAGTCCCTGTAGCGGTCGCGCAGATAGGACGGCAGGGACTTGACGCGGTGCATGGGCTGGATCCTCAGTCAATACATCCAACACCTTAGCCTGCATTCCAAGCAAATTGGAGGTGCTTTTGTCGCGGCGATAAATCGTTTCTTCAGCACGCCGGGCGCACAACCACCCGATCCCAGTAATGGGCGTCCTGTGGTGGGGGCGATGAAGAGGAGCGAGACATGAGCCGGACAACCGGGGCCGAACTGCGCCCCTTGATTACGGAATTGCAACCCGATGAACCGGCGCGGTTCAATCCGGACCGGCTGGAGGAATTGTGCCATCTTGTCGGAGAGGTCCGCGCCGAGGCGGAAGTGGCGCTGGCCTTGCACCGCATGTCCGAGCATCTGCCGCGTCTCAAGGCGCTGCTGCGGGACGATGCGAATGCCTTTGCAGTGACGATCGACCAGATCGCCGCGGACGCCGACCTGATCGGAATGGCGACCCTGGCCCGCGTGGCGCGCAACGTGCTCGACAGCCACGCAAGCGGCAACCAGGTCGCGGTCGCGGCAACCCTTGCGCGGTTGGAACGGGTCGGCGACAGGTCCATCCATGCGGTCTGGGACCTGGAGGATCTGTCGGTTTGACGCCAGGCGCCGCCGCCGGGCCCCGGTGCGGATGTCGCGCCGGGGTGCTGATCCGGACTTGCGGCGCGGGCGCGGAACGCTAGGCTGGCGCCGACTGAACAAGGTGCGTCAATGCCAATGCAATTTGCCGGGGCCGGGTCTGATACCCTGCCGCTCTACCTGATCGATTCCGAGGAGTCGCTCGGCACGCTCGACCCGTCCCATGCTGACTGGGCCAAGGCCCATGGCTTCACCGGCCAGGTGGGCCGCGTGCTGAGCCTGCCCGGACACGGCCCCGGGACCGGCCTGGCAGGGGCCGTGGTCGGAACCGGAACCGCGCAGGATCGCGCGCGCAATCGCTTTGCCGTGGGCGCCGGGATCGCGTCGCTGCCCGAGGCTGTCTATGCCATCGCCAACATGCCCGCCCCGGGACCCGACGCCGACGAGATCGCGCTTGGCTTCCTGCTGTCCACCTACCGTTTCGATCGCTACCGCGCACAGCCCGGGACAAAGGCGCGGCTGGTGGCACCCGACGGCGTCGATGGCCCGAGGCTGGAGCGGATCGCGACGGCCGAAGCCCTGACCCGCGACCTGATCAACACCCCGGCCGAGGATATGGGGCCGGATGCGCTCGAGTCCGCCATTCGCGGCCTCGCGGGCCAGTTCGGCGCGCAGGTCGCGACCATCGAGGGGGAAGATTTGCTGGCGCAGAACTTCCCGCTGATCCACACCGTCGGCCGCGCCGCCACCCGCGCCCCGCGCCTGATCGAGATGACATGGGGCAATAGCGGCCCGGCGCTGACGCTGGTGGGCAAGGGCGTGTGCTTCGACACCGGCGGGCTGGATCTGAAACCCGCCGCTTCCATGGGACTGATGAAGAAGGACATGGGTGGGGCGGCCAATGTGCTGGGGCTGGCGCGGATGATAATGTCGGGCGGCATGGACTGCCGCCTGCGCGTGCTGGTCCCCGCCGTGGAGAACAACGTCGCGGGCAATGCCTTCCGCCCCGGCGATATCCTGACCGCGCGCAACGGATTGACGGTGGAGATCAACAACACCGACGCCGAGGGAAGGCTGGTTCTGGCCGATGCGCTGGCGCTTGCCTCGGAAACCCCGCCTGACCTGCTGATCTGCATGGCGACCCTGACGGGCGCCGCGCGGGTCGCCGTCGGCCCCGACATCGCGCCGTTCTTTACCGATGACGACGGGCTTGCCGCGCTGTTGTCGCGGTCCGCCGCCCGTGTCGCGGACCCGGTGTGGCGCCTGCCGTTCCACGACGCCTACGAGCCGCTGATCGAACCCGGCATCGCCGACCTGGACAACGCGCCTTCGGGCGGCATGGCGGGCGCGATCACGGCCGCGCTGTTCTTGCGTCGCTTTGCGCCCGTCCCTCGCTTCGCCCATTTCGACGTCTTCGCATGGTCGCGCGCCAACGCGCCCGCCCGACCCAAGGGCGGCCTCGGCCAGGGTATCCGTGCCCTTTACGATGCATTGCCGGAGGCGTTGGGCCGATGAGCGACTCCCGCACGATGCCGACCAATGGCACGGTCGCCCATACGTCTCTCAAGGGGATCGTCGAGGCCGACCGCTATACCGAAGGGCGGTGGATGATGGTGCAGCAGCCCATCGCCAACCTGTCCGAGACCCCGCGCGGCGGACGCACCAGCCAGCTTGTCTTCGGCGAGCGGTTCCTTGTTCTGGATACCGAAGACGGTTTCGCCTTCGGGCAATGCGAGCGGGACGGCTATGTCGGCTACATGATCTCGGGGGCGTTGACCGGGGCGGAGCCTGCAACCCATTGGGTGATTTCGCCCGCCACGCATCTTTACCCGCGCCCCGACATGAAATCGCCGCCCGATGTCTGCCTCTACTTCGGCAGCCAGGTGAAAGTGACGGCGGAGAAGGGGCAATTCCGCCGCATCCATACCGGGCATTTCATGCCATCCCAGCACCTGATGCCGATCAAGGCGCGCTTCGCCGACCCGGTTGGGATCGCCGATTTGTTCCTTGGCACACCCTACCTCTGGGGTGGGACCAGCCGGTGGGGTATCGACTGCTCGGGGCTGGTGCAGGCCTGCCTGCACGCTTGCGGGTTGGACTGCCCGCGCGACAGCGACCAGCAGGAAGCCCAACTGGGCGAGGCGATCCCACCCGATGCTGCGCTGAAGCGAGGCGACCTGATCTTCTGGAAGGGCCATGTGGGCATGATGGCCAGCGACCGGATGCTGCTGCACGCCAACGCGCGTCACATGTCCGTCGCCTATGAGCCTCTCAAGGACGCCGCCGCCGGGTTGAGCGCCAACGATTTCGGCGAGATCACGGCGCGCAAACGGCTGGCGCTGCCAGGTTAATCCACCGCCCGGATCAGCTTGCGCTCCAGCACCCGCAGCACGGCCTTCAGGTCATGCCCGCGCTTGAGGATGCGACCATCCATGCCGACGACGGAATACTGGCCCTGCCTGTCGCGCAACTTCGGCCGCTTCTCGACCCGGTAGATCGGGTTTTCGGCGGCGCGCCGGAAGATCGAGAACACGGCGACGTCGCTTAGATGGCTGATCCCGTAATCCCGCCATTCCCCCGCCGCGACCATGCGGCCGTAGAGGGTGAGGATCACGCCAAGTTCGATGCGGTCGAACGCGGTCTGGGTGGGGGAGGTAGGAGGGCCGAGAGGCTGGAAATGCATGACCATGGGGGGATGTTGGGGTGCCTTGCCGGTCAAATCAAGGCGACAGTGCTTTGCGTTCTCCAGCGCACGGAATACCTTCGTTTTCCTGTGATGGACTGTTTCTTGCACAGAACGCATATCGCAGATGCGTACATGAAACCATTCAGGGAGACGGGCAATGAAAGCTGCCGTCATCCGCGTATCGGGCGCGCCGGAGGTTCTCACGATCGAGGACATGGAAATACCTCAAGCAAGAAAAGGTTGGGTTCGTATCCGGGTCAGGGCCTTTGGCCTGAACCGGTCGGAACTGTTCACCCGGCAGGGCCATTCGCCCAATGTGCGATTTCCCCGCGTGCTCGGCATCGAGGCCGTGGGCGAGGTTGATGAAGATCCGTCCGGCCGACTGGTGCCGGGACAGGTTGCCGCGACTGCCATGGGCGGCATGGGCCGTGACTTCGATGGTGGCTACGCGGAATACACGTTGGTGCCCGAAGGCCAGGTGATGCCATTGACCACGAGGCTGGACTGGCGCGTGCTGGGGGCCTTGCCCGAAATGGTGCAGACTGCCAATGGCGCGCTTCGCACCGCGTTGCAGATCGAGGCGGGCCAGACCTTGCTTGTCCGTGGTGGCACCACCTCTCTCGGGCTGACGGCGACGGTCCTGGCGAAGATGGCGGGCCTCGGCGTGATGGTCACAACGCGAAACCCTGACCGGCCGGAATGCTGCGCGACAACAGCGCCGATCACGTTGTAATCGACAATGGCCAGATCGCGACCGATGTCCGCAAGGTCTGGCCCGGTGGGGCTGACAAGGTGCTTGAACTGGTTGGAACGACGACGCTGTTGGACAGCCTGCAAGCCACCGCCCGGCATGGCACCGTCGCCATGGTCGGGATGGTCGGAAACAAGTGGAGCTTGGACGACTTCAGCCCGATGGCGGCGATACCGACCGGCGTCAACCTGACGACCTATGCAGGCGGTGCCGACGATTTCATGGCGACGCCGCTACAGGGCTTCATCGACAGGATCGAGGCCGGAGAGGTTGTGGTGCCCCTTGGTCCTGTCTTCCATCTTGACGAGATTGCCGAGGCGCACCGCGTGATGGAGGAAAACCTTGCCGGCGGGAAGATCGTCGTACTGACCTGAAGCACGCCCGCGCCCCGGCCCCGGACATGATCGGGGCCGGGGCGATCGGGTCGCGCTATTGCCTCACGCGCGCACCAAATCCTCGTAGGCTTGCGCGATGTCGCGGGTCAGGGCGCCGACCTCGAAATTGTAGTCGCCGATCTGGCCCACGGGCGTGACTTCGGCGGCGGTGCCGGTCAGCCAGCACTGTTCGAACCCCTCCATCTCCTCGGGCATGATGTGGCGCTCGTGCACCTTGACCTGCTTTTCGCGCAGCATGCCGATGACCGTCTGGCGGGTGATGCCGTTCAGGAACACGTCGGCGTCGGGGGTATGAACCTCGCCATCCTTGACGAAGAAGATGTTCGCGCCCGTCGCCTCGGCCACGTAGCCGCGATAATCCATGAACAATGCGTCGGAACAACCCTTGGCCTCGGCCGCGTGCTTGGACATGGTGCAGATCATGTAGAGGCCGGCGGCCTTGGCATGGACCGGGATGGTTTCCGGCGAGGGGCGTTTCCATTTGGAGATGTCAAGCTTCGCGCCCTTCATCTTCGCGTCGCCGTAATAGCTGCCCCATTCCCACGAGGCCACGGCCAGACGGACCGGATTGCGGGCCGACGAAACGCCCATGTCCTCGCCCGACCCACGCCATGCGATGGCGCGCACATACGCGTCGGTAAGGCCGTTGGCCTTCATCACCGCATATTTCGCGGCCTCGATTTCGTCCACCGTGTAGGGGATGTCGATATCCAGCATCTTGCCCGAGGCCAGCAACCGTTCGGAGTGGCGGCGGGATTCGAAGATCTTGCCGTTATAGGCGCGCTCGCCCTCGAACACGCTGGACGCGTAATGCATCGCGTGGGTCAGCAGATGCACGTTTGCCGCCCGCCAATCGACAAGCTTGCCGTCCATCCAGATCTTGCCGTCGCGGTCGTCGTAACTTCCTGCCATGGGTCCGTCCTTACCAGATCGCCCGCTTCCACCCGGGCTGATTTTTCCGAAAGTTGCGCAAGCAATGTCCGGTTCGGACATAATATTACGCAAAACGCCAGCTTCGGTACCAATTGATTCTTGGAAAGTCAACAAGGCTGACATAAACTGCCCGGAAATCCGGCAAACCGGAAACATGGATGGGACGGGGGACACAAATGGCCGATCGCATGGCAAGTGCCAGTATGGGGCGCGGCGAAACGCTGCTGTTCCTGACCGACGAGCAATTGCGCCGCGGGATAGAGGCGATGTTCTTCGCCTATCGTGGCTTCACCGCCGACCCGGACCTGATCCTTGCCAATTACGGCTATGGCCGCGCCCATCACCGCGCGGTGCATTTCATCAATCGGACGCCGGGCACCACGGTAAACAACTTGCTGTCGATCCTCGGCGTGACGAAACAGTCGCTCAACCGGGTGCTTCGGACGCTTGTGGAGGACGGCCTTGTCGAAGCGCGCGTCGGCGTTCGGGACAAACGTGAACGCCACCTGCACCTGACCGCCAAGGGCGCCGAGCTGGAGCGCGCGTTGAGCGAGGCGCAGCGCAACCGGATGCGCGTGGCCTTCCGCAATGCGGGGCCGGAAGCGGTGTCGGGCTTCCGCGCGGTGCTGGAGGAGATGATGGACCCCGACATGCGGCGCCATTACCTCGATGGTGCGGATTCCGGCCAATGATCGACATCGGCGCCCATCTTCTGATCGTGGACGACGATGAACGCATCCGGTCCTTGTTGCAGAAATTCCTGATCCGCAACGGGTTCATGGCCTCGGGCGCGCGGGATGCGGGCCATGCGCGCAAGCTTCTGGAAGGGCTCAGCTTCGATCTGATCGTGCTTGACGTGATGATGCCGGGTGAGGACGGGCTGAGCCTGTGCCGCGACATACGCACACGGGCCATGACCCCGATCCTGCTGCTGACCGCCAAGGGGGAATCCGGCGACCGGATCGAGGGGCTGGAGGCCGGGGCGGACGACTACCTTGCCAAACCGTTCGAACCCAAGGAACTGCTGCTGCGGATCAACGCGATCCTGCGCCGGATACCCGCGCCGCAGGACGACCCCATGGCGCCGCAGGTGCTGCATCTGGGACCGATCCGCTATGACATCGAACGCGGAGAGATGTGGCAGGGCCAGACCATCGTGCGTCTGACCGCCACGGAGGCCGCCTTGATGCGGATTTTCGCGGAACAGCCGGGCGCCTCGATCTCGCGGCTGGATCTCGTGCGGCTTCTCAACCGCGACAAGGTGGGCGGCGACCCGGTGCAGGAACGCGCGGTCGACGTCCAGATCACGCGCCTGCGCCGCAAGATCGAGGCCAACCCGAAGCAGCCGCGCTATCTTCAGACGGTGCGCGGCGCGGGCTACATGCTGGCGCCGGATTGAACCGCTTATCACGCGTGATAAGGGGGGTTAAGCCATTCATTTTCCTTCGAAAAGCCGAGTCCGTTTACTTTTTGCTAATGCCTTCGGCGGCGGCGGGGGCTTCGGCGG
>Ga0100391_1001704_pt1 | contig 24028 bp, 25 predicted proteins | sample CryGeymeta201515_FD_81541 | JGI IMG/M metagenome (GOLD analysis project Ga0100391, IMG submission 81541) | Groundwater microbial communities from Crystal Geyser aquifers in Utah, USA - Crystal Geyser metaG 2015-15 | ecosystem: Environmental > Aquatic > Deep subsurface > Groundwater | place: USA... | reverse complement strand
GAAGAAGAAAAATTCATCAAATGTATATGGTCCTTCTATTTTCGTCCCCGTATTTACTTTTAAAGTATGGGATGACTCATCGATATCTTGTACACTAAAAATACCGAACTCTGGATCAGTAGGAGTAAAAATAGAGAAAGATGTCTTTTTCCCAGCTTTGAAATGAAAACTATTTCCTTGACCATCAATCGTATCGAGTTTATTATTAAGATCAGAAAGAGTTTTTATATCTCCATCTTCCACAACTTCCCGTATTACTCCTGTGTTGATCGAATCCTGAAATGTTTTTACATCGAGTATTTCTGATTTATTAAAAACCCTGAGGAGCGAAAAAAAATCTTGGAAACTGACAGTTGGTTCTGTTTTTGTAGCCGAAGGATTTTGTATAACTGTGCCTTTTGGTCCCGTGAGATGTGTTATTGTCATCGTCTTTTTTCCAGTCTCATGAGCTGAATTTGTATTAATAGCATCGATTCGGATATATATATTTCGTATTTCTGATCACTCCTGGATTTGTCCATGGATAATTGTTCCTTCCCCGAGATTTTTGACATTTTCCACAAGACATTTTCCATTCTTTCCGATTATTTCTTTTTGGATTTTTTTTATGAGAGATGGAAGATATTTCCCTTCTTTATCAGAAGTGAGTCCAAATTCATCACGTACATCTTGTTTTAGCTCATCAAAAAGCTCATTGAGTTCTTGTTTGATTTTTTTAACTCATTCGGTTGATAAAATTTTATTTACCACTTCTTCAGGAAAAAGTTTCGTTGGAATAATGACTTCGTCTAAGTCCACTCTCTCTATAAAAGCTTCAATTTCCGTATCAATATTCTCTATATCTTTAAAAACCCCTTTCGTATCTAATTTCTCTTTTACGACTCTGCGTGCTTCTGACTCTGTTATTATTCGCATCCGTACGAGATCGCCCAAAGAGACTGTCGGAAGAAATGCTCGAATGAGAAGTTGTTTTTGTTCAAGATTGTTTTCGGGGAAAAGCAAAAGGAGATTTTCAATATCCTTTTCGTCTACATGATTGAGCCCTTGAATAAAGAGAAACGAATGTTTTTGTTCTTCAGTTAGTTTTGTTCCGTCGATCTCAAGGGAATCCAAAAATGCAAGAAAATCCTTTTTCTTAAGGGGGGTATTTGGAAGAGTAAGTTTTACAAATTTATGTCGCTCGGAAGAATTGCGAAGATAATAGGTAAGATTCGCAAGAGACATAGTATCTACGCGATTATCAAAATCTTTCTTCATTGCATTATCTAACCCTTCATATTCATCAAAAATAATCTTCTTTAAAGCCTCCTGTTTTGTCTCAAATCCGACACCGATTCGGAGGGTTTCACGAAGAAATTGTACGTTTTTCACGGACTTGAATGATTCAATTTGCTCATTTGATTGCTCATCAAATTCAGGTTTTTTAGCAAGAAATTTCAAAAAATCCTCCGATAATCCATTCCCTTTATTGGAAGTAATTTCGTTGAAATTTTTCCCACCATCATCCCCAAGAAGTTTATGTTCGATAAAATCACGAATTGCACGAGTTGTCATCGATTCATCTGTTTTTTTCGGTTTCTGGGTATTTACTTGTTCAACTCCATCGATACCTGTATTTCCATTATTTTTTGCCATATTTGTATGAGAAATATATAAATTCCTCACGAGTATATCCTATAATGCCGAAAAAATCAAAAAAATCACCCAAAGTAAAAACTTCTTTTCTTTTCCTCCTGAATCGATAAATCGTTAAAAACCACAAAATTCAAAAAAGTAGGCGAGAATTTTTGCAAAATAACAAAATATATGATGTAATAACAAAAGAAAGCGAAAAACTCATTCATTAATATAAACAAATATGTTTCGATCTCAAATCCTTTCCAAACTTTCCCGACTCGGTCTCTTGTCGGTTTTTTGTGCCGGACTCTTTATTACAAGTGGAGAACTCAGTATGAATAATACGGGAGGATTTCAAATAGGGAACGGAGGAATACAGAGTGCGATGGCGGAAGAAGTTCCGAAACCTACACAGGCAACAAATCCAGTAGACACGACAGTTGATTCTCTCGTGACTCTTATGAATCTCGGAATAGGAACACTCACTTTCCTTGTTACTCCGCTCATTATGCTCGCTGGATGGCTCCTGTCTCCCGACTGGACTTTCGGTGATATATTCAATCTTCGTCCAATTCTCCATAGTCTCTGGATTCTTGTTTCCAATGTTGTGTATGTAATATTCGGATTCTTACTCGTATTCGTAGCATTTGCCAATATCTTCGGAGGAGAACATAGTAAAGCGTATGAGATGAAAAGTATGCTTCCGAAACTCGTAACAGGAATGCTTATTGTTCCATTTACTTGGTTTATCGTAAGTGCCACTCTCAGTATCGCAAACGTGCTCACTGCATCGGTGATTCAACTCCCTGTTTCTACTATCAAATCAAATTCAGCAACATCAGGAATGTTAGGAGATAAAATTATCCCAAAAACAGTTTACTATGTTAAATGAGCAGATTTTTGAAGTGGAACAACTTGAAATGGAACAGATGGAGGATGAGAATGATCATTTTCAAGAAATAAGGAATTTGCTGCATCTGATTGTTCTGGAGGAAAAAATTCAGATTGTCTTACTATAGAAGAGTTTCTTTCAAATAGTACTTGAGGTGCCTATAATCTCCTTTCAGTCTATGCATATGGGATTTTTAAGATTCAAGATTTTAAGGCCATTACTGTTGAACAATGAATAAATAAGGTATTGGATATCGCGAGCAAGCTTTCATTTGGAATCATATTCTTCATTATTTTCGGAATACTTGTAATTGCTATTGTCTATGCGCTTTTCTCTCGAGCTCTTATGCTCTGGCTCTATGCGATATTTTCTCCACTTTTTGCACTTACTTATGTGCTCGGTGATAAAGCAAAAAAATTGGAGAAATTTTCTTTCAAAGAATTTATTTCCCTCGCTCTCGTTCCGGTCTATGTATCGGCAGCACTTGCGTTTGGACTTATGTTCCTTGGATTGGTTATGTGAGCGACAAGTAATGGAACTACATGACCAGGTTGAAAACTCTGAGAAAATGGTAGAGTTGTCGAAACTGCAGGCGATACGACAACATTTACATTCTGAGATATAAAACTTACAACTGTTTGACTTCTTACTTCAGAGAATGCGGCAGGAGTTTCCGGTGTTCTTAGTACAGGAAAAGGTATTATCGGAACTATTATCATAAATGTTCTTGCGCTTGTTATTCTCTGGATGGCAGTTATGGCCGCTCTTGGTGCGAGCAAGATTACCGAATCTGCTGTTGCTCCTATTAAGTGATTTGGGGATGAAATCGGAAAACTTGCTATGAAAGCTCCACAATATGTACCAATTCCATTGCCAGGTGGAAAAGACAAGAGTATTAGTATGGCAGGAATGGGAAGTATTGTTGGTCCAATAAAGAACTCGTTAGACAATATGGCTCAACAACAATGAGTGGCAATCTGAAAACAATTTGCACCTAAATGAGATATGCTTTCTCAAAAATCTATTGATTTGCAGACTAAAACAGCCTCAAACATGCAAGAAGCGGCAATGTACGCAAAAGATATGCTTTCTGCCGGAAAATCAGATAATTTTGCTCTCAATAATAATGCACGAGGTGTACTTACAAAACATCTAGATTCTCTTAATAACCATGGTTGATTTGATCGTAAAGAAGATGCAACTAAATTAATAAAATCTCTTGGAGATACTACCAATGCTCTAGAAATAAGAAAGATACTTTCCAAATTAGATGGACTCTCAGAATCAAAAGGTTATGGAAGTTTGGTTTGAGGAAAAGGAAAGGTAGCAGAAGGAGATATAGATAGCTATATAGGAAAAGGTGAAAAGATAGTAGAAAGTGCAAATATAACACCAATAAAAGTTACATTACCAGGTAATACAACTCCTTCTGATCTTCAAGTTCACATAACCACTCCAGCAGTATGAAATAATCATGCAAAGATTGATACCACTGAGCTTGATAGATTGCTTGCAGAATTAAAAGCTGTGCCAGCTACCAAAGATATAACTATAGAACAACTAACAAAAGCACTCAAAGATAAAAATATTGACATCTGATAATCTCCTCTTGACGCTCTTTCTTAAATATACTAAAATTACACCAAAGACATAATCTTCTATCCACCAAAACAAATATTTGCTTATGAAAGAGTTACATAACCTTATAACGAACACTACGAGCCTCGTCGGTTATATTGCCGTTCTTATGTTCGCCTGAGCCTATCTCGGTGGAGAGAGGAGTTTCGTACTCGATTCTGCGCTTCTGAAAGGGAATCTCGGCGAGTATACTAGTTCTGGACCTGGAAGGGAAATCCAGAGTTCCAACAAACCAGTAATTATCACTATCGGTGGTCGGCAGTATGAGGCAAAAATGATGGGAGAAGTTTTAAACAGACCAGAGTTTACTTATTAGAAAAATACCAAATAATCCGCCATTGGCGGATTATTTAAATCTTATAAAAGAGACGTTCCATTTTTTGACATAACTATGAATTTATGTTAGTATATACGCATATTATTAGATAATAAAACAAATTATGGCACTGAATCTCAATTCTCTCAAAAATATTTCTACAGCACCGGTACCTACTTCCAATAGAGAAGATATTGTTTCTGTGGGAACTCCGAAAATCCCTCTGCCAGAGATTTCCAAAACTCCAGAAAACGTATCGGAGAAGAAAATCCCTGCTACCGGTCCGAAAATCTCCCTCATGAAATTGAAACAGGCTTCTGGAATAGAAAGCAGTACTCCATCAGTGGAAGTAGCTATCTCAAAAGATGTGGTTCCCGAAGCGATTCTTCCTCAAGTGGAAGTAAATCAAACAGAGACAATATCTTCACTTATTTCTTTGGAACAAATCGTTCAGGAAGAAGAAATCATCAGTACTCCATCTCTGACAGAACTCCCTATTTCTTCTATTCTAACGGAAACTATAGTAACAGAAGGGGAAGTGATTGATTCACAGGAATCTCAATCTATTTTCTCTTGAGGAGGAGAAGATGTAAAACTGGAAGTGGTAGAAGTAGAAATAGTAAAACCAAAAGAATTTTTCCCAAATTTCCAAATCTCCGGGAAAATGGATTTTGACAATGATCTCATCGATCTTGAAGAGATTGTTCCTCTTAATGAAGCTCAGAAATCAATAGTTTCTGAAAAAACACCTACTATCATCGAAGAAGAGAAAATCGTTCTCGTGCCGGATGAAGTTTCTAATACGGAAGTATCGGAGGATAGAGCTTCTCCTATAATCACTCAGGAATACGTTGCGGAAGTGAAAGCAGAACTGAGTGAAGGACGTCGTGCTGGATTCCGATTCTTCGTGCAAAATAAGACAAAGATTATCGCAGGAGTAGGTGTACTTTTCTCTATTTCCGCTATTGCAATGTTTTCCGGTTCATTTCTTTCTGTTGATATCGAAAAATCAGGAAAAAGTAATATTCAGGAAACGATAGTAAACACACCACCAGTCGATGTTTCTCCATCAGATTTGGAACCGATTCTTCCGCCTGTAATGGAAGTCGAATCTGATATTCTTCCGAGTTATGAAATAGGTCGTGATTACAGTATAACTAAGAATACCAAGAAAAATATCCAAAATAAAACTCCTCAGGATACTTTTACAGGAGCAGAAATTCCAACTCCGTAAAAAAATTTGATAATAGAGAAAATATATATATACTCTTCCTTGTATTTGGGAAGTGAAAAGAATTTGGGGCTTCCTCCAAGTTCTTTTTTTATACCAGACAAGTCTTTATAATTCTCACCATTCATTTTATGATAGATATAAGAAAAATAGAAACTGCCATCAATCAGATTTCTGCAGAAAAGAAAATACCACGAGAACGTCTCGTAGAGATTATCGAATCGGCAATCAAGACTGCATACCGAAAAGACTTCGGAAATAAAGACAGTGAAGTAAATGTTCATCTCGATTTTGAAACCGGAGCGATTGAAATCACGGTTGAGAAAACTATCGTGGAGAAAGTAGAAAACCCAGATATCGAGATGACTCTCGCAGATCTCGGAGATGATGCAGATGGATTCTCTATCGGAGATACGATAGAAATCGATGTATCGGATGAAGTCCTCGAAGATGAGGAAGGATTCGGACGTATCGCATCACAAGCTGCTCGTCAGGTTATCATCCAGAAAATACAGGAAACCGAGAAAGAAAAAATCTTCAATCTTTTCAAAGGAAAAGAAGGGGAAATTATCAGTATCAAAGTGGAAATGGTGGAGAAAAATCGTGTTCTTCTCGACTACAACGGAAACCAAGTAGTTCTCCCAAAATCTGAACAAGTATCCAAAGATAAATACACTCCAGGACAACGAATCTACCTCTCTGTTGCGAAACTCGAGGAAGATACTCTTTCTGGACCTCGTGTAACTCTCACCCGAAAGGACACGAATCTTGTCGTGAAACTCTTCGAGATGAATGCTCCAGAACTTGAAGACGGAACAATCGAAATCGTAAGTAGCGCTCGTACTCCTGGATTCAAAACCAAGATTATCGTCGCTTCTGAATACGAGGAAGTAGACCCAGCAGGTTGTCTCATCGGACCGAAAGGTTCTCGCGTTCGTGCGGTTGTCGATGAAATCGCTGGAGAAAAGATTGATATCATTAACTATACCTCCAATAGAGAAGAACTCGTGAGAAAATGTCTCGTTCCAGGAGTGGTTGAGAAAGTATCTATCGACGAGGAAAACAAAGTTATCCGATGCATAGTAACCGCAGAGGAAAAAGCGAAAGTTCTCGGAAAAGGAGGAGCTAATATCAATCTCACATCCGAACTTCTTGGGTACAAGATCATCCTCGATGCCAAAGAAGAGAAATAATATCTCTGCAAAATGATAACTTTGCATTCAAACTGTCCGCTTCCTCGTTCTCCGTACAATCGTACGGTTCACTCCGGTTCGTAGTTTTCATACAAATTTTTTCATTTTTCAGGAGATATTAAGATTGATGAATTATCAAATAATTTACGCATCATTATGGCAAATAATACTGTATCAGTACAACTTCTCGAGCGTATCGCCAATGTCGGAAAAGAAGGAGAGATTATCGAAGTTAGCCACGCTTATGCGAGGAATTTTCTCATCGCCAAAAAGCTCGCAAGACTTGCAACTCCAGAGCTTATCAAACGAGAAGCCGAGAAAAAGAAAAAAGCTCAAGACAATAAAAGCCACCTCGTGGAAGCCCGCCATGAAATAGCGGAAAAACTTCATAATACTACCATTACTTTCGAGCTTGCTGGAAGCAAAGATAAGATTTTCTGAGGACTCGGAGAACACGAAATCATCATCGAGATAAAGAAAAAGTATGGAGTAGAACTCGAGAAAAAACACATCCTTCTTCCTGAAGGACATAAACTGAAGCAAGTTGGTGTAACCGATATCAAAATCAATCTTGGAAGTGATGTGAATATTAAGATGCACGTGGAAATAAAGAGTAAATAGGTCTCTGAAAAAAGTTCTGGGATGACGAATAATAATATTACTACTATTCACTTTCAACTTTTATGTCCACCCTCGCCATCGATTACGGAACCAAAAAAATCGGACTCGCGGTAGCGGTGGAGGAAATTGCTTTTCCGGTTGCGATTATCGCGACCAAAGAAGTGTTCTCATATCTTCCAAAGATAGTAAAAGAACGCGGGGTAGATACGATTATCATTGGAATCGCTAATCATATGGACGGAAGTGTTTCAGACCAAGCAACCAGAACTCGTAAATTTCAGCAAAAACTTCGGAATCTCCTCCCGAAAGATATAAAATACATCGAATGGGATGAACGATTGACGACTTTTGAAGCGAAAAATTCCATGGATCCATTTGGAAAAGATCCACGTAAAGCCATCGATGATGTCGCTGCGAGTATTTTTCTCCAGAGTTACTTGGATTCGACCAAGAAATCAAAAAATAATCTCTAATTTTTTTCTATGCACCTCTGATTTATTATGGATGGGAATCGTCGATGGGCAAAACAACATCTGCTCCAGACGTTTTTTGGACACGAAGAGGGGAGTAAACGAGTGGAAGATATCATTGAACTTTGTTATAATGAGTGAGCGGAATACTGTAGTTTCTGGGCACTTGCCAAGAAAAATATAGAGAATAGAAGTAAAGAAGAACTTGAATATCTCTATAAACTTCTTTGAAAAAGCATCCAGAATTTTCTCCCGAAACTCCTAGAAAAAGGCATCAAATTCGAATGGGTAGGAAATCCGGATATTCTTCCAATTCAAACAGTAGAACTTCTCGAAAATACTCGGGAAACAGCGAAAAATGGTACGAAGATGACCTTTATTCTCGCTATCGGTTATGGTGGTCAGGATGAGATTGTCCGGGCTCTCAAAAAATTTATGAAAGAAGGATGAGACATCGAAAAACTGGATGAAAATACTTTTCTCCCATTTCTCGATACCTGACGATTTCCTTCACCGGATCTCATTGTCCGCACTGGCGGAGATATGAGACTTTCCGGATATTTTCTCTACCAGAGTGAATACAGTGAATATTATTTCACCCCAACTCTCTGGCCAGATTTCAAAGAAACGGAGTTTTATAAAGCACTCGAAACTCTGAAAGACGCAAAAAGAAATTTTGGAAAATAGAAACTTCTTAAAAAGCGAACTTTGCATTCAAACTTTACGTTTCCTCGTTCTCTGTACTATTTGTACAGCTCACTTCGGTACGCAGTTTTCATACAAATTTCACATGTCACCGGACCTTATAAAAGATTTATCGAGGCCGTGTGATCATTTTTAAAAAAGTTTCCAAAAAAGATATGTTTTGAATCAAATCCTTCACTTATTTAAAATAATGAAATTCCCAACCGTTTCACTTCATGTCAATAAAAAAGCCCTGTTCGATTATGAAATCGTTCAAGGCTATGAAGCGTGAATCAAACTTACGGGACCAGAAGTAAAGAGTATACGAGCGAAACAATGCAATCTCAAAGGAAGCTATGTGAGCCTTACTTCTCTCCGTCCGATTTTGAAGGGATTTCATATTTCTCCGTATGAGCATCTTCCGCATAAACTCAGGGTCAATCCAACCGCCGACCGAGAGATTTTCCTCCATAAAAAAGATATCGATTATCTGACTGGAAAGATGAAAGAAAAGGGTTTTTCTCTTATCCCGACGGAGGTTTATCTTAAAGGAAATCTTATAAAGATTTCCGTTGCTCTCGCACGAGGACGAAAGGTTTTCGAAAAGAAACAAGTTTTGAAAGAACGGGATGTGGGACGGGATATGGATCGCGAAATAGGGAGATTTTAAAAATTTCTCTATTTTTTTATTATTACATTCTTACATCTGTATTTTCTATGATTTTCAGTATCTCTTCGAGAGGTGTATTTGTATATGCTCCACCGGATTGTATATGTCCTCCTCATCCGAAATAGGCAGCGATACGGGATACATTAAATCCATCCCGTCTGGCACGGAAGCTAAGTTTCTTGTCGCCTGACTCTGTTTCTTTTATGAGAAAAGCGAAATCTGTTCCATCAAGCGAGGAGAGAATCTCATTGATAAACTGAGGCCCGAGTTCATTTTCCCGGATACCGTATCGTACGAAAGTTTCTTGTGAAATATAACATCCGACAATGGTTCCTCATTTAAGGGATATGAGATTTTCAAGAGCGTATCCGTAAAGCTGAAGATAATTTATCTTCTCACTTTTATATGAATGAAAAATTATTTTTCTGTAATCGGCATAAAGAGCAATAAGCTTGCTTGTTACTTCGAAAGTATGTGGACGGATGCTGTTTTTGAAACAATTCGTATCGCGAATAATACCAAAAAGTAGGAGTGTTGCTATTTGAGGTGTAATATTTTTTTCATCCAATTTCAATAGATCATAGAGGAGTTCACATGTCGAGCTCGCCTCCGTATCAACAAGGTTATAATCACCGAACATCTTATTTCCATTATGATGATCAATATTGATAATAGGGGTATTTTCGAAAATATCTGAATATAATTCCGGATATTTTCCTATGAGACTCAATTCTCCGCAATCGCACACGAAAATCGCATCGAAATTCTTTCCGGCAATCTCTTTTGTGATATTCGTATGGATATCGAGAAAAGAGAAAAGGGGGGTAATCAGAGATTCATTTACTACTTCTACAGTTTTTCCGATATGACGAAGATAGAAATAGAGAGCCATACTGGAACCATAAGCATCACCATCGACATTTTTATGAGCTATAACGAGAAAATTTTGTCATTTCTTTATTTCTTGTTGTATTTTCTGCATTTTTGTGTATTTTTAAGAGCAAATTAATGGAGGATATTAATAAATTTTCTTTTTATGTCAACAGTAAAATCCGCACCCAAGAAACTCACTCGTACGAGACGTCGTACAAAGCTGGATAGGATCCTTGCCGGAGAGGTTCCTGCAAAGCAGAAAAACATACGGGTTGCACGTCATCCCGGTGCGGCACCCCTCAAAAAGGCGCGTGATATTCTCGCGGAACAGCCAGTTAAAAAGAAGAAGAAAACCGGAAAACCTCAATATATCGTTCGAGACGAGTATTTTTACGAAGCCAAGAAACTTGGATATCGCGCTCGAAGTGCTTTTAAACTTCTCGAGATTCAGGAAAAGTACAATATCATTCGTACCGGGATGAAAGTTCTCGACATCGCGAGTGCTCCAGGAAGTTGGTTGCAGGTTCTCGCGAAGATGGTTGGACCGACCGGAATTATTGCAGGAATCGATATCCAGAAAATAAAAAGTCTCGGATACCAAAATGTCCATATACTTCAAGGAGATGTATTTGTAACGGAACCAATAGTCGAATTTCTCAAATGACTCGGTATCACTCAACTTGACTGTCTGACTTCAGATATCGCCACTCATACAACGGGACAAACAGGAGTCGATCAATATCGAAGTGTCGAGCTCAATCTCGCCATCCTCGATATCGCCGACATATTCCTCCGAAAATGAGGAACTCTGGTTTTGAAAGTCTTCGTCGGAGAAGATATCGACGATCTCATCGGTCCGATTAAAAATCGGTATACTGTACTCCACAAATGCAAACCAAAAGCCTGCCGAGAACGAAGTTTCGAGGAGTACTTTGTATGTCAGGGGAAGAAGGATTAAAAAATAATCCGCCAATTGGCGGATTATTTTTCGTTTACGAGATTTTCAATTCCCCTTCTTTCATACTGAGTTTCACACTCATTCCATCCATGAGTTCTCCTGAGAGAATCTTGGTCGAGAGTGGATTTATAACCATTCGGGTAATCGCCCGTTTGAGCGGTCGTGCGCCGAATTCTCGGTCGTATCCGGTGGCGATGAGTTCTTTTTTCAAACTTGCATCATACGAAACTGTGATATGTTTTTCTGCGAGAAGATTCGTCACATCCTGTAGGAGGATTTCTACGATTCCGGAGAGAACTTCTTCCGAGAGTGGATTATAGACCACGATGTCGTCGATGCGGTTCAGGAACTCTGGACGGAAGTGATTTTTGAGTTCACTCATAATGGTTTTTTGCACCCCTCCGTCGTCCTCCAAAACCCTCCGCCCTACGGGCACCTCCCTTGTCAGGGAGGCAATAGCGGTATCTTTTTCTTGTCCCCCTGAGAAGGGGAATACAGGGGGTTTATTTTCTAGATATGAAGAAATTAAGTGACTTCCGACATTACTCGTCATGATAATAATCGTATTTTTGAAACTCACTGTTCGTCCTTTTCCGTCGGTCAATCGTCCGTCGTCGAGGATCTGGAGGAATACATTGAATACGTCAGTGTGAGCTTTTTCTATCTCGTCGAAAAGTATGACTGAGTAGGGTTTTCGGCGTACTGCTTCGGTCAATTGTCCACCTTCCTCGTGTCCGATGTATCCGGGAGGTGAACCGATGAGTCGAGCGACCGTATGTGCTTCTCCATATTCGCTCATATCGATGCGAATCATAGAGTGAGGATCGTTGAAAAGTTCAGTAGCGAGCGCTTTCGCGGTTTCGGTTTTACCGACTCCAGTAGGTCCGAGAAATAAGAAACTTCCAATTGGTTTTTCGGGGTCCGAGAGTCCTGCCTTATTTCGCTGGATTGCTTCGGAAACGAGACGGAGAGCATTATCCTGTCCGACTACATGCGCGGAGAGTTGTTCAAAAAGATGGAGATATTTTTCACCTTCTCCTTCCACGAGTTTCCCGACCGGGATTCTGGTCCATTTCGCAATAATCTCTGCAATATCTTCGATATCTACCTTCTCTCGAAGGAAGGATTCTCCTTTCTTTTGAATCTCCGCGAGTTCTTGTTCGACTCATTCGATTATTTTTTCAAGAACTGGTATTTCTCCGTATCGGATGCGCGCAACTCCGGCATAATCTGCATCACGTTCGAGTTCTATTGCTTCATTCTTCAGAGATTCTATTTTCTCTTTATTGGTTTTCACGGAAATAATCAGATCTTTTTCCCGTTGCCACTTCGAAAGTTTTGTACGAAATTGCTCTTGCTTGTCCGCCAATTCCTTTTCAAGGTCGCTGTTTGTTTTCGGATCTTGTGTTTTCTCTGCTTTAAGAGCTTCTTTCTGGATTTCCAGAGAACGGATTTCTTTCTCGAGCTTATCGAGTTCAATCGGCTTACTGGTTGAACTCATTTTCACGCTCGATGCTGCTTCGTCTATGAGATCGATGGCTTTGTCCGGGAGCTTGCGATCGGCGATGTATTTGACCGAGAGTTCCACTGCAGCAACAATGGCTCGGTCAGTGATTTTGATTCCATGAAAAGCTTCATATTTGTCCTTGATTCCACGAAGAATTGCAATTGCATCGTCCGTATTCGGTTCATCGACCATGACCTGTTGGAACCGGCGTTCCAAGGCTTGATCCTTTTCGATGTATTTTCGGTATTCATTGATGGTCGTCGCTCCGATAACTTTGATGGCTCCGCGAGCGAGAGCGGGTTTTAAAAGGTTTCCAGCATCAGCTCATCCTTCCTGGTTTCCAGCCCCGACGATGGTGTGGACTTCGTCAATAAAAAGAATGATATTTCCATCGGATTTTTCGACCTCTTTCAGAACTCCTTTCAGACGTTCTTCAAACTCTCCGCGGTACTTGGCTCCGGCAATGAGTGCTCCGAGATCGAGTGTGAGTATTCGTTTGTTTTTGAGTACATCTGGAACATCGCCTTCGACGATTTTTCGGGCGATTCCCTCGACGATGGCGGTTTTACCGACTCCAGGATCTCCGATGAGAACGGGATTATTCTTCGTTCGTCGGGAAAGTATCTGAATAGTTCTATGTATTTCTTCTTCACGTCCGATTACGGGATCGATTTTTCCTTTCTTCGCCATTAGGACGAGATCGATAGTGTATTTCTTGAGTGCTTCGTAGAGATTCTCGGCATCGTTGGAAGTAACTTTCTCGCCTCCTCGAAGGTTTTCCACCTCCTTTTTATAGATATCAAAAGTGATACTGAAAGTCTTAAAAAGTTCCTTTAGACTGGAGGATTTTTCGATAAGTGAGAGAAACAAATGTTCCTCGGTAATGTAACTGTCCTGCATAGTTTTCGCAAGAGTATCCGCGTAGGCTATGACAGTATTTAATTCCTGAGAAAGAGTGAGACTACCAGATCCGCCACTCGTTTTCGGAAGGCGTTCCAATTGTTCGGTTACACGTTTTGCAAAGGTTTCCACCTCCACTCCGACTCGTCCAAGGAGTTCATGATTAATACTCTCTTTTGCGAGCAGGATAGAAGAGAGAAGGTGAATACTTTCGAGTGATGGGTTTCCACTCGTTATAGCGATATTCTGTGCTTCCTCTAGCCGTTTGGAAGCGGATAGAGTGTATTTTTCCGTATTCATAAGTGAGAAGATTATGAAGTAAATGAAAATCCAGTAGATAGTTAGGATTTCAAAATATGCTTTCGACCGCTACCGAGGACTATGTCTGAGCTATCAATAGAGCGAGTCCCGCAGGAAGGGAGAAAATATATTTTGAAATCATGAGAGTTATGAAATATAATTTAGCACATACATTATATACGTGCTAATTTAAAAAGCAAGAGAAAATTATATTTTTAAAGCGAAACTTGATTTATTGAAAAGAAATGCAATACTGGTTTTAATTTATTTTTTTTATGTTTCTTGTATGAAAACTCTTTCTTTTTGGAAGAAATCCATCTATTCAGCAGTTATATTCTTTAGTACTCTTCTTGTGCTTTCTGTTGGATACGGAGCTCTCTTCGGGGGACTTACTGTTGCGGATAAAGTATGAACTGGCTCAGGTCTTACTGCAACTGCATGGAATCGGATTGTGGATGGAGTATTAGATATCAATACACGATTGGAGAATCTTTCATTCTCAGGAGAAAATGTGGGGATAGGAGTAAATCCAACAAGCAGATTGACTATAGGATGATCTACACCAAGTGGTGGAATACTTATCTATGACAATAGAGCAAGTAATCCTTCTCCAGTACTTGAAGTACAAGGGAGACGGAGTGATAATAATTCATCCCAGACATTTGGCGGAGGACTTGCTCTTGCCGGACTAAATACACAAGGTGCTGTAACAAGTGGGAAAAGACTATGAACAATATATTTTGGTGGTAATCAAACTAACGGAACAGAATCAAATCTCCTCTATTCAGCATCTATATCTGGATATGCCGATAATATATTTAATTCAAGTTCTGATATGCCGACGGGTCTTGCATTTTATACTGGTCCAACAGGATTGCCATTATGAACTACAAATGCTAGTTATGGTACAGAGCGAGTTCGTATTGATTCGAGTGGTAACGTAGGAATCGGGACTATAAACCCAAAAAGCAAATTACATGTTGTAGGACTTCCTGTGTATACAAATAATGCAAATGCAATCGCTGGTGGATTAACCGTAGGGGCTTTCTATAGAAATGGGGCTGACCCCGATGTAGTTTGTGTTGTGCATTAATTTATCGTACCTTATTCCTCCGGAATAATCCGACTTTATTTTCCACTTTGGCAAAATCAGCAGTACGTGAAATATTAAGGAGTACTCCCATCGCGAGCATAAGAGAGAGAAGTGAGGAACCTCCGTAGCTGATGAACGGAAGGGTTATTCCGGTAAGTGGAAGGATATTGAGATTAACTCCTATATTGATAAAAGCCTGTGTGAGAAGAAGAGTAGTGATTCCTGTAGCGACATATTTCCCAAAAATATCCTGCGAAGCTTCGGCGATGAGAAAACCTCGCCATCAGATATACAGATAGAGTGATACCAAGAAAAGGACTCAGAGAAATCCGAGTTCTTCTGCGATAACCGAGAAAATAAAATCCCCTTCCACTTCGGGAAGATATCCGAATTTCTGTATAGATTTCCCGAATCCGAGCCCGAAAAATCCACCGCTTCCGATGGCGATAAGTCCTTGTTCTGTTTGGAAATTGATGGTTTTATTTCTGATTGCATCCTGATTATCTGCAAGGAAGTTATCTACTCGATCTGTTATATACGAGAAAGAATTCCTATCGGTTGGAGTCGAATGTTTTCAGAGTCCATAGATGGAGAGAGCGAATATTATAAATACTCACGCTGATGCAAGAAGATGTTTTGTATTACCTCATCCGACGAAAAACATAGCAACAACAAGCGGCGTACAGATAAGTATAGAACCGAAGTCTGGCTGGAGAACCAAGAGGAACATGATAATCACAAAATTGAACATATACGGCAAAAATCCGTTATAAAAATCGGCAATCTGCGAACGACGTCTTTTGAGAAAATACGCGAGGTAAATAATGAGTCCGAACTTCATAAACTCAACCGGTTGAATGGAAAACGGCAGAAACGGAACATTAATCCATCCCCTTGCTCCATTATAGGTGGCTCCTATAAAAAGTACGAGAATGAGAGAAGAAATCCCCGCAATAAAAATATGTTTCGCATATTTCTCAAAAAAAGAAAAAGGAGTTTTTACGACAATAGCAAAAAGTAAAAACCCGAGAATTACATGAGTAATATTTTTGAGAAGATAGAAATAATTATTCGGTTCAACAAGCAGTCCTTTCGTTACCATAAAAGATGTTACCTTGAAAGAAGGATAGACGCTCACGGAACTTATCATAATCATTCCGAACACAATAAGCGAAAGAACGATAAAAAATATGGAGTAATCGATACTTTTAGATTGCATAAATAATTGATTTTATCTTGGTAATAAAGCTAAAACACTCGGATCTATCGCGATAAGAAGCTTCGATATAAGTTCGATGGCAATAAATACAATGATTGGAGAAAAATCAATTCCGCTGAACGAAGAAGGAATGAATCGTCTCACTGTTTCATAAAGCGGAAGCGTTATTGCTACTATGAACTTTGGACGAAAATGTATTCCTACAAGGGTTCCCCATGAGAGTATAACATCAATGAAAACCACCCATTGAATGAGTGAAAGGAAAATAAGAAGAGAAAAAATAAGAAGCGTCATACGATGGATTATTTTTAATATGTTTGCATAGTATGAAAAAATGGAGAGATATCAATTTTTTCTTGGGATTTATAGCATATTCCCCTTTATATCCAAAAAACTTTACTTTTCTCTTTCTCTGAATATAGTACAAACAATATTTCTTTCCAACTTCTCCTATGTTTGATATCGCTTTCGCTGCAGGTTCTGCCATTGATCCAAACAAAATATATAATATCAATGATATTATCCGTGTAGGAATCGCTCTCGTAGTGCTTATTTCTGGATTTCTTTCTGTTATTTTTATCCTTTGGTGAGGAGTTATGCTTATATTGTCAGGAGGAAAGGATGAAAAGGTAAAGCCCGCTATTAACAGTATTCGTTATGCGGTAATCGGACTTATTGTTATTATTCTTTCCATATTTGTTGCTCCGAAAGTAGGAGATCTTCTCGGACTCAATGTTTCTAAGTATGTTTCCCCGAAAGTAATATTCACGACTATCCAGGATCTTTCTGGAAAATTGCTTGGAAATAAAGACACAATCGATATTTCTTCTGGATCTTCTGGAGGAAACAATACACTTCCCGCCGACTTCTCGGAACTTTAGGATACTTGAATAAAAAACCTCTTTTCAATAAAAGAGGTTTTTTATTACTCGGGTAATGGTATTTTCCAGATTCTTTCTTCCGTTCGGTGTTTCTCGAGAATGCAATCGTAATTGGTATATTCATGATATCGAATCGTGAGGATTTTTCCAGTTTTCTGAAAATCAATATCCTGAATGGGAAAATAGGAAGTTATCTCGTCTCAGGAAGGATTGCTGGAAAAAACTGTATTCCAATTAATCGTACTACTCCAACTGCTTGATCCTGTTATATTATGAGGATAGTCGATATTTGAAGCGAGTGTTTTTAGGATATTCCCAGTATCATCTTCCAGAGTACCATCTCATTTTGAGAAATAATGAAAAGTATCGGAATAATTGACGGTAGTTCCGCTCTGGAAATCTATCTGTACCGTGTAATTTCCAGGAGTTGTCGGTGGAGTTGAAATATTACTTACCGTGAATTTATACGAAGTTCCCGCTGAAAAATTTTGAACTCCTCACGAGAGAGTATATTGCAAGTTTGTTCCGGGAGTTACAACATCGTTCAGTTTTTGAGTTACTCCGTCCAAAATAAAATCTCCGGTTGTCGTTGGTTGAGTAACAGAAGATATTCCAGAAAACGTAAATCGGATAGTATCTGCTTGGAAAACATTTGCTACTTGAAAAGTGCTAGAAAAAGTAGAACCATTACCCAAGTCTCCATCTTGGAGGCTGTAAATTTTCCCGTTTCCACTGCTCGCGATGAGGAGTGTATTTCCCGAGAAATACAGACTCGTCGGTTTTCGTATACCGTCCGCCCGCCCGAGAAGCTCGATTATAGTTCCAAGACTCGTATTATACGATAAAACACGATCGTTCATCGTGTCGGCGACATAGAGATTACTTCCTGATAATATAATGGCACTCGGCGATGAGAGTTCCGTCAGAGCTCAGGAAGTTGTATCCAAACTATTTCCCGGATATCCGGTTCCAATAATGCGATTTGTACCGAAAGAAATGGAATTCCCGGTGGATGAGAGAGTATATCCAGGGACATTGCTTTGTTCTGTTGGAACGGCAAATTGTCGTATCGCCAATTTAAGAATAGTTCCGGTGGCATCAGCTGTTCCCTCATAACTATCGCAATACCCTGTCTCGGTTTTAAGTCCGAGGAAAGTGATAGGAAGATTCGGACTCCCTGTGGAGAGAAATATCCCGGTGAGATAGTCACCGAAAATTGAGCCAGTCGCATAAAATCCGCTCCCCGTAATATTTCCAAGCGTTTGCGTAAGATATTGTTCGAATTTCTCATTCTTATTTCCATCCTCGAGTATCTTCTTTGTCGCCATATTCGACCCGAGCGAGCTGGAAACAAATATGACAATCCCAGTCATAAGAATCGCCGAAAGAGTGATAGCGAGAAGAACCTCGATAAGAGTGAAACCACTTCGATTTTCCTTGGAATGGGTAAGTTTACAAAGTCGAAAGTCCATAAAGTCAGTGGGAAAATAATACTCTGATTGTAAGAACTTTGTGTTTTTTTGCAAAAGAAAGGAGGATATGATAATATGGATACATATTATCTTTAAAATTAAATTTTATGGCAGACGCTTGTGAAAATCTTCCCCAATCTTCTCCTGACAGAAAAGTAGATCTTCTCCGATCTTATTGCGATGCATACGATCAGATGTCCAAAGAAGAACTACCGAAACTCAAATGAAAAGCGAAGCTAGACAAGCTCAATGAAATGGCGGGAGTTTTGAATCAAATCGAGGAAATACAAAAAGAGAGACAATTATCTTCTCAAGAAACTTCGATTGAAACAAAACAAGTCACTCCACTGAGAATTATGACAGGATCGTATTGCGATATCGATGTACTCGGAGGATTTGCCGACGGTCGTTATTCGGTAATCGATGTACAACTCGCAACCAGTGATTCCGCTCCTGATTACAGAGAAGAAGGATTTGTTTCAAAAGGTTTCACTCGATATGATATCAATCTCAAGATGGATCGAAAAAGTAATTATTACACTAAAAAACCTCTCTATGTTCATTATGAACAAAATACAGCAAGACTGGAAATAGGTTTCGAAGGAAGAGTATATTCAGTGGCTGTTCCAAAAATTTTGATTACACGAGAAGGAATGATTACATCTCACCCGGGAATCAATACTTACAGAGAATCCACCACTACTTCTGCACCGATGGCAATCGATATCTGACCATCTGGCGCGAAACTTCACCTCGTATTGGATGTGGGAGAATACCGTTAATCCTGTATTCCGTACACTCTCAAACTATTCTCATAAATAACTTTCTCAATCTCCGCACCATCTTCGGTCCGGAGATTTTTTATGATTTCCAGAACGTATCGGACATTCGCCGGTTCGTTGATGGTTCCGCGAACCGCTTGGGGCGAGAGGAACGGAGCGTCCGTCTCGATGAGGATTTTATTCAGAGGAAGAAGTCTCGTAGTTTCCTGAACGGCAAGGGACTTCTTATAAGTGACGATTCCCGAAAAACTGAAAACGATTTCATCGGAGTATTCCATAAGTTCCTGTGCAAATGCATAATCCTCCGAAAAACAGTGAATAATCGCTTTCCGGATTCCGGATTCTTTCAAATATCGGAGCGTATCCACGCGAGCTTCACGAGTGTGGACGACGATGGGGAGATCGTATTTCAGAGCCAATTCGGTCATCGCGAAGAAAAGAACTCGTTGTGTTTCCTTGTATTCCGCTTCTCTTCCTGCTTCCAGATGATAATAATCAAATCCGATTTCGCCGATAGCGACGATACACCGAGATGAATTTAAAGAACCTGAAATCTCACGATCTACGATAATGAGTTGTTCCAATTCTTTTACTATTTTTGGAATTTTCTCTCGAGTGAGAGTCTGTCCTTCGGTCGGATGATATCCGACCGTTGCGTAAAATTCCTCGTATTTTTTTGCCAGTTCTATCGCTTGCTTGCTGGTTTCGATATCGCAACCGATCTGTGTCGCATAACGAATATCGTTTCGCATCATAGTATCAACAATCTCGTCCTGTCGAAGGGCGAGCTCGGGAAAGTAAGAGTGGGTGTGGGTATCGAAAAGCATAATGAAAACAGTAAATTGAATTTTTCTAGTTTTCCATATTATGGATTTTAGTATAACCATCTGATAGAAAAATGAAAACCAAAATCCAAATTTCCCATATTCTCACGGAAATTGCCCGAATGTACCCAGATATCCGGACGGAGCTCCAGTACGAAACTCCGTTTCAGTTTCTCATCGCGGTGATTCTCTCGGCTCAGACGACGGATAAACAGGTCAATAAAATCACTCCAGCGATTTTTGCTCGCGTTCGCGAACCCGAGGATATGGCAAAAATATCTCCGAAGGAACTCGAAAAAATGGTTTCTTCGGTGAATTTCTATCGGAATAAAGCGAAATTCATCTGGCAATCTGGAGAGAAACTTGTTCGTGAATTCGGTGGAATAATCCCGAATGATTTATGAAAAATCCAAACACTTCCTGGTGTTGGTGTGAAGACCGCGAAAGTCGTACTCGGAGTTCTCTACGATGCACCGTATGTCGGAGTCGATACGCACGTGCATCGGGTTATGAACCGCATCGGAATTGTCCGAACAAAATCTCCGGAAGAGACGGATAAAATCCTCGAAAAAAAATTTACCTATGAACAAAAGATGATTATTCATCATCCACTTGTACTCTTTGGTCGATACCAATGCACGGCACGAAATCCCAAGTGTTCCACTTGTCCGATTCGAGAAATGTGTGATTATGGTCGGCGGGGGTTGATTTCTGAGGGGAAATCTATATAGTCAGAATAAAGTTTATATACTTTTGTAGCCAAAAGTATCAAAAGCTTTTAAAGGGAAAAAACTCGTCGGGTAGCAATAAATAAACTGTTTATCATCGTTCTCAGGCAGTTTTCCCCCTAAAAACCCGATTTATAGATAATCATCATTTTTGAATATTGAATTCTTAATTCTTCATTTTTCATTATTTCGTGCGCATCCTTAAGTACGCTCTCAAGAATACGATTCGGAATCCGTTTCTTTCGTTTTCGTCGATTCTGGTTATTTCCCTTCTCATATTTTTTATCAATGTTCTTTTTTTTATCGAGTATGTAACTTCTTCGATTACTTCAAATATCAATGATCGAATGAGTATATCGCTCAATCTGAAGCCGGGATATGATGCGGATAATTCGGAAGTTATTGAGAGTATTTCAGCATTGAAACAAGCAAGTTCCAGTGTGCAAGTCCAGTTTATTTCTCGTGAGGAAGCTTTTGAAGTACTCAAAAAACGCGATCCCGAACTGTCCCGTGTAATCGAGTGAGACAAAGATAATCCACTTCCATCATCTATAGTTATCAAAAATATCCCACTCGGGGAGTATCCTGCTATTAATATGGTCGTCAAGCGTTATACTGGGATTATTCAGTACGACGAGGAGCGTTCCAAGAAATCTTTGACTGATTATCGGGCGCAATACGATCGTATCCAAGGACTTATAAATATTCTTTTGTCCGTTCAGTACGGTATTTATGGTATCATCGGATTTTTCATATTTGCGGTATTTATTATCATCTATAACAGTATCGGAAATTTCGTATTCTTCTATCGCGATGAGATTAAAATCATCCGATTGGTCGGAGGGGAAAACTTTTTCATCTATGGACCATTCGCCATTCAATGAGTACTTTACACTGGACTTGCCTATTTTATAGGAACTTCCGTATTTTCTCTGCTTGTAAGAAATATAAATTTCTCGCTCATCACCGACTTTCCCGTATTCATCGATCGTTTTTTTGCTCTCTACGGACAAATATTTCTTATGGAATTTGGAGTAGTTCTTTTTGTCGGACTTCTCTCAGGATTCCTCTCATCCCGTCGGTTTATCGGAAAAGAGAATTTATCATAAAATCATAACATGAATAGACTTATAATTGTTTTTTGATTGCCATGAAGTGGAAAATCCACAGTGGCAAATATAATACATGAATATTTTGGAGAAAAATCTATAATTCTCAGAACGGATGAGATTCGACAGGAATTATTTCCAAAATCCCTTTATACTCAAGATGAATCCGATAATGTATATGCTGAGTTTTATAGAAGGACAAATCATTTTCTCAACATAGGGAAAACGGTGATTTTGGATGGTGTTTTCGCAAAACAATCGGAACGGGATTCCGTTCAAGTTTTATGAGAAAAAATGAAAACCAATTGCCATTTCATACACGTTATATCGGATGAGCAATATATTAAAGAGAGATTAAACCAGAGGAAATGAGATGTTAGCGAGGCAAACTATGAAGTGTATCTCAAGTTGAAGTCCTATTTTGAGAAAGTAACAGGAAAATACATAACCATAGATAATTCTGGAAATATATGAGATTTGAAAGTTAATATTTTCTCATTCTTAAGTACTAATTAATAAATTTATGTCCCAAAAACACTATCACTTCATCGGTATCGGAGGAATCGGGATTTCCGCTATTGCTCGTTATTATAAACAGCTTTGATTCACTGTTTCAGGGTCGACTGACAGTGATTCCGAACTTATCCAGAATCTCCAGAAAGAGGGGATGGATATTTTCATCGGACACCGAGCGGAAAATATTCCACCGAATACGAATCGTATTATCTATACCAAAGCGGTTCTCGGAACAGCAAATACTTTCGAGGAAGGATATAGAAATAATATCGAAATGCTTACTTGATTTGAGAGAAATATTCCTCTTATATCCTATCCGGATGCGCTTGCAGAGATGGTGAATGCAAAAAAATGCATAGCGATTACCGGAAGTCATGGGAAATCCACGACGACGGCGATGACGGGAATAATGCTTGCCGGTTCTACGGTTGGGAATTCAGTGCTCGTCGGAACACAGGTTCCTGGACTCGGGAATTCCAATCTGTATATTGAACAGAGCGAGTATTTTACTATCGAGGCATGTGAATACAAACGAGCATTTCTCGCGTATCATCCGTATATTACGGTCATCACCAATATCGATCTCGATCATCTGGATTATTACCGAGATCTCGCGGATTATATTTCCGCTTTCCAATCGCTCATCAACCAGACAAGCGAATATGTGGTATACGATATGGATAATCTGAATGCGCAGAAACTTGATTTTTCCAAAACTCGCGCGAAACCTATTCGCATGAATCATACCGGATGGTACGATGTAGACGGAAAGTTTTCCTTATTCCCAGATATAGAACTCCAAGTTCCAGGAAACCATTTGCTCTTTGATGCGAAACTTGCTTTTGTAGTCGGGAAAATCCTCGGAATTGATGGAGAGTACATCGTAAAGAAACTTGAATCCTACACAGGCTGTTGGAGACGTTCTGAGATTATCAGAACCACATCTGCCGGGAATATCCTTATGTCCGATTACGGACATCATCCGACCGAGATTCGGTTGACGCTTGAAGCGATTGCTGAAAAATATTCCGACAAGAAACTTTTTGTCGTATTTCAACCACATCAGCATTCCAGAACTAAGGAACTTCTCTCAGGATTTATGACAGCTTTCGATTCGGCAGATATGCTCATTATTCCAGATATTTATTTCTCACGGGATAGTGATGAGGACGTCCAATATATGACAATGGACCGATTGATTAATTCTCTTAATGCTTATTATCCATTTATCCGAAATGGAAAGGGGATGAAAAACACTCTCGAATATATTAAAAAATATGACAAAGAGAACCCAAGTTCGAGTATAATATTACTGCTTGGAGCAGGGGATATTGATACGCTCCGTGACGAGATTTTATAATTTCTTTTTGCAAAAAGAATAGAAATAATTATATATTACACACTATTTTTAATATGTACAATATAGGCAGGTTGTGTAGAAAAATTACTTCGTAAAATATCACAAGTTAGGGATATTATAGACAAACAAGATTTTGTTCCAAAAGTTTTTCAAATTTCTCCATCGGTGTCAGGT
>Ga0100391_1001703_pt1 | contig 24029 bp, 12 predicted proteins | sample CryGeymeta201515_FD_81541 | JGI IMG/M metagenome (GOLD analysis project Ga0100391, IMG submission 81541) | Groundwater microbial communities from Crystal Geyser aquifers in Utah, USA - Crystal Geyser metaG 2015-15 | ecosystem: Environmental > Aquatic > Deep subsurface > Groundwater | place: USA... | reverse complement strand
TAATTCAACAGGCTTGTCGGCGCCAAATTGAGTTTCAGGAGCAGGCAAGGCCAGCTGGCCAAGCCAAATGAGAAGTGGTCTGGCTTCAAGTATTTGGTGCGCCTCTATTTCAGGAATGGCCCACTAGCACTACGACTACTAGTAGTACGTAGTCATCATTGGTAGTAGACTACCCTGGTACTACTGTACCAGGCTACTACTAGTACTCGAGTAGCCAACTACTACTAGCTACAGTACTAGCTAGTACTGTAGCAGTAGAGTATGTAGCTTAGTAGTACTCGAAATTTTTTGAATCTCATTGTACTAACTAGTAGGAGTGAATATGCGACACATCATTCCTTTTCCATCAAAAAAGATATCGTACGTACCCAAGAGCACGACACGATCGTTCTCCTTGTACGGTAGAGCGATGTATTGTTGGTCTTCTGTACTCGAGTACCAAGTGGTACTGTACAGGACGACTCTCTAGCTGATAGCTACTAGCACTACTAGCTAGTAGCTACTACTTGGTAGTAGTAGAGTATCTAGCACTAGACTACTAGTAGTGCGGCGTAATACACCACTACTAGAAGACTGCTGTACTCAAACATAGCAGCAGCCAGCAGCAGTAGTACCGTAGTGCCGTACTAGTACCAGAACTACAACTCCCTAGCTACGAGTAGCTAGGCTGTAGACTACTCTAATCAGTAGCTCTAGCTAGTAGTAGTAGTACTACTCTACTACTACCCCAAGTACTACTAGCTAGTAGTAGCTACTCTACTAGCTAGCTAGAGAGCTACTGAGTAGCTACTACTAGTAGCTAGTAGTAGTAGTATTAGACTATTAAAAAGATCTACTCAGTAATTTTTATGTATCATACCCCCCGATTTTTTTAGATTAATTGGACCTTTTTTAGATTTATTAGAACCTCTTTGAATCATTCACCAAAAATACTAGTTAGTAGTAACTCCTACCAGGGACTACCTGGTAACTGCATTCAACAAAAATAGACTAATAGTACTACTACTACTACTAGTAGTAGCTAGCTAGAGTAGTACCATACGTACGTAGTGGACAACTCAATTGTATTAACTCTGTACTAGCTACTACTAGCAGCTACTAGCTAGTAGTCTAGACCCCTCTCTAGTTTGGTATTAGACTTCTAGAAGACTACCGTACTACGGTAAATCCAGTTTGTGTGAAAATCTGGAATTTGACAAGTGCAGCAAACTGCATTTTTTTATAAAATAGTATTAAAAAAATCACAAGCATTAATAAATAACAAGAGAGGGATAGAGCGAGATTAAACAGACACAAACAACAACATCCCATTCTTATTTGCATACATTTGGATTTAACCAAATTTACTACTACTGCTACCTACTACTAGAGTAGAGTAGCTACTACTGCTACTACTGCTGCTACTACTGCTAGAGTGACGATAATAGATATTAGTGTTTCTACCATGGACACGTCTACCTCCACAACAATTCCTTCTACGACTGCCAGTACTGGTGGTAGTAGTATAATCTCTCTACCAACATTGGAAATTTTGTTCGGTACGGCACCCATCGATTGGTGTGAACCGAATCAACCGTTGCGTAATCCATTTCAGTGGGAAGAATTTCATAATACGTGGTCCAATATTGCCTTTGTTCTGGCGGGCTGTTCCGGGCTGTATCAGCATTATTATCAGCAAACCTACTATCCTCGCGATCCGCTCATCGTGTGGGGTGGCATCTGTTGTATCATGACCGGCATAACATCGGCGTGGTTCCATGCGACACTGTTATTTGTGGGACAAAAAACAGATGAATTTTTTGAAAATGCCATGATAACGTCTGTACTGTACGTACAGTTCTTTCCTCTGACTACTACTACTACCACAACCAGTACTCCTTCGTCGATTTCACAACAACGACTACGACTACTACGGTACGTACTATGTGGAATTCACATGATTGTATTGGCTGTGGGAATATTTTCTATTCCATCCGATTTTGCAGAACTACATTTGGCGAGTGTGGTATTGCTATTCTTTTACAAATTGTCAACGGTGGCAGCACGTATCGGGAAAACCAATCCTACCGTACAACAAACGATCTGTGATTGGAAAAATACGGCCATTGTGGTTGCCGTGATGTCGTTTGCACTGTGGGCACTGGATCGATTTTACTGTACACCGGTGATCCAATCGCTTCATTTGCATGCCTTTGCATGGCATTTTGGTACAGCACTGGCATTGTGGATTGGAAATCAAGCCAATATAGTGGCGTTGGAATTTATGGGACAACAACAGCAGCAGCAAGAGCAGCAGCAGCAGTCATCTAGTAGGATTGACAATGAAAATGGAACCAAAAAGAACAAGTAGTAGGCGAAAAAAATAGAAAAATAATACTGATAGGTCCATTTTATAATAATGAAATTATTGTTTTAACCTAAATCCAAACGTATATATTACAAACCACATTCCACAAAAGACACACCCACACACAAACGTAGCCATCTTTTTCGTTTAATAATCGCAACTCCAGGTTGGACAATCACAACCACATGATTCGACTGTGTTACATTTTTGGGAACAACTGCCGGAAGAACATTGTTCGTCAAACATGCAAAACCGAGGATAGGGAAAGGACACCGCCAGGGGCGTAACAATATTGTTATTATTGCCGTTGCCATTGTTCGGCAAACACGTTCCCACGTCCAATAACAGAGGATCATCGCGGACACAATTTCCTGTTTCGCATGTACCAATAGGATTGGTTGGATCACAAGGACAACCCTCAGCCATGACTCCATCTTCGTTAATGGCACAGAACGATACCTAAAATTTGGATGAAAAGACAAACAATCTAAATTAGAACGATAAAGGAGAAAAAGGACAGCAGCAGCAGCAACAACAACAAAAACATAGCATAAAAACATGCAAAACACTAAATACGGACGTACCAATCCCACCGTACGACAAAAGTCGCTGTCCGGGCAATCATTATCCTCCACGCATTCCAATGTCGTGCACACGGGTTGAGGTTCTGTGCATCTGTCGGATTGGGAGGAATGGTAGGAATTACTGGAGGAGGCACACCTCCTCCTCCTCCGTTGTCGCAGTCGGCTGGTCCACCAGACTGAAGACCACAAACCCCGTCGAGACAATTATTGCTGATACAGTCACTGTTCTCGTCGCAGGCTTGACAGGGAGCCAAGGGTGAAACACAAAGGGACAAGGCACCGCTGACGTCTGATTCGCACCGTCCTTCGGTACACTGTTCATTGGCTTCTGGGAAACAAAAGCAGCCAGTTGACATGGTACCAGCAGGGGTTTCCGAACAAACACTGGTACTGCCTCCAGGAATCTCAAAGGTAACACAGACACCCGACTGACATTCGGTTCCAATGGAACACAAATCACAAGGACCGAGCGTACCACTTCCACCGCCGCCACCACCACTAGGAGGAGGAGGAGTGGCGGTGGATGTTGGAGCAGGAGTATTGGCACCAGCAGTACAAAGTCCGGCATTACAGGTACCACTGAGACAATCGTTTCCCATTTCGCACAATGCTCCGGCTGCCTGTTTTTCTGCACAGACACCCACGGTACTGTCCGGACTGGGCGTCAAAAAGGAACGACAACGGTCGGAAAGACAGATATCAGATTTGTCACACCAGTGTCCATTTTCCCAGGCATCTGTGGCGGGTACAGGAAAACAGGATTCTTCCTCCAACAGAGCCTTTAATCGCGCATTGTACAATGATAATTGCGAAGGATTGTCGACATCATCGGCTGAGTTGCTCGCAGGAACAACACTGGCACGAGTCGAATCGTCGTCGACTTCCAGTACGATGGTGTCCAACACATCCAAAAGGACAGGGTTTCCGTAGTGGACCAAAGATGTACTAGCATCACCACTACCACCACCACCGTCCATGGACAGCTGAGGAACATAATCGAACAAAAAGGTGTTGAACGAATTGACAAACGCCAGATTGACCATACGATAATGTTCCGCAGTCGATGATCGTCGCAACAGCGGACACTGTGCTTGAACCGTTCGTGGTGCACCGAACGTCATCACTTGGGGTTCCAAATCGGATAGCATCATACTGGCTACGACCGCCGTGGCACCACCCAGTCCGTGTCCTGCCAGTACGATGGGACAGGCATCGACATCGAGTGCTACCGATAAGATGGGAGTATCGGTAAATCCCAACAGTTCTTCATTTTCGATCGTAATACAAGTACTGGCACACTGTGCCAACCGCAGTTCGAACAGTTGTCGTTCTTGGGCAAAGTAGGCACGAAAGGCTCGTTCGTGAACGAGACAGGACTGTTGAAAGGCAGTAACGCTGCGGGATCCGAACGCATCGAGCGGAGTCGGTTCATTGGGAGCAAAGATACCGTAACACACACCTTCCACTTTGGCGACCATACTAAGATTGGGCGTTCCCCGATTGTAAATGGTACCAAATTCTAATGGTACCGGTGTACTGTTGAATCCCTTTTGCAATTGTTCTGTTAGTAAGCCAGCCACGCGACTGCGTTCTACGACCGATTGTGTCAATATAGATGAATCGGTAGTCGTCGTCGAACAAGTACCACAGAGTCCATCCAGGCAGGCATTGCTCGCACAGTCCGTGTTACTGGTACAGGTAGTTCCCAAATTGTTCAAACAAAATCCACCCGCCGAGGAACAACGTCCCGATTGACATTCCGGATCGAAAGTACAAGCACTTCCATCTGGTAGTAAGTTCGAATCAATGGGAGGTAATGTAGGTGGTGGTGTAGGAACTGCTGGAACAGGTGTAGGAACAGGAACAGGTACAGGAGCTGGAATGGGTGCCACAGTATTAAAAGGTGGAGGTGCGGGAATGGGTGTTGTTTGGACGGTCGTTGCAACACATTCCAGAGTAAAGTTGTAGAGGGCCCACAGATCATCTGCTGGATCAGCGGGTACCAATCCATCCGCCCATCCATTCGCGTTTTGTAGTTGTTGTTGTTGACTGGCATCATTGGGATCCAGTCGAATCAAATCAGCTTGTGATACACCCAATAATTGTACAAATTGTCCTTCTTGGGTACATCCACTACTACTAAAATCAATCGTACCATCGTCATTGATACCTGGAATAGTAGCCAGTGGGACCGTAAAGGTAGATGTCGATACGGCTGTAGTCATCGTCGTACCAAAATTGGTCACATAGGGAAAGCTTTGTACCGTTGGTTCACCTTCTGCATTGACCGGTAAATCATTAATGTCTGTTCCGAACCACGTTGCCGTTCGTGTCATGATCCACTTGTTATTATTATTGCCAGGAGCAGTCGCCGCTGTTGTACTGTAATCGACGGTTAATTGATTGGGAAAACTAACATTGTCCAATAACAAACAAACTTCACCTGCTTGATCAACAATATTGTTATTCGCATCTATCGCAAAGAACCGACGACACTGTTGTTCGGGTGTTCCAACAATATCACCATCATTATTACTACTACTACTACTGGTAGATGCAAATTGTAAAACAAAATCAGTTGGTTGTGCCAAGGCACCTGGAAACAACCAAGATGATGATAGTGCTGCGATACAAATCAAGCGAGTTTGCAGACTACTCCTACTCTTACTACTCCTACTACTAGTACTACTAGTAGGAGTAGTAGGAGTTGTTGTCATGGTACTAGTAGTACTCGTATCAGGATCTTGCATATTCAAAAATTGTTTTGGAGGAAACGAGTTGAAGCACCTCGAGACTTTTTGTACTTTTGAGCAAAAGAGAGTATGAACTAGAAGTCTACTAGAGTAATAATAGAAAAGATATTATTATTACTATCTGCACATAATTTAAGATTGATATATATGGTAGAATCCTCACGTCTTCTTTTTTTGGGCAGGTGGATTCATGATTCATGTATGTTGATGAGGAACGATGAAAGCAGTTGAGGTTAATTCTATCATTTCTAGTAGTAGCAGCATAAATCTCTGTAGTTGTTATAATGCAATCTTAACCGAAACATACCTTAATTGCTATAATTTGAATTCGGCTGGCGCGCCAAGAGTATTCTTGCCTGCTCTTTTCTCTAGAGTGCTAGAGCAAAGATGATTGCTGCGCCTACCAGTACTACTAGCTAGGTACCATAATATTATTATCATTATATTATTATTATTATGTAATATTATTATATTGAGGGAAATCCCGGTTGATGAAACACGTACTTTTATTTTAGTGAAAAAACGATGAGAGAGTGACAGTTGAGAATTGAGAAACACCAACCAGTAAAAAAACTCTTTCATCCCTATCGTAATAAGCATTGTAATAAGCAGTATTACGGGCACTCCTTCTCCTCCTTCTCCTCCTTCTCCTCCTCCGTCTACTCTAGCTAATACTGTATTAGCTAGTACTGTAGCAAGTAGACCAGCAAGCCAAGAGCTCAACGAGAGGACTTCTACTTCCCAGCCCTGGGCTACGAAAAACCAGAGCCAGCTACTACACTGTAGTAGACCTCTAGCTACTGGTAGTACCAAGTAATGGTACTAGTTATACAACTAGCTACTGTAGCTAGTAGCGGCTGTACGAAGTACTCACCACCAGCAGGTTCACAGGTTGGATTTTTTTATGAATCGTTCTAATAAATTGTAGGTTAGTATAGTATGGCTGGTATGCTCGTCTGTACTGTTTTTGTTCTTGCGAGAAGCGAGTATCATGCGAGAGATGCGAAACAGCCTACAAAAAAAGGAGGTGTACCTCCCCCCCCCCCCCCCCCTCCCCCCCCCCCCCCCCCCTCCTGGTGCTGCTCCTTCTCAAGATTGCGATGCCGCAGGGTCAAGGCAAATTTAGTACATTATAATATTATTCGTTGTAGGAGGAGTGAATTGCTTGATTCATTTTTTTTCTTCTTCAAAATAAATACTACTTCTTATCATAGAGGGAGAACTACTAGACTACTAGCCAGACAACTAGACCAGACCGGACAGAACCGATTCTTTTTGATAAAGAAGTGTTTTTGTTTTGTTGGACAACTACCTAGCTTGCTAGCTAGCTAGAGTGCCCACTCTACTAGCTACAGTAGTAGTAGAGGCTACCGTGCCTGCACCCTTTCCAAATCTTTATTGTGTTTTTTCTGAAACCATCCAGTTTGCAATCGTGCGCGCCTGTCTACTTGGGTGTTTATTATGCTCTTGATGAGAATCTACTCCGACTAGACTAGTAGTCTAGTCCACACCATGATCAATTATTATGAATAGCTACTAGACTAGTAGTAGAGAGTTCTACTACTACTAGCGGTAGCTTAGGACTGCCTATGAGAGCTGTTTGTAAATGAAGCATGTCATTTCTAGTTGATTGGGTTTGGCGCCTTTTTTTTCTTACAAAAACCGAGCATGCAAGCAAGAAAAGTTAGGAATTGTCAGTCCCATCTTTGGTAAATAAGAATCCATAGAAACTACGACTGAGACTTTCGCGAACTCCCAAGATCTTTCGCAACTATTATTTTTACTACGTTCGTCACAACAACACCATCATTCATTCATCTTTCATCTGAAGTAGTCTACTAGCTAGTCTTCTTGCCTCAACATCCCACACATGTTCTTTCACCAAAAAAATAATATAGTATTATTGTGAAGTAATACCCTTTTTGGAGCTTGTGCGTAAATCATCAAGTAACAGAAAGATAAAGTATAGCAACCTCTATTCCTGGTCACACTTGATTTGGCAGTTTGGCGTACACGACAAAACAGTTACAGTATTATTATTATTATTATTTGATATACAAACAAAAAGCAAAACAAAATACAAAAAGGTACGGCACCAAAAGTGATCCAGGCAAAAGAAAAAGAATGAGAAGACAAAATCCCTCTCCGATTCTCCGTTTGCAAATGTTTCATCGAGTTCATTGTGTGTTTTCTGCAGTTGTTTTTGGATGAGTGCAGATTTTTTTGGTAATATTGGAGCAAGAGATTGTGACGGTTTGTTGTTTGTTTGCCCTTCATGGCTTCTCACGTTTTTCTCTTTGCATATGATATTATATACTCCCACCTACCCTTTCTTGCTCTTTATGGTTTATTTTTGACTGTTTTCATTCCCAAGATGATTTCCAAAGTGATCTTTTTCCCCCTCTCGTTGTTGGTCTTGTTGTTGTTGACCATGTCGTCGTACGTTCCTACTACGACCGCCCTGTTGAACTGTACGGCCATTACCAATATGGATAATACGACAGCACTGGAATCGTGCTACCGTCCCTCGGATGTCGATGAAGCCACGGGACAATTTATTTGTCGTCGTCGGTTCATCAACGGGATCGGTATCCGTCCTCGTGTGGACTTTCAAACGCTTTGCATTGCCAAAACCTGGGGCAAGTCCACAGACCGCTGCGGTTGCTGCAATGGCAACTGTCCCGCCGTTTGTGGCGAAGCCTGTCGCAATCCTGTGGGTGATGGTGGTGTTGGCAATCCCTTTGGTGTGTTCATTTATGATTGGTATTCCTTCACACCCAAACGTTATTGCGTTACTGCCGGTCGGTCGTTGCAACGACAACAGCAGAATGGACAACGGTGGAGGTGTGTCGAATATCCTGGATGGTTCAATCGCTTCTTTGGTAGCAATTTCAACGATGATGGATCCTTCGACATGTTTGGTTCTCTCTGGCCCTGATTGGTTTTTTATATAATTTATTTTAAAAAAAGAGAGTGTGTGTGTAGTGGATACGACACAGAGGTAACGGAGCGCGCATGTGAAACATACTATTTCGGCTTGTTCATGAACAGGATGGATATGCATCTCTTTTGCGTATAAGTGTTTGTTGTTTGTGTTGTGTATTTCATGATCAAACAAATACACACACACAAAATATACACCAAAGAAAGGTATGATGATTGTCTTGGATTTTTTCTCGCGTATGCTTCTTGCCAGCAGGGCAGGGCATTGGGCCGGGCAGGAAAGGACAGGGCACTAACAGAGATAAAAGAATGTCTACATTATATTATTTTATATAAAGTACTAGTTGTACTATTTGTAGTAGTGGTAGTAGTAGCAGTAGTAAACTGTGTTCACTGCGTGCGGAAACAAAAATGTTGCTTTATCTTCGTACAGGAAGCAGTACCATATGCGCTCTACTAGAGGTGAAGCCTCTGCGTCCAAAAGGTAGAAATTCTATCTGAGCAATTTGAACGCTTGCCTAAGCCACCCCAATCATGGTGTTTGACACGAAGCAGCAGCAGTAGCTTGTGGGGGCTTTTGTCGCGTGTCATTCATCAGAAGGACGAAAGAGGCCGAAGAACGAAACAGAAAAGAAAACAGACAACAAACCCAACTTTTGACCCACCAATACCAGCATCCAGCATGTTGCAGCAATCAGCATCATAGAAAGTATTAGTTAGAAGTAGTACTTGCTGCAATCCTTCATGGAAGAGCGTGCGGCAATAGTGCAGCGAGTAAGTTTGTCGTGTCATCTACAGTAGTCTACTAGAGTAGAGAGTTGTCTCTACCACAGTAGCTACTACTGTAGTCCCACGGCCTGTCCCAGTCCTCGAGCCGTCAAATTATTTTTTAATTTTCCGGGTTTTAATCTTTTGGAGTACCAGGTACCACTGGTAGCTACATAGTAATTTTTGTCAACAAGGTCATTCTAATTATTTGTTTTTGTGACCGAAATTGACATTGCTACAGCTAGTAGTACTACTACTATGGTACTAATAGTTGAGTTGCTACGTACAGTAGTAGCATAGTATCTAGTAGGTAGCTACCAGGTACGTCATACTGGTCATCATAATATTGATTTTAAGTAAAAAGCCCTTTCCTGCACAAACACAAACACAAACACACCACTCCATATAAAATATATTATTATTACTAAATACTATCATATACCGGTACCAGTAGACTACTAGTCTAGTATACGATACGATTCAACGATAGGAGTAGTATGAGTCGAGATATTTTAGAACATTTGGAGGCTCAATTGGCCGGACTATCAACGGAAGATGATGATTCCAGTAAGCGCAGTAGTAGTAGTAGTAGTAGTAGTAGTAGTAATGCAGCAGCAGTAGGAGATGATGAAGAAGAAGAAGATACCGATGAAGATGCGGATGAGGATGAGGATGAGGATGACGAGGATGACAGTGGCAGTGATGACAGCAGTGACAGTGATGATGATTCTACTGACAAAGGTGAAGACGAAACGCCTGAAGGTGAACAAAATGAAAACAAACAAGACAGCAATGATAGTGAAGGCAATGACAGTGAAAGTAGTAGTAGCAGTAGCAGTAGCACTACTACTGTAAGTAGTAATGCTAATATGGCAATGGACGATGATGATGATACTGATACTGATAATGACAGCAGTGAAGTCACTACAGATTCTGCCAGCGCCAAGAAACTGCAAGTTACACGAGAAATGGCGAACAAAGATCTACAAGAAGAATTGGATAAGATGAAACCCAGTTCCTCCGTATCTACTACAACAACTACAACAACTAGTAGAAGGACTACGGTTGACAACAACAGCAACAGCAACAACAACAACAGCAAGAGCAAGAGCAACAACAAACAAACCATTCGACGTCAAGAATCACTCCAAGCATCAGAACGTCTGCATCAGATTGAAGCAGAATTTCAAAAGAGTCGCAAATCGCAACAACAACCGATTACTAGTACTATTACTAGTAATACTACTACTACTACTACTTGTAATGGTAGTACTCCAACTCCAGCAACCATGCAGCAGCAAGGTCTTGCATCTACCTCTACTACTACAAGAATAACAACAACAACAACAACAACACCCGACCGTACCATGATTCGTCATTCATCATCAGTTGCGAATCAAATATTGCAAGAAGAAACAGAACGATTGGCACAACAAGAGCAACAACAACAGCAGCGAGAAGAAGAAGAGGAAGAAAAACGAACGCGATTGGCTATTCAAGAATTAAAAGCACAGAAACGAAATCATCATTCGAATTCCAAACGGTCGTTAATGGCGTTGGCACCGAAACGACATCACACAAATACAAATACAACAGCAACAGCAACCAAACAAAAAGACAATGATACGAATAAAGCACTCGATGGTGGAGGAAGCACTGCTGATGGTGCCAGTGCCAGTGCTGGTAGTGGTAGCTTGAGTGATGTCACAGATAGTGATGAAGATATCAGTGGTAGTTATAGTCAAGCATCTTCCGAAGATTCATCGTCCGACTCATCATCATCATCATCGAAGGATGATGATGATGATGATGATGATGATTCCTCCTCTTCCTCTTCTGATGATTCTTCTTCTTCTTCCAGTGGTTCTTCTGATTCATCCAAATCTGGTACCAAAGGACCTGCTGTTGTCGTGTCCACCAATCATCCAGCATCCAACACCATCATTCCTACCACAACTACTCCACAACTTCCGGATTTGGTACAAATGGAATATCGTCCACAAGTACCATCTCAAGTACAACAACCACAATCACAACCACAATCGCAACCACAACAACAGCAAAAAACACAAACACAAACACAACCAGAGCGAAAGGCGTCCACGTCGTACAAGGGCAACGTGCAAGCGTTGATTTCCAATATGAATGACCAAAATCCATTACCACCATTAATACCACTATCTACAGCACCACCCGCACCTGCAACTGCGCCAACTGCACCTGCAACTGCACCACGTCTACAAAAAGACAATGGCAACAACAGTGCAATCATTGCTGATCATCATCGTCGTCGTCGTCGTCATCATCATCATGGTGAAGGTACCAACAACAACATTACGAAAGATATTATAAATGGTATGGAAATTTCGGTCACGTCTCAATCGGAAGTGCAAAGCAAACAGCAGCAGCAGCAGCAGCAGAAACAACAGCAGTCCTTATCTAAATCCAACAACAATAGCAACATTAATAGCAACAACAATGGCAACAACAATGGCAACAACAATGGCAACAACAATGGCAACAATATCAATAGTAGCAATCACAGTATGACAAGTACCATCAATACCAACAACAGTGTTGATGAATGCAACGATTGGATCCAAAATGATCCGTCGGATACAAGTATTGTTTCGCACATGTCCTCCCCACCGATCGACAACAAACCATATCATCGTCGTGGACGGACACCTTTTGGAACCATAACTACCATTACTACTTCTACTACAACCACCAGATCGACGACCATCAATTCTGTCAGCGACAAATCAGACATTAGTCAACACAACTATATCAACAACCTCGTTCGTGCATGGAACATTATTCCTACAAAGGTTCAAATTGCACTACTACTTTTTGGTACGATACTGGTTTATCAACTCGGTAGAACCTATTGTAAGAACTGTTCTATCAATTATTATTCACCACAACAGGTACAACTGTTTGAAAAACATGCCACCATGGCGTTGAAATTGGCTGCCGAACGCATGCAGAAAACTACCATGTCATTGTCATATTTGGCAACCTATATTCAAGACACGGTACAGAATGATCCAAAACAACATTGGCCCACTGTAACTCTTGATTCTCTGGAAGCTATTGTAATGGATTTGGAAAGTTACGAACATTCCGTGATTGTGGCACCTCTAGTGGAACCAGTTCAGTGGAAACAATTTGATGCCTATACTCGTCGTACACTCAAAAAGCATGGCAACAATAACAACGACAAGAATAGGTCTTTGCTACAGTGGGACGAATCGTTTGGAATACCAAGCGATGCCCTCTTTGTTCCCTGGCAACGACTGACTGGTGTCCACACCGACGTCGATGACATTGACAGCAATCATCACGGACGGTCCGTGCAAAACAGCATTCTCCACGATTGGTACGTGGACCATCCATCGTACGAATCGGTCTGGAAGCGTCTACTTTTAGAACTTACGCCAACAACGACTACTACGACTACTACCTTAAACGACAACAACAAAAGTACTTTGGCTCCGTTATTGTTTATTCGACCCAGTTCCACTACTATTAGTAGTAACAACAGTAACTCGGACGCTGGTCATGATTACCTTGTACATCCAATCTTGGATCAACTAACGACCAGTAACTACAAGAAAAAAGGAGGTCGTCGAACCGACCAACAAGCGGAAACCAAAGTAGTGGGTGTTGTAGTGATACAGATGAATGTCAAGAATCTCTTGGCAGTATCACTACAGGAAGCTTTTCAGGTTTTAATACATGACGGAATGGAAGCGACGGTCATGGCAAAGGTACAGGATTCTTGCGTGGAGTCTGTTACTTTATATTCGATATCATTATTCCCGGGAAAACAGACATTGACGATACCCGCTCAAACAGAAGATATTAAATTCCGAGGAGTTTCTGAGAAATTTCCACTGATTCCAAAGAACGGGGACCCTCCTGGCTATACTGACGACAAATTGGATTGTCTCGGTAGCTTGGCCAGTTTGACCGTCCATCTGTATCCAACTCTCACATTATTGCATCTTCTGTACACACCCGATTGGACAGTTTACACCATCGTAGCATTTTGGACTCTCTTCTACATCTTTTTGGTTTGTGCTGCGTATTTTATATCATTGGAAGAAAGAATCCATGAGACCTTGAAGCGACAAGAAATTCAGAAACAAGACGATATGGCAGACATAGACTTAGATACCCTGTCGAGTGCAACAGTTGTCGCCATGAGCATCTCTGGGTGGGATGAATGGGTTCAGGTGCCCTCGAGAACACCTTGCGAAGTACAGTCCTTCTTAGCAAGGCTCCTCCACACAATGGATGGCGTAGCAGCGAAACATGAGGTTATCAAAATAAATATGGTAGGCTCCCATCTCTATTATGCTGTTGGCGGTCAAAATCACGCACTTGTCCTGGCTGAGTTTGTTCATGAGTGTTATTATCGAATGCCTCGATGGATGAAGCACCTTTCTGAAAGCTACGGCCCCGCAACTCGTGAGCTAAAATTTCAGTGTGGAATAGACAGCGGTTCTTTCTTGAATGGCGAAGTGATGGCAGATTTGTCAATGGCTCACGCTACTGGGAGCGCCGTACGGGTAGCCACAGAATTGGTATCTGATGGTGCCGCCGGGCGTGTTCTTGTCTCCAAAAATACGGCAAGAACGCTAAAGACATTGAAGCGATCCAAATGGCTCGAGCCTGTAGAAGGCATTGTTATTGCTGGACAAGAGACTTATTGGCTCAGAACGGACCAAGATTTTCTAGAGACGACGAAGAGCAGAATTCTTGGAAATAGCTTGCTTCGTAGGCTCTCATCTGGTCAAAGTAGAAAGGATTCCTCTCTTAGGTTGGGCAGCTCTCGAAAGAGTATTGGTGGCACTCGGACAAGTATTGGGTCTATGGGTTCTCTATCGAGTGTTGCAAGTTTTGCTGTTCCCAGCCCGTTCCCTACCAAATCTACGCGGAAGGGGCCGCAAGGAATGCCAAGGAGCGAAAGCAACGAATCTCAAGCTACGACGACGCCGCCGCCGCCGCCTTTAAAGGCAATGAAAAAATTCCCACCTTCCCAGATCGACGTTTGTACTTCCTCGGAAGAAAACCCGGGGGTATTTCCCTATCCAGATCGCCCTGTGGCAGACGAAACTGAACCAGATCCAGAACGTGATCTTGGCTATGAAAATGTTGAATCAAAAACATTTGAACATATGCACGAGGAGGAAGAGGACTGCGACGGTGATTTTATTCAGCAGAGAATGATTGAAATGGCCGAAAAGAAAGAGCGATTAATTGAATGGAGCTTCGATATGCTCAAACGCTGCTTGGAAGAGATCCTCGCCGCTCGAACTGTACTACGGTCGAAAAAGGCACTCGGTGGCTTAGAAGATCAATTAGGAAAAGGTTCCAATATTCTCGAACAGTGCAAAGAGTTTATTTCCATCCCAATTTTCAGCAAGATAGAACTTCGAGAACGAAAAGCTGTTGGCACTGTAAAGCTTACAGATGCTGCAGAAACTCAGCTTCGTGACTACGTGACAAAAATTGCTAATCACTACCATGATGACGCCAATATGTTTCACAACTTTGAGCACGCAGCTAATGTTACTGCCTCAATGAGAAAGATGTTCAAACAACTTGTAGGTGACGGAGATGCTATTCCATCTGGATCAGATCGCGGTGGGTTGATAGCATTCATGAACGATACCAGTGGTCGGAGTCTGTTTTCCCGCCTTTCCACAGACAGTTCTTTCGGAATCAAGGCCGATCCATTAATCAAATTCTCTATGTTGTTCTGCTCCTTGATCCATGATGGTAAGTGATGGAGCGCCCATCATCCTAATTCTCGTTTCTCAGTGTTTTTTTAACACATCCATTTTTTCCAACGTAAATTTGTTAAGTTGATCATCCGGGTGTTTCCAATACAACTCTCGTTGAGCAAAACTCACCGCTAGCTATGATTTACAAGAAAAGATCAATCGTTGAGCAAAATAGTATGTAAAGACTGCAAAGGCTGGTTTGTCTGACATGCACATCAAATGATATTTCCTGACATCTTCCTCTTGATTTGTAGGTGTGGACTTCAGTTGGACGCTGCTAATGCGCCCAGAATACGTCGATTTAAGGTCCGTAATCTACTGCAATGACAAGGAACTCAGGCGTTTCCGTCAAGTGATTGTCAATTGTGTAATGGCAACTGATCTCCATGATGCCAATTTGCAAATGTCACGCAAGGCGAGATGGGCCAAGGCTTTTTCTGATGATTCCACAACCATGGGAACAATACAAGCACGGAGCAGGCGCACTGCCCGTGGGCACACCAAGTCTGTAGACGGCACAATGCGTAATAAGGGCGGAGAGAAGCCCGACGCTCCAAGTTCAGGTGGCGGCATGCTTGCTGCACTTCGGAAAGCGGCGTCTGGTGCCTCCAAGGACTTCACGGGAAAACCCACGGATGACCTCAATCGGAAAGCCACCGTGGTCTTGGAACACCTGCTGCAAGCTGCTGATATCATGCATTGTATGCAAAATTGGAAAATCTATTTGAAGTGGAACGAACGTCTCTTCGATGAAAACTATGAGGCCTACGAAGCAGGCCGCATCAAGAATAACCCTGCTGAAACCTGGTACCAAGGCGAGGTATGACGTAGCATGTCCTATGTACACTATGCTTCTCGGTATCTCTTGTGCAGATACTAACAAGCACTTTTATCCTTTTTTCCATTTCAGCTGGATTTCTTTGATCTTACTGTCATCCCGCTGGCCAAAAAGCTAGTACGCTGTGGCGTTCTTGGCGCTGCAGCTGATGATCTCTTAGAGAATGCATTTCACAACAGGGATGAGTGGTTTGCTCAAGGGCACGACATATTGGAGGTCTATCGTGAACACTACGATGATGCCCACGTAATCAATCCGGTGCAACTCGAGAAAGCTGATGACGATTCTTCCTACGAAGAGGAAGTATCGCTGACCGATGGGGATGGTAACTTCAAAGAAAAACGCATCTCACGCCGTGGCTCTTTGGACCCAGCAGAGCTCAGTTTTATCTCTCACAGTACTAGGAATAGCAGTGCAGACACTCTCAATGCATCCCAGGAGAGGAGCTATAGCAACGGCAACATCCTCAACACATCACAGGATAGCATCATGTCCTCTGAGAGTAACAAAGCACCGAATAAAGAACACGACGACCGTGATGGGTTTACTGCAATTGCAGAAGACGCAAACAATGATGCTCGTCCTCCAGCAACGTGTACTGTCGGCTCTTCTGCTGGAACTCTCAGCCTTGACGGAACTGAAAGTAAGAGCAGTAGTGATGTTGGTAGTCACGGGCAACACGCAGACATAGTATACGCTATATTGGACAACCTTGCTGCTCCAGACGATTTTGACTCCTACATATTAATCACCCCAAAACAGAAACGGGCACGAGAGAAGAAGCAAGAGGATACCGATGGAGGACAAAAGCGAAGAGCCAGTCGACGTAGTCGATCCAACTCGAATTCTGCTGCAGGAAGTATCTTGAGGGCTGTTGCCCAGCGAAGAGCCACTGGCTTTGGATCACGGAGAGGAAGTGTTCATTCTCGTCGATCGCTTGCCAGCCTATCGATCGACTCCGGAAACGGCTCGCATGCACCTTTGGAAGCATCCACAGCTTCCGGTGCAAATGACGCTGTAGTCAGAGAGGCACAGTGAATGGAAATGATCTGTACTTAATTTTAAAAATATGAATATTATGACTAGTGCCCTGCTGTGATTACTGATGATATTAGCGGTCCATCGTTGCTCCTGCCGGCACCCCTGCCAAACCAGATTGCAAAAGTTATGATACCTTGGTAGTGCAAACCTAACTCTGGTGTCTCCTAAAAGCTGCCTCCCTCTGGATCGCTTGCTCTAGTAGTTGTTGCTGCTGGAGCTGTCGGATTTGTTCCCGGACACGTTGTTGAGGTGTGAGAACGGGTAATGTCGGCAAACTGATCCGATCGTCTTGCCCCAGGAACCCTCTAGCCAGTGTCGCTTGGCCAAAGGGGCTCGCCAAGTGTGGACTAGGGTACGAAACTGCAGCTTGATACTCTCTACGGAATTCCATCTGAGTTTCAAGATTATGCTGGCGCTCGCGTTCCATTTGTGACGTACTGATGACAGTTTCCCCAGATTGCTGCCGCTGCTGCTGCTGTTTTGTACGATTTGCCATGAACAACAGTACTGCATCACTGTTAGTGTCACGATTCGATCCATCAGTACGACGATCGTTGTTTGAAGAGGTACCTTGTGGTAGTCCAGCCACCAGAGTCGCGAATTGCCTTTCCTCTTGAGAAGTACCTTGTGCCAACAGCTGCTGTCGCAATTCCAAGTGAGACCGATCCTGTCGAGCCGAGATTAAAGATAATAGATTGACGGTGTCACTTTCTTGTTTCGTCTCCTCAGCCGAGATATATTCCTGTTGTTGTTGGTGTTGCCGGAGCAGCTGAAGGCTACCAGATTGCTGCCGCTGCTGTCGATCTCGTTCAATATTGTTGACCATGGACGCCAAAATTGCTTGACGATTTAGCCTTGGTTGTGCACTCATCGCTGATTGCGGTATAGTCGCAAGTTCCATTGATGTCCGTGGTACAGCTGCTCCTCCTCCTTCTCCGCGTTGCTGAGATGGTTGTGTCGATAGTGAAGCAAGTCTTGCTGCGATCAAAGAGGATAGAGTGCGCGGTCCGGACCCTTCAACGGGACCACTACCCAATGAAGGCGTCGATGGCAAGACCGCAGATACGTTTCGTTGCCCCAAAAGCGAATGTAAGATACTTGATTCTTGACGCTGGTTCACGGGAGTGCTGGTAATAGTCGACAAGGAGTTATCGAACGATGACAAGCCGTTTTGAAAGGCACTTTCATGCGCGGCAGCAGCAGCAGTGACATTGGAGCTGTAATCATGAGAATGTCCCAGAAAAGCTGCCAACGATGCGGTAGCTGACTGTTGTTGTTGCTGCTGCTGCTGCTGCTGCAGCTGGTAGTGGTGCATTTGCGCCAACATTTCTGGTGACGTCATTGTGGTAAAGGATGTGGCGGCAGCGTCAGGTAAGAGGCCAACGCCTTGCTGCTGCTGCTGCGAAGCAAGCGTGTCGGTACCCTTGTCTTCTATCTTTTCAATCGCACGGAGCAATTCCGGTCGTCCCTTTTCAAAGTATTTGTGATAGTAAGCAACCGTATTGGCAGGAAGAGAACGATCGACAAACTTTCGAAATCCCCTGCAAATGAGTGAGGAGTATCAATGATGATAATGGTGTGTTAGTGAAAAAGGGTGCAAGAGTAAGCTCCTACTTTCAACGAGTAGAAACATTGTTGCACTTTAACGCAGGCAAAGATGTGCAAATCCGTACCAACGATTTAGTTTGCGAATGATCGAGGCAAACTTGTTGCCTCGAAAGTGAGATTTTAGGAGCAGATCAGAAAAGAGAGGCACGCAAATGACAAAGGCATCGTTTTTAGGTGGCAGCCACCAGATGGCTTCCTTGAGACTCTCGTACTGCAGCAATTTCCAGAGTTGGTCAGGGAAGCGCAAACTATTGTCAAAGAGAGGAACATTGACTACGCGGTGATCCGAAGGAGAAAGCTTATGAGTAGCTTCAACTGGTAACTTCTTTTGCTCCTCGGCAGGAGAAGGTTTGTCCTCTATCCTTTGCTTCTTGGCAGCTGGCGTACCATCCTTGTTGCCACCCTTCTTGCTAAGACTGTTACTACTTATACTACTACTGATCGCTGTGAGAGTTCTGTCTTCAGCCACGGAAAGGCTTGTCTTCTTTGCATCCTCTACCTGGACGTTGCCATCGGCAGTAACAGTGGTGTCCTTAGTGTCCTTTATAGGCCGATGCAGTGGCTCCATGCTGCTTGCGCAAAACCGATTGCCTTGCTGGTGCCGGTGAATGTTTGGAATGGGTGTTACTGATGCGGTTAAAAATGACAGTATTCTATCTTGATTATTTTTGTAATTGGTAATGGTCGTCGTGTCAATGCTCCTGCTTAGCATCGTCGAACTGCAGCTTGTAGGCAAGTAAAGAATTCTTTGTGTCGGCAGGTGGGACTGTAAGAATGTGTCTTCAAAAATAAAGGTCTAGAATTCTCAGTAGTAGGTGCTTCAAGTGTGCAAAAGTACAAGAATACACTGCTGATGATGACTTTGCTGGCCCTGTTCTGTCTTGTTTTTCTTTTTTTCTGTCTTTTCGTCTTTTCCAATGCAATGTTGGTTGCCTTGCTGGTGTCTGTGGTCCTGGTAGCAACTACTATAGTACCAGAGATTCAAAAATACGAATTCATACACCTACAGCAGCTCAATTTCGCAAAGTACTGTGGTATTATTAGTACAGGTACTGCTGGTAGCTGGTTTGCCAAGCAGAAAAAGGTATCGGTGTAGTGGTCATTAATACATTTTTTACAATAAAGGGTACAAGTCGCTTTTTCGTTGTCACGAGTACGAGTACGATTAGTACTACTATAGCGGTTGTGGTGTTGAAAGGGCAGTAGGGTTGTGGTTGCTGTTATATGGGTGATATGTGTTTCAATAATAAACAAGAACTGTGTGCGTTGCCTTTTCCTGCGTCTAACTAGTATCACTTTTCACGATTTCAATAGTCCTCCGAATAAAATAATATCTACTGTACTCCTTTAATTCCACATGAAATCCGTACGAACGCCTTGAATTGCTTCAACAATGGCTTTCAACCAGTGCATGCACAATTATTGAATTCTTCAATCATGGCGCCACGTTTACTCGTACAAATTATTGATTTATGGGTTGCCAGTAAAAGAATCGAAAAATAAGGTTAAAAGGGCAGTTGAGTACGGTAGCTGGCGCTTGAAACTGTCCACGAAGAAAGCTACAAAATCCGAATACTCACGGGCCAATATTAAGATCACTGGTTACTGACGTGGCCTGATAGTTTTCGAACAGATTACAAGTAGACTAGACTACTAGCAGTTCTACTAGCAACTCTAGCTACCAGGTAGCTAGAGTAGTAGAGTAGTAGTACCAGTAACTGGTAGTAGTAGCAGCTAGTCTACTACTAGACTAGACTACTATTACTACCAAGTACTCGAGCAGTTGCAATGATCGTATGCAGCAGTACTGGTACCAAGAACTCGAATCATGGTCAACAAATAATACTAGCAAGAGTCTAGCTAGAGTTCTCCCGTACTTCTTCCTAGTCTTAAAAAAATATATTTATTGTGTTCAAATTCGAATATTTGTTCATGGAAATAATCATCTTTCATTCGTAATGTGCTCTGTCAATTCGAGTCCAAGAATGGAATAGTTTGCATCGCCAGTGGCTAATTCATTTTGCCGTTGAGCCTCAATTTCGAGCATCACTGTTTGCAATGCCGACGTTACCCGTTGCTGTGCGCTTATGAGCTGATTGAGCTGTTGCTTCAGTTCCAGCACTCGCTCCTGGTTTTCTCTCATTAAACGATCTCGTTCCCGATGACGTCTTCGAATATCGGCGGGAATTGCCGGAATCTCCGAACAATAGCCGCAATTTTCGCACATGTGACCGCGCATTTCCACCACTGATTCTTCTTCGTCGTCTTCTCCTCTTTCATTCTGAGTCCCGCCAAACCGTGATTCATCACTCGATAGGGTTGGATCATCTTCCACTAGACCCTTGACTCGGGAGTTCCTTCGTTTCTCAATGGCGCGCTGTTTGAGCATTTCCTCTTCCAAGTTTCGCTCTTCTTCTTCTATGGCCATGTGGTGCATCATTTCCTTCTGACGCTTCATTTCGCGACCTTGGGCCTCCACGACCAGCAACGAGTCGCACATGACAGCAACGATCAAGTTGTACATGATGAACCCAGTCACTACAATAAACGTGCAAAAAATGATGGACGCGTAATACTTGTGGACGGCGGCGACCTGCCGTACAACATCTCCCCAGCTTTCCAGGGTAATAAAAGCGAACAAGGTAAAGATGGAATAATCCAGTCGACCAAAATAGTTCTGGTCGGTCAAATTCCTCTCATACAAGTCGCCAAACAGGATCGTACACAACACCCCGAAAATGTACAGAATCAAACACAGCAGGCCTAGAATCGAATAGACCCGCGGCATGACGTGAAAGACGGTCAAGACCAAGTTCTTCAATAGTGGTAATCGCACAATCAACCGAAAGGATCGAAAGATTCGAAACGATCGAAAGACTTGTACTCCCTCAAGCCACCAACTGGTCACGATTGTTAGAGTATCAAAGACCAACCAACCATCCAAAAACAGCGTGTAACCGCAGTAACCGAATTGCAGAGCAAGTTCAATGGAAAATACTACCAACAGGACCCGATCCAATATGTCCAACAATTCGGGAATCCAATCATCGTCAAAATCGTACGTTGCAATGCCCAGAATCATGGCATTGAACATGATCAGAACGACCATGAAAATTTGAAAACTTTGATTGGTCACAATGATACCACAAAAATTGTGAAGCAGTTGTATGGGTCGGGGTAATGGACAATACTTTTCTTGTAATGTCTTTCGATAGTGTTTGGAATCATCGAGACCGTCGTCGTCGTCGTCGTCGTTGTTGTTGTTGCTATTATTGTCCTGTTCGTCCTGGTTGCTATTGTCATTGTTACTATTATGGTGGTGGTGATTGTTTTCACTGCTACCATCCATTAGGAGAGGTCCTTTGGTAAAAGAACTACGATGACGATGATGATTATTATTCTCTCCAAAAGTATTATTGTTGTGATGAAATCCAGTTTGCGACGATCGTTGAATTCCTGCTATCGCTGGTCGATTCAAAAAAGGATTATGTTGCCGACGACGTTCTTCTTCCATTTGACGACGTTCTTCTTCCGTTTTGACCACATGATGATGATGATCATTGTCATGACGGACACCAAAAAATTTCAAAATCCCAAATCCACTGACCGTTGAAGTACTGCTACTACTACTACTACTACTACTGCTCCTGCTGTTTCTCCTGCTGCTGTGGCGAGTAGGTTTCAAAGTAGTAGCAGTAGCAGAAGCAGTCGTAGTCAAAGCAGTATCGTTGCGTTTGGATACTACTCCTGCGACTCCGACTCCTAATTTGGATTCGTCATCTAGTACTTTGCGATTGGATCTCAAATTCTTTTTTACGTCCAACATCCGATTACTGTAATCAACCGATAACGTTCCTTTGTGTAAACTTTGTTTTAGGTGGTTATCGTTGTTGTTATCGTTGTTGTTGTTGATGTTGTCAGCGTTGGTAGTGTTGTTCGTAACGTTAGCATTTGGAAGGTTGGAAGGAGCGTGTTCTGCACTATGATTGTCCTTCACATTGACTGCTGTTGGTTGTGGTTGTTGTGGTACATTTGAAGTTTTTTTGGTCTTGTTATTATTATTGTTGTTGTTGTTGTTATTGCTTTTTTTCTTTTTGCCGCCACCACTACCACCATGATGATTATTATGTTTGCCAGCACCAGCAGTAGCAGTAGTAGCAGCAGCACCAGCAGTAGCAGCACCATTACTGGTACTGTTGTTGTTGTTGTTACTTGTACTTTCGGATCGTTCTGTTCCAATCTTTGAATGTTGTTGTTTCGGAACACTGTTTTTGTAACCTCTGTTGTCATTCATGTTGGGTTCCTTCACCTTAATTTTATTATTGTTCTTGTTGCTTTTGGATTTTTTTTTCGACACGACAACCTGCAAATGCACATCCTCCTCTTTTTGTTGCTGCTGCTGCTGTTGTTGTTGTTGTTCGGCAGGTGTACTGGTACTAATGGGTTGAGTAGTATGTGGGGTGGAAGCAGAAGCAGACGAAGAAGAAGAACAATTTGTACTACTTGTACTTGTTCTCTTATTTGTATTCAATTGCTTGCGATAGGCCTGATAAATATCATTGTTGGTAGATTGATTCGATACGCCCCCTAACGTTTTCGTTTTTACAACTTGGTTCTTCTTCTTTGTTCTGTTGTTGTTGTTGTTGTTGCTATTGTTGTTGTCCTCATCATCACTGGACCGACGACTGTGATAGCAAACATTACTGCGATGATGATGAGCCACACTTCGAGAATTATTTCTTTCGATGATTGTTTCAGGATTATAAGAGGTGTTGTTCTTGCTGTTGTTGTTGTTGTTGTTATTGTTGTTGTTATTGGTGGTGGTGGTATTGCTTATAGTATCTCCATTTACTCTTCTTCTGCTGCTATCTCTGCTGCTGCTACTTCTAGTGTTGCTGCTACTGCTGTCGTTATCGTTATCGTTATCATGACTTTGTTGTTGTTGTTGTTGTTGTTGTTGTTGTTGTGGACGTACTGTTGTTGATGTAGGATTCTTGGAAGACGATGATCGTGTTCGTCGTCGTCGTGGTGTACGCGTCGTCGTCGAACGCTGGAAGGGAAGATATTCTTCATCTTGTAAATTGTAAAAATAACTCGACATTTATTATTATTATTATTTATTTATTTATTTATTTATTTGGAAAGACGAAGAATATAATAATAGTATTACTGTTATATACCAGTATTTGTTTCACAAGTAGTAGTAGTACAAATGATTAATGATTGTTGATTGTTGCTTTGCCCCGGTTGTTTGTTTGTTTTTCTTTGCTGCTGCTGCTGCTGCTGCTGCTGCTGCTGCTGCTGCTGCTGCTGCTGCTGCTGCTGCTGCTGCTGCTGCTGCTGCTGCTGCTG
>Ga0100391_1001701_pt1 | contig 24041 bp, 21 predicted proteins | sample CryGeymeta201515_FD_81541 | JGI IMG/M metagenome (GOLD analysis project Ga0100391, IMG submission 81541) | Groundwater microbial communities from Crystal Geyser aquifers in Utah, USA - Crystal Geyser metaG 2015-15 | ecosystem: Environmental > Aquatic > Deep subsurface > Groundwater | place: USA... | reverse complement strand
CCTCGGAACGGAGAAAAGGTCGGCCCTAGTAAATTGCCGAGTTTCTCCAAACCACCCTACCTAGCCGAACGTAGCCCTAGAGAGCTGGCATAGTCGAGAGAACGCGGTAGCGTTCGCTCGGCATATTTGCTCCACATCATTCCCCACCATGAAACAGAAACAGAACGTCGTCCAAACAAAATACAAAACAAAACAGAACGCCTCCGAAATGAGAGAACAAGCCCCACAAGAAGAAACTACGGTGATTGAATGCCACGGACTTAAGGCCCTTAGTATCGTTGCAGCACACGAGGAGGGGAGCGAAATCCAACGTCTGCGCGAAAAACTTTCTCGCACCGAAGCTGCCTTGAACGCGGTGCAAAAATTTAGCGACAACAAGGAACGCTTCTATTCGTATCTTGTGTGGCTCGCTCGTCACGACCCAAATGATGTACTCGGAGGTCGCGCTCCGATCGATCATGTCTTGAATTGTTTTACAGGGAACGAGCGCGACGATATGCTTAAGGAAATCCATCTCTTGTTCGGTCCGCAAGTGGCACACGGTCAATTCCATCATGGATTCAATAGTGGAATGCTCGCCGCAATACGGCTTTATAATGGACTCGCTACAAGAGACGACGAAGTGACCGAAGACGGCAACGGCAGCCTCGTTGTAGAAGCGACGGCGAAAGAGCAGCGCGACATGGCTCTGGCTTCCTTTCCGAATCACTGGTAAAAAGGGGAGCATCAAGCGAGAGTCTCCGTTTTTCTTCTTGGTGACCGGACAAGCGTAGAAATGATTAGAAATCTTTATAACACAACGATCCTCGAACTTAGTTGTCGATCAGCCTATCAGACTACTTCTTGCTATTGGTGTGACTAGCCATTCTAGCATCAAGAACCTCCGGCGACTAAAAATCGAGCTTATAAGGATGACATTCTACCAGTTGCCAAATATCTTATGCAATAAAACCTTTTTGTATGTATATTTTTCATACCGTGCTTAAAACGTTCCGCTTTAGTTGTCTCGCAACAATGGTTCTTGCAGCGGATCACCGCTCGCTTGAACCAAGTCACCAAAGGGTCCCACATTGTTCTCCCCCAAGTATTCAATCTCCTTTGGTGTATCTGCACGATCGCGTCCGTGCAAAGGATGGTCTTCGGTCATCAAGGCAGCAGCAAAAAAGTCGTCGTTCATCATGGCTGCCTCTCGTTCCTTTTGCTTCTTTGTCGCTTGTTGGAATTTGTGTGACAAATGACAATTGAACGTTGCCGAAATCAATGTGGTAATGGTGAAGAAATAGCATCCAAAGGACAGCAGCATAGTTGTCAATCCCACGCCAGGGTGATGACCATCATCGCTGTGCTTGTCGTGATGGTCTTTTTTGTCGCAAGTATCGTTGTGGGAAGGGACCATAGGAATCTGGCCCATGGCAGCTCGAGGGACGCACGGATATCCATCGACACATCCTCGAATCAAAAATGATTGGCCGAGTTTTTGCTTGTCCGTATTACTCTTTTCAGTAGATTGCTGTTCTGCCGTATTGAAATTCAAGTCAAACGAATATCCGCGATGGGGATCATCGCCGTAACAGTACGGACCGGACAGGATATTGTACTCGCCGTGGCCTTGGAATTTGGATTGCAGTTGTGGCAAGAGTCGGTAGGCTTGTTCGTCGGGAGTTGGAACAGCCATAATTTTGTACTGAAACTTTAATGCCATTTTCAGTTTGTTGTTGTCAGTGTTGTTTGTCGCGTTGATAGTACTATTGCTGTTGAAGTTCCTGAATTCTAGTTCAACGAGGGGCAGTGTCGGCTGAACGTTTCCGTGCTGACACGTTTGCAAATAAGGAGCATATATATCAGGCTGTCTGTTGGTGGAATTGGCAATGCTTAGATTGGTCTGGACTGCTGTCATGTACTCCAAGGAAGAACTGCCCAAAAAGCATGTCCAATCGTCTGCCTTGTTGTACAGAGTACATTCGGTTGGCGGAAGATTTTGCCAGAATGACGGAGACACAGACTGGCTCTGTACATAGCGTGATACATATTTATCTACCAATGTTGTACTCGTATTATTATTGACATCGTACAGCATGTTGTTTTCTTTCAAAGAAATGCTGTGCGTATCTTGCGCCATGATCAAATTCCAAGGACCGACCCAATCCCCAGTGTGCATTTCAAATTTTGCCTTGGGAGATGATTTCGATTCAATTTTGATTCCAAAATTAAAGAATGCCGTTACTTTTGATTATCCGTGAACGTAGTGAGATAGCAGAGCAGATACATGATGACAGTGTCAACTTGAATTGGAGCTTTCAGATAATCTTTATCATTCCAACAACAAAAGCACTCTCACGTCTCACGCTACGCACTTACGTACCATCACTCCAGGCAACGTCCTTTTCCCTGGCAATATCATGACACTTGTTCGGCAGTTTGTTGGCACTCTCATAATGGACCATACAAACATTATTGTCAACTTCACTGCAATTGATAAGGCTGCAGCCGTGAGCCCTTCGAGGGTCAGGCATGAAGTGAGCCACAAAAAATGCCGTCATGGTGTCACCCTGAGGCGTTGATAGTTGTGTCTGAGCTGTCCAAGTTCCCAGAAGCGACGTGCCTATGCGAGTTAGGTTCTTCATGGTTGAATTTTAATTTCTTTCAATAATGCACTGTTCTACTGTTCTTTCCACTAGACTAGTAGTACTGGTATCAAATACTAATGTAAATAAAAATAAATACTAATAAATACATGCAAAAACATTACATTATTTTTTCTCGAGTGTGCTTGTGCTGTGAGGAATTAAGTCACGCTCTACACGAGACTCAATCGACGGATTTTTTTACAAGCAATAATATTTTTTTTGTTCCTGGTCATTTATTTTCATGTTTGGGTCTTGTTGTCTAACGCTGTTGCAAATATTCCCTGCTTAACTACCATAAGAAAAGGCAATGGAAATACAATAAAAATAAGAATCGACTTTGATGGCAATTGGCTACGATTTTCTCGTTCGCCATTATAGGGCAACATGCTTCGCACAGACCGCTCTTGCTTGCAACGAGGATAAGATGCACAAGGCAATGGCGCTGCTGCTGCGGCTGCTGCTGTGTGAGACCAAATCAATCCGGGAAATATCTTGTTTGCATCGTCCTGGCGGATGATCTGGAGTTAGCTATTGAGTCAAAATCTCTGATAAGAAATATGATCAACATGAAGCAAAGGTTGATTGAACATGATTGATGGCAATGAATGCCAGTCTGTCCGCTGTCGTACTCGACGGAGATGATGCCAGCAGTAGCTAGACCTTCGTATCCAAGCAAGCAATTATGGGTAGTTATCCTTATGACTTCAGCGGGATCAGCAACGGGAAGTCAACCTTTAACAGCAAGAAAGCGTGACTTTCCCATGACGGCAACCTATTAGGTACTGTACTACCTTTGGCCAAGGGAGGAGCCACGTCTGCCGAAAGAACGTCGAAGTGTGATGTATTCTCAAAGGAGTGAGTCTCATTTCCTGGTTGTTGGACAGACAGACCGAGAAGCAACTAGTTGTACCGTAGAGTAGTTTATTTTTGCGGATGATAATACTATATTACTAGTATTATTATGAGTGGTATTTAAAGCCTACCTAGTAAAAAGATTAATACTAGTATGTTCACAGTAGTACTAGACTTCCAGGTATGGTACTGCAAATTGACAGCTCTTTGTAGACTAAACTACTGGAATTTTTTTAGTACCAGGTACCTGGTACCTGGTACTAGACACTGGTAACTTGAATCCCACTTGGGCGGCGGTTCTCATAATGGTAGCGCATCGCCCAATGGATCAATACTGCATGCATGCAACGTTGCGAGAACACTAGATTTAAAAGCTCCACACTCCCAGGAAGACTTCCATCTCAGCCTTGGAGATTTACTTACCTGGTACCAGCGATGCGTAGACATTAAGTCATGCATTTACAATTTTGATGGTACCTGGTACCGTTAATACAAAAGCAAGGAGCTACCTGGTACTCGTACAAGGATACAGTACTCCATTGCACCTTTCCATTTTTATTTATTTCACTCCTGAAAATCTTTTGATTGACATCCAGGAGAGAATACTGTATGATGTGTTGCCATGATTCAATCGTTGTTGAGATTATTTGCAGTGAAGCTGCGCCAGCAGCCAGCATACCAGTCTACTATTAGTTGCTGGCTGTTGATGCGTCTCATTCACTTGGAGTATTAAATAAAAGTGTCAGTTGTGGACTTCACTCATGAGTACCTAGTACCTGGTACTGTAGTACTACTCGTAGCATTCTTAGCGCAGTACGAGTGGTGTACCTGGTACTAGGTACTAGACTACTAGTAAATTCTTTAGAGTATTCAAACAACATCCGATATCATACCAGGTACTAGTAGACTAGTGGAAGAGATGAAAAATAAAGACAAAATCGATTGACCATAATACTCCAAATAATACTCTTTTTTCCACAGCCTTCACACCATCGATCAACTTACTGTAGCTAGTCGTCTTCACCTGAGAAGCGATTTCGACAGTCCGACACATCGCTCGCATTATTTCTACTCCGAATGGACGTAGCTTGATACTTGATACTTCCCTTACAAAGGAAGAAAAAACAGAACATTCAGCCATCCGAATGAAGGGCTTTCCTCTGTCAATATACGTATAAACACAGACACCATGAACCGCGATTCGTTTTCCTTGCGGAGACCGACTCCTTCAAACTCCGCTACATCTTCGTCTGCACCAGCTATGCTCTCTTCCTTGATGCCTCGACGCCATCGCAATGACAATAAAGTCAAAGGCATTAGCGAAAGCAATCTAGAAAGTGACGTAACCCCAACGAAATTACGCATCTCACCAATTGCCAGTTTAGCTGAAGTTAGCCGCATTCGTTTGAGACGAAATACCAACCCGGCTGCAAAGTGCTTGTCACCCAAACTCCAGAGTAACTCAACAACGGGACGACAGTTGCCCAAAGTTGCATCGTCCCTCACTGTCAAGTCTTGTGCCTCTGCTCCCAAGCAACCATTCGAGGAAAATGAAAAAAGCAAACAAGATAGACAACGCTCTTCGCGCAAGTCTATCAACGGCTTGGTGATTAACGTTGACCCTGACAAACAAGGCAGAACCGGCGTCTATGCCCAGTGCGAAGATTACTCGCACAGTTTCTTGAAACCGTCTTTAACCAGACAAGCATCCAGTTCATCCCTGGAAGAATTGAGGACCCAAATGGAAACAGTGGACCATCAAACGACATGGATACCTTCGGATTCAATTACCCCCCAAGATTACGGCTACCTGGAGAGATCGTGCTTTGAAAAGCAGCTCTTGGATGCCTTGGAACTCAGTGTACACAATACCTGCACCAACACAACCACACGTCAAAACAGACTTAAAAGCTCCATGTCGGGCCTTCCCAAAAAGAAAGAAGTAAGTGCTGTTGGTAGTTCTGATTGTGTGGGTATGGAAAGAGAAAAAAGCGAGGACCAAGTCTGCCCCAGAAAAAGTACTATTCGCACTTCAATTTTTGGATTGGTGCTCGAGTATGACTGGACTACGGATGAGAGTGATGTCGATGAGGAAAGTGATGAATACGTATGACGGAAACAATGATTTAACAGTATAGATTAGTATCACCAATTTGCGCTTGTCGACATACGAATACACTGACTTCTGTGCAACTCTCTCGCATGTACAACAACAGCATGCCATGTCGTAGCTGCAGAAAGGACTTCCCTTGTCTATTTCTGTCTTTTTCGTGCAAGAGTGCTTAAGCACCTAAAAGATTCCTTCTGAATACTATTTTACAGACTTCCATCTTCTCATCTAGAATAAACGGCTCGCGAGATTTTCGGCAGTGAGATTCGATCTTAATGAAATTAAATTGGGCAAAGAACGGTGAGCGCTCTCTAATATTAGAACAAAAATTCGGCTGCTACGCACCACGCATAGACTTCGGAAGCGAAAAGAAGAATCTATCCATCTATCCTGAGTACCAGGTAGCGGTTTGGCGCCTTCTTGTGATTTAACCAAATAATATTGCAAAAGATATCAAGCAGATAAATAGCTTGGTATCTCGTGGCTTCTATTCGACTGCTAGGGCATGTTCGATGCACGGTCTGAACACAGTCTTATCTCTTATCTATCACTCAAGTTCGTCCCTTCATTCTAGAGTAGAGTATAATTGCAATAAAAGAATGGAAGAAGCCCGTAAAAAAACAGTCTCTCTCTCTGTTTATGTTTGTATCTTTAGTAATGCTGTACACTGCTCTCTAGGCATGAAATAAAAACTTGTTTGAAAGAAGTAACGAATGTCGTCGCATGCTTCCAGGCCAGTCCCACGTAATTGATAGTACTCCTCAATCTTTGGTCGCAGTCTTTTATTTAAGTAAAATAGTATACCGCTGTCTTTGTTTATTGATTAGTTTTTAGCAGAGGAGACCCTTTCAGGTATTCTGAATGAAAACGAGGGTCCACTGTTCCAACAAAGTCAGTGGTCCACAAGCACATAATCAGGGACTCAATTTCCTCTGGGTCAATCAGGCTGACAGATCTTTGTTTCTTGGAGTGAAAGGGATTGCGACTGGAAAAGTCAGTGTAAAGTGATGACCAAGCTTTCATGTCTCTTTGTCCCATGCTCCTTCTTGAACGGCCGCTACCATCCCAAGAAGCATTAAGGTGATTGGGCTCGTCGTAGTTGCGTGGCATGTCTGTTCGTCTTAGTTGTCCAGTATAGTCCAAGGCGGGCTTGTGTTTGCTCACCAGAATGCGTGATACAGGTGATACTGATCGAGATCTTGATGGATAATGAGCTACCATGGTGAGATGTCTGAATTGAGTGTATTGTTTCGCTTCCTTTTTTGTGGGTAGGGTCTAGTTAAACTTTTATGAGGCTCTACTATGGTAAGTAGCGTGCACTACGATTGAAACATGCCGGATGATAACAGGGACCGACTCCTTCTTGCGACAGAGCCTTCAAAAAATGAAAGCTTTATTATTTAACAGTTGAAGCTTCGGGTCGGGGCAGTAGGACAAATTCGGATTATGGTAGTTACTAGTACCGTACCAGGTACAGTACGGTACTAGTACGTACCAGGTACCTGGTAGAGTTTGGTACCACTACCAGGTACCTGGTACTAGTACTACCAGTAGTAGACTACTAAAGTAGCACAGTAGGTATTGTTGTTACCTGGTAGTTAATTTCATTATTTAGTAGTAGAATACCTGGTAGCAACCAGGCACCGCACACAACAGAGAGAGAAATGGCTTCGTGACAGCTACCGTACTAGAGTACCAGAATGGTAGTACCTGGTAGACTACTAGTACCAGGTAAGTACCTGGTCCGGTAGGTCTACTGGTACTGGTGTTAATTCATACCAGGAAGAGTACTACGGAACAGTAGTACTAGCTACCAGGTACTACTACCGTACCTGTAACCTGGTACCAGGTACTGTACCAGGTTCTACTCTAGTAGCAGGGCATGAACTTGAAGTTGGAAGAAATCCCCTGACGAACGAAGTCCATCATGGTATTACCGGTACAAGTGTACTATTATGGTATGCAACCCTCCCTTAATCATTCCGCTGATTTGATGGTGTCAGTCAGTAATAAGTCCGTTGCTACCAGTAGTAATAATTCAGTGGCTGGTACTGGTACGTACTACCACTGCCGTGGAACTACTACTACGGTATCGTACTACCAGTACTCTACTACTACCTGGATGACTACCTGTACAGCACAGTACGGTGCAGCTTACTGGTACTATCGCAGTACAGTACTAGTAGTATTAGCACTAGCTAGTAGTACCTGGCTACCACTAGTAGGTCTAGCTTAACTCGGAGTAGATGGTACCATAGTGGTAGGAAGCGAATAAGAACACTTCAACGAACAGTTAGCTTTTTATTTTTCAGATGCATGTACTCATGATTTTATTAGTGGTTGTTTTGCCTCAATAGTTGTAGAAGAAAAAAGATAAAACATTGATAACTATTCTGGCAGGAAGGACCATATAATCATGACAGCACCGCTTCCCGTCTGCTCAGCGAAGTTAAGCATGATCTGGCTTTGTCAGTACTACGTTGGGGGACCACGTTGGAATTCAAAGTGTTCTTCTTTTTGTTCTTTTAGAGGACTACATTGTGTATATTATTGTCTGATGGCATGGGTGTTCTTGTTTTGTCACTTTTGGATTTTTTTTACCATAATCAGCATGCATTTAACCTTTCCTCTCTGCCTGCATAACCAGTTCTGTTTCTCCTTCTATTCTACGACTGGACGAGTACGCTATTCTTTAGTTTTTTTAGTGAGGCCTACAGTGGGATTTATTTTAGATTGCTCTTGTTGGTGTTCTATATTTATGGTATTATAAAAATACAAAGAATCAGGATCATCAAACTTCAGCTCCTCATCCTCTCCCAAGGCACCACCAGCCACAGGAACATCAACTTCCTTATTCTTGCTTTTTATACGTAATCACTCTTAAACAGTCTGTAGAAAATTGTGAATCTGTGTTCTCTCCTCTCTTCCAGCTGACTAGACCACGCCGGTTAGATATGTTTCGTTTTCTTCGTCCAAAACGGGACGGACCACGGGTTTGTTAGGATCCGTGGCGTTGATTTCCAGCCGCGAATAGTCATCCGACTGAGATGCCGGGACTTTTCCCCAATTTGAAGATTCGTTGCTACTAGTACTCACGGCGCCATTATCTTGGAGACAGTCCTCGTAGATTTCGACATCGTCCGACTCTGAATTGTCATCCACAATTTCGGCTGAGTTACCCGGGAATGCGCCCATGCAAGGAGTTCGTTGTCGTTTCAAGGGACTTCCACAGTAGCTCCTTCTGGGGCTCCCTCCTCTTCCCTGACTGGCAAAGCTATTGTTGGTTGGCGAATCCCAATAGGAGGCCTCGTCGCGGGTTCTTCTTCTTTTGTACATGGCAACGCCAAGGATAGCGGCAATTGCGAGACTCACAAATCCAAATCCACCTAGAATCCAGGACCACACAAGAGGCGACGACAGAGAAACAGAAACACCATCAACGCCTTCGCCCTTTTGTGAGCTGCTCGTTTCAGTGCTAGGATGCAGATCGCTCGTGGAGTGTTTGTTGCCAGTGCTAAAAAGATCTGTGCCTGATGGAATGTACCGCACAAAAGGAATGGTCGGAACAACATTATCCAAAGCACCCGCGTTCATCGCGTCGCTCAATTCGGTTTGGACTATGGAGACCACCCACGAGAGATCATCTGCGTTTTGATTGGCAATAGTAAAAATGGATAAAGCACCATCAATGACGAAGCAACCAGGCGTATCCACGTGACCTGGTGATTCCAGGGGAGGGAAGGGGCAAGAAACTGTTAAGTCGAGGATACGTTTTGGAGGTGTGTACAAGCGTGAGCTATCCTTTGTTGTTGCAGAAATAAATGCAGCTTTTCCAATAACACAATCTTCCATAATACTTATTGGAACATACCTCCTGCGTCCCCCTCCATTACTTGATCCGCCGGCTCCGCTGTTAATCCCAAGACGCCGCCCGACGTACCGGTGCTATGATTTTCCAATCGTCGTCGTCGCTCTCCTCCACGCCTCAACGTTGCGGCCGAAGTGACCACTGAGGACGAAGCTGGTACCGCAGGAGTCAAACAAATATGACCTGTACTGGGAGGAAAGAATGATACCACCAAAATATCACTGATGGCTCTTTCAAGTCTCTGAAGCATGTCCCCATTGATATCATCAGCTGTAATTTCGAATTTCGGAATTGTCTCTACTTGATACCGGTACTCGACGACCACCTTGGTGAGTTCATTCTCTGCCTCGTTTTCTTCTCCCTCTTCTATATACATGCCATAGTTTCCTTGTTTGTTTGCTTTGCACTGCAGACTCTGTGTATTTGTGTGACTGTTGGAGGTTGGTGATGTTGTTTCGAATCCAGTCGTAACTCTGGTGGGTGCCAGGGTTGCGACTGGACTGATGACTGGAGCACTTGTCGGAGAACTAGTTGCAGCTGTTAACAATGAATCTTGGTCATTTGCGGCGTTTGCGTTGCCGGTGGTAGCCTCCGAAGGTCTGGTGGGAGCCAAAGTGGTAGGTCCTTTAATGAATGGTGCACTCGTCGGAGAACTGCTACTGGCTGCCAAAGTTACGTCGTGATCGTTTGAAATGTTCACATCGCTAGTGGATACCTTCGAAGGCATAAATGTGACGTCCATTTCAGTGTCTGAGTCCGTATTGGAATGAAGTCCTGCGTTCGTGTCCTTGGTGGTTTCATTTGTGCCACTGAATTCCCATAATAAATCGTCGTCTTCGTTTTCGGGTGTTATTGTTGGCTGGACTGTAGGTTGAGCTGTGAGGCTAGTTGTAGGGAAATTAAAGGCTGCATCATTGTCAACGTCTTCGCCAAAGCGGTCGGAGATTGGTGCTTGCGCGATTTCCTCGCTCGTGTCGATTTCGGTAGGATTCGTATCGTCGACGGTATTAAAAGTGGGAAGCTCAGTATCAATTTCAGCGAGGATAAATGATGGCGCAGGGGTGGGTTCAGGTATGGTTGTAAGTGCGGGCTCAAGAGTGGGCAAAAGTGTTGTTGAACCTGTAGATGGACTGGCTGAGGAAGAATCAGGTATATGGGTGGAGGAGGTAGGCGACTTGGTGACAATTTTAATTTCATAGAAAGCCTCATTTGATGCAGCCGACGGTGGTTGTGAATGTCGATTGTTACTATTGTTGAGGTTTGGAGCTCCTGTCAAAGCTGAGACTGGAGCCCTGGTCGGTTCGTCTGTGGCAGGTTCGTTCGAAATAGGAGCTGAGGCAGGCTCGGGTTTCAGAGCAGCCGCGGCAGTCGCCAAGACCGATGGAGCTGGTGTAGCGAAAGGCGCTGGCCAGACATTCTGCTCCGTGACTGTCACGCAATGTCGTCCATTGCCATTCGAATCGCATCGCTGCATATTTCGCACCTCCATGGATGATGCGATGGTTTCTTTTTCTGAGATCAGATGAGAATTATCCATTTCCATTTTGTCCTTCTGGTAGTGCACCTTTGTTCTCAAATCGATAGTATTTGTTTGTGATATTAATGCTGATGTAGTCAGGGTCTTGAAGACGGCTAGTTTAATCGGCAACAAACAACCTCTTAAACTACTTTTTGAAAGAATCGAGTACCAGGTACCAGGTAGCTAGACTACGTGATTGTTTTTCAGGATCTATGATGAGGCTGACTTTGTGAGAAGAAATTCCGCCAACAGTCGTCCGATTAAGTACAGCATGTCAACAGATTCATTGTCTTTTAAATACAAATGTTGATTCGGTTATCAACATTTAATTTCTTCATTGACTTGGAAATTGTTTGATCGGGGTCCCGGAAGGGACTCAATTATGTTCTCGCAAAAACACCTGAATTCTACTGCACATACTGTCACCAATCGTTTTAACCCTAATCGAACCCCGACTTGATGATGTCGCCTCTTCGACCATCGTTTAATAATAATAATAATAAATGAAGGAAGTGTTTTTGAGAAGCCCAACGAAGATGACTCTGTGACCCCAAGTATTTTCGCAAGCTTGCGCTTAGCTACTATTATTTAGGTCGGTCTACTGCTATCTAGCCCACCACTCTAGTAGTTACAGTAGTACGTAGTAGTAGACTTAGTACGGTAGTGGCTAGTAGTAGTAGTAGTAGTAGTAGACTACTACTACCGTACTACTATCAGTAGTTAGCTAGCTAGTGGTCGTAGAGTACCAGTATCAGTAGGCCCTACCCGCATTGCTCTGCGGCTTCCGTGAAGATAGTCTGTTCGTGGTTCGCCAGTGAGAGATGGATTGAGGAGAGGCACTTTCACGCAGACTTTCTTCCACAAGAGTCTTTCGGCTGCAACGCATCGAACTGCACAATCTTTACCTACCAAGTCTATTATTTTATTTTTATTCAATCTACAGTCATCAGAAAATTATTTATCAAAATGGATCGCGACTCGTTGGTATACAAGGCTAAATTGGCCGAACAGGCTGAACGCTTCGATGAGATGGTCTCTGACATGAAGGAGGTTGCCAAGCAGCCCCAAGAACTCACGGTCGAAGAGCGCAACTTGTTGTCTGTGGCTTACAAGAATGTGATCGGTTCAAGACGTGCCAGTTGGCGTGTGGTCACCAGCATCGAGCAAAAGGGGGATCCTGAAAAAATGACGATCATTAAGGACTACAAGTCCAAGATTGAAGAAGAACTTGTTGATATCTGTAATGATATCCTTGGGTAAGTCAATTCTAAAGACATCTGTTGGTGAATGGAATTGGTGACACGGTGACGGTGACACTCGAAATGTTGGTCTTTACGGGAAACGTGGTTTATGCTTTGCATTCATTGCCCGTTCTTATCCAGCATTTTGGGCTGTTTAAGATGACTCATTTATGGAATGTTGCTCAATGTCGTCGTGTCGTTCCATATTTCCTTAATTTTTCACTGATTATTGGTCTCTCTTTTTCCTTCCGATTATTTAGAATCATTGAGGAATCTTTGATTCCCAACTCCACTTCTGAGGAAGCCAAGGTTTTCTATTACAAAATGAAGGGTGATTACCACCGTTACCTTTCCGAGTTTCAGTCTGGAGATACTCGCAAAGAAAGTGCCGGGGCTGCTTTGGATGCCTACCAGGCCGCCAGTGGAATAGCCTCCTCGGATCTTCCTCCCACACACCCCATTCGTCTTGGACTTGCTCTTAACTTTTCTGTCTTTTACTATGAAATTCTCAACAGCCCTGACAAGGCTTGCCAGATCGCCAAGCAAGCATTCGATGATGCCATTGCTGAGCTCGACACTCTGAATGAAGAGAGCTACAAGGACTCCACTCTTATTATGCAGTTGCTGCGTGATAACTTGACTTTGTGGACTTCTGACACTGCAGATGATGCTGAAGCAGAGCCAGAAGAAAAGGAAGAGTAAAATTGTGGCGGATCGTCCAGATCAAAAATCATGTCTAATCATGTCCTGTCTGTTTCGTGGAATCAATCGGAAAAAAAATTGAACTTAAGGAAATAAAGTTGAGTTCAAAAATGAGAAAAGTAGTAAACAAAAATGCATGTGTTGTCGAGTTTGTATCTGCGTGTTGCGATTGTTGAAGCGGTTGGGTCGTAGCCAGTGTTCGTTTTAGTATCGAAAATACAACTATCTAAAAAAAAGAGGGTAGTCGATACAGTCATCACTACACAACACGGACAAAAATATTACATATCCAAGACATGTACTATTATTAGTAGCAATCTCCGCTGCGCAACTCCTTTAAAACATCCAAGTATCCTTTAGTGTCCGGCGATATATGACCGCAGCGTAAGAGATAATCAATAATGACAGGGTAGCAGTTGGGCTTGATAGGATCGTGGAAGTTGGGAGCCATGCTAGTCTTGATCTGGTCGATGTCCCACAAAAAGAACTCTTCCACTTCGCCATCGACGGGCTTAGGAATAAAATTATTTGGCAAGTGTAAGTCGAAATTGAAAAGGACACAACGTGTGACACAATCATTGTGTTCCGAGTAAGTTTCGTAACTAATGGCGCCAGCATTCGAAAGACCTGCCAGAGTTATATCCTCAGGGATTCCTGCTTCTTCTTGGCACTCCTTGACAACATTTTCTAACAACGACAAACCCACGGGTTGTCCTCCTGCTACAATGTGATCCAGCATTCCAGGATATTTGCTCTTGTCGGCGGCACGTCGCGCAATCCACATTCTCGGTTGGCCATCATTACCCTGAACCAATCCATTGATATGCACCCCATATTCCATTATCCCCAACAATGACGCAGAAGCTCGTTCGACACCGAACAGCGTTTCTTCGTAAAAACTAGGTTTCACGGGATAATCTTCATCGCGCCAACCTGAGACGATCCCTTGGTCTCGGAGGATCGACATGATGCGGTTAACAGCTTCGGTCCGAGATTTCACAGATATTCCCACGTCAGGTGTCAGTGTCAACACTGGGCTGGTACTAATAATAGCACCGCCATCGGCACTGTCCGAGTCCAGGCAAAAAACGGGTTTATTCCGATCGGCAGAACACAAAAGATCGGCAATTTTTGGTCGAACTTTGCCAACGATCTTGCCATCGACAACGAAATTCAATAAGCTGGCTTTAATGTCGGGTGATATTTGATTGACTTTCCGGATACGAAACAACAAATCTTGCATAACTTTTTCGTCTTCGATAGTTGTAGCAGTTGTAGAAGCAAATCGCCTTGTAGTCGTTGTTGTAGCTTGGATTTGTGACATGATGGTGTTGGTGCTGCCTGCTGCAGATCTCGAGAACGACCGGGTTAGAAAAGAAGATGCAGGTTTTGAAAATATGGTCGCTATCATTGTCGGCAGCAAGCTTTGCAGTTTCATGTTTTTGCTATGAAATACTCCGAGTAGGCGAAAGTGGACGCGCGGGTGGTGAAGGCAAACGATTAGAGGAAGTGCCTAATGTTTTTATTACGTAGAGTACTCCGGAGTATTATGATTTCTTATTTGTATTTTTTCACTGTTGGTTGTTCCTTGTTCCTCTTCTTGGAAGAAAGCTAAAAGTATGGTGCTGGCATTAGTCCCGAATAAAAGGGACTGATTTCTTCCCAATCTGTGTTTTCGATTTTTCTTTCCGCGGTAGAGGTGCCTCGCATATTCTCTTTCCGATATTCATGCAAAGAGAGACAAATGGCAATCGATGGATTAAACGTTAGGAGAATGTTTATATTTTTACAACCATGGGTTTCTCATTGACAGAACTAGACCTATCTGCAAACGGCCTCGAGAATCTTCCATTGATTTTTCGTGTACTCTATTGTATAGATCATTCGTGAGTGTCGCGCAACTGCAAACCTGTACGGAGGACGTGTTGAGAAGCCTTTGCTCAAATGTTCACGGAGATTGTATTGTTTTATCGTTTGCTATTCGAATAACAGCAGTAAAAGGACTGCTTGTTTATTTGTTTGCGTTCGTAAAAAAGAAAGGAGAATGACAAAGCCAGTCGTGAAAGTGAAGCGGAAGGCAAAACACGGCGGATTTGGTAACACTCTTCTATCTCGAAAGGGATCGTCTTCGGAGATCAATCCTATTGAAGGAAACTCGCCGTCAACCTCCACGACGAAAGGACTCCGCCTGATGTCTGTTAAGATTTGTGAAAAGGTTCAGAAGCTCGGGACTACGACCTGCACAGCGGTAGCGGAAGAACTCATTCAGATTATTAAGAAGGAACAGGCAAAATTTCAAGGAGACAAAAGGCCATGTGATGAAAAGAATGTGCGACGACGAACTTATGATGCCCTGAACGTCCTGGAAGCTGTTAATGTCATTGCTAAGGACAACAAAGACGTCACTTGGAAGGGTTTGCCTAACGGAAACAACAATGAGGCCCGACGGTTGGTTGAGGAGCGCGCAAAGCAAAACAAGCGAATTCAAGAAAAGAAACAAGAACTTCGTGAAAAATTAGCGCAGCAAGTGGCGTATCGAAACCTGGTACTATTGAACAAGCATAGATCCGGTGATCCAAGTCACATCTGTGATACAGATCGAATTGAAATGCCATTCTTTGTTGTCAGCGCCAATACACAAGCTACTGTCCACTGTGACGCAAGCCATGATATGTCTCACATTATGATGGCCGTAAATGCGCCGTTTGCCATCCATGATGAAAATTCTATCTTGCGCCAGATGGGACTGTGAGTTTTTTTACGACTCCTCTTTTTGCTTGCCGGGATGAAGGTCCAAAAGTGCCTGTTGTGTTCTTGCCTTTGGACACTAATTTGCAAACATCTTACGCTTTCCTTTACTACTCCATGTACATTTTAGTGATCAGACCTCAATTGAGCATTTGAGAGAAATGTTTCCGCATGACATGCTTGAGTATTGCCAACAATACGACTTGCTTGGAGCTGTATTGCCAACGTCGTTTCGTGTCGCCGTTGTATCAGCGACAAAGAAGCGAGTTCGTGGCAGCGATACTTATGCTCGAGCTTCCAAACGAGCAAGAAAGACGCCCTATACTCTTTTGTAGTGACCAGTGAGAGGAGAAGGAGAATCAAAGCATGATTGCTGATTGGTATAGAGACACAGTATGCGAGTGTTGTTGGAATAGGATATCGAGAAAACCGTAGTGCGTTATATTGAGCATTATTGTGCCCGTATGCGGCCCCTCGGCACAAGAAAAAAAGGCAAACACTTCACTTGTAGATTTTAAAAGTTAACGCTATACGGCATCAAGTTTAAACGACTTCACCACGGTCAAAGGCAACAGTAAGTTTGGAAGGAGAAGGTCTAGTGGAAGAGCTCTTTTTGGAGCGACGGCTCGATCTACTCGTCTTTGAGCGACGGGAGCCGCCGCTTCTCGATCCGCTGTAGTGGGAGCTTTCGGCATCATGGCTCGATGGGTAGTCATTGGATATTGCACTGTAGAAGCTGGACTGATGTCCATCGGACACGGCACTCTGAAAATGACTGTAGTCAGTAGAGACGTCATTCAGTTTTTCTTCGTTCATAACTGGTCGCAGAAAGGGCCGATCGGGATCCAAACTTTTGGAATGTATGTTGCCATTTCCTATTATTTGATCTCTCCAGCTGGTCGAGGCGTCCATAGCATCATCTTCTCGCTGTGACAGGTCGTCGTCAAATACCAGCAGAGGATCTTGGGTGTCGCCCTGAGCCATGTTTCGATTGACAAGCATATCCTCTGCAGAATCGGAATATCGTCTCGAGATTTCGGCGTAAATACTGTTTGACTGACTCCTTAAGCCACGGGTTGTAGAAGAGCGTGAATTGCCACTTGAGCGGGTGGCATGTTGGAATTGTTTCACATCTTGAGCTGATACTGTATTGGGAAAGGCTCCCCCCACTGCTGCATTGCGTTCTTCCTGTTCTCGCTCACGCTGACGACGAATACAAGCCATGTAAATAATGACGCATGCTGCAAGCAGAGCTCCAACACCGATCAAGACCGCGGAAAGAATACCCTTTTGGTTGTTGCCAATCACTTTATCGCCCGTGTTGCCGTCGACGCCTGCACTCGGATTTGTGGGGTCAGGAGCTAGCGGCGTTCCAGGTGCAATGTATCGAATGGCTACAATATCAGGATGTTCAATTTGTAGTTCACGTTCCAATGCTCCCGAATTCATGTATTGCTGAAGTTCGTCGTGGACTCGCTCGTCGACCCACAGCAATTGGTTCTCTGAAGGTGCACCATCCCCAAAGAAGGTAAGCCCTCCATCTACCACAAAGCAGGGACCATCTGCGGTGGGAAATGGGCAAGCTTCTTGCGATATTCAGATAGAGCGGATACGGTTTGGTTTGTCAGGGTGTTTACTGGATTACTAGTACTAATAACACAAACATGCAGACAAAAATATCCAAGAAAGCAGACAGTCTAAAAGTACCACAAAATCAGACATACCTCCCATATATCCCTCAAATACTTGGTCTATGGGATCTGCACTCAATCCCTTCAATTGTTGTTGGTCTTCAGTTTTTAAACTCCTCTCAGGCTGCCGTTGCAGCTTCACCGAGTGTAACAGCCTTCGTACACCACCACCACCACCTTCTCCCACGAAAGGACTGGCTACTCGTAGTTGCTGCACAGATTGTAGTGGTTGCTGGGGTCCGTAGATCTGAAAATTTCGCTCTTGCTGACTTTCACTAGTACCGAAAATATCCATTACGGGAGACGAACATTGCTCCCAAAAGAAACTTTGCACCATCCTATCACTAATGGCTTTTTCCGCATCCTGGAGGACTGACACGTTTAACTTGACGGCATCCAACGACTCTGTCGTTTCGACTTGGTATTGATATCCGACTGTATGTGAGGATGAACCGTTGATTTCTCCATAATTTCCTTGGCTGTCCGACACACAATCATCTTCGTTGCGATCTGGTGCAGGAGTCGCCGCATCCAAAATAATCGGAGAATCAACATTCTTCTCTAACGGGCTAAAGCAATGATCGGGGTGACCAGAGCACAGCTTTCGCTTGCTGTGAAGGTGATTCATGCTTTATTGCTGCTATATTTATATGCTGTATGAGGACAAGGTATTTTACTTGGAGTAGACTAGTCTAGTAGGTCTAGTTTTTTTTTCTTTTTGTGATGATGTCGGTGTATCTCTTATCTATGTTGCTATCGTGAAAATATATTAGTATTGCTTTTTCACCGATGTGTGCACCAGCCTGCCGTTTACTTCGAATAGTCTACTTAAAAGAAGATTAATTTGAATCCAACAATATTGAGATGAGGTTAGAATACCTTGCAGCTTTAGTAGGGTTGAGATTATGTCTCGGAAAGAACCGCGGCACCCGGACTGTCGTTTCACACAAAAATTGCAGTTCTGCCAATAGTACTCGGGCCTCTCTCTCACTGTTGAATCTCTGTGCAGAGCACAATGGAATGCTTAATCGTCTCGTTTTGTTAACTTTCTTTTCTATGCTTTTTATCTCTACTGTACCGTGCTAGCTAGCTAGCTAGTAGTAAGCCGCATTTTTTGAAAGCTAGAATACTATTTTCCTGGAGCAGTTTGGTGCACTGAGGCTCCAGATTCTGTGAGGAACTGTAGACGCCAATTAGATAGTCAGCTGAAAAATCCAAGAGAAATGTCGATGAACTGTTGTGATTCTTTGGATACCTGGTACAGTAGTAGGTCCCACCACTAGCTAGTAGCTACTAGACCTACTACTACTACTACTACTAGGAAGCTACTAGTAGTAGTACCAGGGTAGTAGACTAGTAGATTCGTACTAGTAGTAGTAATTGCTGCTACAATTGGATTGTCAAGTGGATCATAATTATTTAATTAGCACATGATTTTGTGCCATCGACTAAGTGATCTTGGATTCCTTTTGGGTTTTGCGCCTAAATTCCTTAAGTACTGAAACCTGGCAGGTTCCATCTAGAAAAATTTAGAAAAATTTGCAAAAGGGATTCCCGATTTCGAGAGTATTACATTATTTTTTTCGTTTGTTTGCTGCAGAATCTGTCTGAATTATCTCTTTGTACCTCTGTTGTCAAGTTACAGATTCAACTTACCTCTGATCTCTGAGCACTTCAGAAAGCTCCACTTTTAGTATTCAACTCTTTGTGCCTAGACCACCCCATCCTCCCATCCAAAGCAGTAACAAGTGCCGCATTACGACTGACTATCATGACGCGACGGACCATTAAAGGTATCCGCACACGGGCTGCTAGAGTCAAGCGTGTGAGAAAGTTCGATAAAAATAGGAAGAGAAGCCATGTCCAGGCTGCCAGCAGCAGCGAAATTACCTTTAGACATGCCAACAACGATAATATGAGTTACCTGCCACGTCGAGTCTTGCGCAAACACAAACAGTACAACGACAATTCAGGTTCTCTGACAGTTTTAGACTTGAGCGACAATGGCAATTTAGGATTCTCATCATCCAACATCAATCATCAGAATGGTGATCGTGACGACTTAATCTTCATGACGGAAGCCATAATGCTTTCGCGTGAGAATTCGAAGGAGGCGAGCTCAGCGGACATGTCTATGTCGTTTCCGTTTGAGCATCTCTTTTCAAAAGATTCCGCAGATGAAAATGGTCCAAGCGATGTCCCTACGACGCCTTCATACGACGCGCCCTCTGCTCCTTCGGTTAATACTCCCTCATTTGGATCTCCTTCGGCTCCCATAATTGAGTCTCCCTCCTCTCCGTCAGTTGGGTCTCCTTCAGCTCCCTCGCTTAACCCTCCATCGCTTAACGCTCCATCGACTCCCTCAATTGAATCTCCTTCGATTAGCGCTCCATCCGATCCCTCAATTGAATCTCCTTCGGCTCCCTCCTCTCCCTCAGTTGGATATCCTTCAGCTCCCTCGATTAACGCTCCATCGGCTCCCTCGGCTCCGTCAATTGGGTTTCCTTCAGCCCCCTCGATTGACGCTCCCTCAGCTCCCTCGATTGGATTTCCTTCGGCTCCTGTAATTGAGTCTCCCTCGGCTCCGTCGGGTGGATTTCCTTCAGTTCCCTCAATTAACACTCCATCGGCTCCCTCAATTGAAACTACTTTGGCTCCCGCGATTGGGTCTCCATCGGCTCCATCAATTGGAGTTCCTTCGGCTCCCTCGGCACCTTCGAATAATTTTCCGTCGGAACCTTCGACCAGCGCTCCAGCGGCGCCCTCGAATAACTCGCCTTCAGCACCATCAATTAACACCCCGTCGGCTCCCTCAGCGAACTTTCCAACAATAACAACGGAAACACCTACACTTTTCTTCCCGGGTGCTCCGAGCCTACCTACAGCGGGTACAAGACCACCAACGCTTCCAGCTGAAACCTTGAGTCCAGTTGTGTCCCCAATTACCTCGCCTAGTCTATCGCAAAGACCAACTTTCAATGAAGGAAGCTTGACTGCGACACCGACGTTTTCTGGAGACATTACCACTGCAAATCCCACCTTTCCTTCCGAAAGCACCACTGCAACTCCCACTTTCGCTGGTGGGAGTATCACTGCAACGCCGACACTAGCTCCGAATGCAGCTTTTCCAACGATGCCATCCATAACTTCTGCACCCACCGTGGTCGATCCTTCGATCCCTGCACCTCCTATCGTTTCGCCTCCAACGACTGCTACAGATTCCCCCATCGGGACAGCACCCCCTCTCGACCAATGCACATCCGATGACAATGGAAATTATGGCTTCCCCACAGCCCCCGCTGCTTCTGTTGTTCGCTACCGATATCAGACGGAGGTGTCCTCCCAGACGACCGTGCGGGATTTGAACAATGACATTCTGAAGCAAATGGAGAAAGCTATAAGTGACCTTCTGATACCAAACTTGTTCGTTGAATGTGGTGGTGCATCCCCAGGTATTTCGCAGTCGCGAATAAGACCAGATATACTTCACATTGAGATTACGGGTACGGCCTACGGTACATCAGCCGAGGCAGAACAGAAGAAAAGGGGCGCGAACGAAGGAATTTCCGTGGACGGTGCTGTCCCTGGAATCTCGGAAGAAGGAAGGAAAGCCGCGCAACAACGGGCTTTGCCATTCTTTCAGGGATCTAGTGGCACAAGTCGAACACAAAATTTAGGCGGAAGTGCACAAAGAAAATCGCACGGGATGCATCGGAGAAGCCTGTTACATGGGAACAAGAATGGAAGATTTCTTCAAGGTGGGAATTTGGTTGGGCTTCGTGTAACTCCTCCGGATGTGGTCTTGTTGGGTGCTTTTCAGAGTACGTACAGTATTGATTTGATTGTTCTGAGATCGCAACATTTGCCTGACTTCTTTCTTCATCGTTCCTATCACTACTGTTTTTCTTTCTTTAAGACGCCTGCCCATCCCCTGAAGGCGGAAATGGTGCCGATGGCGAACCACTGGTCTGTTATGTCATTGTAGGAGGTCTTAGCGTTTTTGGCAGTGGTGATTTAAGCTGGGTCGACGCGGTCGTACAAGATAGCTTGAAAGAATCTATGAATGCCGGGGAATTCGACAACGGAGAAATTGATAGCAGTTTAGAATTTGTAAGATATATTCCCCCGGATACTATTCTCAATATAACAGACGACGAAAGTAACCTTAATGCAGCCGACAAGTCTGGTGATGGTACTCCAGCGTGGGCTTGGGTATTGGTTGCCATTGGTATCCTCGGCTTGCTTCTTTGCGTGGTCTATTTGGTGTTAAAGCGAAAAAAACAGCAAGAAGAACTTGATAGAGTGCCGCAGGAGACAGAAGCCCTTGCCGGCGACGTTGGAAGAAAAGATGACAGCGATGGCGAAGAGGACAAGTACAGTGACGACGAGAATAGTGGCGAGGCTGCAAGTGACCCCGCCGAGGACGAGGGATATAGCAACAGTGGAGGACACGAAGGAAACAACGCGGTCCACGATGAAGGTAGTGACGACACTGACAACGTTTGAGGCAACAATTATGGTACACCTAGAAAATCAGTCAGATAGCTGTTACGGTAAACTGTTTTGGATGTCATGTAAATATGAAATCAAAGTGTATAATAGACTCCTTAGGAATAATAAACACATTAGGATCGTTCAGTCTCCTTTGACGTGGGTACTTTCAAGCGATTTCTGCTAGTGATCTTGGTGGGGTATTGTGAACCATTTCGCATTTTCATTCGTTGCTTTCACAACAAGTTTCTTTACCTTTGTCATACCTTATAACACTGTGCTTGTAAAAAAAAAATAGAAGATACGAGGCTGGTCTGCGGATGGTTCTTATCTCGCATTGTATGTAGCATCGATGGGCAGTTCACCAAGATGGCCTCATTCTAGCATTGCCTCTTGATCAAAGCATACAACATTTGGCAATGATTGCTTTCGGCTTGAAGCAGAAAAATGACAACCACGGACTGGATCTATCTCAGTGCGAAGTAGGCATGGTTTAGGCGTCCGTGTTGAATTGACACAGAAGCCAAATGGTTTGAACCAACATACCTCAAGAACTGATGTCATCTGTGTAGCATCTTAGCCAACCCAGCGATGAGGGAGCAGCGGTACAAAACATCATCTTTAGAATAAGGGAAGCATTTGAGACCGAGTGCACACTACTCGGAGTTCTGGGCAAGCTACAAGGACAAGCGGCGGTCGGTCATCGCTATTGCCGTCTATTTTCAAAAGCGCATCAAGTATGTTCTTCAGACGACAGCCTTCGCCGGAGGCTTTACTGTGTGGCCCAGGGAGGGGTGGGCGACAAAGGCGAAATACCGAGACTTGGTTTGGAATCGACCAGGTGTGCAGATGGGGATTTGTGCCGGGACTTCGATGTGGCTGTGCAATGTCTGCGTCTTTTCACTGCCTATGAGGGATACAGCTGAACTGCTGTAGCGGTACACCTAGGTAATTGTACCCGAGTAGCAATTCAAATTAAGCCCAGGTGGACTACGGCAGTTTACCTTGTCTCCTATTAGGGACTATGATGGGACTCAGGAGTTAGGTCATACTCTATTAGGTCGTGTGCCTAGCCTGCTCTGTATACACACACCAACCACTAGTTTACTCCTAATATTGCCATAATATCTATATTTACTCTATAGTCTCCACACTAGCTTTTTGCGAATTTGAGTGTTGTGTCCGCGAAAAATCGACTTTTAGCCTAGCCCCCCAAAAGAAATGGGATAACCCTGCCAAAGCTAAATCGGAGGATAATTTTTACGTATTTTTATAGAGTAGATAAATCTTCAAATCCAACACAACCTCATCCATGGATTAATCAGGAAACTTCAGTCCTAAGTTTGCCAAACAATGAACAAGAACCCATGGACGTAGATAGCCAGGTGCAACCAGGCAGAAGCATTTGTGGCGCCATGAGGTGGTGTAAAAGAAAAGGCTTTGGATTTTTTTTCACATCATGGTGGGGCATCTCCTCCTACACCGCCATTTTCACAAGATTCATCAGCACAGCAAGGAGGAAGACCATTGCTGCTAGGGTAGCTAGCAACCAAGATCAGGAGAAAATATGCAATACTAACTGGCACCATCTTCACATGGTGGGGCATCTCCTAAACCCCCATTTTCACAAGATTTATCAGCACAGCAGGGGGTCAAGCCATTGCTGTAGGGTAGCAATCAAGATCAGGAGAAAATGTGCAATAACTGGCACCAACAAGATCACCTTCACATGGTGGGGCATCTCCTACTCCGCCATTTTCACAAGATTCATCAGCACAGCAAGGAGGAAGGCCATTGCTGCTAGGGTAGCAATCATTATCAGGAGAAAATGTGCAATAACTGGTGCCAACAAGATCACCTTCGCATGGCGGGGCATCTCCTACACCCCCATTTTCACAAGATTCATCAGCACAGCAAGCAGGAGGAAGGCCATTGCTGCTAGGGTAGCAATCAAGATCAGGAGAAAATGTGCAATAACTGGCACCCCCAACGAGATCACCTTCACATGGTGGGGCATCTCCTACTCCATCATTTTCACAAGTTTCATCAGCACAGCAAGGAGGAAGGCCATTGCTGCTAGGGTACATCAGAACCGCCTTGATTGCGTAAATTGTCCAACATTGTGTAATTACGCGTCCCATAACCCTATGACGTAAACTTACACAATTTTTGTTAATTACCAAATTAATTTG
>Ga0100391_1001696_pt1 | contig 24096 bp, 19 predicted proteins | sample CryGeymeta201515_FD_81541 | JGI IMG/M metagenome (GOLD analysis project Ga0100391, IMG submission 81541) | Groundwater microbial communities from Crystal Geyser aquifers in Utah, USA - Crystal Geyser metaG 2015-15 | ecosystem: Environmental > Aquatic > Deep subsurface > Groundwater | place: USA... | reverse complement strand
TTTTGATTATGTCCTCTAGCTCATTAAGTGATTGTCCAAATTCAATAAATAGATTATGAATGAAAAGCCCTCATCAAGAGCTGTCCATTTAACTACTCAAAAAGTGATTTGAGACCTTAATGCCTCCTAACTAATTTTTCCTGTGGAAATCCTACGGTAGTGTCAGCCTTACTCTACTCTAGTACCAGTCCAGAAGTACTACAGGTCTCCTTCGCTCTCAAACTTCATGCCCGAACAGATAGTAGACAATATGACCACCCGGGCAGCCTCATAATTCAATAACACAGTGAAGAAAAACAATGAAATGCATGTAATCCAAAATACGTACAGGTGGTAGCTGATACAGTAAACTTCTCGCCTCTCATCATAATACTGGAGCTACTTTTCCTCAATAAAAAATTCTGTCAACCCCAAACATTCATTGATGGTAGGTTCGCGTCCTTTTTTCTTTGGCGTTTCTTCATCATCCATCGCAGTCGCAACAACCACTACTGCATCCTGACTCGTAACTGGGTGAATCGTTTCTTGCATGTGCGAGAGCAATGAGCGCACTTTATTTTCCTGCTGCTGACGGCGCTCTAATTTTGCCGAGAATTCTGACGAACTAGTAGTAGTAAATGAAACATCATTCAATCCTCCTACCGACGTGGATTCTTCACATTTTAGGTTCGACAACAATGATCGAACTTTATCTTCCTGAAGTCGAAGACGCTCCAACTTGGAAGTCGACGCTGACGAAATATTCAATTCATTATCATCTTCTGTAAAGGACTCGTTTGCCGTGGGAAAGCCCACAGGAACTGACTGTATAGAATGTGCAACTGATTCTGTTTCTTGTAAAAATCCAGACGCAGTAATCTCCAAACGTTTTGGAGTGTTCGATAGGTCAACATTATTCTTTGTCTGTTCTTCATTTTGTTTTGATTCTTCTTCTTCTGGACGATTCTCTTTGGAGTCCTGAACAAGAGCTGATGTGTTTCGTAGGACCGTATTTTCCTTTGTCATGAATGTTGGTGTTGATGAGGATTCAGTCTGCACCGAAACATGGAGGACCCTTCCAGAAGCTTTCGCTAGCTTACACCAACGATCCATTTCACGTTGTCGTTCGGCTAAAGTCAGCATGGCCCGTTCCATAGATACCTGCAATGTTTCACTTATACCCTTCAACTCTGTTTCAAGCTCCTTGATCTTTTGTATTCTATCTATTTGATGATCTAGAGCTTCCGTTCCCACTTGTAGATCAGTCATGATGACGGTACGAGGTTTTGGGTATTTTGCTTTGTTTTGTGTGTACTCAAATGGTTTCGATGCAGTTGTCTTTCATGTTGATGTATCGAAAAGTCATACTGTAGCTATGCAGTATGCTGCAAGAAAGCGATGAGCGTGGAATTTTTCTGAATTGTATGTGCTTCTTCTAACACGCAGCTTGAACAAAATAATAATAATAATAATAATGATAATACGGAGTAATAATAATATTAATAATAGATCACTCCAACCCACTGTACTTGGTACCTTTTTTACTCCTGAAAATGCTAATATGGAGATTCTCATTGCCCATGCAATTCATCGTGACAGCACCAATCCAAAACAAGACCTTAATACAAAGTAATGACGGCATCATGCGGTCGACTCCCGTGCGATGCATCCCGAGCATCCTACTACTACTAGTAGACTTGTGTATCCATGTCATCTAGCTAGCTAGAGTGTCTATTAGCTACGGAGTACTACCATAGTACTGGTAGCCAAACGACGTCTGCAGACACAGAACTAAAATAAGGAATTTCGGAGTGTGGATAGGTTTTTAAATTTGGCACGATCTGCCGGCCAGGCTCGTAACAGCTCTTTGTGTCGTTTTTTACTTAAAAGATATTGGCATTGTCATCGAGCTCACATTTTGAATTTTGCCGATCATAACAAAACCATTTTTGGAGTACTAATGATAGCAATTGAATATTGGAGTAATCTAGTACAGCACACAGCACTGCACTGCACTGCACTCATTATTTTAATTTATTGCTTCCAACATGATGTTCTATGAGATAATAATCTCTTCTCTTGTAGCACTATGGCTTTTATCTAGCACTTGTATTGCTGCAGAAAGCTTAACGGAAGCGAACACCAAACAGGTAAGCAGACTATTAATCATATTTTGTATGAATGTTGTTGTTGTTTGTTGTATCGGCATTTCCCACCACTAGCTTTTTCCTTTTCGACCGATGTTCAAACATCCCACCGTTGTCTAATGCCACACTTTATTTTTCTATTATTACTCCAGATTCCACTCGGGCAAGCATGCCAAATTGTGTGCCTCATAGATGTGATTGCATTTTTGTACAACGAGCGGGACGACGAAAAAACAGATATCACCGAAACATCCGCACCAATAACAACAGCTGTAACAACATCGCTGGACGCGGAGCAGCAGGGAGACGATTTATATTTATGTCGATTGCAATCCGGGGAGCATCCTAGTCGAGCTGGATACCGAATTGATCTTCCTCCAAAATTTGTTGTGGAGAACAAGGATGAATTGAATTCGGCTCGAGCCAGTCTCTGTATCTCGGAGGGAACTGTTGACCGTGACACTCACCGTGTGACCATTGGCGAAAACGCGGATTTGTCCATTCTCAAGAGCCGACGAAAATTACAAACTTTGCAACCCATTGTTGGCACACGCACCATTTTGGCCGTGCAACTCACAACCTCCTTCATTAGCAACACCGGCAACCAACGACAGGAGCACCCAGGACTGTCGACATCTGAAATCGAAGGAGCCATGTTCGGAACGGGACCTGATGCCCCGGGTCATGATTTAGTCTCTCAATACAATGCTTGTTCCTTTGGAGCATTAGACATGAGACCGGCCGTTGGACCCGGCATTCAAAACGGAGTGGCCACAGTCGAACTGCGAAAGCAAGTAGCAGGCGACGAAATATTGGGGTCACTACAGGATGACATTTTGGAAGCTACAGAAGAGCAAATTGGGTCGCTGGACCAATTCGATCATATCATTTACTGTATTCCGGATGATGCCCTCATGAACGGCGCCGAAAAATGGACCGCCTTTACCTACTTTCATTCTCGATGGAGTTTCTTCCAAAGAAAGCGATGCGAGGCCATGTCGGTTACGATTCATGAGCTGGGTCATTACCTAGGCTTCCGACATTCAGGATTGGGATCTGAGTCCTACGGAGACGAAAGTGGATATCTTGGCTTTACCGTATACAAAAGTGGCGGGCCAGTCAAATGTTTTAATGGGCACAAGAACTGGGTGGCGGGATGGTTTGAAGATCGCCAATACCACGCCGATCCCTACATGACATCTCCTATACTTACCCGCCTCGTTACTTTTGTTGACTACAAAAATCCTCTGTTGGATTTTAACGATGTCGTTCTCATTAGGGTGGGGCAATATTTCCTGCAGTATAATCGGGCCAAGGGAATCAATGTGGATACAGCCATGTTCAAAGATCAAGTCAGCATAACCTACGCAAGAGACCACGAAAGTGATTCGGAGGCCATGGGGGGAGCATCTGTGGGCAATAGCATTCGGTTACCCAATTATTGGGCCTCTGGTTTTGATTTAGTGGTGGAAGTTTGTCAATTTGGTTCTTCTGGTAGAGATGCAGGAACCCAAACAGTGGTTTCCATGGCTAGACAGTTTATTTTTGGCGACACTACTGTCACGGAACCCTTTGACTTTGCGTGGGTGAGCATTTATTTGGACGACGGATCGCAAGGTTCTCAATGCTATTTAGTAACCGACGAGGTCCGAGCTGCCGAAACAGAAACCACACCCCAACCTTCACTGCGACCAACCCCACCTCCCGCAACACTGTCTCCTACCGTTGCCCCAACACCTGCGCCTGTTGCTATTAAGCGTCCAGTTCCAGCCACTTTTATCGCCCGAGAGCGCAATGTCGATTCTGCCCAAGAACGAACCGGTGCAGGGTTGCGAAAAATCAAGAAATTGCCTGCGCCTTTGAAGAAAGGCAGTGACCGACTCGTTAAAGAGGAACTCAAAAAACTTTCGGAACCATAATATATTCATAGAATTGTACATTTTTTTCTAGAGAGGGAATTAAAACTCCGAGTAAAGTCTTTTGGCTACTCTAGTCTTTCTACTAGCTACTGTAGAGTAGTAGTACCAGTAGCTAGACTACTACTCGTGTTTCTCTTCAAAAAATAATACTGTAATAATCATCAAATTCTTACCTTCATCCTTGATTAGCGGAACGCAAGTGTTCAAGTAAAGAATACCAGGTACTCTAGTATTCACCTCATAACCTATTCAACTCAAACGCCAATGAAAAAGTCGACGAAAACTCACCCGCCACACTAAAATAAAAATACTGTAATGAAATATTTTAAGACTACATAATATTATCACATTGTCACATACTACTAGTATTCTACTACCTACGCAGTTAATCTATTGCACAGCAAAATAAAAAGACGGACTGCAAACATGACAGGAACAAGTACTACTGCCAAAGCTAAATCTACCATTATCGGCGGAATTCAAATCGCTACTGCGAAGCCGGAGATCACCAGAGGGCAGTGCGTATCGGGTCGAAGTTGGAAACCTGTTGCGACCAAACGCACATCGAGTCTTCGAAAAACCAAAATAAACAACAACACGAGATCCTACGAAGAACAGAAAGCCGAAAAATTGAGGCGGAAGGAGACTTTGGAATTACAAAAGCAGCTAACAGAAGATCGAGTGAAACAAATTCGCGACAAGAAGGAGCGCCAATTGGAGAACGAACGACGACGCGCCGAAAACGAATACGAAATGGCCAAGAAAACGGCACAGACTCTCAATCATTCGAAGCTCCGATCGACAATGAAGGCCATGTCCAAAAAGCAAGTGCGACAGGTCAAAAAGACCAGAGTCAACAACAAAACGGGAGCTACCGAATTTGTTCCTTTTTATTCCAAATAATTATGAGAGGGACTTTTTCAACGTGTTGGATTGTGGCATGTATGCAATATGGTGACTTTGAGTTCCGTTGGAGAGTCTTTTCTATGGCGAAACAGGTTGATTTGCGTTTAGGTTATTTAACTTTTGAGTACTACGCCTGTTCGATAGAACGAACCACACAATATCGGACAGAATATTTTACAAAAACCAAAACCTTCGTCTCTCCCTTGGTGCACTCCTGCACTCCACACTCCATGTTCACCCAAAAGAAACGATAAATGCTCTCCTTCATCTTGTACCATGTATGTAGATTAATTTTCCTACCATACTCTTTAGACGTGCCAATTACGTACCATCATATCCTACGGTGCCTACAAGGCTCCGGGTCCCTAGCTGACAATCCGTGATTACACGTATGTATTTCATCTTATTGCACATAAAGTGTTTCGATCTTTTAACATGGTATGTTAATAGGATTATCAACGCCACTTTCTAGGTCGACTCCTTTGAATTGGATGTGAGGATATTGCTTGACACTCAAACTTGGAGCCGACAACACCGAAAGGACAGTCGCAGTAGAACCTAGTAAAGGAACCCACAAAGGTGGTATGCCCTATATCTTTGTGGCAATGAATACTGCAAGCATGACACATACCACGGTTTAGAGCAGGCACGAGGCGACAGTCCTTGCAATGATACATGGCTTGCAGAGGTACCCTTTGTCCTAAATGTTTGGAGTGTCGGCGAACTGTGCAGGTGTGAAAACAGGTTTCTTTCTGAAATTGATTTAATGCTCCTGTCGCCTTGTGCCGCAAAGGTCTGCCATTGACAAAGCGTAAGTATCTTGGCTCATCATCGTAGGAGTAAAGAGCTGCCGCGGGCGTGCTCCATTTGCCAATTCCTTTGGCGTCTACTTCCACGAGAGAAACCAAATCTTTTAAAGTTGCCGACAAGGCATCCTGAGTTAGCTTTGGACAGTTACTGACATCCAGGAACAGTAGCGACTTAAGCGCTGCAATTGCTTCAATAGCGACGTTTGTCACTTGAAGAAGCGCTGCGATCCTGAGCGACCGCACGGTAGTTGTATGATTGTGTTGACGGATTCCTTGGTTCTGACAAAAAGATTGAATTCCTTCATCGGTAATTTGAAAGCAAGCTGAAAAGTCCACGTCGGATAAATTAGTACAATGCCGGCCTATTGCCCGTACAGCATCATCTCCGATGCAACACGCTCGCATCTCTAGGGCATTCAAAGATTTGGCACAAACCATCGCCAGGACCTCAATTTCCCAGTCTTGTACTTGTTCGCAACCCGAGAGGTAGACTTCCCGCAAAGATCCCATCGATCTTAAGGCAAAGTAGGGCAATACGCCTTCGACTAAACCGCGTCGAGGAGTCCCAATACCATTGAAATTCAATCGCGTCAAGTTCTTCAATGGCTTTCGATTCGGACCAACCGCATCTCTATCTGTCCATTGCAATTGACGCTCCCAAAAGCTATCTGTGCATCTAGAGATATCAACGATTGTACCCAGCGAAAGTGAACTATTGGAACTGTTTGCGTATGTTTCATACCGAGGCAGATGCCAATAGGACCATTCTCCCAAGCTGGTCAGCCTGATAAGTTCGCAACCTGCAAGTTCAAGACTCTCCATTTTGTCGGGAAGATGTTGAAACAGCCAGCTGCAGGATTCTGAAATGCGCTTTAATCCCGACATGTCTAAATATCGAAGGTCTCGCAAGTTATCGAAAATTGCCTGAACACAATCATCGGCAATAGTTTGCGAGCACCCGCCCAATCCCAGAGACTGCAATTGTCGAAACTTTGGCGATTTGGCAATTTCCAAAACGACTTGTGCATCGATTCTATAACAACCCTGGAAATTTAGATATCGTATCGGTGAAGGCGTAATATCTTCAATAGTAGCACAGGGTGTAGAAGCGTCTATCAGAGCTGTCTGTAAATGTCGAGGATCCAGCATGCCACATCCACTGAAATCGATGCTTGTCAGGTTTTTGTGAATTCGAAAATCGAATAATCTTCTAAGCCAACTGCCCCTGTTCCCAGCTAAATGTCGGAGGCCGGCAAATTCAATTCGTTCTAGTATGCTCGGATTGTTTTTGTTGTTGCCACCATTGTCCTGTTGGTCGTTTGTCTGATGCATGGCATCAAGGAGCTTGGATACACAAGTTTCCTGCGCGTCAACGAGCAACAAACTGCCAAGTTTTCGACACCTGTCCAATTCCAGCAGATAACTAAAATGTAGCGATTTGGCGTTTGAAAGGACTAAGCTAGCAGCTCTAACGAGGACAAGATTTTCGCATGCCAGCACTTGGATGAGATCCGACGTGCTGCTAAAGGATAATATCAACAACCACAGCGTGTCATCGTCGAGAACCCTCATCAGGCGATCCTCGGGCACGGGCTTCATCGTTTTGCCTGCAATATTCGATATCCTTTGTCCTCTTTCAACTTGAAATTTATCGTACGTTCCTACTACTGTCTCCGCGTCATTGTTGCGTGTTCCTTCAGCATTTTCTCTATGTTTTTCAGGAAATACCGTAAATAGTCGAAAATGTGATGACGCGATGAAGCCGATTTGCTGGAAAAACTCGAGTCATAGCAGTTTTCAATGTCGACGTCATGTCATAACCTTATTTAGCGACTAAAATAATAATAACGACTGAAAGTCAAAACAAAAAGTTAATTGAAGAGTTGCTGTCGTCACATAAAGGACTTGTTGTTTACTGTAGTAACAAGTGACAAGCAACAGACTACAGACTACGTACAGATCATCAACGAGTATTCACAAAGAACACAGCGACCCTCATTTTCCCCCAATCCACTTTCTCTACACTTGCTAAGTGTCAGCCAACTGATATCTAGTATCTAGTGTCACTAATGCAAAAGTTGCTTTATCTTGTAACAAACTTCATACCTCGAAACTAGAATCAGTCACACGCATTAATCTTATCTCAAATCTCAACCCGATCCGATTCGAAACGAAATTGTCAACAGAAAAGATGCGACCTATATCTCTATCTCGAAGGCTCCTTATGCGCGCTACTGTTGCTTCAATCCGACCTGGGTCCGTCTTCACTTCTGAATTGTATCCGCGCTCAAGACAACGGCAACGCATGAACATGAATAAAACCCTCAATTCTTCGTATCCAGCACACCCACAACTTCGAGGTTTCTCCTATACGCCACTATCTCCACCTCCCTTGTTTGATCTCTGCGTCCGGAAAGCATTCGACGAAGCTTTGCAACGGGCCCAGACTCACCCCCACGAAGCCGCCTTCAAACATCCGAGAAACTGGACTGCTTTGCACTGCTGTGTAGAACACGTTGCACCTATTGAGGTAGTCAAAGCCATTTACAATGCCTATCCTCCCAATGTTAACGCCAAGGACTGGCAAGGCATTACACCCGCCGAAGCAGCTGTCGATCGCGAAACCGTAGAATTTTTAAACCAGCAGGCAAATGCATTGGGAGCTAATAATGGAAATGCTGGTGCCAGTGTAGAACAATCGTCGGTTGCGATGGAAACAGCAAAATCAAACATGGCAAGCAACGATCCAAATGATATTATGATGATCGGTAAAGTTATCAATCACGCAAATAACTTATCCATTCAAGTACAGGATCTGAGTGCCTCTACCGAACGTTTACGCAAGGAACTGGAGGATTTGAAAGCTACCTTGCGAACTATGTCCAGCAAATAAAAATACTTAGTAATCTGGTCTGGCTACTTACTGTAGGGTACTGCTAGTGTTTTTGCATCCAGCAATGTAGCTTCTCAGTGGCATATTTTTAATATTGTATTAGTGAAGCATTTATTATTGCTATTTTTGGGCACTGCCCGTCTGTAAGAGTGAGTAAGGTAAGAGCAAGTGAGCACCCTTGGAGATATTGATACGTGCACTTGTCTACCTCGAACTTACTGTCGGAAACGTACCCATTCTCCATCAACGGCTTTTTTTGGAAAATCACACACCTCTCTCATTTTTTTATAACTCTTCTTCCTTCAAGTGACTACAGTTGTACACAGTCAGAGCACACAGCCCGAATACAATCTAACAAAACATGAAGAAATATAACAAGAAAGAAGTACCTCGGAACGGTTCCAATCGAGACGACCACATTCATTTGGAATTGGAAACAGTCTTGCGGATTCGCCCGTTACGAAAGAGAGAAGTCGGCGATCAGGTCGTGCTTGAAACCAAACATGTGGACGATGAAGGAGCCACCACAGCTGTCTTGCATCCCATGATTGCTAAACAACCCAAGCAACATCATCCCGAGTCGCCTGCCATGAAAATGTTATCGCCCGAGACACTTCACCTCTGTATGGACACGGAGTATCGATTGGATCAAACTATGCCGGACGACACGAATCAAGAGAAGGTGTACTACAGTCTCGGTCTTCCCGCAGCAAGGGAAGCCATGGAACTTCTCAAACAGAAACGTTCGGATGCAGGAGTTCAGCGAACAACCAACCTTATTGTCTGTCTGGGAGTGGAGCATTCTGGAAAGACCCACACTTGTTTTGGAGCAGGACACGGCAGTAACATTACCAAGCGTCGATCCGCCGACGATGGATTAGTACCCAGAATTCTCGACTCACTATTTTCGCAGTCAACCCATCACGTTAAAAGTAAAAGACATGTTTCCTTTGGTGTGCGCATGAGTCTCTTGCAGGTAACCCAAGAACGATCGGAACAGCCCAAACACTATGACGATAGTGTCGTTCAGGATCTTCTGCAGGCTTCAATCGCCAAGGATACTAATGCAACTCCTCCCAAACACTCTATAAGAAGTCCTTCCCCATCACGAATGGCAGCACAATCCGTTAAAAAGCTGATGCGAACCTTCGAAAATGCAACATCTTCGGCAGTCGCGGCCGTGTCCACCACCAAATCACAACAGGAATTCATTGTTTCCATTGATCAAGACGTCGATTCTATGGATTTTACCACCAATGCATTGGTCAAGACTTGCTATGACATTACAGAATCAAGAAAGTTACTAGCATCTGGTCTTCAAATGGGACAACGATTATGTCCCCGCAATAGCAAGTCTCACGTTTTGGCCATTCTACAGCCTGTTCTCTTGAAATCGGATGGGTCTGCCGAACAGGTAGGAGGGACCATTGGAGTTTTCGACATGGCAGGTATTGAGCAATCATCACAAAAGAAACGCAATACAGCAGCTCGTCACCCAAGGGACAGTGTCGGAGCCAGCAGTAGAGGCCAGAGTGATTTGGCTCTCAATGCCGTCTTGCATTGTATTCGGAGTCTTCAGCACAACTCTATGATCTTGTCCGGTAAGACGCCAGGTCTTGACATAGTAGGTGGTAGCGTCTATGATGGTCTTGCCATTGACGACTGTACCAGCGAGATCTCCTGTGTCTCTCAAGAAAAGACAGGAACGGCCGAAGGACCAGCTTTCAAGGTGGTACCCTACCGACAACATAACGTGACCATGCTGTTGCAGCCCTTTTTCTCGGCCCGAGAAACCAAGATGACCAAATTGACCTTGTTAATGGCCGCTTATCCTGGACATCGGGATCACGCTGAAAAAAAGACGCTGCTTAATGACATCAAGCTCTTGATGGAAGTCTCGCGGGAATCCGACGGTGCACTGGTCGATACCGGATTGACTAAGAAACCTCTGTCACCAATTCCGTATAGCCCAGCGTCGGCAGCTTTTAGTGAAGACCGCGCAGAAGATACTCATCACAAAAGCAAGTCTCCTCGTCATTGTTACCATGGACGCAAGTCGCCACGTTCACCACGTTTCGAGCGCTCGTCGGAGAATAAGAAGCAGAAAAAGGCATATGCTGCTCTGCCCTCTGCGCCCCTGTTGGACGGCGGGTCTATGGCGTATTCCATGGACGAAGATGAAAATGTGGTCCCATTGGCACCTCCACCCCCGTTTGCGCCACTAGCACCGGCACCATGCATCAATAGGACATCTGTACCGACCGCTCCTAGCCCAGATCCGGCCCCCATGGCACCGTTGGCGGTGGATTTCCCCGGAGTTGTAATGCCTTCTGCCACAAACAATGCTCCTTACTCAGCTCCCCGTGCCGTTATGCCGCATCCACAGGATTTGGATCGATCCTTTGATGACACACCTGCAAAAATTTCAGCCAGTCAACAACCACAACAGCAGCAGGGACATGCTCTGCAACCAACGACAGTTCACAACATGCCTGGTGCGTCCAATTTGAACAAGTCACCTACAACAGCTTGGCTATCTGGAACCAAGAATGCAATTAGAGACGTCGCTCACGTTTCAAGCAAGACCGGCATGAAAATGATAGATGTCTCGATGAAGAAAGGACTAAAAATGATGGACAAAATACGAACTACACCTGACAAAGGAGGTGTACATTCCTCTCAATCCCGTACAGCTGAAAGCGCGCCCGTTCGGCCTCTCTCTGAAACAAAAGTAGACACCGATCATCCTGCAGGAAGTAGTCTTTGTACTACCGCTCATGACACTCCTCCCATACATTTGGACAAAATGGGAACCGTTGTTCACCGAAAACAAGGATACAAGAGCGAAGACAAAATTAAACTGCTGGAGAGAGAGAATCGAAATCTTGCTTATCAAAACAAAGCTTTAGAAACACGATGCGCTAGTCTCGAGTCGGAAAATAAGGCCTTGAAACAGCAGATAGGCGACAGTAAACGCAAGGCGTGGAACAAGGATGAGGAGGAGGCCTGGGAAAAGAGCAAGAAACAGTTTGTCCCTCCCCCTTTGATTCAACCTCCCGTGATCAAACACGTGACTGAGGCCAAGCGAGTCTTTGAGACAACCGGTCGATACAATTTTGCCGTTGGACAAGAGCACTTTTCGTTAAACCTTCCCTCTAACTTTCAGCGAGCAAGCGATTTAGACCGCCGCGACCAGTTGGGTCAAGATGATCGGTCGACCGTGGACAGCAGCAGTCTTGTCTCGACACTTCAATCATCGAAGACAAACGAGAGCTCTATCGACATCATGGCCAAGCGATTGGAGGCAGTCAAGAGCCGAAAGAGTAGCCACTGGCAATCGGCGCGAGAGAAGTGAGCGAAGCCTATTTTTATCAGAAACAAAGCAGAAGAGAGTTGTTACCGTTTATTCTGAATCAAGTACTAGTAGTCAATATCACAAAGTACTATCTAACTATCTAGAAATCAAATAAAGCAGATGCTTGTTGTTTACCCCACTTCTTGCTGGCGATCCGTGGCAAACGACAAAGACCTTATGGGAGAGTCTGAGGTACCATACCCAAGGCCATGCACAATGTTGAAAGAAGCGCGATTCAGCTTGGCTGGTGACTTCAAGCAACCACGACAAAGCCATTCTCCTCTTGGAATCCGTTTCAAGGGTGGATCGAGACACTTCAAATGATAGGCTTTGTGACAATGTTCACAAACAATCAATTGGCCACCATCCTGACATACATTACACCAATCTGACTCATTATTCCATCGCGTCTTGCAGGCGGTGTACTGTCCATCCAAATTCTGCCCCTTGAATTGATAGTACTGCACTAGAACGGAGGATACACTCCGCCCCATTTTTTTGGATATGGCATAAAAATCTTTATCGCCACCCTTCATCATGGCGACTTGTTCATTAATCTCACCCACGCACAGTTGACTACAAGGCTCCTTACACTGCCGGTAAAGATTGATAAAGCAATCGGTTGCTTTGGCGACGTTGTAGCCTGATTTGTGTAATGCCTCCATTAGCAAGGTTTTGGAATTCAAGTCTATAGATTGACTCAAGAACGTGTTGATGTCTTCGCCACGAGCTTCCGCAGCATCTGCTAACTGAGGATCCCAGAGTTGCTCGCATCTGGTAGTTTATGTGGCGCAAAAAAGAAAAGTAGAAAGGCAAACTACATGTTAATGGGTCCATCAGTAACAGGCACTCAAAACGGAGACGTCAATGGATTTTGTTTGCACTTACTGCGGCGTGTAAGAAGAATCGGCCTGGCGAAAAACACTTAAAGGACGAGCAGGTACCACAGCTTGATACTGTCCCCCCACACGGCTTGCTACATGTTCCTTTTCATCTTTGGGAGGACTCCTTTTTTTCCTGATTGTGCCAGCCTGTTCAACGGTGAACCTTTGGACTCGTCGACGCTTTCTTCCCCGAGACGTCGTTTCTAATTCATCGCTCACCTCCTCCTCTGTCGTTTCTGCGTCGAAGGTCATTTCCTTGGGCTTGTTTGCTCTTTTGGGCTTCTCTTTTGAGTTCAGTCCCTTGACGCCGGTAAGATGATAATCCACAGGGTAGATCCGATAGTCACGAAACTTGGCCTTGTCTAAGGGACCAAACACTTCTCTGATTTTCTGGGGATCTTGAACTTCGATTCTTCCATTCACTGCATGGACTTGGAAGTAACGACTATCTACAAAGACATCTTTTGCCAAGGAGGTACTGCTGCTGCTGCTGCTGCTGCTGCTGTTCTGGTGACTGGCATTGGCTTGATTCATTTGTACTTGAGCAGCCTCTTCCATGGAGAATTCTGAAGATGCGCTCGAAACAGAAGCGTCATCTCTCGGTGTGTACGGTGGGGGATCTCTTGGAGTGATCTTCACTCTCGTTCGCCAAGGTGAATTGTAGGTGGAGTAAATTTTAAAAATCCCAGATTTGTCTTCCCCTCCAGCATTGGAGATCAGAGTTGCCAACCTGGATATGGCATCCTGGTCCTTGCCAGACCCACCTGGATTTCCATCTCCCTTTTCTTCAGCTAATTGCTTGTTGTCAAATTGAAAAAAGTTTGGTGGTAGAATGACCTCTGTAGTTTCCTCCACATATCCGATTAGGTTGGAGTCTGTACTTTTTCCGCTGCTGTTAGAGTCGTTTGCGTGTTCTCCATCGGTAGCCAGATACGGAGGACTCGGATTGCTGTTGCCTGAAGGATACAGTTGACTTGCGGGCTCTGCTTGCGTCAAAAAGCCCTCTGGTTGATGTTGATATCCCCCATCGTGTTCAGAAGGCGGTGCTACATCTGCCAACTGGTCCCTTGGCCGAGTCGTCAAAGTTTCAGAAGCTCCCGTGCACGCGATTGCACTGGTAGTGATCGGCTGTCGTTTCATAGATACACCGACAACAGAAACACTACTATTGGCAGAGGAGTCAGACGCAATGTCTCCATCGAAATGTTTGACATCACACATCAGGTGGTGAGATAAACCGGTGGTCGTCGTACTCGAATCGGAATCGATTTCTCCAGTCAAGTCGACAATCACTGGCATGCTCATATGGTGAGCCGAACGCTTTGACTTATCAGGCAGTGCCCCGCGCCTGTACGCGTAACACTATGATACGAGGGTTTTAGATACGCCCTGCAGTGGCCTTTCTTGGGAAGTTCGTACAAGCCAGAGAGAGAGCTACAACTTGGACTTTTCGTAGTAGTTGGTAAAAATGTGTGTGCCGAAATGAACGAAAACAAAAAGTAAGCAAATGACGTGCTTTTTCTCACCTTATGATAACACGCGCCTTGTCTCAGCGCGGGCATGGTAGTACTGTGGAATAAACTGTACTTCTGGTCCACATACTTCAGAATTCTGAGGGTAGATGTCAACCTCACAGCTCAAAGAAGCTGGTCATTGTTTATGATGACCACCCAAAGATTCTATGTTGTATACAGACTTGAATAGTATATTCAATTTTCAACTGATTGCATTGTTCTGCAATGTTAGGAAGTTCTCATCCACCACACATGCTCTTCTCATCATGTTATCATCTACACTATCAAAAACAAACTACTATAATAGTACTACTACCTTCTACACAGAGAGCACAATGCATGTTTTTACTACTGATGCTATAAAGCCAACATCTTTCTACTTGCATGCACCAGTCCATACTGCTAAGTATGTCTAGTATTGCAGAAACCAAAGTGTTTTCTGAGGAAATTGCCTAATGAGCATGCCACTAATTTGTTCAAATTGGATAACTCCCAAATGGTTCATTCCCAAATGGTTCATGCAAAGGATAATGAATCTTGTCATGCAGACATTCAATGCATCTACGCGCTTGCTTTATAGTTGCCGCCAGAGCAGCCTTGGTCAAGTTACCTATGCTCTACCTTCATTCCCCTCCTCCTCTCACCCTCCACCCTGCCTCCCCCTGCACCTTTTGAGTGAGGCATCACGCATTGCAGATGAAAGTAGACCTTGCGCGTGCTTTGTGGCTAGGAGACGGCCCTGCTGCTGTTGTTCCTGACAAAGCTCAGACAAACTCAACGACGATCGTCGGCGACAAGGTCTGCTTTCCAAGCCTGAGATGCTTTTTTCTTGTTGCATGAAATTCGTCTTCCTCCGGGATGGGACTAAACGAGTCCCGCTCAATGGAACTCAACGTTTTTCCTTGATTCTATTTTCCAATCAACAGCTGACGAAAACAACGTGAAAAACAAACTCAGGAATACACACATTTCATATTTCATGCTGTCTCTCCCTTCATTGGCACAGCAAAGTAGCATACTCTATACTGCTTCTTTAATCGTTGCCAGTATCTAGTATGTCAACGGGTAAGGCATCCGTACCGTACGAAACCGCATGCTTAAACTTGCCAGAAAAGGGAGAGGAGGATGGTGTCTGTGCGATAGATGGAACTCGGCCAAAGAGGTCAACTCGAGGCATTATTTTCATTCTGCTGGGTAAGTAAGATTGCTTGTCTGGATGTGATTCAACCTTCTTAAAACGCTCCATTATTCTCATCATTTTTTGTATCGATTCGCTATTGTCTGGTCAGGATCCTTCTCCTTCAGTGCCATGTTTTTATGTGTCAAATTTTTGGCCGACACCAACACATTTGTTCTTGTCTTTTACCGATCAATAATTCAATGTGCCATTTCATTCACCGCACTGATTGTAGGATGGATGAATCGAAAAAGGTTTCAGCACACGGCCACTAATCCTTATATACCACTTCGGCAGGTGCTATTGGGTCCACCCGATTGCGAAACTCGATTTTATTTGGCCGTGCGGGGAGGCTTTGGTGCCTCTGCCATCTGTGCTTTTTATTACGGAATCCAACACATGCCACTATCTGATGCTGTGACCTTACAATTCACCACACCACCCTTTGCTGCCGCGTTTGCGGTATGTTTGGTTGGAGAACCATGGGTGATGTTGGACAAACTCGGAGCCGTGGTTTGCCTATTGGGCGTCGCTTTGATTGCCCACCCGACTGGGCTGTTTGGAGACCAAAGCAACCCAGAAGAAGTCATTGCCGAAGCTGATCCACAACAAACGAGTGCAGTGTTTGTAACGCTGGCTGGTGCTGCTATGGCAGGCCTTGCTTATGTGTCAGTACGCAAGATAGGTCACAAAGCACCAGCTATGGTTATGGTATGGATTGATGGGGTACTTTGTCTGCCAATTGTCCTACTTAGTGCAGGGCTTTTTGAAGGAACAATGTCGGTTTGGAAGTTTGATAGGGAGCTTTCTGTGACAGATGCTGTTCTCATACTGCTTATGGGTGTTTCAGCTTTCGGTGGGCAATGGTTCACCAATCTGGGACTCCAAGAGGAGGCAGCGGCCACGGTATGTGCTCTCAATGGGAGGTAACTGCAGGAAACTTGTCCGTTGTGGGCTTTCCTCATTGACACTGCTTTGTTATGATTCTCCTTTTTAAATTCTCTGCAGGCAACACTTGCGACAACAACACAGATTGTATGGACATATATCTTCAATCTCTTAATGCTCGCGGAACCTCTCAACGGGTGGAGTTTGTCTGGGACAGGTCTTATCCTGGGATACATGCTTGTTGTGGCAGTCATAAAATCAACAAACAGCACCCTCATGGCCAGTGAATGCTTAGAAGGCACGTCTACAACTGGACGAAATTACAAGGAAGAGTTTGAGTTTGAGCTTTTGGCTACAAGCACCCCCAGGAGAGAGGCAAAGGCAGCAGAATTTAAGACAGAAGAGCATGATTTTGAAATTATATAGTACAATAGGATGCCAGTAATTTCTTGCAGATTCAAACCAATTTGCATCTGAAGAGCTGGAATATCTAATTAACAGGAACCACAACAATGGCACCAACTAAAGGGTGACACATGATTCATATCCACGAAGGACAGAATCAACTCTAGAATCAACCATGCCGATGAGAACGCGCATCGATATTAAGCATAGCAACATCATGTGTTGGCATCTACATTGGATGGATACACCGATATACAGCAAAATCCAGCAAGAAAAACTTGACAATGACTATTGTGTACAAAATCAGCGCAATGGATGCAGCTTTGGTAACAAAGTCGATGCATTGACCGATTATCCTCGTCTCGTGGACTTCTTCTGGCATGGCTCTGAGAAAGGTTCCATGCGTAGCTCTTTCGGTAAGCATGCTTTCACGAAGGGCGTTCGTTATCGGCAGAAAGAGGCGTTGATGTCTTCCTGACCGATCACCATTGATCTTGGGGTGCTGGAACCTTGCTCTCTCTTGAGCAAGCGACATCGATGGGATACAGAAAGCTGCTGTTGGACGTGTTTGGACAACCTGCAAAAGGATAGCAACTGCAACCATCCATCTGATAAATTTTCCTGCCATTCTCGACTCTATTATTAAATTTTATATTATTTGATAAATACTCTAAGAGCAATGAACAGGTTTTCTTTGGTGCTTCTAACTGTAGTGTGAGGTTCTCATTGTTCTTCGTGTTCTTTGCATGGCACTGTTGGTTCAGTTGCTATGAGCTAATTCTAGCTAGAACTAGTAGTCTACTAGTACTGTAGCAGTCTAGATTATGAGCTACTAGCGCTATGTACTACTACCACTTCTACATACTACTGTACTACATCCTACTAGTTACTACTACTACGTGGTAGCATTTGGTCTGCTTTCTGTCAACTTTGAAGATAAACAAGGATGTGGGAACCATTAGGTACACACGCATGCAGCCTTTACTTTTTCAAGCAGACATAAACATTGTGGACTTGAATTCTTCTCATCTACCCCTGCATCTCCTTATCATTTATATTGGATGGTGCTGGTTGGCAATATTGATTCAATAGCACCCTTTTCTGTGACTTCTTAGAACTCCAAACAAAGACTTCTGCCATGCAAAAGCTGCTTTTATTTTTTCCAGGGCAGACATGGAAATTGTCAACTTGAATTCTTCTCATCTACCTGTATCTCCTTATCATTTATAAACTGGAATGTGCTGGTTTACAAAATTGATTCAATAGCACCCTTTCTTTGTGCAAACATAGACTTCCCAGAACTACAAACAAAGACTTCTGCCGTGCAGAAGCTGCTTTTACTTTTTCCTGCGTGGACACAAAAGCCATTGACTTGAACTGCTCTCGTCAACCCCTTCATCTTCTTATACTTTATATATTGGAATGTGCTGGCTAACAAACTGATTCAATAGCACCCTTTCTTTGTACAAATAAAAGAATTTTCTCAGAATTACAAAGAAAGACTTCTGCTGTGCAGAAGCTGCTTTTGCTCTTTCCAGCATGGACATAAAATCTGTTGACTTGAACTCCTCTCATCTATCCCTACATCTCCTTAACATTTATATATTGGAATGTGCTGGTGGACAATATTGATTCAATAGCACCTTTCCTTGTGCAAACAAAGACTTTTCTCAGAACTACCATTGAAGACTTCTCAGAACCAATATAACTTCTTCTTCTTCTTAAGGTACCACTTTTCTTTCTTCGGAACGGTTCGAATCGGATTCTCTTTGTTCAGCAACGTGTTCTTCATGAATCACACCTGATGCCTGAGTGGCAAGAATTGTGACCCAAAGAATCTCCACAAGATCAACCCACAAAAGCCGATTTTCTACTGGTATGAGTCCGTAAGTAACCATATGAGCTGCCGGCCACAGCTTTAGTCCGGAAACAATCAGAGGTATCGTGGTTCTTTTCATATTGCCCCAAATGTCTTCCCATTTGTCCATCTTCATTATTCCCAACAGAAGTATATATGTGTTATTCCAAAATGGTCCCCACGTGAGTTGGTCCAGCAACACTTTCGGAAAAAACACCCACCAGGCTGTCATATGCAAAACGTTATCAAACAATCCATCGCAGACATTGTACCAAACATGACTCAATGGCCCATGTCCCAATAATCCCGCAGCCACACTTCGTCCCGTTCGCATCCGATCCAAATCTCCGACTGATGTTCCTTCGGTCCTCTGGGCAATGACATCGCCAATACCGTACACGGTAGCAGACGTCACGGCTTTGGTAAAGATGGGAGCATCCGCCAGAGTTTTCGAATACGACAACCATGCATCAACAGGAACGTGAAGAGCGTATTCCTCCGCAGTCCATCCACGGCTTATATGGAAGTTTGCAGTAGTAATATACCACAGGATCGCCAGCGATAGAACCACGACAAAGCCAGTGTTGATAATTTCGTTCCAATTCTTCTGTTGCCAATGATCTACGACATCCTCGATGGGATCTTCGTCGACGCTTAATATGCAATCAACCACTGGGGTTGTTAGTAAAGAAAGGCACGACAGGGATCGTGCATGATAAGAAGTGGGCTTTGTAATGCCTTTTGTACCAGGATGAGAATCAATGGTCTGAAAGCTCTGAACTGCATGAAACTGCAAAATAATAAGAATGAGAAAGGGATATTTTAAGTTCCACATGCTGTGTAATGAAGGTGACGAAGCGTTCCAAGCCACCGTCTCTGGTACTGCGCTATGGGTCTGTCGTTCATGTAACAGTGGTCGCTATGAAAGAAGGATAAGACAACATACGATGGTGAGAAAAGTAATGAGGTGGACAAAGTACAGAACAAGACAAGAAGCACAAAAGCCTTTTTTCGAATCTTCGTTCTCAGACTACTAGTCTACCGTACTAGTCAACGCGAACAGTGTTCAGTTGAATAAGTGCGCGTCCAAACCAAGAACAGTTTTCCTACAAGTTTATATTATTTTTTCATTTATTTCATTAAACAGTAGCTCTAGTATTACTAAAATAACTCTTTTGTTAATATTGGAATGTTCAATACTACTGTAGCTAGAAACAACCACCCAAATTGCAAAAGAGATCTGTTGCATGTAGACATGCATGCCTCCTAGGAAACACACTGCAAGCAACAAGGAATTTGTTGAAAGCGCCAAGAAGCGTTGCTGTGACTGATAAAAAAATGAAACCTCCCTTCTTGCTATTGTGGCTGCAGCACGTAGCTACGTGGTGCTCCGGACGAGTTTTGTAGCTACTCGTACTGGTTTTAAAGAACTGATGAGGCAAAGACACATTTTTTTCTTTGCATCGGTTTAGTAAAGGACGAGTGACGCCCTGCGGGCGCCATAGTTGTGATCCCCGTTAAATTAGACGTTCCAGATTTTTAGTAAAGGACGAGTGAGCGTCCCAGTTTTCATTTTGGTTTGTGTTGAAGTGCATTCGAATGGAAGCACGATGCAATTATCAATGACCACATAAAAAATCACTGCTCCAGAAACAGAAGGAAACCCGAATAAGCTCATTATATTACTTAAAATAAAACCAACTCAACATGTCAGCTATGGCCCAGAAACAAAAGGCAAAGGGTGATGCCTTCATGGCTGATGCCGAAAAAAAGTTAACCAAGAGCTCTTGGTTTACCTCAAAGGAAAAGAAATACGAAGAAGCGGCCGAGCTCATGGAGCAAGCTGCTAACGCCTACAAGGTCGGAGGCCTGAACCAAGAAGCAGGAGAGGCCTATCGACGAGCCGCGGAAATACACCGTGATCAACTGACCAATCTGAACGAAGCCAGCAAAGATATGGCCAATGCAGGTGAGTGCACACCGTATTTTTTGGTTCTTATCCACGTAGAAATAGTACCAGACCCTACTACGAAAACGGAAATTTGGATAACATTTTTCTCACACGCTCTATTTTTTCATCGCTCATGACAGGAAAATGCTTGGTCAAGAGCAACCCCACAGAAGCAGTGAATGCATTCAAAGATGCAGTAACTCTTTATACTGACAATGGCAGAATCACACAGGCTGCCAAATTGTGCAAAGAATGCGCTGAATTGTACGAAAATGAGGAAGTCACTACCGATGACGAAAAGTCTTCCATTGTCTTGGCTATTGAAAGCTACGAACAGGCATCGGAATTGTTTGGTATGGAAGATGCTAAGAGCCAATCTTCTCAGTGTCTCGCCAAAGTAGCGGAACTCTGTTCGGGAGCCTTGGACCCTCCCGACTTGGTCCGTGCAGCCGGCATTTACGATGATCTGGGACGAAGATGCCTGGACTCGAATCTCTTGAAATTCAATGCCAAGGGGTACTTTTTACAGGCGACATTGTGTCATTTGGCGAGCGGCGATCCCGTCGGCGCGAATCAGGCATTGCAACGTTACGAAGGTTTGGATTACACCTTTGGAGAATCACGAGAAGGAAAATTTGCTCGACAACTCGTGGAATGTGTGGAAGCTTACGATGCGGAAGGATTTGGAACGGCCTGCTTTGAATACGACAGAATTTCGAAGCTTGATCCTTGGAAGACGTCCATCCTGGTCAGGGTGAAAAAGACCATTGATGATTCGGCTGGAGGTGGCGACGGCGACGATGATGACTTTGATTTGACTTAAAACTGCATGTACACGTGTTGTGTACAACACACACCATGCAATTGGAGCCAAAACAAACGATTACAATAACTTAACTTTACAATTTGCATTCAAGAGAAAAAACGGCGCTGGCAATTACTTTGTCTTTCGCTGATACGTTGTCACAATCAATATTTCCCGCTACAGAGAAAAAGAATTTAAGACGGCAAACACATTATCCCTAAAAGTGTTACAATTACATTCACTACCTCCTCATCTTTTACAATAGAAACGGAAATTGTTACAATATGGACACTCAACTACCTTCTACGCGGCAGATTTTCGGAAAGCAAAATTTTGGAAAATCTGTTTCAACTTAACGTGTTTATGAATGGGTCTCTTCATTCTTCTGACAGAGCTCAACTCTTTCAAGACACTCCCATTCCCAAATTCTTCCTTCCGTACGCCACAAGGAGATATTCTTAACACGTCGTTCTTTCCGACCCAAGAGGGAAGGAAACCTGGCAAAGATTTTGTCAGCCAGAATTGCATCGACCGCAGAACCCTGAGGATTGTCGTAGGCAAGGGACAAATGAGGTTTCCAAGGACCTGGGCGTGTCTTGCGATGAACGTCATCGCCGTCCACGCTATTATCTTCATTATCATCAGCTGGGTACAAGCAAGCATAAATTTTATCAACCAACTTTTCGTGCTCGGGAGACGACTTCAAAGTCACCTCCATCCAGGCCATGTCCATTTCTTCGCCGTCCACTCCATCATACGAAATACCAACATGACTGCCTTCAGTTTCCAAGGCCGGCCAATTCTTGGCCACAGGGGCGATCTTTTCTCGAAAGATACATCGCATTTCTTTTTCCGTTAAATGGTCAATACCGTACGCGACCGTGCAGTGAGGCTCAGGCACAGGATAAAGAGAATGCTCCATCGATACGGCAGCAATGGCTTTCTCTAGGTCTTTATCAGTTTGACCGACTCCTAACCAAATGGAATAACCTGAAGTATAATCAGTATGCATCGAATTCGGTATGGAAGAGAATTTTCAGCATAGAACCATGTCAAGAATCGGCAGCCAGCACACGTACAGCTTAAAGCATAGTCACACATCACATCCATAACCCATAACCCATAACCCATAACCTTGCTATCCCCTATCATACCTTTGAAGACAAAGTTAAAAGCTTCACGGACATGCATATCACTAGTGTTGGAAAGCACAAGGGGATCAAAAAGTGTCTCCACCAACACGGCTTCCATCAGAAGGTTTTTTCCTATAGAACAAATAATATGGTTATTTGTTATTTTAACAGCGGCTCCCGTCCCGGTTCTTGCCCTATCTGTGATCTGATCTAGCCTATCGAGAAAAGGAGGTGTTCCTCTGGTAATGCTGTTTTATCAGCGAGTGGGTTGCTCAAAAGCCATGGTCGGCCGATGAGAAATGTGTTGACAGACACGTCCAGCTGCACGCTGTCACGTTGTACAAGTATATGTGCCATATCAGTAGTGGTATCTAAGCTGTAGTCAAAGATCAAAGGGAGAGGTCGAAAAATTGGAAACGACGAGACTCGATCGAGGATTGATTCGTGCTACAGTAGAGCTATGGTGTTCATGGTTGATATCCACATTAGTAGGACAGCATTTTGTACTTTGGGAAAGAACTGGTTTTGTGGGGCTTTAGTAGTCTTCTATTCCAGAAGTAGAATGGCTGATAAATGCACACAGACTGGTTGTAGTAGTAGAAAATGCAGCTGAAGCTTGCTCATTCCAGAGAGAACAAGGAATCCGATAATCACTTTTTTGCAAGGGGATCCTCACATGTTTCGTGTGGCCGTGTGGCAAAAATCACGTCTGCTCATTGTCCTGAAGCTGCAGTTCATCCAAAAATACCAGGTTACAAAATCACGCTAAGTACGCTCCATTCCATTCGCCGGATTGTTTCGGTGGCACACCTGTGATGTCGTTCCATTTTCAGCTTGAAAAAAAGAAGAAATGCGATGGATGCGTTTCTCTTTGTATTGTAGTATGGGGCTTACTCTCGTTGTTGAGCTCAAGCAAGGACATTCATTGCGTTGCGATCTCGATTGTCGCTTGTAACTTTCCCTATAATATCAATGTTGTCAACGACAGCTTTGAACACCCGCAAATTTGCTGCTCCGGCTTCCGCTTCAAGTTCCGCAATGAAATACAGGATGCTACCACCCTTTGTGGCATTGGCATTGGCAACGCAATCATCGATTAGTTCTCTAGTTTACTAGTGATGTCCGCTTGTAATCAGACCATGATTTTCCATTGCAGACGTGCTGGCCGCAGTTGCTAACTGCCTCCGGACCGTGGATCGACCACCCAAAAACTAAGAATTACAGTACTCTGCATTGAATACACGTAATATTATCATGTACATAACTCACTCGAGTAGAACCTATCAAGTAGGCAGTGTCTCCAGTTGTTGAGAGCAGAAAGTGTACACACTCTGCGAGTTACTGTAGTAGCAAATTAAGCCCAGGTGGACTACGGCAGTTTACCTTGTCTCCTGTTAGGGACGATGATAGGACTCAGGAGTTAGGTCTTACTCTATTAGGTCGTGTGCCTATGCTTGCTCTGTACACACACAC
>Ga0100391_1001689_pt1 | contig 24171 bp, 14 predicted proteins | sample CryGeymeta201515_FD_81541 | JGI IMG/M metagenome (GOLD analysis project Ga0100391, IMG submission 81541) | Groundwater microbial communities from Crystal Geyser aquifers in Utah, USA - Crystal Geyser metaG 2015-15 | ecosystem: Environmental > Aquatic > Deep subsurface > Groundwater | place: USA... | reverse complement strand
GAGCAGTGACAGGCTGTAGTTAGCTGCCTGAGCACCATCGAGGGTTGCCGCAGTGATGCTGACAGCTATGCCATTGGCTACATTGGGATCAGCAAAGTTGAGGGCTTCGCCGGTCAGCGAAACATCATCAGTACCAACAATACCGATTAAGCTCAGGTTATTGGCGCTGAAACTTGCAACTGTATTGCCATCATAGATTTTGTTGTTGGCCGTGAACGAGCCGCCGATGGCAAGTTCTTTGGCGGTAACAACAAGCTCATGTGGATCAGTTAATGCAGGGTCACAAACCCCACTTTGCACTTGTGCCCTGTAGAACCATGTTCCTGCTGATGTTGGTGTTTCATTAAGTACAGCTGTTGTGTTGCTTATGTCAACCCAACTGCCATCTGCACCAAAACGGCGCTGCCATTTTAGCACGGTTCCGGTGTGACCGCTCAATGTAAGGTTGCCTGTGGTGGAACCATAGGTGATACTGGCATTGCCCGCAATTGATCCTGCAATTGTAAGCGGGTCAACGGTTATTTCAATTACATTGGAAACGGCAGCTCCGCTCCAATCCGGAGCGCAATCTACCCGAGACAAACGTCTGTACCAGGTGGTTTGTGTCAGCGCTCCCGGTTGGTAGCTTGTTGTATTCGAACCGCTAATATCGTTCCAATCTGAGGTTGCAAAATCAGGATCAGCAGGATCGGTTTCGGCGTATTGCCATTTATACTCCAAAGTGCCATTAAAACCCACAGGCAAAGCATCACTTGTAAGCTCAGCCGGAATTTCATTAATACAGAGTATTTGTGTATCTCCAATATTACCACCATCAACAGGATTGATACATTCTTCGAAATCGGCAGTAAGGGTTAAGTCTTCATAAACACTTGTTTCTTGTCGTGATGGATTGTTATTTTCATCACTCCAGGCGCTGAAGAAATAGCCGGGATCTGCCTGGGCTGTCACGGTTGTTCCATCAAAGCCATAGGCAACAGCTTGGTTTGATTCGCCAGATATACTACCTCCTGTAGCAGCGATATATTCTACTGTTTTGGTCAACAATTTGTAACGTCCATCATCTTGAAGTTCAAAAACAGCATCTGCATGCAGATTAACTGCCGGAACCACACCAAAAGCGTCAGTCACCCAATTTTCTGCTTCAAAAAGGCCATTTGTTGTTACTAAATAGGCTGTAAGATCTACAGGATTGCCCGAATATATTTTGCGTTCTCCTGTCCTTGTCCAATAATAATTAGGGCCGTTTCTTCTTTGGGCTGCTGTTCCCGGATCAGCAAAATATTGCCATACAGTCCCATCCCCCGTTAGGAAATCACCACCCAATTCAGTACGTGAAGGAATGAAAAACCTGTCACTAACTGTTCCTGAGGCATTTCCGCCAACAGGATTATTGATCATCCAGGGTAATTCCGTTACCAAAGTTGTACTTATAAATGCAGGAGACAATGCAGGTTCAAATGTGGATGCAAGCCAGGTTCTAATAGGTGAATTAACATAACGATTATCCCAATTGCTATTATACTGTCTTGAATCAACATTGCTTACACTTCTGATAGTAACAGAATTCGATAAGCCCGGATAATCTTTATGTACCAGTTTCCATTCCTGTACTGAACCATTCCAACTGCTAAATTCGTCGTAAAGCAAAGCACCTTCAGGGATGCTGACTAAGGCAGCATTGGCCATTTGCTGCCAATCAAAGTAAGGATAGCCGCTATTGTTGGCTGAAAAGACCTTCCAAATCGGAGTTATAAAATCCCAACCTGCATTTTCAAATGTAGTAAGACTTTTCATTGCCACCGTGCTGAGTGGTATTCCACCGTATCCATTGCTGAAGCCAGAAAGATCAGCATCAAAGAAGCTTTCTGCTACTGGTGAACCACCAATATCATGTGCGATGAGACCACCAAACTTACCAGAAGTAACTCGATTAAAACGCACTGCAGCATAAGAATTCTCTATTTGACTGTCATAAGTAAATCCAATCAACCCAGCTACATTGTTACCGTTAACAGTGATTTCGCCCAGCGCATAACAATCTGTTACCGAACCATATGCATAACCAGTTAAAACGCCTGCATTGCCAACATTGGGCATGACATTTGCATTTGCATAACATTGGCTTACCGATACTCCTCCTTCAACAATACCTACCAATCCACCAATAAATCGTCCTCCTGTCACAGTTCCTTCAGCATACAAACGCGAAAGATTTCCTCTCGCTTCACCAATCAAAATACCTGTTCTGTTTCTGCCGGTAACATTTGCATTTACCAATCCAAGGTTAGAAATCCCGGCACCAGAAGTGTAACCGAAGAAACCCACCCAGTCTTGAGATGGACGATTGATATATAGGTTTGAAATTTCAAATCCACCACCATTATACGAACCTGTAAACTTATTGGTCATGTTGCCAATGGGCGAGAAACCTACTCCACTATTATAACAGCTTTCTGCTGTAGCAGCAGCATCAATATCAGCCGTTTGCACATAATGCTTATTCCAGTTTGCAGTGGACGATGCGATCCATTGAATATGCTCAAAACTGCTAACAAGATACGGATCGCCTGACGTACCGTTGCCCGGGGGTTGAATGGCTGGGTATGACGTTACTGTAATCTCCACCACATTAGAAACGGCAGCAGCACTCCAATCCGGAGCACAATCTGCACGTGCCAAACGCATATACCAGGTGGTTTGTGATAGTGAAGCCGTTTCGGCGAATGTAGAAGCATTTGCACCAATGATATCGGCAAAGCCTAATGTAGCACTCGTCGTTGATTTTTGCCACTGGTATTCAAGGATTCCGTTGTGGCCTGTTGGCAATACAACATTCGTAAAGGCCTCAGGTACCGTATTTTGGCAGATGATTTGGTTTGCGGCAATTACGCCGCCATCAGCGGGATTGGTGCAGGAGGAGATTTGCAAACCGCTTCCGAGTGCCATGTGGTCGCCACGGCCATCTCCGCCGGTATATTGAGCGTATGCCGACTGCACAACAAGCATCAGCGCCATGAAGAGTATTGTTTGTAATAGTATTTTCATCGCTATTCTGTTTTTATAATTATGAATTTCATTGTTAACTTTCTTTTTCTGAATTTTTATACCCATATTGAATTACCTCATTTTTCAAAAAAAATTTCGGGGCTTCGCCCAATAACCAAGCGCCAATATCCCCCAACGCAGGCCAGCCTACGGAACGACCCTAACACCCCGGAAACCGTAGCTACCGTCCCGACCGGTGCTCGTGAGTGCAGCGCGGCTGCGGAAGGATGCGCGCATGATCGTTGCAATGTCGTTCCAATCGCCGCCCCGGAAGCCGGACCCGGTGGCGCCGGTAACTTGGCCACTGCTTAGCCCCGGCCATGCAGTTTGGTTGGCGTGGCCGTTAGCGCTCAGGACGCCATCGCCATGCACCCCTGTGAAGGCACGGCCTGTGGCATTGCCAATAGTAACAGGCCGCTCCCACAAATTGCCGCTCAGCTCCATGATGCCATAATAGGATGCGCCGGAGGTTATGCGCCCGGTATTGGAGCCATGCGATGCAAATATCCCGACGCGCAATGGGCCATCAATAGCGCCGTCTGTTGTTGAAGAACTCGCATTTCCAGCCGTGGTGCTGTAATTGGTGGCAATGCCTTCGTTGGCTGCACCGGCGTTATCCAGGGTGTAGGCGCTGCCTGCTACGTTAGCCGTTCCCCAGGCATATTCGTTGGCCACCGGCGCCACGGTACCCCGGCAGGCTTTCTCAAACTCCAGTTCCGTCATGGGTCGTAGGCCCGCCCAGTCGCTATAGGCAGCGCCATCCATCCAGCTCAGGAAGTTGCAGGCTACGTATGGATTGGTGGTAGCATAGCTTCCAACAGCACTGCCAGTGATAGCGTAACGATTTCTAGTAAAGGTGTGTTTGCGATTATCTGCCTGGGTTTGCGTGAGCGTATTCAGAAAATCAACATACTGCTGCTGGGTGATTTCGTATTTTTGCATGTAAAAGGCATCGTAGCCATTGGGCCATGATGCATTGTCCGGGGCTGTTTGGCCAGTGGGATATCCGCCTGCCTGTCCGCCAAGGCTGCCCGTACCTGCAGGGGCAGTGGTTGCGGTAGCCGTGTTGATGGTGGTAAGCGTAAAAGCTGAATTTTCACTTCCACCGCTCCCTGCTGCAAAAGCACCCTGAGGCACATACACCATCTCAATGGCAAACACCTGCACATCCACGGTGGCATTGTCGGCCACGCTGTTGGCGCCGTAGTTCCAGCGGAGTTGAGCGCCGGTAATGGAGAAAGTGCCTGTGCCATCAGAAGAACGGTAGATAAATACACCCACTGCTGGGTTGGTGGTGGCATCAAAGGCGCTGCCGGGGGTTCGCAAGCCGGCATCAATGGCGCCGCCGGTGCCGCTGTGGCCGATGTTGTTAAGACTGGCGTGCTGCCAGTCACCTGCTCCCACACGGTATTTCACAAACACCCAGGCGGCATCCCAGTTAGCGGGGCCGCTGCTGTAGCGCCAGGAATTTTCCCACGCAAGGTCGAACTGTACCATCACAAATTTGTCGGTGGTGTTTTCACCGGTAAGGCTGATGTTGCTCACCGTAATGTTGTTGGCATGCAGCTTAGCCACAAACAGCAACAGCATAAACCCTGCTGCAATGATTCTCTGTAATTTTGATTTCATTTTGTCTTCTTATTTAATTAAATAAAGTTCTTTTTGCTATTTTTTGTCAATTCTGGTTATTCCCCTACACAGGTTCTGCCAAACAACGAGCCTACGGGGCATCCCGCACAGCTCGAAAACCGTTGAGGCGGAGCCTCGGGGTGGTCGTGTAAGCAGCAAGGTAACGGTTAGAGACGGTCATGCCCGGGACGTGATCGTACCAGGAGCCGCCCTTGAGGCCAGAGCCGGTAGCACCGGTTACCTCACCGCTGTTAATTCCTGGCCAGGTGGTTTCGGTGGCATAGCCATTGGCGCTAAGCGCGCCATCCCCATGCACACCGGTAAAGGCACGACCGGTGGCATTGCCCACCGTTATAACTCTTTCCCAAACGTTGCCACTCATCTCCATAATACCGTAATAGCTGGCGCCTGCAGATATACGTCCGTTATTAGAGACATGCCCGGCAAATATCCCAACACGCAATGGGCCATCAATAGAGCCATCAGTTGTTGAATAACTCGCATTTCCGGCAGTGTTGCTGTAATTGTTTGCAATGCCTTCGTTGGATTGCCCGATGTTATTTAAGGTGTAAGCATTGTTTGCTACTGTAGCCGCACCCCATGCATACTCGTTGGCCACTGGTGCCATTGTTCCGCGGCTTGCTTTTTCGAATTCCAACTCGGTCATCGGGCGCAAGCCAGCCCAGTCGCTGTAGGCAGCACCATCCATCCAGCTCAGAAAGTTGCAACCTACATTAGGGTGTTCCGTTTCATAAATAGCAGGAGTAGTGGAGGCAACTCCGGAGGTGTGGATTTTGATCTTATGCCGGAAAACATTTTTGGTAAAAGTGCCAGCAATTTCATGCGGTCTACCATCGATGCGTATATCCTGCTGTGTGTATGTAAGCGTGTTCAAAAAATCAACATACTGCTGCTGGCTGATTTCGTATTTCATACTGTATAATGCAGCAAAACCGGTAGGAAATCCCGCAGCCAGTAAAGCCGTATTGGTCCCGGTAAGATCCATTTGCCCTCTTGCGCCCAAATTACTGGCAGAAGAACCTGCATTATTTCCCTGAATGGTTGGCGGCGTTGAAGTGATTTGAAATGGTACAGTTGCACCGGAGGTGATATTGGCTTGAGTGAAACTAGCGGTTTCAGCAGGATCTGCTCCGGAACCCACAAAAAACGCCCCCTCCGGTACATACACCATCTCAATGGCAAATACTTTTATTTCTACTTCAGCGTTACCGGCCACGCCATTGATGCCGTAGTTCCAGCGGAGTTGGGCATTGGTAATGGAAAAGGTGCCCGTACCATCAGCTGAGCGATAGATAAAAACACCCACAGCGGGGTTGGTGTTGACATCAAAAGCATTGCCGGGCATTCGCAGGCCGGCATCAATGGTGGCGCCAGTGCCTGTGCCGGGGCTGTGGCCGCCATTGTTTAGCCAGGCTTGTTGCCATTCGCCGCTGCCCACACGGTATTTCACAAACACCCATGCGGCATCCCAGTTGTTTGGTGCCGAGGAGGTTTGCCAGGAGTTTTCCCACGCAAGGTCGAACTGTACCAGAGTGTATCCATCGGCCGTGTTTTGTCCGGTAAGCTTTGTGTTGCTCAGCTGGATGTTGTTGGCCATCAGGTTTGCGGCAAACAACAACAGCAAAAGGGCTGCTGAAAGGGTTCTGTGTAATTTAGTTATCATACCAATTCTGTATTTAGTTAATCCAAAAAACTCTTATTATTATACTTGTCTATTTCTTATTATTCCATCGTGATGGACTTTTTTCAAGTATGTCAGCGTGATTTTCTTGCCAGACATTTATTCGGTATTTCCATCTTATTTTTAATTAGTCTGATTACAAATAACTGTCGTAAAATAAAGATCAATTACTCAAATAATGTATATTTGCTACTACTTAAAAAATACCTAATGAGAAAATTAAGCTACACAAAAAACTCCTGACCTTATTGTAACTATATGATATAATGATCTTTAGCATTGTGTCTAAATTTTGCGAAACTTCGCGCTATTAAAACTAAGTGAACCGGTAATCATGCAAAAAACAACTTGAAAAATTGATAAAACTTCTAAAAACCATAAATTTTAGGGTAGAAAAACACACATAATCTCATGCAGAAGATTCAAAATAGTACGGCCTATCGGTTAATCTTTATTACACTTATCTGTCTACATTCTGCCTTTAGCTTAAAGGCAAATGAATCCACACAGATCAGCGATTCTTTGTTTGCAATAACAGCGGATTATAGTGGCAAAGTAAGAATTGATTCGCTGAATGAACACCTCGCAGCCCTGGTACATATGAATTTTAAACTAGATTCAGCACTGTACCAAAAGGTTTATGATTTGGCTGTTCTTTCGGATCATCAGGAAGGCATTGCAAGATTGAATTATATGATGGGGCTGTCATTTTATAACCAATCCATGTTTAGGCCAGCCATGGATTATTTGGATCAGTCTTTAATAATGGCTAATGAATTAGGAAATAAGCAACTGGCTGTGCGATCCAAAATTGTTATTGCAGAATCATTTCTTTCAGAAGGTAAAAATCAGGAAGCACTCAATATTTTATTGGTTCTGAAAGAAGATACAAAGGAAAACAATATGGATTTGGAATATGCATCAACAGTAAACAGCCTTGCTTCTGTTTATTCAAACACCTTTGCTCAAGATAAGGCTGTTACCCTTTACCTGGAGGCATTAAGTTATTTCGAGTCTGTTGAAGATTACAAAACGATGGGTGTTGTTTATAATAATCTTGGAACGAGTAATATGCAGCTTGGAAACAATGTTCAGGCCTTACAAAACATGAAAGAAGCTGAGGTAAACAGCCTAAAGGTTAATGATTTTAAAAACCTTGCTAATTTGTACATCGGTATGGGGATTTTGTACAATCATATGGATTCAATTGAATTGTCTGTTGCCCATTACAAAAAGTCAATTGAGTACAACCTATTAACGGGCAATAAAATTGAAGTTGCACGAGCTTATACAAATTTAGGTAACCTCTTTAAAGAGCAAAATGATTTCGACAAGGCACTTGTCCATTTTCAAGAGTCAATGAATATATGTGAAGAAATTGGACTTGATTACGGGATTTTGATAAATCACATCAATCTGGCGGCTTTGTATCTTGAAAAGGAGGATTTTGAAAAAGCCTTGGAGCACTACCTGATGGCGGAGCAGCTAAATGAAATATTTCAAATCGACAATTTTACTTTACCTATTTTGGTAGGAAAATACAGATGCTATCATGGGCTGGGTGATTATAAAAATGCGTTTTACTATTCACGGAAAACATTTGAGTTGAATGACAGTATCAATAAATTAGAGCAGCAGGAACGCATTGTTGAGCTTCAACTGCAATATGAAGCCGCCAAAGATGAGGCTAAAATGCTGGAGTTGGAACAAAAAGTACTGACTCAAACCAGTACCGAAAGGCTTTATGTTATTGTAGGCCTGGCTATTGCTATACTGCTTGGTGGTATTAATTTTTATTCTGTAAGCAGGAAAAGAAAAGCAGCTTTTCTCCAAAAACAAGCTGAAATACAGCTCGAAAATACTAAATTAGAACTTGAGTTTAAGAAAAGGGAACTGGTAAGTAATGCATTGTACCTTTCTAATGTGTATGAAACTATTGGGAAAGCGGAACATCAAATTAAAACCATAGCACAAGCAGGCGACCGAAAACAAAAGGAAGAGTTGAAAAGCTTGGGCAAGACCTTAAAAAAGTTGGTCCCCAGCAAAACCTGGGAAGAGTTCGAAACCCGTTTTGAACAGGTACACACTGATTTCAGTAAGGAGTTATTACAACGGCATCCCAACCTGAGCCCGAGCGAATTACGTGTTTGCAGTCTGCTAAAGTTAAGTTTAAGCACAAAAGAAATTGCAAATCTTACGCAACGCAGTGTGCGTACAATTGATAACACACGGTTTTCAATACGAAAGAAGCTTAATCTCGAATCTGAAGAAAACCTGGTAACCTATCTTACGTCAGTGTAAATACATATTCCAAAAGTGAATAAGCAGAATCTGCCAATAGCAATGATTAGGTGAACACGCAAACTCAAGGATAGTAGATGTCCTGTTTGTTGTGAAGTATAAAATGAAGAAGTAAAATTCAGAATACCTGATAGTTATGGAATTCCAGGATAATTTTTGCCATCAAGATAAACCATCCCGACATCTTAGCTGCGTAAACGCGATAAAGTTGAAGGTAGCATAAAAAAGATTGTGTAAACACTCATAGACGTAATGTGATAGCACCGCCCTGCTGCATTTAGCTCCGGCTACGCCTGCGCTTCATTTTGCAGGGCGGTGCTATCTTTGTAAAATCTTTAAAAACATTGATTATGAGTGTACACGAAAAAATTCCAAAGGACTTCTTTAAGCAGTTCAAAAACAAGGAGTACTTTCATTCCTTCTTTATTGACCTTTTTAAACAAGGGGTGGAACAGAGAAGCCCACCTGGGCTATGAAAGATATAGTAAAGAAGGAAATGAAAGCGGTAATAGCCGTAATGGATACTTCAGTAAAAAAGTTAAGACAGACTCTAATTAGTTCGCAAAGATAAGCAGTAAGCAGATGAGAACATGTTATCAATTCTTATTAATGGTGGAATTTTAAAGCTATTTTTCTAACTTGCTTGGTACATCCCTAATTTTAAATCATGAGTATATTCAAGCATTTCTTATCTTTTGGAATCATTATAATCTTGATTTTTAGTTTTTTGAACAAACTCAAGGCCCAGGAAACAGAAAGCAACATCTCGATTGGAGCTGAAGTTGGGGGTGTATATTCGTTCCGCAATTTGGAAGGGTCGTTGGATTATTTAATTGAAATGCGCAACGAAGCTGAATCACCAGCCTATGGCTTTTCTGGTGGATTAGATATTGCTTATCAGCTTTCTAAAAACTGGTCTTTGGAATCTGTAATGACATATGCTACAAGGGGTTATAAATCAAAAGGACAAGGTATAGACGGCGAAGGAAATGTTCTTGGAAGTCATACGGCAAGGCATACCTATCACTACCTGGATATTCCGCTTAAAGCTTCTTATAGTCTGAGCTCATGGCATGTAAAGCCTTTTATTTCGGCCGGATTAGTGGCAAATGTTTTCCTTAAAGAAATGCATTATGCTGATTTAATAAATTCTTCAGGTGATCATGTTATTATTGATAGCAGAATAAGCAGCGATAAAAATGCTTTGGGATTAGAAGGCATGCTGGCCGTTGGTATCACTTTTCCTTTTTATGAAAGATTTTACTCAAAAATCCTCACGCATTACACGCATGATCTGTTTAAAACCACTAATACCCCAGTCACCGAAAAGCTCTATACAATTGGATTGCAAGCGGGTATAGTTTATAAATTATAGGTTTGTCTGTCAAAATAAGTAGGAAATCTTGCGGAAAACTAAGTATAGCTGTTGACTTTTGCTTTTTAAACACCAGCTGGCTAGAGTCCTTAAGAATTGGGGCTGTCTGCCTGTCTGCTGCCTGGTTTATCTGCTAAAGGCAGGTAGCTTTGGGGCAAAATTAAAGGGAGTCTACCTGTCATATTTCATCCTTCATCATTGCTTTCCAAGTATTCATCTTAGTCGTTTGAGTCTTCATCGTTCAATTTATAGGGTAGTGTTCTCACTATCCAGATGGAAATGCGTGAACTATGTAATTAATAACCATTATTGTATAATAAGTTAAGCTTCTCCTGGCTCTAACTTTGCCATATAAATAATTATAAATATTTCATAATGAAAAAGTTACTACTTTTACCACTTATTGCCCTTGCAATAGCTGTCTTTTTTAACGCTTGTAAAAAAGACGATTTCGAGGCCAAAGAATTCTTATGTCCGATAGTGATATCAACAATTCCTGTTGACAAAGCTATTGATGTCCCTTTGGATCAGATTATCTCAGCAACTTTTAATATTGAAATGGATTCCGCAACAATACATCAGGAATCATTTACAGTGTTACAAGGTGAAATCTCAAAAGCCTCATCATTTCCAAAAAACGTATTACCCCCAAATGGTAAAGGTAAGAAAGATACAAAAGCCGTCTCACAAGAATCTTATACTATTCAGCAGGCCAGTGCATTAATTACCGGAACTGTTGATTATGCTGGATTAACTGCACGCTTCTCGCCTGTGGTTAATCTTTTGCCTGATGTGCTATATTTAGCCACTGTATCTACCCAGGCCACTGACTTAATTGGGCAGGCTTTGATGGAAGACTACAACTGGTCGTTCACTACCATTGCAGAGATTAAACTTTCCTCTGATCCTCTTGAAGGTGGAACAACAAGGGGTGCAGGCACATTCATCAAAGATTCTTTAATTAATGTTGTTGCCACCCCCAATGATGGCTATTCTTTTATTAACTGGACTCAGAATGGGGTTCCTGTTTCCAATAATTCTGACTATTACTTTACAATGGATGGAAACAGAGATTTGGTAGCAAATTTCACTAGGCAACATGTTGTTAGTTTGTCATCAAATCCTATTGAAGGCGGAACAACAGCAGGTGAAGGTGTTTATAATTCAAATACGTTAGTTAATGTTTCGGCATTTGCTTTTGAAGGTTATACTTTCTTGAATTGGACTGAAGGGACTGATGTTGTTTCGGATGATGAAAATTACACCTTTCTTATTACAAGTAATCGTGAACTCGTAGCCAACTTCACCGAGAATGGCCCTGTGCAGTTTTCTGTTATTTTATATAGCAGCCCTACTGAAGGTGGAAGTGTTGAAGGAGAAGGCATATATAATTTGGATGCAATTGTAGATGTTTCCGCAGCTGCAAATTCAGGTTACGAATTCTTAAACTGGACCGAAGGCGATAACGTGGTTTCCGATAATGCCAATTATACTTTTACAATTACCTATGATCGGGTATTGGTTGCAAATTTCATCGAAACTGTAATAGAACAGTACACTGTTGAATTATACAGTAACCCAACCGAAGGTGGAAATACAATTGGTGGAGGCACATTTAATTTGGGAGCATCGGTAACTGTTTCTGCAAGTGCAAATATTGGTTATACCTTTCTAAATTGGACTGAGGGAGAAATCGTAGTTTCTGTGAATAAAAACTACATGTTCACAATTACTTCTGACAGAGTTTTGGTAGCAAATTTTACGGAAAATGCTGCTGCGCAATATGTTGTTGGTTTATCAAGTAATCCTGTAGCTGGTGGAATCACTTTTGGAGGAGGAGCCTATGAGTTGAATGAGTCAGTAACGGTTTTAGCACATGCAAATGCAGGTTATGAATTTTTGAACTGGACAGAAGGTGCAAATGTAGTTTCACAAAATGCAGAATATACATTTACAATTACAGGTGACCGAAACCTGGTTGCAAATTTTACCCTTATTATAGTGGAGCAGTTTAATGTTGATTTGTCTGGTAACCCGTCGAATGGTGGCACAACAAGCGGAGAAGGCAACTATGATGCTGGATCATTAGTAACCGTTTCTGCCAATGCAAGCACAGACTACACTTTCCTGAACTGGACAGAAGGCGCGAACATTGTTTCAACCAATGCTGCTTACACTTTTACAATTACTGCAAACAGGATTTTGGTAGCCAACTTCACAGCAGATAGTCCAGCACAATATACAGTTGAGCTGTCAAGCAATCCTGCTGCTGGTGGAACAACCACAGGTGGAGGCACTTATGATTCAGGTGAATCAGTAACTGTTTCTGCCAATGCAAGCACGGACTACACTTTCCAGAACTGGACAGAAGGAGCCAACATTGTTTCAACTGATGTAAACTACACATTTATTATTACCAGTGACCGCATATTGGCAGCCAACTTTGAAGAAAACGATCCAATAGGTCCCGGTCCAATCGATCTTGGGGGTGCTGGTTTCTTTTCCATTTTGACAAAATCAGGAATTTCAACTACGGGAATTACTGCAATTGAAGGTAATATCGGCGTAAGTCCGGCAGCAGCTTCATCCATCACAGGATTTGCATTGATAATGAATACTGACGGCACTGCATCACACACCACAATTCCAACCCTGGTAACTGGTTATGTTTATGCTTCTGATTATGCACCGCCAACCCCAGCTATGCTAACAGCTGCTGTTTCTGACATGGAAACTGCCTACACTACAGCAAATGGCCTGGTAGTTCCTGCACCTATTTTGGAAGTAGGAGCCGGAAATATTAGTGGGCTGACTTTAGCTCCCGGATTATACAAATGGAGTACTGGTGTTTTGTTAAATTCTGGCACAACCGTAACATTATCAGGAAGCGCAACAGATACCTGGGTTTTCCAGATCGCTCAAGATTTCGCACTTATGGCTAGTTCACAAGTTGTATTGCAGGGTGGGGCACAGGCCAGCAATATCACATGGGTAGTTGCAGGACAGGCTGTTCTTGGTACAGAAACCGAACTGTTTGGAAATATTTTAAGTGCTACACTTATTTCACTCAATACAGGAGCAACTGTAACCGGCAGATTATTGGCACAGACTGCTGTTACCTTGAATGCCAGTACAGTAATTGCACCTTAAAAATAAGCAAAAGGTTTATCCCCTTCGGGGGATTTACCTGAAGCATTTAACACATTCTAAAAAAAAGAAAAAATGGAAAATTCAATATTTATAGCAAATGTTAAAAAGGAATCGCACAAACTGCGGTTTCCATATAACCTGATTGTTAAAAGTTTCTTAGTCTTTACTTTTCTTCTGGCTACAACTTTTACACCACTTCATTCCCAGGAAGTTAAGCAAATTACCTATACACAGCCAACGTGGAGATTTGGTCTTGCTGGCGGTGCTAACTTCAACTTTCATCAGGGAACTACACAACAGCTAACCAATGACTTTATGGTTGGAACAGCTTTTGGCGATGCACAGGGAGTTGGTCTTTTTGCCGCTCCAGTAATAGAATACCATCGGGATGGAACATTGCTGGGTTTCCAGCTTCAGGCTGGATTCGACAGTCGCAACGGAACCTGGGATCAGGTAAGAACTCCTTGTAATTGCCCGGCAGATTTGGAAACCGGACTTTCATACATTACCATAGAGCCAAGTTTGCGGATTGCTCCTTTTAAATCAAATTTCTTCATCTTCCTCGGCCCCCGTTTGGCCTTCAATCTGGGCAAAGACTTCCTTTACGAGGAAGGTATTAGCCCTGATTATCCCAATACTCCCGCCCGCGCTGATGTGGAAGGCGATTTCAGTGAAGTAAAAAAATCTGTCATCTCCATGCAAATCGGTGCCGGATACGATATCCCACTTTCGGCAGATACGAAGCAGACAAAATTCATGCTTTCTCCTTTTGTATCCTTTCATCCTTATGTAGGACAAGAGCCCCGCTCAATCGAATCGTGGAATATCACTACAATAAGAGCAGGCATTGCACTTAAAATTGGCCACGGCCATAAAATTGCTGTTCGGGAGGAAATCTTTGTGCCATTGGTTGTTGTTGAGCCAGATGTTACTTTCATAGTCGAATCACCCGAAAATATTCCAGTTGAGCGTCGTGTTAGGGAAACTTTCCCTGTAACAAATTACGTATTCTTCAATGAAGGATCTGCTGAAATCCCAAATCGTTATGTCTTGCTGGAAAAAGATCAGGTAACAGATTTCAACGAAGATCAGCTGGAAGTATTCACACCTAAAACCCTTTCTGGTCGATCAAAACGCCAGATGACAGTTTACTATAATGTTTTAAATATCCTTGGCGATCGTATGCTGAAATACCCAAACACCAGTATTACCATGACTGGTTCTTCCAGAGCTGGTGTGAAAGATGCCAAAGCAATGGCCGAAGCTACAAAAACATACCTGACAGATGTATTTGAAATTGCTCCATCCAGAATTCGCACAGACGGACGCTTAAAACCTGTTTTACCATCAGAACAACCAGGAGGAAAACTCGAATTGGCCTTGCTTCGTGAAGAAGATCGCAGGGTATCGATAACAAGTAACTCTCCGGAATTATTGATGGAATTCAGCAGTGGTAATGATGCATTGCTCAAACCAGTAATAATAGATGATATTCAGGAAGCTCCCCTCGACAGTTATGTTACATTCCAGGTTGCTGGTGCCGATACCGCATTCACTTCTTGGACGATGGAATTGGAAGATAAAAAAGGTATGGTTCAAACATTTGGTCCTTACAGTCGTGATACAGTAAGTATCCCTGGAAAAACAATTCTGGGTAATAACCCTGACGGCAATTACAAGATAAGAATGATAGGACAAACAGTGAGTGGTAAGCAGATCAGCAAAGAAACTACTGCCAACCTTGTACTCTGGACTCCTCCGCAAACTGAAGAAATGATGAGATACAGTGTCATTTACGAATTTAACAACTCAGAAGCTATTGCGATGTACGAGAAATACCTGAGCGAATTGGTAACCCCAAAAATTCCTGCAAATGGTAAAGTGATCATACATGGCCATACTGATATCATTGGCGGTGAAGAATTCAACCTGAATCTGTCTGCTGAAAGAGCAAATGATGTTAAAGCTATTATTCAAAAAGCTTTAGCCAAAGCAAACAGGAAAGATGTCAAGTTTGAAGTTCACGGATTTGGTGAAGATGAAAAATTAGCAGCATTCGAAAACAAGTTTCCTGAAGAACGTTTTTACAACAGGACTGTTATCATTGATATTATTCCTGCAAAGTAATTTTTGATACAATAATTATTTTGTTCTTCACGATAAAAGAGGCTGTAATGGCCTCTTTTTTTATTTTTATTTTGAGTAAACAATGCCAGTATTTTGTTGGATTTATTGCTTCTTAGGTTTCTGAAACTTTTTAATAATGGGCTATTATCTTTTGCCTTATGCTATTCCCAACAATAGTTTTTTTTAAAGTCAGGCAACATACGAAAAATTATAAGTCAATATCATTCATGCTCTTAATCTGTGAAAAATGTAAATCTTCTTCAGAAATATGTAAGATTTTTCAAGCGTTTGCCCCTGACCTTTGTGAGATAAAGTTAAAAACCTAAAATCTAGCATTATGCCTATTTTAACAATTTTAATCGTCATTATTGGCGTTGGAGTGATACTCTGGCTGATCAACAGCTTCATTCCTATGCAGCGAACTATTAAAAATATTCTGAATGCAGTTGTTATCATCATTCTTGTGATTTGGCTGCTTAAAATATTTGGAGTGCTGGACAGCCTGCAAAATGTGCAGATCTAATTTAAACCAGTAAAAAATATTATTTACAACTGACCCGCCAGATGCGGGAAATATTCAAAACAAAAAAAATGATTAAAACAAGAAAGTTATATACAGCACTTTTAATTGCTGTTGCTACAATTTTAATATTGCCCAGCAGTGGTTGCAAAAAAGATGAAGAACCTGCCCGAGAAACAACTTATACACTGAAAGTAAAAGATGTTTTAGGCGTTACAGGCACTGTTACTTTTATAGAATCCAGCAAAACTGCTTCAACTATAACCATCAAGCTTAATGGCGCTCCAACCGGAACGCATCCGGCAGCACTTTACACGAATACAGTTGCCGAAGGCGGTGCAGTAGTTGTTTCCCTTAATCCTGTGGATGCGTCGGGATCAAGTACTACCAGTGTAAATACTTTAACATACGAACAACTTATCGCCTACGACGGATTTATAAAAGTAGTTAAAAGCAGCACCGAATCAGGCGTTGTTCTGGCACAAGGGGATATTGGAGGAAATGTTATCACAGATGTCAATATTTCTTATCCACTAATAACCATAGGTGATTTTGGTGTTTCGGGTACAGCAGTGTTCGAAAAAAGAGTGAACGGAAGCGCACTTCTTACAATTAAACTCGATGGCACTATTGCCGGAGAATTTTATCCAGCCTCAATCAACCTAAGTTCGATTGCTACCATAGGAGGCGGACCTGTCACAAAAACTTTGAGCCATGTAAATGGAACAACAGGAGAAAGTTATACCACAATCAGAAAACTAGATGGTGGTTTAGATATTACCTACGACAACTGGTTGGTTTACAATGGGTACGTTAATATTTACCAAACAGCAGTTCATTATGATAATATTATCTGCCACGGTAATATCGGTTCAAATGTGAACTAAAGAGCAATAAACTGAATCAAAATCGGACGTCTGTGATGTTGCATTGCAGGCGCTTCGCAACCCTAATTACCCATGCCTATGTCAGCAGTTTATGACCATCAGGAGAATTCAGCTCAAAATGAAGAAGCTATGAAATTAATGGAAGCACTTATAGCATCTGAAACCCGCTACCGTCGCTTATTTGAATCTGCTAAAGATGGTATTCTTATTCTCGATGCTAAAACCGGTAAAATTGTCGATGTAAACCCGTTTTTAATTAATTTACTTGGCTATTCCAAAGAAGAATTTGTCGAAAAATCAATCTGGGAAATCGGCGCTTTTCAGGATATCATTGAGAATAAAGAGAAATTTCTTGAATTGCAACAAAATGAATATGTACGTTATGATGATTTGCCGCTTGTGACTTCTCATGGACTGGAAATCCATGTTGAGTTTGTTAGTAATGTCTATTTGTGTAACAGCCTTAAGGTAATCCAATGCAATATTAGAGATATTACAGAACGCACAAACACACGAAATGAAATCAAATTTCAGGCAAACCTGATAAACAATGTGGGGCAGGCAGTGATAGCTACTGACTTGTTGGGTAAAGTTATTTACTGGAACAAAGCAGCAGAACAAATATACGGATGGTCTTCATCCGAAGCCATCGGGAAAAATATTGTAGATCTAACCCCAGCTCAACAATCCAACGAACAGGCTGACGAGCTGATGCAAAAACTGAGCACAGGCAAAACTTGGGCAGGCGAATTTCAGGTAAAAAGAAAAGATGGCAGCAGTTTCCCGGCTTTTGTAACCGATACGCCAATGATTGATGCTCAAGGAAAACTTACTGGAATTATAGGAATCTCGAGCGATATTACAGCACGTAAGATAGCTGAAAAAGAATTGATAAAAGCCAAAAACAGAGCTGAGGAAAGCGATAGACTCAAATCGGCTTTTCTGGCCAATATGAGTCACGAAATCAGAACGCCAATGAATGGCATACTTGGTTTTACTGAGTTGCTCCAAACAGCTGATCTTTCGGGAAATGACCGGGAAAAATACATTAGCATAATCGAAAAAAGCGGAGCACGTCTGCTGAACCTCATAAACGACATCATCAGTATTTCAAAAATTGAATCTAATGAGATCGACATAGCATTATCTGAAATAGATATTAAAACTCAAATTGAAGATATAAGTAATTTCTTCAGGCTTGAAGCTGAAAAGAAGAATCTCACTATCCTGGTTAGAAGCGATTTATCTGCTAAAGAATCAATACTTAAAACTGACAATTTAAAACTTTACGCTGTGCTTAGCAATTTGGTTAAAAATGCTATCAAGTTTACTACTGCCGGTTCCGTTGAATTAGGTTATACAAAAAAAGAGGGCTCTTTTGAGTTTTGCGTAAAAGATACAGGAATTGGAATTCCGGAAGCACATAAAAAACTAGTTTTTGAACGATTCAGGCAAGGCAGTGAATCTTTAACCCGAAATTATGAAGGAGCCGGACTAGGTCTTTCCATATCAAAAGCTTATGTGGAAATGTTAGGTGGAAAAATCTGGGTTGAAAATAATGCACACCAAAATGGGAATACGAACGGCGTAACATTCTTTTTCACCATTCCTTGCCTTCCATTGACCGAAAAAGCAAACAAAAACCAGGCTGTTGAGCTTGAAAAAGCAACAAAAACTAAATTCAGAAAACTCAATATTTTAATTGTCGAAGATGATAAAACATCGGAATTATTGATAACTAAAATGGTTCAGAGGTTTACCGAAAAAATATCAGTAGTTACAACCGGATTTGAAGCAATTGATTTCTGTCGAAAAAATTCTGGAATTGATTTAGTATTGATGGATATTAATTTGCCACAATTGAATGGTTATGAAACCACCCGCAGAATAAGAGCGTTTAATACGGATCTGATAATTATTGCACAAACTGCCTACGCACTAACTGGCGACAAAGAGAAATCTATTGCCGCTGGATGCAACGATTACATTTCTAAACCTATCCGCAGAACTGATTTGGAGAAGTTAATAGACAAACACTTCTGAGTATTAACTAGTGCCTGAAAAACTGTGATACATGTAAATGATTATCAAATTTATGTAACATAGAATTAAATATACAGCAATACCTTTGACAATGCAATGATATTATAATGTGTGAATTATGTAACTTAATCCAATAAGTATATAATAATGAATGCATAGCCTGAATATACCTTTGTCATTGCAATTCTATAAAATATTTATGGTGAAAATAATAGTTCCTGTAAAAAAAATAATCACAAAACTGCCCGATTTATCGAAGCACGCTATTAAACTGAGCGAAAAAACGCTAAAAGAAACACAGAAGGCAAATATTTTCTTTTTAGAAGCGGGCAATTTCTTTTTATTTCTTTCTCACGCAACAAGAGAGGCATTCTCTCGCCAATTTGAGTTTAAAGAATTCCTGCGACAATGCTATCAAATTGGGAATAAAACCTTACCATTAATTTCGGTAACCGGACTTATAATGGGTTTGGTACTTACCATCCAATCGCGGCCTGTTTTAGCAGATTTCGGAGCTGTTTCCATGCTTCCCGGCATGGTATCACTTTCCATCATACGTGAAATGGGACCAGTTATTACAGCTTTGATTTGTGCCGGAAAAATTGGTTCTGGCATGGGAGCCGAGTTAGGCTCGATGAAAGTGACAGAGCAAATAGATGCCATGGAAGTGTCGGCTACCAATCCAATGCGCTTTTTGGTTGTAACGAGAGTTATGGCCGCTACACTGATGATACCCATATTGGTTTTATATGCCGATGCGCTGGGCATTATGGGAAGTTGGGCTGGTGCTAATATAAAAGGCAGCGTCTCGTTCACTTTATTTATTAGTCAGGCATTTAGGGTAGTTGATTTCATGGACTTTTTACCTGCGGTTATAAAAACCTTCTTTTTTGGTGCCACCATTGGTATTATTGGTTGCTACAAAGGTTTCACAGCTGGTAAAGGAACCGAAAGCGTTGGCAAGGCAGCAAATTCAGCTGTGGTGATGGCCTCGCTGCTTGTTATAATAATTGATTTAATTGCTGTTCAAGTTACTGATATGCTGCTTTAAAAATATGACAAACGTGAAGACTGAAACACTTATTAAAGAAACAGCAAGCATACCTGAACATGTTATTGAGATTAAAAATCTCAGCAAAAGTTTTGCTGATCTGGACGTATTAAAAAACCTGTCATTGAATCTTTATAAAGGAGAAAACCTGGTGATACTGGGAAAATCGGGTTCTGGAAAATCTGTTCTTATAAAATGTATTGTCCGCTTATTAAATCCTGATCAGGGAACCATTAATGTGTTTGGAAAAAAGGTAAGTAGTTTAAAAAGAAAAGAACTGGCAGCAATGCGTAAAAAAATTGGTTTTCTATTTCAAAGCGGTGCCTTGTACGATTCCATGACCATTCAGCAAAATTTGGAATTTCCATTGAAAAGGATAAAAAAGAACCTCACAAAAAAAGAAATGAACGTAAAAATAGAAGAAGTACTTGAAAATGTGGGACTCACCGATACACTTGCCAAAATGCCCTCGGAACTTTCAGGAGGGATGCGCAAGCGGGCAAGTCTGGCACGCACTATTATCGTTGATCCATTGATCATGCTTTATGATGAGCCAACAACAGGTTTAGATCCGGTTACATCCGATGGAATAAGTGAACTGATCAATAAGGTTCAGGAAAAATACAAAACTTCATCCATCATCATCACACATGATATTGAATGCGCCCGCGCCACAGCCGACAGGATTATCATGCTAAAGGACGGCGAAGTTTATATGGAGGGCGATATCGATGACTTCGAAAATTCGACAGATGAGATGATTACTGCATTTTTTAAACAGCAAGTTTATCAAGGACAGAAAAAAATTAAAAAAAATGGATAATTACACACCAGGATTTAAAGCACGTTTAGGGGTTTTTATAACAATTGGATTAGCAATTTTTGTAATAGTCATTTTCATTATTGGCAAGCAACAGAATTTGTTTAACCCTGTATTTAAGCTCACTACAGAATTTTACAATGTCAGCGGTCTGAAGGTTGGAAATAGTATCCGTTTTTCGGGCATTGATGTGGGAGTTGTTGATAACATTAAAATCATTAATGATTCAACCGTTCAGGTTGATCTGCTTGTGCGAAAAAATGTGCAACAGTTTATCAAAGCCGACAGCTATGCCAGTATTGGTTCGGAAGGAATTATTGGCGACAGGATCATTACTATTACACAAGGAAGCAATGATGCCGTTATGGCAGAAGACGGACAACAAATTTTATCTGAAGAACCGGTTGAAACTGATGCGATTATAAAAAGTCTAAAATCCAGTGCAGAGAGTGCTGAAGTGATTACGCTGCAGCTTGCAGAAATAATGATCGACATTAACAATGGTGAAGGAATGCTTGGCAGATTGATTCGGGACTCTGTAATCGCCGAAAATGTCAGCCTTACTATCGAAAACTTCAAGAAGAGTTCAGAAGGACTCGACCAAACCATCGAAGTTACTAAAGAAAATGTTTTTGCTTTCATGGAAGGCCTGCAGGCTACTGTTGCCAAAACCGAAGTTGCCTCTGACCAGCTCGGCGAAATAATGATGAAAATAAACAATGGGGAAGGAGCTCTTGGGATGTTGCTTAATGATACAGTTATCGTAAACAGTATCGATGAAACCATTTTTAACCTTAAAGAGAGCAGCATCGGTCTGAATGAAAACATGGAAGCGCTCAAGCACAATTTCCTTGTAAGGGGATATTTTAGGCGTCAGGACAAAGCAAAAGCGAAAGAGCTGTTAGAAGCTGAAAAAGAGTTGCCTTTGGATAAAAAATGATTAGGGATTTATTTGCCGATACAGAACTTACTAAAAATTGAACCTAAAACTTCTTCGTTAGAAATTTGGCCGGTAATACTACCTAAATGATGAATAGCACTTCGCAAATCAATGGCTGCCAAATCTGTCGGCAAATCAGCTTCAAATCCCTTTTCGACAGATACAAGTGCTTCAAAAGCTTTTTGCAGCGCGTGATAATGCCGTGCATTGCTCACAATTGTATCTTGATCTTGCTGTAATTCCTGAGCCACTTTGATGAGGCTCTGGGTTATAAGGTTGATATTTTCCTTGCGTTTAGCCGAAATAAAAATAGTTTCTAACTCTACCATTTCTTTAAAATGAGCTGGGGTTTCAGCCAATAAATCAGCTTTGTTTCCAATTAAAATAAACCTTTTGTGTTTATCCTTAATAAAGCTTCTAAACTCTTCCAGCATCTCTTCGGCTGAATCTAAAGTGCACGAAGCCAAGTCGCAAACATAAAGAATCACGGCGGCTTGCTTGATTTTTTCGTAGGTTCGCTCGATTCCTAAGTTTTCGACAAAGTCTTCTGATTCGCGTAAACCGGCAGTGTCGATAAAGCGAAAACTATTGCCTTCCAAAATGATAACGTCCTCAATGGTATCGCGTGTTGTACCAGGAATCTCACTCACAATGGCTTTTTCTTCATTCAATATGGCGTTCAATAAAGTGCTTTTTCCTACATTCGGCTTGCCAATAATAGCCACCGGAATTCCATTTTTAATGGCATTGCCTGTTTTAAAGCTTTCAATCAACTGACTAATCTCAACTTTAAGATCAGCAATAAGTTGCAAAAATCTATTTCGGTCAGCAAATTCAACATCTTCTTCAGAAAAATCCAGTTCCAATTCAATAAGTGCAGTAAAATCAATAAGTTGTTGTCGAAGCTCCATAATGCGCTTCGAAAAACCTCCTCTCATCTGATTAATGGCCAAATGGTGTGCTGCTTCCGAGCGGGAAGCAATTAAATCAGCAACAGCCTCGGCCTGTGCCAGATCAAAGCGTTTGTTGGCAAATGCACGCATGGTAAACTCGCCAGGTTCAGCCAATCTGGCTCCGTTGAGAAGCAAAAGTTCAATGATTTTTTGCTGAATAAATACTGAACCATGACAGCCAATTTCAATAGCATCTTCACCTGTGTAAGAGTGCGGTGCTCTGAAAATTGTCAGCAACACATCATCTGTGATCTGTTCACCATCTAAAATTTGTCCGTAAACTGCTCGATGCGAAGCAACTTCATTTAAATTTTTAACCTTCATAGGCTTAAACAAGCGACCTATTATGGCATGACTATCATTTCCGGAAAGTCGGATTACTGCGATGGCACCTGTTCCGGGAGGAGTCGCCAAGGCGCAAATGGTGTCTTCACGAGAGATATCTGGATATTTCATGGTAGCTTTACTTTAATCAAGCCATTTTGTTAGCTTTTTAGCAAAATTAATGGTTTTTTTTAGCTCTGGTATCAATCAATCCTCTAAAAGGTTTTACCTTTGTCACTCGTAAAAAACAAGAAACAATTCACAATTTAATATCATGAGTGTACTTGTAAATAAAAACTCCAAAATTATTGTTCAAGGCTTTACAGGCAGCGAAGGAACCTTCCACGCTTCTCAAATGATTGATTATGGCACTAATGTAGTCGGTGGCGTTACTCCAGGTAAAGGTGGTCAAGCTCATTTGCATAAGCCTGTTTTTAATACTGTTTCTGATGCGGTGAAAGAAACCGGTGCTGATACTTCTGTAATTTTTGTTCCGCCGGCATTTGCTGGTGACGCCATTATGGAAGCTGCGGCAGCGGGCATCAAAGTAATTGTTTGCATTACTGAAGGAATCCCGACAGCAGATATGGTTAGAGTTAAAGAGTTTTTGAAAGGCTATGATTGTCGTTTAGTTGGTCCTAACTGTCCCGGAGTGATTACTCCTGGTGAAGCAAAGGTAGGGATCATGCCAGGATTTATTCATCAGAAGGGTAGGGTAGGTATAGTATCAAGATCCGGAACACTAACTTATGAGGCTGTAGATCAGCTTACAAAAGTAGGTTTAGGGCAAACCACTGCGATCGGTATTGGTGGAGATCCAATAATTGGTACAACTACACGGGATGCTGTTCAATTATTAATGAATGATCCTGAAACAGAAGGTATTGTGATGATTGGCGAAATAGGTGGTAGTATGGAAGCGGATGCTGCACAATGGATTAAAGTTAATGGTACAAAACCTGTCGTTAGTTTTATTGCCGGAGCCACTGCACCTAAAGGAAGAACTATGGGACATGCAGGAGCTATCATTGGTGGTAAAGCTGATACAGCAGAAGCTAAAAAAGCCATCCTTAAAGAATGTGGCGTGCATGTGGTGGATTCACCTGCCGACATTGGAACAAAAATGCTTGAACTTTTAAAGTAAGCTATAAGCGTAAAGATTTATCTACTTTGTTTTTACCCCTTTCTGTTTACAGATTGGGGTTTTTTTATTTGATTCGGACGCTGCGACCTTCCCGATCTCAAAATCGGGACGCGCTAACCAGAGCTATGAAGTGTTTTTTGAATAACAAAAAAGAGCT
>Ga0100391_1001688_pt1 | contig 24205 bp, 21 predicted proteins | sample CryGeymeta201515_FD_81541 | JGI IMG/M metagenome (GOLD analysis project Ga0100391, IMG submission 81541) | Groundwater microbial communities from Crystal Geyser aquifers in Utah, USA - Crystal Geyser metaG 2015-15 | ecosystem: Environmental > Aquatic > Deep subsurface > Groundwater | place: USA... | reverse complement strand
GGGACAGGCTGACTCGTTTGTATCAAATTTTCACACCTATTTCATTTGTATTAGATTCCCGATATCCATCGGGATGGTATTATCTGGCGTTCATTCTTTGACTTCGTCAAATTCTAACTCCTATAACACAAACATCGTCCAATTGCTCTAAATCTCCTTTCCAATCATAAAAGGCTTTAAGTATTTTTTCTTTTTGTTGTTCTATAGGGAGCGATGAAACTTCTTCTAAAAGTAGTTTAAATTGTCTGTAGTTGAATTTTTTTTCTTTTTCACCACCAAATTGATCTGCATAACCATCAGAAAAAACATAAACCATATCTCCTTTTTCGAGTTGGTAGGTTTTGTTTGAGAAGGATTGGTTACCAACATAAGCACCTATTGGTTGTTTGTCTGCTTTTATTTCATTAATAATCTTGTTTCTTATCACATAAACAGGATTATTAGCTCCAGCATATTCCATTTTTAAAGTTGATGAATTAATGGAGCAGAAAGCAATATCCATCCCATCTCTAAGCTCACTTTCTTCTTCTGTATGAAGATTGATGGTGTTATACACTTCTTGGTTTAAAAAATTTAACGCATCTGCAGGTGAATTCACTCCTTTTTCTTTTATGGATTGATTCAATATTTTTAATCCTATGATGCTTACAAAAGCACCAGAAACCCCATGTCCGGTGCAATCTGCAACAGAAAAAACAACAACTTTTTCATTCGATTTATCTTGATTTGTTGTTGTAACTTCAGAAGCCCAATAAAAATCACCACTAACTATGTCTTTTGGTAAAAAAACACAAAATGAATCTGGTAGTATTTTTTTTAATACTGATGGAGGGGTAATTAGTGCATCCTGTATGCGTTTAGCATAATTGATGCTATCAATAATTTCTTTATTTTTTTCTTCTACTTCTTTTTTTGATTTTTCAAGTGCAAATCGAGCAACAAGTTCTTTTTTTGTTAATCGATAACGCATTCTTATTAATAAAATAGAAAAAACAGCTACTGCACCAGTTAGTAGACCTCCGCTAACAAGTATTTCATCAATAAGTAGCTTACTATTGAAATAAAAGAAAACAATATTGGCTATGATATTTGCTACAACAATTAAAATAGAAAAAAATATGCGATAAAACATAAACATTCCTGACCCTATAAAAAGAGCTATGTAGGCAAATGCGTGTTTTTGAAGATGCTCTAAATCCATCACGCTCCACATGTAAGCATTTTGTATGGAAATTAGCAAAACAGGGATAAAGCCTAAAATTTCAATAGGGATTTTAAGTTTTTTATGAAAAAGAACAGTAATTAAACAAACTAATGAAACAGCAGTTCTAAATGTTAGAAATTCTTGCCAATATGCATAGAGATTAAAATAATCAGTAACAAAAAAGAGCATATTAAAAACTACAGCTACCCATAAAGCAATGGTGTGATAGCGTAAAATAGTTTTATCTAATTCTGTTTTCCAGTCTATGTTACTCTTATTTTGGGTCATTAGTCAAATAAATAGACCCTAAAATTAATAAAAAAACCACTTCAAAACTGAAGTGGTTTTTTAAAATAAAAATTTAATGAATTAATCTTCAGCAACTATGGAAGCTCCAAAGTATTCTTTGTTCATTCGAGCAATATATTCTAAAGAAATGCCTTTAGGGCATTCCACTTCGCAAGCTCCAGTATTCGTACAGTTACCAAAACCTTCTTTATCCATTTGATCGACCATGTTTAACACACGTTCTTTTCGTTCTATCTGCCCTTGAGGTAAATAAGAAAATTGTGAAACTTTAGCGGCAACAAACAACATAGCGGATGAGTTTTTACAAGAAGCTACACAAGCACCACAACCAATACAAGAGGCTGCATCCATGGCTTTATCAGCATCAGATTTTCTGATTGGAATTGCATTAGCATCTTGCGTATTTCCAGAAGTGTTAACTGAAATATATCCTCCTGCTTGTTGAATTCTTTCCAATGCACTTCTATCAACCACTAAATCTTTAATTACGGGTAATGCTTTAGCTCTCCATGGTTCAATATAAATAGTTTCACCATCTTTAAACATTCGCATATGTAACTGACAGGTTGTTACAGCTCTATCTGGGCCATGTGCTTCCCCATTAATATATAGTGAACACATTCCACAAATACCTTCTCTACAATCATGGTCAAATGCTACAGGTTCGTTACCTTCATTGATAAGTTGTTCGTTCAACATATCCAACATTTCTAAAAATGAAGAATGTTCAGATACATCGTTTAGTTTATAAGTTTCTAAAGCTCCTTTAGCTTTTGCGTTTTTCTGACGCCACACTTTTAATGTTAAGTTCATGTTTATTAAGTTATTAGTTAAGAGTTGTTTGTTAATAGTCTCATAACTGTTAATTATATTTATTTTTCATTTTTAGCTTTCATTAAGTACTTAATATATCCATTTAACAATGCCAACGACTTATTAATTTGTTCTTTCCCTTTTGTTAATTCTTCGTTAGTGATGTATTTTTCATCAAATGCTACAATAAACTGATCAATAAGTTCGTACAACGACCCTCTAGCATGCCTGCAATATTGAATGTTCTCTTAGTAATGAAACCTACCATAGCCTTCAGCAATATTATGTGTTACAGACCTAGAAGCTCTTTTCATTTGAGAAGTTAAGTCGAACTGCTCTTCTTTTGGGAATGTTTTAACAAGTTGAGAAACAAATCTTCTTAATTCTGTACAAACTTTCCAACATTCTAAATCCTCAAAACTTCTTATTTTATTATCCATTTAATAATTCAAATAACAAATAACAAATAACAAATAACCATTAACTTATTTATAGCTTCTCTGTTTTAATTCAATATCTTTAAATTCTAATTCTTCTTTGTGAAGGATGGCTTCTCTTGGATTTCCAGTATATTCCCAAGCGGCAACATATCTAAAGTTTACGTCATCTCTTTTTGCTTCTCCTTCTTGCTCGCCATCTATTTCAACAGATTCTTCTCTGAAGTGTCCTCCACAAGATTCGTTTCTATGTAAAGCATCAACAGCAAAAAATTCTCCCAACTCTAAGAAATCAGCTACTCTTGTAGCTTTTTCCAGTTCAGGATTTAGTTCATTCATTTCTCCAGGAACAAAAACATCTTTCCAAAATTCTTCTCTAATTTGAGCAATTTCATCCATGGCTTTTTTTAGTCCTGCTTCATTTCTTGACATTCCCACGTTGTCCCACATCACTTTTCCTAGTTTTTTATGGAAATAATCAACCGATTTTTTACCTTTATTATTGATTAATTTTTCCAATTGTTCTCTTACTTGTTTTTCAGCAGCATCAAATTCAGGTGTGTTGGTTGGTATTTTACCTGTTCTTATTTCAGTAGCTAAATAAGCTCCAATGGTGTAAGGTAAAACAAAATAACCATCGGCCAATCCTTGCATCAAAGCCGAAGCACCAAGTCTGTTAGCACCGTGGTCAGAAAAATTAGCTTCTCCGGCAGCATAACAACCAGGAATAGTGGTCATTAGATTATAATCTACCCAAATACCACCCATCGTATAGTGAACAGCAGGATAAATCATCATTGGAGTTTTGTAAGGATTTTCATTTACAATTTTCTCATACATTTGAAACAGATTACCATATTTTGCTTCAATTACTGCTTCACCTAATTCAATAATTTTTTCTTTACTTGGATTTTCTATCCCTGAAATCATTGCTTTTTCTTTGCCATATCTTTCAATAGAAGTTGCAAAATCTAAATATACTGCTTCTCCAGTAGCATTTACTCCATAACCAGCATCGCATCGTTCTTTAGCAGCACGAGAAGCAACATCTCTAGGAACTAAGTTGCCATAAGCAGGATATCTTCTTTCTAAGTAATAATCTCTATCTTGTTCAGCTATTTGAACGGGTTTTATTTTCTTTTCACGTATAGCTTTAACATCTTCTAGTTTTTTTGGCACCCATATACGTCCATCATTACGTAATGATTCTGACATTAAGGTGAGTTTTGATTGATGTTCTCCTGAACGTGGAATACAGGTTGGGTGAATTTGTGTGTAACATGCATTAGCAAAATAGGCTCCTTTTTTGTGAATCTTCCACGCTGCACTTGCGTTTGAACCCATTGCATTGGTTGATAAAAAAAATACATTACTATATCCTCCACTTGCAATTACAACAGCATGAGCAGAATGTCTTTCTATTTCTCCAGTAATCATATTTCTTACAATAATTCCTCTGGCTTTTCCATCAACGATTACTAAGTCGAGCATTTCATGACGGTTATACATAGCAATTTTACCTTTTGCAATTTGCCTGTTCATAGCAGAATACGCTCCTAATAGCAATTGTTGTCCTGTTTGTCCTTTTGCATAAAAAGTTCGGGAAACCAACACGCCACCAAACGAACGATTATCTAATAATCCACCATAATCTCGAGCAAAAGGAACTCCCTGAGCTACACATTGATCGATGATGTTGGAAGAAACTTCGGCTAAACGATATACGTTTGCTTCTCTAGCTCTGTAATCGCCACCTTTAACGGTATCGTAAAACAAACGGTAAACTGAATCACCATCGTTTTGATAGTTTTTTGCAGCATTAATACCTCCTTGAGCAGCAATAGAATGAGCTCTTCGAGGGGAATCCTGATAACAAAAAGTCTTTACGTTGTAACCCATCTCAGCTAGCGAAGCTGCTGCTGAACCTCCTGCTAAGCCAGTTCCAACAACAATAATATCAATGTTTCTTTTGTTAGCAGGATTAACCACATCAATATGGTCTTTATAATTTGTCCATTTATCTTTTAGTGGACCTTCTGGTATTTTTGAATCTAATTTTGACATGTTTAAAATAGATTAATGTTAATGGTTAAAAAAATGAACTAAAGCAATAATGACAAAACCAAGAGGTATTATAATTGCGTATATTTTGCCTAATTTTTTAATTATTGGTGTATATTTTCGATGGTTAAACCCAACCGATTGAAAGGCTGATTGAAATCCGTGCATTAAATGCAACGATAAGAAAATAAATGCTAAAATGTATAATCCAACTCTAATTGGGTCAGTAAATTTATGAACTAACTCTTCGTGAAAACGTAATTCACCAGCCTCATTTAAACCACTCATGTTGCCTTCAATGAATTTTGTTTTAATCTCAGGAATCCAAAAATCGTAAAAGTGCAAACCCAAAAACAATAAAACCATTATACCAGTTATTACCATGTTTCTACTCATCCAAGAAGAATTTTCGTTTGGCTTATTCATGGCATATTGAATAGGTCGGGCAGCTTTGTTCTTAAGCTCTAAAGTAATTCCCATGATTAAATGGAAAACAACTGCAAACAACAAGATAGGTTGTATTGCAAATTGAACAATTGGGTTTGTTCCCATAAAGAATGATACACTATTAAATGCATCTGCACTGATTATTGACAGCAGATTAATGATGAAATGTTGGAATAAAAATAACAACAAGAAGAACCCTGAGAGGGCCATCAAAATTTTTCTTCCTACTGAAGATTTTGAAAATCCGTTACTCATAACTTTAGTTTAAATAAATAATAAATTGAGACGACAAATGTATGCATTGTATAGCTTGAAAACAAAGTAAAAAAAAACATTTTTTTTATTCAGAACTATTCTAAATAATGAAAATCAGATTTAGCTTATTCGTATAGCCAAATAAATTATTTTGCTGCTTTTTTTTTACTTCTCGCTAATTATTTTAGCATAATTTTTCAAAATCATAAAAATCTTTTCTACTTCCTCTCCCAGAAACTGCATTAATCTTCATTGCTACAACATCTAATTCACTAGCCAGTCTATAACCGTTAAAATATTCAATGGGTTTTAATAGGGAATAAGGAAAATTTATAAAATCAACCTTAACGCCATCAATACCCCCAAACACACCTACATTTGAAAACTCTGTATTAGTATATCGAGATCCAAAATGTTATTTTAGTTTAAGGTTAATGTAATTTGCGTGTTCTAAGTCATAATCTTTCATTATAAATAAATCTAAGTCAATAGATTTTCTATGGTTTTCACGTAATGCTAAATTTGTTCCTCCTACAAGAAAATAATCATTGACCGTGACGAAACTAAAAAAGCAAGTACTCAACACCAACTAAATACGAATACGAAAAACAAAAAGCCTTTGATGATGTTGAAAACGAAAAGTTAGTTGCCATAGAACAAGAAGCCAAAGCAAAACAAAAAGTAATTACTTATATCGTAGAAAATTTGTGAATTTTCTGGGTTAGGCTTAGTTGCATTTTTTTTGATAACAATCTGTTAACATTTATCTATAGATATTATAGGGCATAATCTTTGAATATTGCTTTATTTTGTTGTCAAAAAAATAAATTTAACGATTCAAAAACTACTCTAAAAATGCAAAAGCTATTTTTTTCTTTATTAATAGGTATAACTTCTTTTTTTCTTTCAGTAAATGGTTATGCTCAAGCAGACAAACAACAAGTTTCTATCACTTGTGTTGGATTTTATAACCTCGAAAATTTGTTTGATACGTTAGTTGATCCTGATTCAACTAAAATTTTACAAGATGAATTTACGCCTAAAGGAAAAAACAGGTGGACAACAGTTAAATATAATGAGAAATTAGGCAACATGGCTCGTGTTATTTCTGAATTGGGAAAAGATGTAACTCCAGATGGAGTTGCAATTTTGGGTGTTTCAGAAGTTGAAAATCGGTTGGTATTGGAAGATTTAGTTAAACAAGAATCTATAAAAGACAGAAATTACCAAATTGTGCATTACGATTCTCCTGATAAGAGAGGAATTGATGTAGGGTTACTTTATAATCCAAATTACTTTAAAAATGTAACGAGTAAAAGTTTTACATTGAAAATTCCAGAAGATACAGCTTTTTTTACTAGAGACCAACTGCTAGTTTCGGGTGAATTGCATGGTGAAAACATATACATTATTGTTTCGCATTGGCCATCAAGAAGAGGTGGAGAGAAGAAAAGTAAGCCAAAGCGAATTGCTGCAGCTCAATTGGCTCGATCTATTGTAGATTCTTTACAAAACTACAATCCAGATGCAAAAATTTTTTTTATGGGCGATTTGAATGATGATCCTGTGGATATTAGCGTGAAAGGATATTTGAAAGCTGAAGGGAAAGAAGAATTGGCTATTGATGGAAAACTTTTTAATCCGTTTGAAGATTTTTTTAAAAAAGGAATTGGTACGCTTGGATATAATGATGCTTGGAATCTTTTCGATCAGATTATCATCTCTCCCTCATTGTTAGGTAAAGATTATACAACACTGAAATTCCACAAAGCAGTAGTATTTAATAAACCTTACCTTAAAACCTCAGAAGGAAGGTTTAAAGGTTATCCACACCGAACTTTTTCTTTTGGCGAATACATTGGAGGATATAGTGATCATTTTCCTGTATATTTGTTCTTAGTTAAAAATATAAACTAACATTCATGAAGTATTTCCTAATCATAGTTTCTTTTGTCGCTTTTTCGTTTTCTGGTTTTTCTCAAGATACTTTGAATGTGATGTTTTACAATGTACTTAATTATCCTCAAGTTAATCCAACAAAGGCAGATACATTAAAACCGATTGTAAAACTTATAAAACCAGATATTTTCATGATAACTGAGTTAACTGCTCTAAGTGGAGCAAATCTTATTTTAACAGATGCTCTTAATGTAGATGGAGTAACGCACTATCAAAGAGCCACCTATTTTAATGGACCAGATACGGATAATATGTTATATTACAACTCCAACAAGTTAGCACTAAAAAGTCAGTTTGAAATAGCTACTGTTTTAAGAAACATAAGTGAATATGTATTGTATTATAACGCTCAAACTTTATCGCCAGGAGATGATACTATTTTTATTTATTGTTATGTAGCTCATTTAAAAGCCAGTCAAGGAATTACTAATGAACAACAACGAAATCAAGAGGTTGTTACGTTTAAAAATTATTTAGATGCAAAGGCTGTTAGTTTAGAAAATGTCTTTTTTGCAGGTGATATGAATCTTTATGGAGATTTTGAACCAGCACATAATACTATTTTAAATGGTGGGCTAGTTAAACTTTTTGACCCTATAAATTTACCTGGATTGTGGCATGCAAATTCGTCTTTTTCTGCCATTCACACACAAAGCCCAAGAAATGTTCTTCTTCCTGATGGTGGTTCTAATGGTGGATTAGACGATCGTTTTGATTGGATTTTTACTAGCCAAGATGCACTTAACGGAACAAACAAGGTGAAATACATTCCAAGTACGTATAAAGCTATTGGCAATGATGGTTTGCATTTTAATAAGTCAATCACAGATGCTCCTGTAAATATTTCTGTTACTCCAAATGTGCTAAGTGCTTTGTTTTATATGTCAGACCATTTGCCTGTAGCAATGAAAGTAGAAATTGGAAACAATGTTACGGTGGGTATTGAGCAACAAGTAAATATTTCGAGTTGGAAAGGTTTTTTCGCAAACAATCAATTCAATTTTCAAAGTAAAAACCCAGAATCTTTGCTGAATGTAACTGTTTTTGATTTGGTTGGAAGAATGGTTTATACTAATAAATTTAATTCAACTAATTCGTTTATAATAAACCTCTCTAGCCTTGCCAATGGGTTGTATTTTGTGTATGTAAATTCTGAAAAAACGCAAGAAACCTTTAAGATTATTAAAGAGAAGTAAAAGTGCAGTTTAAGATTAATTTAATTGGTTGAAGAATTTCCTCCGCCAAAACTTAACCCAATTTTAATGGCTAAACGTAAATCAACAGGAAGACCATTGCCAATATAAGGAACATAATCATCTTCGTTAAATTCATTTTTAGTCAAATCTTTAGTTTTATTGTTACTAACATCTATGCTATTGGTAATAAATTTTCCGACACCAAAAGTAAATTCAAAAAAGAAAAGACCAGTGGTTTTCCATTTATATCCAGTAAGTGCTCCTAATGCAAATCCAGTTGTTGATACATCTGTTTTTTCTGAAACAAGAGGGTTAGGATTATTTGGGTCTTGATAATCAAATTTATTGTCTTTAGAATTTGAGGTACGAAATCTTCCGTAGGCACCTAAATAAAAACCGTCATTTCCTTTATTTGGTGTTAAAAACATTTTATATTCAGGAATAATGTTCATTTCTGAATAGTTATCGATTTTTCCATACGCTGATTTTCCATCGTCAAATAAATTTTTTGATGCGAAAATCACATTTATCCCAACTGAATTTTGGCTATTCAAAGCATACTCATATCCTAACCCATAATTTGAAAAAGCGAACCCAAGTAAATCTGTGCTGATGTCATGTTGTGCTTTTATAAACGGACTAAAAAATAAAAGAGCAATTAAAATTAACTTGTTCATGGCTGATTATTTTAGATGTTATTACTTACCAAAGAGATTTATAAGTAATGTTTGCTTTTGGGCCTTTACCGTAAGCAACACCTATATCTCTAATTGCTTGAATTCTTTCGCTTTCTTGTTGTTGATCTTTAACGATGTATTTCCATTCTCTATCATCAATTTGTTTCACTTTTGCAGCAATTTTATTAGATAAAGCTTTAGCTTCACCAATACAAGCTGCATCGGGGTTAATTGTAGCTAAAATTGCTCCTGCTTTTTCTGCTGCTTCCATGTCTTGTGCTGCATTCCAAATACCAGTTGCTTCTGCTAATTTAAATTTACATTCTTTGTTAATTTGTTGTTGGAAAATTGGTTTAACAGCATTCATTGCTTTAACATAACACTCTTCACAAGCACTAGGAACACCAGTTAATTTAAAAATTGCTTCATCAAACTTATCCATTCCTGCTAAAGTTTGTGCTTCTTTTATTATTAAATCGCAATTATCTTTATAATATTGAATGATTTTTTGTTTCCCTTTTTCAACAAAAGCTTGAAATTCAGGATTATTTGGATTAATATTTTTCAACCCTGCCATATATGCTTTTGTTTCGTTTGTACCAACTCCTTTAACAGAAATAGTTTGACTTGAAAATACAGTACCTTCAAAACCATCTCCTATATAAAGAGTTACATCTAAATTCATTGCATGCATTGGAGGTGGACCAGGTAAAATATCTTTAGTAGCAACTGTGATGTTCGCTGAAATGATAAATCTTGTGTTAAAAGCACCTCCGCCCAAACCATTTTTTACTACTATTTGAGTTAGCTTATTTTCTAGAGAAGCTCTAGCGGCAACTGGCATATTTTCAATTTGCTGAGGCACCCATGCTGTTAGCATTATTCTATTTTCATCTTTCTTCGTATCGCCTTGAGCAAAACTTGATAAACTAACTAATACAAATGATGCTATTAGTAATAACTGACTTAATTTTTTCATTGTTTTATATTTTATTAATGATTATTTACCCCCAAGTATAATTGTAGCTCTACCCAATCCTTTCATCACCAATTTGTTTGGAATGGAATAAGGAGCATCTTTTAAAAATTTACTTAATCCTTTAGCAAAATCTCTTGCGTCAGATGCTCTTCCCGCAGCATTGTATAATGGTATTCTAACTTGTTCAAAAAGAGCCATGTTTTCAGTCATATCAGTAGTGCTGAATCTACCGCTTTGAGTGTTAGCTGCTAACCATTCTTCAATAATTGAACCCAATTCTTTTCCATCAAATTCTGTTTCTAAATCTCCATCAAAATCATCCCATTTTTGAATTTTTAAAATAACTTCTCTTCCATTAGCGAACATATCATCGAAGTGTGTTTGTAAGGAAGCAGAAAAATTATCAATGTGTGCTGTAACAGCTTCTTGAAGTAATACAGGTATTTCAGCTGTAAATGATGGAGCACCTGTGCCAACAGCAGTAGCAATTTGTTTATCTGTGTAAGAATCTAATCCTTGCAAGTTAAATGAAATGGATTTTTTTGGACCAGTAATATTGACAGTCCATGTCATTTGAATAATTATATCAGCTTTTGCTGTTTTTTTCAATGCATCTATTGGACTTTCTGATAATCCGGATCCAGATCCTTTAGATGCCATCATGTTGTCTTCTGCTGAATTAGATGATAGCGTTTTCATAGCAGACTCTAAATTCTTCAATGGAAAACCTCTTTCTGCCATCATACCATTAATAGCACTGATTACCAATAATAAATCTGAATTTTCTTGCATGGCTTTTTTATAATCTGGAATCTTAATTTTTGTTCCTTGATCATCAAATTCCATCATATATCCATTTGTGTTACACCAAACATCACTAGGAACAACCATTAATGTAGGTTTTTTTGCTTGACCAAAGCTCATTGAAATTCCTAATAACATAAGTCCACAAGCTATAAATATCTTTTTCATAATTTTTTAGTTTAATAATTTTTTGTATAAATTTTATTTTTAAAAATGTTATTTACTCATTATTTGATCTTGAATCATTCTATCTTGTAGTTTTGCTCTTTGCACACGAATAATTACACCATAGGTAACTTGATCGCCTGCTTTTTTTCTACCAGCAACAACTGAAAAATGGATATCAGAACCATCTTCACCCGTAATAAATTCTTTATAAGGCCCTTGATCGGCAAAGAAAGCATTAAAATAGACTTCTTTTTTTTCTCTGATGTTTACATCAAACAATACTGGTTTAACATTACATTCTTGTTTACCATTTTTAATTCCTTTAAACAACACATCTCTCACTCCATTTTTCTTTGCTTGTTCTATGGCATCCTCTCTGTTTCTTCCACTTCCCCAAGCTTTTAATGTTTGAGAACCATCTCCTTCAACTCCCATGCATTCAGTTTCATACGTGTAGTTTCCTGCTCCTTTCATTTGTGTGCTTCCACAGGAATTCATTATTGTGCTTACTAATGCTAAACTGAAAACTGTACTGATTATAATTGTTAATCTTTTTTTCATGGGTTAATTTTTAGTTAAAGTACTTATGTTTGCTTTTAAAATCCAGATGATAATCCTTTAATAACTCCTGCAGCTTCTAAATCTTTTCTGAGATTGTCGGACATTACGGTAACAATAACACCAATTTTATACTCTTTACCAACTTTCATTACTTCAGGTGTTGCATCTCCAGAGGTTGAAACAAATTTCATAAATTTACCTTCATCTTCAAAAAAGTTGTCGAAAAACTCTTCTTTTTGTTGCTCTACTGCAGGATCACTTGCTAATGGTTTTTGAGCCGTACAGCCTTGTCCTCCACCAGCATATCCTTGAAAAATAATTCCATGAACTGCATTTTTCTTAGCTTGGTTGATAGCAATTGTTGCTTTTTTGGAATATGACCATACTTTAATCACTTTTGTTCCTGGTTTACCAATACCAACACATTCAATTTCATATCTCCAATTTTCTGTATCTTCATTTGCTTTCTTTTTTTTGTTTATTTGAGCATTCGATACGAATGTAAAAGCAAGAAATACTAGAGTTAATATGCTTGCTTTGTTTACTATTTTTTTCATAAGTTATAATTTTTTGTTTTTTATTATTAATCGATTTGTCTTAATAGCATTCCAGGATAATATCCTTTTCCTCCTTTAAAATGAGTAAATTCAATAGTAGTATCTATTTCAATAGGATTGCCTTGTTCATCAACAGGTGTTTCTCCTGCATTAAACATATTATTCCAAATTTTACCTTTCTCCACTTTTACAACGCCTTTTCTTTTGTATGTAACTCGTCCTTCGGCATCAAAAGATTGTTCTAATACCTCAAATTTATCACCCGCTTCTAAGCCTTCTTTTAAGCCAATTTTAGCACCAATAGGATTTACACTTACCAAGGGTGTTTTTGTTCTAAAAGGTTCGAATTTTCGTTGCAGTTTCGCATAAACAGCATCAATGGATTTTAGCGTAGCATTTTTAATTATCATATCAGAGCCTTCTTTTGCGTTTTCACCTAAACCAGATATTAATGATGATGCTTTTTGAAATCCTAATAATTTTAATTTGAAAAGAGTAGTTGTATCAAAAGCTTCTTTTTTTGCAGGATCTATTGTTGATGCATCCATCCATAAATCTTGATAAAAAACAGCCGACATTGAATCTGTCCATTCCAGTTGATATAAATAGGCTGTTGTCCAAACGGAATAACCTTGCCTGGCTTTTTCATATACTTTACTAGCTTTTTCAATGGCTATTTTTCGTAATTCTTCTATGCTAATATTTTTAGCAAGCTCTACTGAAACGTCATAAGCAGCTTTAGCTGCAACTTCATTACTTACAAATTTCGAGTAGTTAACTACTACAAATGTGTTTGGAATTAACTCTTCACCAGCATCAGCTAACATAGAAGTTCCTCTTTCTGTGCTTAACGCTTTTGCAGCATCTTGAGCCGAAGCATCATAAGAACCTCTGTCTCCTATTAAATTCATATCAAAAGCACCTTCTTCACTTCTATTGAACCATTTAGCAACAATTTTGTTAGCAATGTTGTTTTTTTCAAGATAGTTGTTAATAATAGGACTTAAGTCTTTTTCTTTTTCTGCAGATTCTGATGAACTATTAGCATATTGTGCTAAATTAAATGATTTTTCTCCAACAGTATGATTGTTATATTTGTCAGGAAATTCAGCATCATAAAAAGTAGTTAAAATAACATCAATTTTAGGAAGTTTAGCATCTTCAATTATCATCGTATGTAAAGAACCTCTTCTGTATTTTACGATTTCTGTATGTTTATCCGTTTTTTCAATTTTATCTACATTATCTTTATCTTTTTTCTTATCTTTTTTTGATTCAGTTTTATCAACACTTTCAACAGGAGTTTCTTGTGCAACTAAGAATGAAGTTTGAAAATTTAAAAGAACAGATAGTGCTAGTACTGAACAAAAAATAGGTTGTTTCATGGTTTTTTAGTTCTTAGCCTCTTGATTTTTAATTTGCTCTAATTGTCCTGGAATTGCTTTTTGCGTTTCGTTAAGGGCTTTAGTTGCTAGATTAATAGCTTTTACAGCTTTGATAGAATCTGTTTTAGGCGTAATTGTTTTTGCTTCGGTTAAAACAGTTGAAGATTTTTCTAACAAGGCTGCAACTTCTTTTGATTGGTTTTCTAAATCAGTTTTAGTGGCAGTTAAATCACCTGCGTTATTTGCGGCATCTGATAATGTTTCAATTATTTTTTGATTTTTTTTATACAAATTAAAAGAAGAAGTAACAAAGTCATCTGTTGCAGCATGACCAACCGCAGCAGGTTTTTCTAATGGCTTGGCTTCTTTCTCTTTTTTTTCTGTTTTCTCTGCTTTTTCAGCTTTTTCAGCTTTTTGAGCATACATTTCTGTAGAAACTCCCGTTATAAATAACGCAATAAATAAAATTTTTGTAATTTTTTTCATGTTTTTGTTTTTTAGTATTAATTTATAATGCACCAAATGTACAAATTAAAACAATATATGAAATATTTTATGAAAACTTTTTTTGTGTAATACAAAATGGTTTATTCTGTATAAAGAATTTGATATTAAAAACTATAATGAGCTGTTACCAAATCTCTTAAATTATAACGCGAAGCCATTACTTCACCATAAGCTCCAGCAGTTTGAATGGCAATAATATCTCCACGCACAGTTGTTGGTAGTAAAAGAGCTTTAGCAAAACAATCGGACGATTCGCAAATTGGGCCAACAACATCATAGCGTTCGGTTGTTTTACTTGTTGATGTCAAATTTTTAATTGAATGAGAGGCTTGATACAAGGCTGGTCGAATCAATTCAGTCATACCAGCATCCAATATCATAAAACTGGTGTTAAGTCCTTTTTTTACATAAAGTACTTTTGTTATTAGATTTCCGCATTGAGCAACAATAGATCTTCCTAACTCAAAGTGAAGGTGTTGCTGAGGTCGAAGTTGTAAAAACTGATGAAATAAACCGAAAAATGCTTCAAAATCTGGAATAGGGCTTTGTTCAGGATTTTCATAATTAACTCCCAAGCCACCACCAACATTGATGTGTTCAACAATAATTTGATGATTATAAAACCATTCTTGTATTTCGTTTACACGCAAGCACAATCCTTTAAACACATTTAAATCGGTTATTTGAGAACCAATATGAAAATGAAGACCAATTAGTTTTAAATGCGTTAATTTTTTTAGTGTTTCAATAACAGTCTCAAACTCCCAGGGATTAATTCCAAATTTATTTTCTTCTAATCCTGTGGTAATGTAATGATGTGTTTTTGCATTCACGTTTGGATTAATTCTAAGGGCTATTGTTGCGATTTTATTTTTTGCTTTTGCTAATTCATTTATCACTTCAATTTCTGGTATGGATTCGCAATTGAAACAAAAAATTTCGTTGTCTAACGCAATATTTATTTCTTCATCCGATTTTCCTACTCCTGCAAAAGCAATAGATGAAGCAGGAAAATTACATTCAATGGCTTTTTTAATTTCATTACCACTCACACAATCAGCACCAAAACCATAGGACTGAATAAGTGTTAAGATTTTATTATTTGAGTTGGCTTTTAGTGCATAATGTACGTGATAATTATATGGATTGGAAGCCTTTTTTACCACCTGCAATGTTTCTTCTAATAACGCTAAGTTATAAAAATAAAAAGGAGTTTTGATTTCCTTAAATCGTTGTATGTCTTTCGGGCTAATCATGATTAAACAGCGTTTTGTGCAGTGTTTCCAATGCTTCTTTTTTATCAGAAGTAGTAATTAAAACAGATACATTGTGAAAACTTCCTCCATAAGAAATCATGCGAATAGGAATGTTTTCTAAGGCACTAAAAATTTTAAGTGCATATCCTTTGCTTTCGGCAATAAAATCGCCCACAATACAAATAATGGACAACTCTTTATCCACTTCAACAGTTCCGAATTTTTTTAAATCTTGTATAATTTCATTTAAAAATTTAGTGTCATCAATGGTAACAGAAACAGCTACTTCTGATGTGGTTATCATATCTATTGAAGTTTTGTATGTTTCAAAAATTTCAAACACTTTTCTTAAAAAGCCATGAGCCAACAACATTCTTCCAGATTTAATTTTTATGGCTGTGATGTTATCTTTTGCAGCGATGGCTTTTATTCCTTTGTTTTTGGTTTCGTTGCAAATAATAGTACCTAAAGCTTCTGGCTTCATGGTATTTTTTAAACGTACAGGTATGTTTGCCAATTTTGCAGGCAACACACTAGAGGGATGTAATATTTTTGCACCAAAATAAGCTAACTCAGCAGCTTCATCAAATGAAAGTCCAGCAAGTGGTTCTGTGTTTTCAACAATTCGAGGGTCGTTGTTGTGAAATCCGTCAATGTCCGTCCATATTTGAATTTCTGTAGCTTCAACAGCAGCACCGATTAATGAGGCAGAATAATCACTTCCTCCTCTTTTTAAGTTATCTATTTCTCCATACGGATTTCTGCAAATAAATCCTTGTGTAATAAATAAGTTAGATGTGTTATGAAGTGCCAATTCATGTTGTAACTGTTCTTTTATAAAAATAGTATTAGGCTCTCCATCTTCATCAATACGCATAAAATTTAATGCGGGAATTAGGATTGATTGTATGTGATTTTCCTCTAAATAAAAGTGAAACAAAGCAGTTGAAAGCATTTCGCCTTGAGCTAAAATGGCTTTTTCTTCAAACAAGGTGAACATATCTTGTGTGAAAGATTTAATATAATTGAAATGTGAGCTAATTAATTCTAATCCTTTTTCTCGAAACGCTTTTGTTTCAAATAATTCTTCAACAACCTGTTGATAATTCTTTTCTAACAATTTTATTTTCTCAATGGCTGCCTCAATATTTTTTTTATATAAATAATCGGCAATTTCAACCAAACTATTGGTTGTTCCTCTCATAGCTGAAAGAACAACCACTTTTTTTTCAGGAGTATCTATAAGTTTAGCTACTTCTTTCATTCGAGCGGCAGAACCTACTGATGTCCCTCCAAATTTTAATACTAACATACTCATTTAATTTGGCGACAATATTACAAAATTTATTTTGTAATATTTTTTAAAAAAATGTTTGAAATTTAACTTTTTGGTAGCCTGAATGTCATTTTATGAGTTGATTTAGGTTTTTGAATTAGATTTGTTTTATTGTTTATACTTTATTATAAAAACTATCTTTGTGCTTCTTAAAAAACAAAAACGTGTTTAAAAAAGCAATTTCTTATATTAGAGGCTTAATGCAAATGATTAAAATCAAGATGCAAAATGATGAAATTAAGAAGTTTACACTTGAGTCATTTCCTTTTTGGGTGGCCTCAATTTCCGCTGGTTTAATAGCGGTTTTATATTCCAATATATTTCACTGGGTGGAAGTATTGCAAAGTAAATTTGATTTTGAGAGAGCATGGTGGATTTTTATTATCGCACCTGTAGGCTTTTTTGTTTCATGGTGGTTGGTTCATCGTTTTAGCCCAAGTGCATCTGGAAGTGGAATTCCTCAACTGATGGCTGGCATACACTATTCAGGGCAGAAAAATGGATCAAAGGAAGTATTAAAATTATTGAATGTTAAGGTAATTTTCATAAAAATTTTTAGTAGTGTTGCCTTGTTGCTCGGTGGAGGAGCAATTGGACGAGAAGGACCAACCATACAAATTTCGGGAGCTATTTTTAATACAGTCTATCGGTTTGTCCCTGATTTTTGGCCAAAAATTAGCCAACGATTAATGCTCATTTCTGGAGGTGCAGCAGGATTGGCTGCGGCTTTTAACACGCCTTTAGGAGGGATTGTTTTTGCCATTGAAGAATTGGGAAAAACGCACTTAAATGCTATGCGTACGCATTTGTTTACTGCTGTGATTATTGCAGGATTAACTTCGCAGTTGTTTTTAGGCTCATACCTTTATATAGGCACTCCCACAGTGCAAGAACTGAAAGGATGGGCAATTTTTTATGTAATTCTTGCAGCTGTTTTAAGTGGTTTTTTTGGATTTGTTTTTTCTGCTCTTCTACTCCGAATTATTCGTTGGAAAACAGTACTTACTTCAACTAGAAAAAAAGCATTATGGGCAATTTTAATGGGACTATTATTTGCAATTTTGGTCTATTTTACTGGAAATACAACTGTTGGTTCTGGAAAAACAATTATGATAGATTTGCTTTTTAATGAAAATTCAGCTTCCCAATGGCACACTTTTCCCGCTCGATTTTTAGGTTCTTTAATTTCTTATGTGAGTGGAGGTGCTGGAGGTATTTTTGCTCCATCGCTTTCTATTGGTGCTTCTTTAGGTAATACAATTGTTCTTTTACTAGATATTCCCGAATTTAAAAATTTAATTATAATTACAGCTATGATAGGTTTTATGACTGGAGTTACGCATTCTCCTTTCACATCTTTTATTTTAGTGTTAGAAATGACCAACAGACATACTAGTGTTTTTGCCATGATGTTAGCGGCTGCCATTGCAATTGGCGTTGCTAAAATTTTTGATAGAAAATCCTTATATGAACATTTATTGGAATTGTACATTTCTAAAAATCCTCCAGAAGAAGATAAAAAACAAAGTAACAGTTTAAAGAAATAACAAATGTGTAAATGTGTAAATGTGAGGATGTGTGAATTATCAATTAACAAATTTAACCTTGAACAAAAGACCTTTATTACCTTTTCAGGAGAAAAATGATTATTTTAAACAATTGCTCTTAATTTCCATTTTGTGCTTATTGGGAGTATTGCTACTTTCTTTGTTAGGAGCAGGTATTGCTTATTTTTTGTTTGATGTTGAACTAAATAACCAGTTTTCATATACTAACCTTTCGTCCGATGAAATGAATGCACTAAAAATGATTCAATTTTTTAGTGCTATGGGTTTGTTTATTTTACCTACTTTTATTTATGCCAAACTATTACATAACCAACCTTTTGTTGAGTTAGGGTTGAAAACTACAAACATCAAAAACTTTATTGTTGTTTTGTTAATAATGGTTTCTGTTGCTCCATTTTTATCCTATACAATAACCATTAATGAGGCATTAGTATTACCTGAATTTATGAGTGGGATTGAAGCATGGATGAAGCAAAGTGAAGAACAAGCCATGCAACTTACTACTACATTTTTAACCATGAATTCAGTTGTTGAATTTATTTTTGTTTTCATTATTGTTGCTTTACTTCCTGCTTTTGGCGAGGAACTTTTGTTTCGAGGTGTATTGCAAAAATTATTGGTGCGTTGGATAGGTAAACCGCATTTGGCAATTTGGCTAACGGCTATCATATTTAGTGCGTTGCACATGCAGTTTTTTGGATTTTTACCAAGAATGTTGTTAGGTGTTTTGTTTGGCTATCTGTTTTTTTGGTCAAAATCCTTATGGCTGCCAATTTTTGCTCATTTGCTTAACAATGGAAGTGTAGTTGTTGTAGGTTATTTATATCCAGAAACGATAAAACAATCAGAAATAGTAACCTTTACCGATGATGCTCTAACTAAAATTAGCCTTGCTATTTTAAGTTTAGTAATTACAATAGGATTACTTTTTTATTTAAAAAAACAGTACACCTCGACACCCCAATAAAATGTACTTATCACAACGTATTGTTAATTAAAAATTTCAACACAACTATTTTTAGTTTAAATCTCAATTATTTTTGAGGTGGGTTCTATAAATTAGCCGATTGTTATTTTTGGAATTATTTTGTGTAGATTATTCTTAAATTTTTTTATCAATTAGTTCACTATTTGATAAAAATTAAGGAAAAAGATGCCGAAATAAAACAAAAAGAACATCGGAAAAATTAAATATAACACTAATTTATAGAACCCACCTCGAAATACATTTGCTCTTATTGCGTTAGAAAGTTATGCGTTGGTTAAAAAGAATCAGTATTGTGTTTGCAATTCTCCTAGTTTTAATAGGTGGATTAGGGATTTTTTTCACCAATTTTTATGAAGATGAGGTGAAAAACTTCATTATCACAAAAATTAATGAAGAAATTGCTGTTCCTGTTAATGTTGAAAAGGTTACTTTTTCTGTGTTTAAGAAATTTCCTTATGCTTCGTTGGAGTTTAACAATGTTATTTTGAAGCCAACAAACAGTAAACAAGATTTAGCTTCCATTCACTCCGTTTTTCTTCAATTTAATATTATTGATGTTATTAATAAAAACTTTGTCATCAAAAAAATTGCTGTTGAGAATGGTTCATTAACCTTGCTTGTTGATAAATTGGGCAAAGATAATTTTCACATCTTAAAATCTTCGGAAAACAAAAATAAGAACGATAATGTGTTTAAATTGAAACACGTGCAATTTAAAAATATCGATTTTTATTACTTAAATGAATACAAAAACATAGACGTTTCTTTTAGTCTTAAAAAACTAAATCTATCTGGAAATTTCAGCTCCGATTCCTTTTCATTAACAACGGAAGCGTCTGGTTTTCTTCAACAATTTAATAGTTCTGAACAGTTTATGTTGAAGAATAAAAAAATTGCCTTCAAAACGGAATTGGATGTAAATCAAAAAACAAAAGTTTATAAAATCACAACAGGCAGTATATCCATAGAAGCACTTTTGTTTAACCTCTCAGGAGAATTAACTGCTAAGGATGATTTTTTGAAAGTTAACTTATTATCAAAAGGAAATGACTTGCCTTTCAATGATTTGTTTTCCTTACTTCCTTCTAAACAGAAAGCATCTTTAAATGATTACGCTGCTGATGGAAAAATAAGTTATAACACCACTATTATTGGAGAATTATCTTCAACAAAAACACCAATAATTATTGCTGATTTTGAAGTTAAAAATGCAGCCATCACAGAAAAAAATTCGGGGTATAAATTGAGTAACATAACCCTCAAAGGAAATTATACCAATGGAGAAAAAACATCAGCAAACTCTTCTAAATTAAGTTTAATTGATGTGCATGCCGATTTTGGTGCAGGACATATTTCAGGAAATTATGTGTTAACTAATTTTGAAAAACCGTATATTGAAATTCAGTCCGAAGCCAATGTAGATATAGCCATGGCAAAAAGTTTTTTTAAATTAGATTCTTTGGAAATTGCTTCGGGAAATGTATTGTTACAGCTCAACTACAATGGATATGTGCAAAATATTCAACATATAAAAGCCAGCGAACTTCAGCAGCTCAATGCACAAGGAACAGCACAATTAAATCAGGTACACCTTAAAATGAAGAATAATTCTTCTCATTTAAAAAATGCCAATGGATACTTTAAATTTAATAACAATGAAATAAAAATAGATTCGCTGACTACTTCTATTAATAATTCTCCTGTTTATCTGAAAGGAAAATTCACTAATTTGTTGGCTTATTTATTTTTGGAAGATGAATGGTTGGATGTAAACGCCACATTTATTTCGTCAAAATTTGCATTAGAAGATTTTTTGATGACCAAAACTTCTTCCAAGCAAGATTCCATTTATGAAATTAGTCTTCCTCAACGGGTTTCCTTTACGTTAAATGCCAAAATAGATACTTTTTCGTTTAGGCGATTTAAGGCATCTCATTGTAAGGGAATTATTTCTTTAGAAGATAACGTACTTTCTGCAACCGATGTGTGGTTCAATACTATGGGAGGATTGGTAAAAGGGAACATTGCATTGGACAATGGTAACCCTTCAGAGCTTTTAATTACAAGTAGTGCATTTTTAACCGATATCAATGTTACAGAATTGTTTTATCAGTTTGAAAACTTTGGACAAACAGCTATAGACGCTAATAATTTGAAAGGAACAACCAACACCACTGTTAGCTTTGCTTCGGTATGGGATAGGCAATTAAAAATTAAGAAAGATAAAATATACGTTTCTGCATTAGTTTTTATTTCGAACGGACAATTAATAAATTATCAACCAGTGTTGGCATTGAGTAAATTTATTGCAGTGGAAGAATTAAAACATATCAAATTTAGAGAGCTTACTACTCAAATTGAAATAATAAACGAAACAATTTCACTATCAAAAACCGAGATTCATTCTTCAGCATTAGACTTGACTATTGCAGGAAAACATACATTTAAAAACGAAATTGACTATCGATTTAAAGTAATGTTGAATGACATTCTTTGGAAAAAAGCAAAAACTAAAAATAAAAATGAAGAGTTTGGTTATGTGGAAGATGATGGTTTGGGAAAAACTGCTTTGTTTTTAAAAATGATAGGAACAACTCAAAATTATAAAGTTTCCTATGATACCGAAGGACTAAAAACCAACTGGAAAGAAAGTGTTAAAGAAGAAAAAAAGACATTGAAAACCATTTTGAATAAAGAATTTGGTTGGTTTAAGAAGGATACCATTGAAACAACTAAAACACCAAAGAAAGATGGATTTAAAATAGAATGGGAAGAAGAACAAAAAAACACTAAAAAGGAAGATGAAAAGTCTAAAAAAACGGAGTTAGAAAAAAAGGAAAAAACAGGACTGCGAAAATTTTTAGATAAAATAACTCAGCCTGATGAGGAGGAAGTTGAAAAAGATTTGGAGTTCTGAGTTTGGTGCCAATAATCTTTACAGCTCCTTACTGAAAATCAATCCATTAAAAAAAGTACAAAATAATTGTTAATTTAGTAGCAGCTAATTTAATTTTCGATGAACAGAAACCTACTTTTTTTATCAAATAAATCCTATGACAGAGCCAAATGTAATATTAGTAGATGATGATGATAATGAATTAGGCACTATGCCTAAGTTAGAAGCACATCAAAAAGGAGTTTTACATAGAGCCGTTTCTGTCTTTTTGTTCGATTTTAATGGAAATTGGATGTTGCAAAAAAGAGCTGCTGAAAAGTACCATTCTGCTAATTTGTGGACAAACACCTGTTGCAGTCATCCTTATCCTAAAGAAAAAACCGAAAAAGCTGCTGAAAGAAGATTGGTAGAAGAAATGGGCATAGAAAGTGAATTGACTAAAGTGTTGAGTTTTGTTTACAGAGCAGAACTCGATAATGGTTTAATAGAACATGAATTCGACCATGTTTTTATCGGGTTTACTACTGAATTTCCTTCGCCAAATAAAGATGAAGTTTCTGATTGGAAAATTGTTTCTTTTGAAAAACTTGATAATGAAGTTCAAGAACATCCAGAAAAATTTACTGAATGGTTTAAATTGATTTATAGAAAAATAAATTTGCATTTAGAATTGAATAAAATCCATTTAAAAAATTAAATCCTATCCTTTGTTTTTTACCTAGACAACCAAAAAATGACTAAAAAAGTACTAATAACAGGTGGAACAGGACTAGTGGGAACAGCATTAACAACGCTTTTGGTAGAAAAAGGGTATTCAGTTACCATACTTACAAGAGATGAAAACCGAACATCCTTAAACTCAAACATTACGTATTCTTTTTGGGATATTAATAAAGGAATTATTGATCAAGAACTTTTGCTATCTGCCAATTACATCGTTCATTTAGCAGGAGCTGGAATAGCAGATAAACCTTGGTCGGCAAAACGTAAAAAAGCAATTTTAGACAGTCGTGTAGCTCCTATAAAACTTATTTATAACCATTTAAAAGACAATGCTTATCAGCTTAACGCCTTTATTTCTGCTTCGGGAGTAGGTTATTATGGAGCGATAACAACCAACACTATTTTTGATGAGACAGCACGTGCAGCCAATGATTTTTTAGGAAAAACTTGTTTGCAATGGGAACAAGCAGTAGATGAATTAACTGATTTACCAATAAGGACAGTAAAACTCCGAACAGGAATAGTATTGGCAAAAGATGGTGGAGCGTTACCTAAAATGATGCAGCCTTTTAAGTTTGGCTTTGGTGCTGCGTTGGGAACAGACAAACAAATTATGCCTTGGGTACACATTGATGATTTAGCCCGCCTTTATTGTGCAGCCATAGAAAACGATAATTTTAATGGAGCATACAACGCTATTGCTGGAAATGTAAGCAACAATAACTTTTCTAAAACGCTATCAAAATGTATGAAAAAACCGTTTTGGTTGCCCAATGTTCCTGGGTTTATGTTAAAACTTTTCTTGGGAGAAATGGCTGTGATTTTGTTAGAAGGCAGTGCCGTCAACAATCAAAAAATACTTCAAACAGGATTTCAATTTCAGTTTACTGATTTGGAAGATGGGTTGAATGGGTTGGTTGAGGGTTAACGACAATTCGCAAACATAAATTATAAACAAAAAATAATTTTTGTGACTAGTTATAAAACAACTAAAAACATGGCAAAAAAGTAAACCCAGAAAAAGTGGAGCTGCTGCTTTCCCAATCAAGGTATATCAAAGATATATTAGTTGTGCCCCTGTTTGTTGGGGATAAACAGGAAACTATCGGGGCGCTTGTC